>Ga0222630_1000071_pt1 | contig 49753 bp, 49 predicted proteins | sample AntAcemetagenom3_FD_179842 | JGI IMG/M metagenome (GOLD analysis project Ga0222630, IMG submission 179842) | Saline water microbial communities from Ace Lake, Antarctica - #3 | ecosystem: Environmental > Aquatic > Non-marine Saline and Alkaline > Saline | place: Antarctica: Ace Lake | collected...
TTTCCACCAGTCTCTCCTGAGTTAACATACAGGCCGCCTCGCTGATTAGTTCAGCGGCTATTTTGCCTCAGGTGGGTCAATTTTAAATCGGCGCTAGTGGGTCATTATTGCATCGGCGGTAACACTCCTTACCAATGGTCAACATTCCACCTGTACCACAACAGGGGTCAAATACTGACCGAATCTTTCCTTCACCTTGAAGATTTTCTTTATCACCTCCGAAAACAAAGGAAACGAGTAGTTTCACAACGTCACGGGGGGTGAAATGGTCTCCACTCTCCTCGTTGGACATCTCAGAGAACTTTCTTAGAAGTTCCTCGTAGACCGAACCCATCTGGTGGTTATCGATTTTGTTCGGATGAAGATCAAACTCAGTAAATTTATCGATCAACAGGTACAGTCGTTTGTTCTTATGAAGTTTCTCGACCAGAGGATTAATAGAGAAGTTCTCTATTATATCCAAGACGTTCTGGGAGTACCCCTGAACATAGTTATTGAAGTTCATCAGAACATTGGTCGGATCACTCTTGATTCGAGAGAGGTCAAACTTAGAGGTATTGAAGAACGGTGACCCGATTTGTCTTGAAATTACTGGATATGGGTCAGAGATTTGGTCTTTGTACTTAGTGTAGAGGTCATAAACCTCGTTTTTCTTGGGTTCGAGAACACAATCTAGACGTCTCATCACGACGAAAGGAAGGATAACTCGTCCATATTCAGAGGGTTTGAAGAGTCCACGAAGGACGTCATCTGCTGAAGACCATATTAGGGACGATAAGTTGGTAGTTTGAGTCATTAAAGTACTCCTCTTTTTCCTCATTATACCCATTTGAATTATATCTAGGAGTTTTCTGTAGATAACCTTAATAAATCGTATCTTTGAAGATGAAACATGTCTTGGGGAGGATTGATGTGGGGAGAGTGTGGGATTGATCCTAAGTACGTCTAAGGAGGGTTCTTAGGTAGTATTGGTCACTATTGGGTCAACGAACTAATGTTCTTATTCACACTCTCTCTTATAAATACAGAGATCGGTACACCTACTGACTCAGATATGGTTTTGACCTGAGTCTTCCAGTCCCTCTCACATCTCACTATAAAACAGTCGTTTTTAGTATTCCGTTTTGTTTTACCTTTGGTTTTACAACTCATTTAGTACTTTCCTCTCATATTGGTTTCCCAAGTCTTGATACCTGTTCGAACAAAATGTCTCACTACATCTGATCGACTCCAGTTCTGTTGTTTACAACGTGTATCGGTTTGTAGAATTTTATCAATGTGTTGTTCAATTATAGGTTCGAATCTTACATTTACTGATTTGGTATATCGTTTCATGGTCTGGACCTCATCTTTATTCTTTGTATTTCAAGTTGGTTCTTTTCACTGATCTTGATGAGTTGGTCTAATTTCTTCTCTATACCTTCGATTGACTTGGACTGGAGAGATACCGTGTAGATCATATATCCAAGACTCATTATAGATTTTCTTATTGATACATCTTTTATCTTGTTGGATAGGAGTTTCAGTCTTCCTATCAGGATGGTTGTAGATAGTTTTCCAACAGATATTTCAACCAACTCTTGTTGAGTTTGTTCGTCCAGTAGTTGGAATTCATTACTGGTCTTATTGAATTCTTTAAGTGACTTCATATTGGTATTTATCTCCTAACCTCTGGTGTTTGATTTTCTTCAGACATTACTTACTATTTCACCAGTAGTTCACTACTGGATCTGTCTAAGTTAAATCTGAAGGAATTGATGATGGGGATCACCGTAGCTGTTCACTACCCCGTTCTGTCCTTGAAAATACAATCATGTTCTTCTTATGAATGTGTTTTTCAAGTCAATACAGTCAATGTCCTGTGTCCATACCTCTTTAGAAAGATACCCAAACATTCCTTTCTTATCGTAGAAGGGTTTTATTCTTGAGGATCCAAGTCTGGTACTTGAACGAATACATCCCTGTATCGTTTTGGTCATTTTTTCATTTGAAACATGGATTGGTGTTTCAATGACCATGTGTACGTGGTTTCGAAACTTACCTTTCTCAATCACTACTAGTTTTTCTAATCTAGTTCGATCGTTGAAACCAAGTTTCCTTTCCAGTTTCCTTAAAAACTGTTTGTTCACACTTTCCAAAATCATCCTAATATTTAACCCTCTCTTGTCACCAAGTCCCTCCGAGTAATGTATGGTTACAAACATACCTCTGGGTGAAGTAAAGTCGTGGATTAACCATTTAGATGTTTGTTCTTTAAGATGAGTTTCTAGATACATAGTATTATTTATACAAATTGGGTTCCTAAAATGTATAAACAAAGAAAAAAACCCAATCTTTTCCCTCCTGTTCTTCTGATTGATATGTCTATTTTACAGGAATTGAAGGAGATACATTAGATACCATACTTTGACCACAAGTTATGTACCCTAACGGTGAGGTGTATTAATACTCCCCCGAATTAACGGTCCAAGGGTGTTGAATCTAAAGGGGTTGTGAGGTGTAAAAACCGGTGTATTAAAGTAAAGTATTGAACACTTTATACTTCACCCTCCGGATTAATCAAAAGGAACAGTTTCTAACGATGTTGAGGACAGATTATCTTTTCCGTTCCTAAATCATTTGTACAAAAAACGAATTCAGTAATGATCACATCCCCATTTTCTTACTACTGATTCTCTACAAGTCGTGTTTTTTCATTCTCCTGAAATCTTTCCCGATGTCTTTTTAAATAAGGGATCATCCTACCTGTTACTGGAATATTAATTGATTTTGACAATCCTAGTATTTCGATATGACTTAGGGAGATGGACTTCGAAATAATCACAGTTCCATCATCATTAAATGAAATTAGATGTTTATCGAACAACGAGTCAAAATTGGGTGATAATAATATTCCATTATCGACATCTAATCTTTCTACGTCATTTGATTCAGACCATGGAACAATATGGGAAGAAATCAAAATTGATTTAATTGAAATTCCAGTTATCGGACACTGACCTTTCCATTTTTCGATTATTTGTTGTCTATAGTAACCTTGACCAACTCTTGAGACGACTAATCCCTTTCTTTCTGTCTCAGAGGGTTTTCTGTAGTTAGTTTTTCTTTCTTTCGAAATTTCACCCTTTTTGGAGATCTTCGATTTTGTTGACTTACCAACTTTACTTGGATTCCATAAATAGATGTCAATTAGATCTTCATTTTCAGTGAAGTCATCATAGTCAATATTCTGAAAAACAATATGGACCGGTTTAGATGTTCCTTCCTCATAATCCCTAAACTCTAACCTTCCACAGTATACAAAAGGTTGTGTTACGTTCTTCACTTTTTGAACGACTCTCACAAAGAGGTAGGGAATTCGATCCCCATTAACGATTTCCTGAATTTTAGGTGATTCGATATGTTGAGTGGTTTGTGAATCCCAATGAAAGAAATCTTCCTCAAAAAAATCGTCAAAATGAAACCTTTCTTCTTTTCCTTTTTTTTCTAAATCTATAAATAAAAGGTATGATTTAGAGTTGTTACAAGAAAAGACTCCCTCTCTAACACTTGAAAGAGTGGGTTGGTCCAATAAATTCGATAACTCTTTTTTTGAATATTTATTTCCGATATCTAAAATATCTGTGGGATTCATGGGATTCTCATGTCTATTTAATATTTTTGTTTCTCTGGGATGACACCACGAACACCTCCTGATGGATCATCCATATCTCCCTTGTAACGTGGAATTAAATGAATATGTAAGTGTTGTACGGTTTGTCCACTGTCAGAACCACAATTGATTCCAATGTTATAACCTGTAGGTGAATATTTCCCGTCGAGAATTTTTTTGGTGTCGAAGAGTAACCGGTTCAATCCCTCTATTTCTTCGTTAGAAGAATCAAAATAGTTTGAATAAACCCTGTGTGGAATTATAAGACAATGTCCCTCATTGACTGGATATTTATCATAGATAACAAATCCGACAGAACTCTCCAACACTCTTTCTCTGTTATCTAAGAACGGACTTTCAATCATTTTAATTAATGATTCCCTCCCGTCGAAGATAACTTAAAGGAGGTCTGTTACCACAATATTGACTTGGTCCAGTATAAAGACCACCACCAGGTCCGGGATAGAGACCACCACCAGGTCCGGGATAGAGACCTCCACCAGGTCCGGGATAGAGACCTCCACCAGGTCCGGGATAGAGACCACCACCAGGTCCGGGATACATTCCACCACCAGGTCCGGGATACATTCCACCACCAGGACCAGGATACATTCCACCACCAGGTCCGGGATACATTCCACCACCAGGACCAGTATAAAGACCACCACCAGGACCGGTGTATTGATTCCTATTCCAAGTTCCTTCAGGACAATCCTGTGAGAAAACCAGATTAGAAGATAATAGGAGGAGAATTAATATGATTTTCACTAGACGTTTACTCCATTGTTGAATAACAGACTATTAGTATGAGACCTTTAATCTTAACAATAAAGTATAAATCACTCTGGTAACTTCTTTCGAGTTCAGTAATTACTGGTGGTTTATCGGGTCCAATTAGTCAAAAGTAATAGTTTTTAACGAGAACTTAGATATCTTTACTGGATATTCTTTATCTCGAACCTCCTCAATTCTCATATCTCGTTGATGTTTCCTTTTAAGAACAGAAAATACTGATGTATTGAACCACTCCTTACCTCTGTGAGTTGGTATTCCCCAGGAATTTAATTTTTGAGATATCTTTCGGTAACCCAAACCTTCCACATCATGGAGATACTTGATCAACTGATAGATCATCTGTTGTTTCTTACTGTATTTCTGATGATGTGTAAGGTTGTTAGAGTGAATCTCTACTGTGAATGTAAGAAAGGTAGTTGTTGAGTAAAAACTGTTACTTACAATTCTACTCAACAGTGACCGACTTAGCTAAGTTCCGAGGCTGATCGACATCCGTACCCTTTAACACGGCGACATGATAAGAAAGCATCTGCAGTGGTAAGGTATAGATGATCGGCTCAAGACTTTTTGGCACATGGGGCATGGCAATCACGGTAGTCCCGACGTCACTGACAAAGCCAGCATCCGCATCGGCAAACACAAATAGCTGACCACCCCGGGCACGGACCTCATGGAGATTGGATTTTAGTTTTTTCAATAGGGCATTGTTGGGTGCCACGGTAACCACCGGCATGTCGTCATCTACCAGCGCCAGTGGCCCGTGTTTGAGCTCACCCGAAGGGTAGGCTTCGGCATGAATATAGGATATCTCTTTGAGCTTGAGTGCGCCCTCTAGCGCTATAGGGTATTGCTCACCACGGCCTAGGAACAGGGCGTGCTGCTTATTGGCAAAGGCCTGAGACATTTCGGCAATGACTGAATCGAGAGCCAACACTTCAGCACAGAGCGCAGGGAGAAGGTGAAGGTTGCTGACTAGCTCTCTTTCGACCTTCGCGTCTAGGCCAGTATGGCGTCCCAGCGCCAATGTTAGTAATTGCAGAGCCACTAGTTGAGTGGTGAAAGCCTTGGTAGAGGCAACACCGACTTCAACTCCTGCCATGGTCATGAGTGAAATGTTAGATTCACGCACGAGGGAGCTATTGGCCACGTTGCAGATCGCAACAAAACCAAGATAATTGGATTCTTTGGCTTTGCGCAGCGCGGCTAACGTATCAGCGGTTTCGCCTGATTGAGAAATAGTGACAAATAGGGTCCCTGCGGGCACCGGTACTTTACGGTATCGGTACTCGCTGGCGACCTCTACCTGACAGGGTATATTGGCATGTTCTTCAATCCAGTACTTCGCAACTAGCCCGGAATGGTAGCTGGTGCCGCAGGCGACTATATGGATATGCTTCGTCTCAGCGAATAGCGCTTCCGCCTGATAACCAAAAATAGCTTCGCGAATATGGTCTGACGCCAACCGGCCAGCCATGGTATCGGCTAGGACGGAAACCTGCTCAAATATCTCTTTTTGCATGTAGTGACGGTATTCGCCCTTGTCAGCAATCTGATCTTTTTCTTCGAGCTGTTCCAGGGGGCGCTCCACAGAAGCGCCGGCGGGGTCATAGATGCTGTAGCCCTGGCTGGAGAGTTCGACTAAGTCGCCTTCTTGTAGAAAGATGAAGCGATCTGTGACCTGGCGCAGTGCCATCTGGTCCGAGGCAATATAATGCTCGTCAAGGCCGACGCCTACGACTAGTGGGCTGCCACTGCGTGCGCCGACAATCGTGCCAGGCTGATGGTCAGAAATCACTCCCAGCGAGTAGGCGCCCTCCAATTGACTGATCGTAGCCTGTACCGCTTTACGTAGATCAGGGTTCGACTTTAGGTTGTGATGAACTAAGTGAGCGATTACTTCGCTGTCGGTTTCAGATGCGATTAGGTAACCAAGAGCAACAACCTCGGCCCGCAACTGGTCATGGTTCTCTATGATGCCATTATGCACAACCGATACGCCAGCTGAGTTGTGTGGATGAGAATTGTCGGTACTTGGCTTGCCGTGGGTCGCCCAACGGGTATGCGCAATACCCGTATTACCGACAATGGCATTTTCCGCTACGATTGCTTCAAGACCGATGACCTTGCCACTCACTTTTCTGGTTTGTAACTGTTGGCTGTCATCAATGATGGATAGGCCGGCAGAGTCATAACCTCGATATTCTAGGCGTCGCAAGCCTTCGATTAAAATTTTCTGTACACTCCGTTGAGTGGCAGCACCTACAATTCCGCACATAACTTAAGAATCCCGATTATTTTTTGTAGGCCGTTTCCAGCCTTGTATATTACGCTGCTTGCTGCGTCCAACAGCGAGTGCGGACGCGGATACATCTTGACTGACGGTGGAGCCGGCCCCAACAAACCCATGGTCGCCAATCTTGATGGGTGCAATTAATGTGCTATTGGAGCCAACGAACACATCGTTGCCCAGAACCGTACGGTGTTTGTTAACGCCGTCATAGTTGCAGGTGATGGTGCCGGCGCCAATATTGACCTTCGCCCCCATCTCGGTGTCCCCGACATAACTCAAATGATTTATCTTACTGCCGGCGCCCACCTTGGTCTTTTTAGTTTCAACAAAATTGCCAATCTTGGCATCGACGCCTAATTCCGTGCCGGTTCGCAATCTGGCATAGGGACCTATAACAGCACGATCACCTATCAACGACTCTTCGATATGGCTGTTGGCTTTAATCTCAACGCCATCACCAATCCTACTGTTAATGATCTGGCAGTTTGCGCCAATAGTCACATCGCTACCCAGTGTAACGGTACCCTCAAAGATGCAATTGATGTCAATATGGTTGTCTGTACCAGCAGTCAACGTACCACGCTGATCAAACCTAGTGGGGTCGGCCAGACTTGTACCTGACAGCATGAGTGCCTCGGCCAACTCTATCTGGTGCGCTCGTTCTAACCGACTCAGTTGCAGTCTGTTATTGACACCCTCTACCTCGGTAGATGAGGTCGGCTGAATACTGTCGACCCTAAAGCCATCACGACGAGCTAAAGCGATTAAATCCGTTAGATAATATTCTCCCTGAGTATTATTGTTATCAATCAGAGGGAGCCAGACTTTTAGCTGAGAAACCGTCAGAGCAAGGACTCCAGTGTTAACTTCACGTAGCTCGAGTTGTTCGGAACTGGCATCTCTTTGTTCAATGATCGCCTCGATTAGGCCATCTGTGCCACGGACTATGCGCCCATAGCCGTTTGGATCAGCCAGAGTGACGGTCAGCAGCGCAATTGATTCGGTAGTAACGGTCGCCAGCATTTTGCCTATCGTCACCGGCTTTATAAGGGGTACATCACCATAGAGTATCAATACTTTGGCGTCGTCACGTAGGTGGGGCAACGCCATCTTGACGGCATGTGCTGTGCCCATCTGCTCGGTTTGCTGGACGAATATTGCGGCTTTAGATGGCAACGACCGCTTCACCATTTCAGCTCCGTGCCCAGTCACTACAATCTTCTGGGAATGAACTACCGTCTCAGCGGCAACCAACACGTGTTGCAGCAATGAAACTCCTGCCAGCTCATGCAGCACCTTAGGCTGAGCTGACCGCATGCGTGTGCCCTTGCCTGCGGCAAGGATAACAATGTCTGTTTGACTCATAGTTTGCCGGCCAAAATGGTGCCCTGTTGAATTGTCAATGTAGGCTACGGTACTGACAAATCGGCGCTAACACAAGCCGACATGGATACTTACTTGATATAAAAAAGGGTGGCTAAGCCACCCTTTTCATTAGGCGCTGAGGCGCCATCAGCCACCTAGCTTTTTACGTAATGTTTGCACAGTCAACAGTTGTGCGGTTGCTTCGGCTAACATTGCGGCCGCTTTAGAATATTCTATTTCACTCGACTGGTTAGCAATGGCCTGCTGCGCAGTTTTGACCGCTTCGGCCGCTGCGGCTTCATCGATATCATTAGCGCGGACGGCCGTGTCAGCAAGTATGGAGATACCATTGGGCTGAACTTCCAGATAACCGCCGGATAGGTAATAGACTTCTTCCTCTCCATTTTGAGTGACCAGTCGTACCGGTCCTGGTTTTAGGTCGCTCAGCAGTGGTGCATGCCCAGCCATAATGCCAAGTTCGCCCATGGAGCCAGTGGCAACCACCATCTTTACCGGACCAGAATACAATGATGCATCGGCACTGGCGATGTCGCAATGAACTGTTATAGCCATATCTTTCTAGACCTTCTGTGCCATGAATTAAAGCTTAGCGGCTTTTTCTACGGCTTCGTCAATTGAGCCAACCATATAGAACGCCTGCTCGGGCATATCGTCATAGTCTCCATTGAGAATTCCCTGGAATCCAGCAATGGTATCTTTCAGCGAGACATATTTACCTGGCGACCCAGTGAAAATTTCCGCTACATGGAACGGCTGTGACAAGAAGCGCTCAATCTTGCGTGCGCGCGAGACGGCCTGCTTGTCTTCTTCAGACAGCTCATCCATACCCAGAATTGCAATGATGTCTTTCAGCTCTTTATAGCGTTGCAACACTGATTGGACGCCACGGGCAACATCATAGTGCTCCTGTCCAATAATCAGGGGATCGAGCTGGCGAGAGGTTGAGTCCAAAGGGTCTACCGCTGGATAAATGCCCTTGGAGGCAATATCTCGACTCAGTACCACGGTCGAATCCAAGTGAGCGAACGTCGTGGCTGGCGATGGATCAGTCAAGTCATCCGCAGGCACATAGACTGCCTGAACAGAGGTAATGGAGCCCGTTTTGGTCGACGTAATTCGCTCCTGAAGCACGCCCATTTCTTCGGCGAGCGTAGGCTGATAGCCTACCGCTGAGGGCATACGACCCAACAGCGCTGATACCTCTGTACCGGCAAGGGTGTAACGATAGATGTTGTCAATAAACAAGAGTACGTCTTTGCCCTCGTCACGGAATTTCTCAGCCATGGTTAGACCGGTCAATGCAACACGCAATCTATTGCCTGGAGGCTCGTTCATCTGACCATAAACCATGGCTACTTTTGACTCTGTTGGCGTTTCAACATTTACAACACCTGATTCCTGCATCTCGTAGTAAAAGTCATTACCTTCTCGAGTGCGCTCACCAACACCAGCAAAGACTGATAACCCGGAGTGCTCTGTCGCAATATTATTGATCAGCTCCATCATATTAACGGTCTTGCCAACACCAGCACCGCCGAACAGACCTACCTTACCGCCTTTCGCGAAAGGGCATACTAAGTCAATGACCTTGATGCCTGTTTCCAATAATTCATCAGAAGCTGACAGCTGATCATAAGCGGGCGGTTTACGATGTATCGCCATGCGCTCTTTTTCACCGATCGGGCCTTTTTCGTCGATCGGGTTACCCAGAACATCCATAATTCGGCCGAGAGTTTCAATACCTACGGGCACAGAAATCGGTGCTTTTGAGTTCGTGACACTCAGCCCACGGCTGACACCTTCTGATGCCCCCATTGCGATAGTTCGCACTACACCGTCGCCTAACTGCTGCTGAACTTCAAGAGTTAAGCCCTTGCTGTCAACGATTAGTGCGTCATACACGCTGGGTACCTGGTCACGTGGAAATTCCACGTCGATGACAGCACCAATAATTTGTACGATTCTTCCACTACTCATGTCCGGTTCCTCTTTACTCAATCTTTTTAAAGTCGTTGGGCTTTATACTGCGGCGGCGCCACTTACAATTTCTGACAGCTCTTGGGTAATCGCTGCTTGACGGGCCTTGTTATAAAGAAGTTGCAATTCATCTATCATTTCACCGGCATTCTCGGTGGCATTTCTCATGGCTAGCATTCGCGCTGCTTGCTCACATGCTTTATTTTCTACTACGCCCTGATAGACCTGTGATTCAATATAGCGAATCAATAGTCCGTCCAGCAATTCTTTGGCATCGGGCTCGTAAACATAGTCCCAGTGATGGGCCAAACTTTGATCCCCGACAGGGGCCAAAGGTAACAGCTGCGCCACGGAAGGTGTCTGGGTCATGGTGTTGACAAAGGTATTATTAACCACAAACAGACGATCGACACGCCCTTCGTCAAAGGCGTCCAGCATCACTTTTACGCCACCAATCAAGTCAGTCGCGTTGGGCTCGTCGCCGATATCTTTTACCGCCGCAACCACATTGCCGCCGACGGCATTAAAGAAACCCGCGGCTTTATTACCAACCACACAGATATCAACTTCAACATCCTGATCTGACCAGCTTTTCATTGACCGCAGTGCCGCCTTGAAAAGGTTAATATTCAACCCACCGCAGAGTCCACGATCAGTTGAGATGACTATATAGGCAACGCGCTTTACATCGCGCTGGGCTAAATACTGGTGATGATACTCCGAGTGCGCGTTTGCAATATGTCCGACCACATCACGAATCCGTATAGCATAGGGCTTGCCCACAGCCATACGTTCCTGGGCTCGTCGCATTTTACTCGCCGCAACCATTTCCATGGCATTAGTGATTTTGCGCGTGCTACCTATACTAGCAATTTTGGTTTTTACTTCTTTTCCGATTGCCATTTCTAGTGCCTGTCTGGTTAGGCTGACTTACCAGGTTTGGGTTGCAACGAACTTTTCCAAAGCAGCTTTAAAACCTGCAGCTATGTCGTCGTTGTAATCGCCTGACTGATTTATTTGGTCCATCAGATCGCCGTGCTCAGCTTTCATGTAAGAAAGCAGGGCTGATTCAAAATCACCAATCTTATTCACTTCTACGGCTTTCAAGAATCCGTTATCGGCTGCGTATAGCATTAATCCCATCTCAGCAATACTTTGCGGAGAATACTGCTTTTGCTTCATCAACTCAGTGACACGCTCGCCGTGATCAAGCTGCGCTTTCGTAGCCTCATCAAGGTCGGAGGCAAACTGTGAGAACGCTGCTAGCTCGCGATACTGGGCTAGGGCTGTACGAATACCGCCGGACAGTTTCTTAATAATCTTGGTCTGAGCGGCACCACCGACGCGGGACACCGAAACACCAGCATTCATCGCTGGCCGTACGCCGGCATTGAACATATCCGCTTCAAGGAAAATCTGACCATCAGTAATCGAAATAACATTAGTGGGTACAAAGGCTGACACGTCACCGGCCTGAGTCTCAATCACAGGCAGTGCTGTCAATGAACCTGTCTGTCCTTTGACTTCACCCTTGGTAAACTTCTCAACATAGTCTGCATTAACCCGGGCTGCGCGCTCAAGTAATCTTGAGTGCAAATAAAACACATCGCCAGGATAGGCTTCACGGCCTGGAGGGCGTTTCAGCAGCAGTGAGATTTGGCGATAGGCCCAGGCCTGCTTAGTCAAGTCATCATAAATAATCAACGCGTCTTGGCCACGATCACGATAGTACTCGCCAATTGTACAGCCGGCAAACGGTGCCAAAAACTGCATCGCTGCTGGATCAGAGGCGGTTGCTGCAACTACAATGGTGTGATCCATTGCGCCGTGCTCTTCTAGTTTGCGAACTACGGCAGCTACTGAGGCCGCTTTTTGGCCAATGGCAACATAGATACACTTAACACCAGAGCCTTTTTGGTTGATGATTGCATCGACTGCAATAGCTGACTTTCCAATTTGGCGATCGCCAATAATTAGCTCACGTTGGCCGCGGCCAATTGGAACCATGGCGTCAATTGCTTTCAGACCAATCTGTACTGGCTGATCGACAGACTGCCGCTCAATTACACCCGGAGCAACTTTTTCAATTGCATCAGTGAGTTTGGCATTTACGGGCCCCTTACCGTCGATAGGGTTACCCAGTGCATCTACGACTCGGCCCTCAAGCTCAGGTCCAACAGGGACTTCTAGTACACGCCCAGTACATCGAGCTTTCTGCCCTTCGGCGAGTGCCTGATAATCACCCAAAACTACGGCGCCGACTGAGTCGCGCTCCAAGTTAAGTGCCATACCGTAAACACCGCCATCAAACTCTATCATTTCGCCATACATCACGTCGGCTAGACCGTGAATGCGAATGATACCGTCCGATACGGAAACAATGGTGCCCTCATTTTGGGCTTCTGACGAAACATCAAGGTTGTCAATACGACTCTTAATAATTTCGCTGATCTCTGATGGATTCAGTTGCTGCATGCTTAGGCCTCAATCCTTAGGAATTTAGTGACTCGGCGAGTTTGGCCAAACGGCCTCGAATGGACCCATCTATGACGGTATCCCCAGCGCGTATTACGGCGCCACCAAGCAGGCTCTTATCAAAACTAACCTGCATGTTTATGTTACGTTCCAGCTTTGCACCCAGTGCATCACTGAGTTTTTGTTGCTGTCCTGCATCCAGTTCGTAAGCCGAAACCACGTCCACATCAACCGCTTTTTCTCGATTAGCTTTCATAATTTCGAACTGGCGTGAAATCTGCGGCAATAACTGCAAGCGTCGATTCTCTGACAATATTGCAATAAAATTCTGCCCAGTGGCACTTAATGCATCACCACAGATGCTTGTAACTGCCGCGGCCTGTTCCGCAGCCGTGGCGTTTGGCGAACTCAAAAACTTAACAACCGCCGGCTGTTCTGCAACAGTACCCGCAGTGGAAAGGCTTTTTGACCAGCCTTGCAGGTCCCCAGCATCCGCAGCAAATTCGAACGCCGCCTTTGCATAGGGCCGAGCTAATGTGCTCAATTCTGCCATGTTAAACCTCGGTCACAGCTGCGCTGCCAGTTTATCAACCAACACACGGTTAGCTTTCTCATCAATTGAAGCTTCGAGCACTGCTTCCGCGCCTGCTAAAGCGAGGCCTGCCACCGTGGCACGCAACTCTTCTTTAGCGCGGTTAACTTCTTGCTCAATTTCAGCAGCGGCAGACACCTTGAGGCGATCGCCTTCAGTCTTCGCTTGCTGCTTGGCTTCCTCAACAATTTGATTTGCGCGCTTGTTAGCCTGATCAATAATGCCAGCGGCTTCCTGCTTAGCTTCTTTCATTTGGTCAGTCGCTTTGTTCTGAGCCAACTCAAGATCACGTAAGGCTCGGTCAGCCGCATCAAGTCCGTCAGCAATTTTCTTCTGCCGCTCTTCCATAGAATCAATGATGACTGGCCATACAAACTTCATGCAAAACCACACGAAGAAAGCAAAGGTTACCATCTGACCAAAAAGCGTTAGGTTAATATTCACGCCGCTACCTCATTAAAGTATGGGTTAAGGATGAGCAATTTTTGTTACGCGCCAACACTTGGTGCAACAACAAAGATCAAATACATCGCGATACCAACACCAATGATCGGCACAGCATCAATCAAACCAGCTAACAGGAACATTTTTCCTTGAAGCATAGGCCCTAATTCTGGCTGGCGTGCTGTTCCTTCGAGCAACTTACCGCCAAGCAAACCCATACCAATAGCTGCACCTAGTGCGCCCAATCCAAGCATAATTGCCGCAGCAATGATTACAAGTTCCATCGTAGACTCCCGATTTTAGTAGTTAAGTAATAAAGTAAAGTTAGTGTTCTTCATGCGCCATGCTTAAATAGACGACAGTAAGTACCATGAAAATGAATGCCTGTAAGGTAATAACCAAAATATGGAATACTGCCCAACTCCACTGCATCAATCCACCACCCAGGGCAAACACTCCACCACCAAGCGTCATAAAGATCGCCGATAGAAGTACAGTCTTACCCGTAGATATCTTCCCCTTGAGGTTCATCCAGCAGACACCGACCACTAGCACGAAGATAACGAGCCAGAAAAGAGCGCTGGTATGCTCACCAAAGAGTTGAGCGTGCAGACCGCCAGCAACGAGGCCGGTGCCTGCCCCTGCCGCGAACATCATCGCGATCAGGATAAATATCATCTCACCGGCATACATATTGCCAAACAGCCTTAGACCTAATGAAAACGGCTTTGCCAGCAGGCCAACGGTTTCCATAAAGAGATTTATTGGAATAAAAGCCCAGTGATTAAATGGGTGCATGGTCAACTCTTTAATAAAACCGGTGCCTTTTATTTTGATTGAGTAATAAAGCATCAGAATAAACACACCCAACGCCATGCCCATAGTAATGTTTGGATCCGTAGATGGAACGATCTTCTGAAAGTGGACCCCCACAGTGCCTAAAATAGAAGGGACAAGATCAACCGGCAGGAGATCCATAAGGTTCATCATGAAGATCCAGACAAAGATAGTTAGCGCCAGCGGGGCTACCATCTTATTGCTGCCATGAAAACTGTCTTTGACCGAGCCGTCGATAAACTCAATGATCAGCTCGACAAAGTTTAACAGTCCTGTTGGAACGCCAGTCGTAGCGCGCAGGGCGGCGAAGCGAAAGGCGGTGCAAAAGATAACGCCCAAGCCAATAGACCATGCCATCGAATCAACGTGGATCGCCATAAAACCCATTTCAGCAGCTTCCTGTGCGCTGTGGGCAAAGCTCCAACCAGTATCAGGGTGGTTGCCGTAAACCAAATTCTGAAGGTGGTGCTGAATATACTCAGTAGTACTTGCGGGGTTTTCGCCGGCCATCTAATCTCAACTCTTGTTAACGCTAAACAATTTCAATGTGGACTCACACCTAAATCGGGTGCGCAGTATGTGCTATCAATGTTTCAGCATTCTTACAGTAAAAAACCACTGCACCGGAATCATTACGATAAAGGTGCTCATCAAGACCAAAAAGTTAAGATGCTTTATCCCGACAAACGCTATGACAAATAACGCTGCGGTCAGAACCACCTTACCCGTCTCGCCTTGGTACATTGCCTGAACAACCAAATGGGCTTGTCGGGCGCCTGTATGTCTATAGGCCTGCCTTGTAAACCACGCCTGGGGAACAATCTGAATCAAACCGCCCAACATCACCGACCAACCGCGCGCGTCACCAATCAACAACAGTATCGACCCAATTGGTAACAGTAGACATAATTGATAGAGTGCTACTCTATACATTGGCGGCTTAGGTATAGTGGTCATGATACGTTTCCACCACGATTTTCCCTTTTTCCGATTCACCTAAAAGGGGGCAGCCCTTTAGCGGATCGGCATTATAGGTATAGTCTGGATGATATTCAACTCAGTAAATGAGGTATATATTGGTAATTGACTGATTATATAGATAACTACTTCAGATGAGCCAAAATACCATCAAGCTCATCAATACTATTATATTTGAAAATCAACCTCCCAGAGCCTTTGGCGCTATGTTGAATTAGTACGGCCGCTCCGACCTTTTCAGACAGCTCATCCTGTAGGCTGATGATGTCGGGGCTAGTGCTCTGCGGTTTATCCGCAGAGTCGCTGGAGCCGGTGGATTGAACTTTCTTAACCAGCACCTCAGTTTGACGCACGGTCATAGCGTTGGCAGCAACCGTTCTGGCCGCACGTACCTGTGCCGCGCCCTCCAAACCCAAAAGACACTTAGCATGGCCTAACTCCAACTCCCCGCGCTCAACCTGTAACTGCACGGAGGGCTCGAGGGTTGCAAGCCGCATAAGATTAGTCACGGCTGAGCGAGACTTGCCAACCGCATCGGCAACCTGTTGCTGGGTGAGGTTAAATTCATCCTGTAGCCGAATAAGAGCCACACTTTCCTCGATGGGGTTGAGATCTTCACGCTGAATGTTCTCAATCAACGCCATTGCTATGGCTGTCTCATCAGAAACGTCGCGAATCACTGCAGGAATAGTTGCCAATCCTGCCTGCTGGGTTGCACGCCAGCGACGTTCGCCGGCGATAATTTCATATTTGTTTGCGCCTACAGCACGGACAATAATAGGCTGCATAACACCCTGATTGGCAATTGACGCCGTCAGCTCTTTAAGCGCCTCGGGGTTAATGTCTCTGCGAGGCTGATACTTGCCGCGCTGCAAATACTCCACGGGCAACTGCTGCAACAGGCCATCAGTAACTATTTCACCGCTAGTTAATGCGTTGGAATCACCTGATTCCAAATGATCGAAGCCTTCGGGTATGCCCAATAGCGCGTCTAAACCCTTACCCAAACTCTGTCTTTTAGTGGCCATGTGATTAGCTTCCTTAGGCTTGGTTTTTTAGTGTCTGAGCGACTTTTTCTTGACGCAGGATTTCGCCCGCCAACGCCAGATAGGCGACCGATCCCTTAGAGTTTCTATCATAAACTAGCACCGGCATACCATGACTTGGGGCTTCGGCTAACCGCACGTTGCGGGGAATACTGACACGATAGACAAGATCACCAAAATATTTTCTTAGTTGCGCCGAGACCGCGTTAGTCAGGCTACTCCGAGGATCATACATAGTACGCAATATGCCTTCTATTTTTAGTTTGGGGTTAATCAGTTTGGCTATCTGGCGAATAGTATTGTTGAGCGCAGACAGCCCCTCAAGAGCATAGTACTCACACTGCATGGGAATTAAGACACCATCGCTTGCAACCAGTGCGTTAACGGTCAACATATTTAGCGAAGGCGGACAGTCAATAATGACAAAATCGTAATTGTCGGCAATGCGCTTGATCGCATGCCGTAGACGGCTTTCCCGGCCAATCTCTTGCATTAGTTCAACTTCGGCAGCGACCAGATCGCCATTTGCGGGGATTAGGTGATACTTGCCTTGCTCAGATGTGACTATGACATCCTCGATGGCATTTTTTTCCGTCAGGACATGATAAACGCTTAGCTTACAATCTTGCTTATTAATACCAGAGCCCATGGTTGCGTTGCCTTGGGGGTCTATATCGACCAGTAATACTCGCTTTTTGTAAGCCGCCAGTGATGCAGCAAGGTTGACGCTAGTGGTTGTTTTACCCACGCCGCCTTTTTGATTTGCTATTGAGAGTATACGCACCGAGTCTTTTACCTTTTATTAATCTGAACTAAGTTGGTTATGTGTGATTGTGACCAAATGCCGTTCACCCTCTAGATCTGGAATATCTAATCGACACAATGCGCAAACACTATAGCGGCTGGATACACCTGCCAACTCCGATTCTGGTAGCTTCCCTTTCATTGCCATAAAGCACCCCTGTGCTGTAATCAGGTGTTGGCAGGTGTCCAACATATCAGAAAGCGAGCTAAATGCGCGACTTAAAACAGTATCATAGTGTGCGATGGGTTCGTAGGCCTCCGCACGCTGATTAATTTCAATCACATTGTCCAATCCGAGTTCGGTTCGGACCTGAAATAGAAAGCGGGTTTTTTTTCCGGCACTATCGAGCAAGGTAAAGTGCTTGCCTGGATTCATAATCGCCAAGGGAATACCCGGTAAGCCTGGGCCTGTGCCGACATCAATCAATCTTGTCTTGTCCGCTATATGGCTATGCACTGCCAAGCTGTCGAGTAGGTGTAGGTTTATCATAGCTGCAGGTTCGCGAATAGCCGTTAAGTTATAGGTGTTATTCCAGCGCACTAGTAGAGCAAGGTACTGCATAAGCAAATCTAACTGCTTGGGGCTACAGTCAATATTTAGTGCGGCTATGCCGGCCGACAGCCGTTGCCGATGCTGTCCGGAAGTATCAATGTACGCAGGACTCGCTGATAATTTAGGCGACATGTTTTTTAAGCATTACCAGCAGTAACGAGATAGCCGCCGGTGTAACCCCGGGAACGCGCGATGCACGCGCTAGAGTCTCTGGTAATGCCTCACTGAGCTTCTGCTTTATCTCATTAGATAAGCCACTAATATTGCTGTAATTAAAATCCGTTGGTATACGTGTATTTTCATGGCGCTGCAACTTATCTACCTCGCCTTGCTGACGGGTAATGTACCCTGAGTATTTAGCTTCGATCTCTACCTGCTCGGCCACCTTTGCTGTAACCGGTTGTCCGGGCTTCTCGGATAGAGAGTTGATAATGGTGTAATTTAATTCTGGCCGCTTTAACAGCTCATACAGAGAATATTCATGGGTAATGTTATTTTCGATATGCTTCGCTAGAGTCTTTGCAGCAGGCGTTCCTGCTTGTACCCAGGTATCTTTGAGTCGCTGTCGCTCCAGCTCTATAGCCTCGCGTTTATCGCAAAAATGCTGCCATCGGTTATCATCGACCAAACCCAGTTCACGTCCTTTTTCGGTGAGACGCAGATCCGCATTGTCTTCCCGCAACAGCAGGCGATATTCGGCGCGGCTAGTAAACATGCGATAGGGTTCTGCAGTGCCCATGCTAATAAGGTCGTCAACTAACACCCCCATATAAGCTGTGTCTCTAGTTGGACACCAACAGTCCTTATCCTGAGCCTGACGCGCGGCGTTTAAACCGGCAAGGAGTCCTTGGGCAGCAGCTTCTTCATAGCCTGTTGTTCCATTTATTTGACCAGCAAAAAATAACCCATTAATTGATTTGGTTTCAAGTGAGTATTTAAGATCCTGTGGATTAAAATAATCGTATTCAATGGCATAACCTGGACGAGTGATGTGGGCGTTTTCAAATCCTTCTATGGAGCGAACTAATTTGAGTTGTACATCAAATGGGAGGCTGGTTGAAATCCCATTAGGGTACAACTCATGAGTGTCCAATCCCTCCGGCTCAATAAAGATTTGGTGGTTGTCCTTGTCAGCAAAACGGACCACTTTGTCTTCTATGGAAGGACAGTACCTTGGGCCAACTCCATCGATCATACCTGTATACATCGGAGATCGATCCATACCGCCGCGAATAATGTCATGTGTTTTAGTGTTCGTGTAAGTAATCCAGCAACAAGTCTGATTAGGGTGGTCTTCCAGCCGCCCCATATACGACATGATAGGTTGCGGTTTATCTCCCCACTGTTCGGCTAAATGGCTAAAGTCCACGCTGCGTGCGTCTATTCGCGGAGGCGTCCCCGTTTTTAGTCGACCGACACGAAAAGGTAAATCTCGCAGCCGGCTCGCAAGGTTCTCTGACGGCGAGTCGCCAGCACGCCCTGCGGCATGATTCTCCAGGCCAATATGTACCTTGCCGGCTAAAAAAGTTCCTGCCGTCACCACAACGGTTTTGGCCAAGAAGCGCAGTCCCATCTGTGTAATTGCGCCTGTAACTTGATTACCATCAATTATTAGATCATCAACGGCCTGCTGAAAGAGGGTTAAATTTGGCTGATTCTCCAGCATATTGCGAATAGCTGCCTTGTAACGGGTTCGGTCGGCCTGGGCGCGAGTGGCCCGGACTGCAGGGCCTTTTCGCCCATTAAGCGTTCTAAACTGGATACCGCTGAGGTCGGTGGCCATAGCCATGGCGCCGCCAAGAGCATCAATTTCTTTAACCAGATGGCTCTTCCCGATTCCACCTATTGCTGGATTACAGGACATTTGCCCCAATGTTTCGATATTGTGCGTCAGCAGCAGTGTGTTGCACCCCATGCGGGCTGCAGCAAGACTCGCCTCTGTGCCGGCATGGCCTCCGCCAATGACGATCACATCGAATGTATTTGGGTATTGCATGAGCCAGTTAGGACGCCTTAGGAGTTCGGTCGACCATTATACGGGTGTAAGGATAAATAATAAGCACTTTTTGTTTAGCTGGTCAGCCTGTGGTTAACATGAGTGTTGGTTTCAATGAGTTAATAATATTATCTATATATAGTAGGTATTAGTTTATTGTTATTATTGTTAGGGAAGACCCTTTTTGTGGGTAAGATGATAATAGCGTTTTATATTGGCAACTTACGAAGCTAATTTATCGGTATAAGAAGGCCTGTAGTCGGTAAGATGGACTGGGATTATTTATTGTAACTACGGTATTAAATTAGAGGCTTTATACTGGTTTTCTGTTTATGACGAAGAACCCTGTATAAGTTTAAATGTTATTCAGTGGTTCTACACAGAAAAATATTTTTTTTGGTTTACATAGGACTCTTGGACGAAGGCTGTTGGTAAGCTGGGTGTAGTTAGCTTTAACTGTGGAGGGTTAGTACGTTGACTTCACTGAGAGTGATTTATGGTGGTTTTATTAACATTAGCGCAATAAAACATTGATTTGAGTTGGTAATTTCATTAGACTCCCCCGCCTGAAAACAGTACCGTAATTTCTTTGGAAGCAAGATAATGAAAAGAACATTTCAACCTAGTAATTTAAAGCGTAAGCGAACTCATGGATTTAGAGCGCGCATGGCTACGCCAGGTGGCCGGGCGGTGCTAAACAGGCGTCGTGCGAAAGGCCGTAAGCGTTTGTCAGCTTAAGGTTTTCGGGCTCTGTGCCCAGTTATACCTTCAGTAAAAATCGTCGTCTGCTTAAAGCCTCTGAATATAAGGAGGTATTTGATCGCAATGTAGTCAAAGTTGCTCATCCAAAACTTCTTCTGTTAGCCATTCCCAGCAACGCCAGTCAATCAAGATTGGGGTTGGTCATTGGTAAGAAAAATATTCCCACGGCTGTTGGCCGCAATTGCGTCAAGCGTGTTGTCCGTGAGACTTTTCGGCAATTTGAGTTCGTCGATCCTCTAGATATTGTCTTTCTAGCAAGAAAGGGAGCGGATCAGATGACGCCGGAAGATATGAACTTGTTGTTGCAGCAATCTTGGTGCAGACTTCGTCAGCGCTATGAACAGCTGAGGAAATAGAATGCGCAGAGCGGCAATTAAGGTGATACAGCTTTATCGGATAGCACTCAGTCCACTGATTGGCAGCAACTGCAGGTTTTACCCGACGTGCTCCCATTACGCTGAAGAAGCTTTCAGTCGGTTTGGGTTTATTAAGGGATTTTATCTTACCGTGAGAAGACTCTGTAAATGTCATCCGCTGCATGCTGGGGGTTACGACCCAGTGATGTCTGGTGATGACAGCAGTGAGAGGCTACACAACTCAACCAAAAACAAAGAGTTATAAAAAATGGATTGGCTAAAAGCAAGTTTATTGGGTGGTATGGCGATTGTCGCGTGGTTACTGGTTATTCAGTGGACTCAGTTTCAAGAAGGTCTTGAGCCAGAGGTCGTGCAGCAGAGCAGCTATGCCATGCCTAGCGACGATTCCGTGATTCCTGAAGTGCGTGTGCAGGGTGACAACGAGGTTCCTGAGTTGACGGCAACGCTACCTGCAGCAGCATTCGTCGCGCCAGAAGAAAATAATTTGGTGCGGGTGAGGAGTGACGTTTTTGAGGTGGTGATTGATACCTTGGGCGGTGACATTATTGAGGTCAACCTGTTGAAAAACCTGACTAAGATGGCTGATGATGGGGGTCAGCCGTTTCAGTTGCTCAGTCGCACTGCACAAAACGTCTATATCGCCCAAAGTGGTTTAGTGGGGCCAAATGGTACTGATACTCGCGCAGGTCGACCGCGTTTTTCTGCGGCTGCTAGCGCGTATGATTTTAATGATGGCAGTGACCAGCTAAACGTTGACCTGACTTTTTATCAAGGGGGGGTGAGGTTGGTAAAGCGCTTCACATTTAGCCGGACAGGTTATGACATCGCTGTTGAATATCAAATTAATAATGGTACATCGTTGGATTGGAATGCGACGTTTTACGGGCAAATTAAAAGGGATTCACATGCACCACCCGTGTCTTCGGCGGGTATTCGCCCCTATCTTGGAGCGGCGCTGCGCGAAGAGGAAAAGAATTTCGCCAAGCATGATTTCTCTGATATGGAAGAAGAGACGGTCGAGGGCACTATTGTCGGAGGCTGGGTGGCAATGGTGCAACATTACTTCATCAGTGCTTGGATCCCGCCGGCAAGGGAGCAGAATCAATATAGCTTACGTAAATTGCCGGGCAAAGATGTGTATCTGATGGGTTTTACCGGGCAGCCGCTAACTGTTTTGGCGGGCGACAGAGGCAGTTATGTCGCGCAGTTTTACGCTGGGCCCAAAGATCAGACCAAACTTGCAGAGCTAGCGGAATATCTAGATCTCACAGTTGACTATGGCTTTCTGTGGATGCTTGCAAAGCCGATATTCTTCGGTATGAAGTGGATTCATAATGTTATCGGGAATTGGGGTTGGTCTATCATTCTACTGACGCTGGGTATTAAAATTGTTTTATACCCGCTGTCGGCGACCAGCCTAAAATCTATGGCTAAGATGCGTAATCTGCAACCTGAGATGGCGAGACTGAAGGAGCTTTATGGTGACGATCGTCAGAAGATGTCGCAGGAGCTAATGGGTCTATATAAGAAGGAAAAGGTCAATCCAGCGGGCGGGTGCTTCCCCATGCTTCTTCAAATGCCGGTGTTTCTCTCCCTATACTGGGTATTATTAGAGTCGGTTGAGATAAGGCATGCGCCTTGGATATTTTGGATTCAAGATTTGTCAGCCAAGGACCCTTATTTCATTCTGCCGTTGGTAATGGGTGCAAGTATGCTGTTGATGCAGAAAATGCAACCGATGCCCACTGACCCGATGCAAGCCAAGGTGATGCAAATCATGCCGATCGCCTTTACGTTTTTCTTTATGGTGTTCCCGGCAGGCTTGGTGTTGTACTGGACCATTAATAACTTGCTGTCTATGGCGCAACAGTGGTATGTCAATCGCCAGTTACTTAGCAGCGGCAAAGGTAAATAGCGGTGAATGGTAGGTCAAAAAAGGCTCCTAAAGGGGCCTTTTTTGTGCCAACTTTTTTAAGGCTGAGCGCTCTATGTTAAATAATGATACAGATGTCATTGTGGCAATAGCCACGGCCCCCGGTCGCGGTGGCGTTGGGGTCGTTCGTCTATCTGGTCGGGTCGATTTAAAGCCCTTTATTGTTGGGCTCTTGGATCGGCCGGCTTTGGATCCGCGGTGCGCCACGCTGTGCTACTTTTTAGATGGCATGGGGGAGGTGATGGATGAAGGTATTGCGCTTTACTTCTCAAATCCTCATTCATTTACTGGAGAGAATGTTCTTGAGTTACAGGGGCATGGCGGGATGGTGGTACTGGATAGGTTAGTAGCCCGCTGTGTCGAGCTAGGCGCGCGGCTGGCGCGTCCGGGAGAGTTTAGCGAACGCGCCTTTTTGAATAACAAAATGGACTTGGCGCAGGCGGAAGCTATTGCGGACCTAATTGACGCCTCTTCGATACAGGGCGCTCGGTCCGCGGTCCGGTCAATGCAGGGAGAGTTTTCGGATTTAATTTGTGCATTGGTCGAAAAATTGACAGAGCTTAGGATCTATGTTGAGGCCGCTATCGATTTTCCTGAGGAAGAGATAGATTTTTTGGCGGATGAACGTCTTTTAAAAAATCTGCAGGTCCTAGCGCTTGACCTTCGCGACGTGCTTAGTCGGGCGCAACAGGGCTCACTACTTAGGGATGGCATGACGGTTGTGTTAGTGGGCAAGCCCAATGTAGGTAAGTCTAGTTTACTCAATGCCCTAGCAGGTAACGAGGCGGCGATTGTCAACCCTATTGCTGGGACAACGAGGGATGTCTTACGGGAGCGAATATTAATTAATGGCATGCCATTAAATGTGGTAGATACCGCAGGGCTAAGGGAGACTGATGACGAGGTTGAGCAGGAGGGGGTTCGCAGGGCTTGGCTGGAGATAGAGAAGGCGGATCTGGTAATGCTGGTGGCCGATGCGACTGATACGGATGATCCCGATCTGCGAGCCATTTGGCCTGAGTACTTCGAGCGATACCCGCAGGTGGCCCAGTCGGTGATGGTGGTGCTAAATAAGATAGATCGCTCGGGGCACAGCCCTGGGCTGATTGAGGGCAGGGAAAGAACCTTTGCTATCTCGGCTAAGGAGAAAATGGGCGTTGCTGAGCTTACTGAATATTTACACAAGAGTGTCGGTTTTGATGGGGATTGTGAGGGATTGTTTTCGGCGCGACGTCGGCACCTCGACGCTCTGCAAAAGGCCCTTGAGCTTGTAATAGAGGGTAAGGGGCAACTCGAGATGGCTGGGGCGGGAGAGTTACTTGCCGAGGATCTACGCCAGGCCCAGCAACAACTGGCAGGAATTACTGGTCAGTTCACATCCGATGACCTGTTGGGGCGTATTTTTTCTTCGTTCTGTATCGGAAAGTGACTAAATTTTTACTCTGGGTCACGTTATGCTTGATGAATCGTCGCAAGCTGTATTGTAAGGGGATAAATTGATAGTAAAATACTGGTTGCAAGCTGTATATACACAGGTTATCCCCAGGCATTGGTTGATTTTCGCTCAGCATTTCCCCTTTTCCGGTTGATAACAAATACATTGAACTTTCGTAACATGCTGATTAATAACCGAATTTAATTTTGTCGGTTTTTTTCCTGTATTAATGACTGTGGATAATTCTGTTTTTGGCGTATAGAATGCATTAGCTGGGGATTTATTGGCTTGTGCTTGACATATGTGGCTAGGGACTGGCCATGGTCGTCTGGTGGACGACATAGATGGGGTGTGTGCAATAACGGCGATTTGAGGCTCTGCGATGTGATCTCAGTGAGCAAGTTTGGAGCGTACACTCAGGCGTTTGTGAAAGGTCTCAATAATGGGGTTTGATGTGCCAGAAGTGGTTTGGAGTCAGTGTCAAAGACAGTTGCGCAATGAGTTGCCTGAGCAGCAGTATAATACTTGGATACGTCCGCTGGTCGTGCGCGCTGATAGTGCTCTTGGCGGTGTGGTTGAGCTGTTGGCTCCTAATCGGTTTATTGAGGAATGGGTAAAAAGCAAGTTTCTTGCGCGGATTCAGGATTTGTTTGGTGAGCAGGGATGGACGGGTGTGTCCCTGACGGTCTCGTCTGGTGAATCTCGTCAGCCTCAGTTCTCTGCAGGTGCTGCTATTCCGCCGCCACAAATACTAAGCCCTCAGCGATCGCCTGAGGCGTTTCAACAGCGACCATCGGTTGTGGTCAGTGGCGGCACGACTCAGGTCATTAACGAGGCGCCGGCGCTGGTAACGTCGATAAAATCGGCTGCGGAAAGCAGCTTAAAAACCAATCTCAATAAAAACTTTACGTTCGACAGCTTCGTTGAAGGCAAGTCTAATCAATTGGCTTTTGCGGCGGCTCAGCAGGTTGCTGAAAATCCTGGCGGTTCCTATAACCCCTTATTCATCTATGGTGGGGTGGGGTTGGGTAAGACGCACTTAATGCATGCGGTCGGTAACGCCATGCGCGTGAAGAAACCGGATGCAAAGATCGTGTATCTGCATTCGGAACGGTTTGTAGCCGATATGGTCAAGGCGTTACAACTTAAGGCGATTGATGAATTCAAGAGTTTCTATCGCTCAGTCGACGCCCTGTTAATTGATGATATTCAGTTCTTTTCGGGGAAGGAGCGTTCTCAGGAGGAGTTTTTTCATACTTACAATGCTTTGCTCGAGGGCGGTCAACAGATGATTCTGACCTGTGATAGATATCCAAAAGAGATCGATGGCGTTGAGGAGCGATTAAAGAGCCGGTTTGGTTGGGGTTTGACGGTGGCGGTTGAGCCCCCAGAGCTTGAAACGCGGGCGGCGATTTTAATCAATAAGGCAGAACAGGCTGGAATGGCTCTATCTAAGGACGCAGCTTTCTTTATAGCCCAGCGAATTCGCTCTAATGTCCGCGAGCTCGAGGGCGCGCTCAAGCGGGTTTTGGCGCATGCGCAGTTTACGGGCAGAGCTGTCGACATCGATTTAATTCGTGAATCGCTAAAAGATTTATTGGCTCTTCAGGACAAGCTAGTTACGATAGACAATATACAAAGAGTGGTTGCGGACTACTACAAGTTAAAAATGTCTGACATGCTGTCTAAGCGCCGCAGTCGTTCGATAGCTCGACCCAGACAGGTTGCCATGTCCATCGCCAAGGAGCTGACCAATCACAGTCTTCCCGAAATTGGCGAGTCCTTTGGGGGTCGCGATCATACGACTGTTTTACATGCGTGCCGGAAGGTGAAAGAATTAGAGAGCATTGACCGTGAGGTTCAGCGCGATCTCAAGAATTTATATAGGACGCTGTCCTCCTGATCCCGTATCAGATCAATGCAGTAGTTTATTTATTTAACAATCCATCGAGTGCTGGAGATAGAGAATTACCATGAAATTTAGCCTGTCGCGTGAAGCCTTATTGTCCCCATTGCAGTTAGTTGTTGGCGTTGTCGAGCGCCGGCAAACATTGCCTATTTTGTCTAATGTTTTGTTGAGTCTGGATGGCACTAGGCTTTCTTTGACCGGCACAGACCTAGAAGTTGAGATTGTTGGGTCTACGGAGGTTTCGGTCGCAGCGGAGGCAGGGGAAGTGACGGTGTCAGCGCGTAAGTTCCTAGATATTTGCCGTTCCTTGCCGGAAGGTGCGCAGGTGGATTTTGCTAGCGGCGATGGCAAGGCGATGCTTAAGAGCGGGCGTAGCAAATTTACGTTGGCGACCTTGCCGGCGAATGAGTTTCCCTCTGTCGATGAAGGTGAAAGAAGCGTCGCCTTTGCAGTTCAGGGGAGTCTGTTGAAGGGATTGATTGAGGCTACGTCTTTCGCAATGGCACAGCAGGATGTTAGGTATTACCTCAATGGTATGCTTTGGGAGCTGACCACTAATAAGCTACGGGCTGTAGCCACTGATGGACATCGTATGGCCCTTTGCGACTGTGTCTGTGAGGTTGAGGTCGACGATACTATTAGTGCAATCCTGCCTCGGAAGGGGATTATGGAGCTTGCGCGCCTACTTGGTGAGGGTCAGGTTGAGGTTGCTATGGGCTCCAACCATATTCGTGTCACTGGCGCAGACTATTGTTTCACTTCAAAGCTAGTTGATGGCGCCTATCCTGACTACGATCGTGTATTGCCTAAGGGTGGGGATAAATTGGTGGTGGGAGACCGCGCGTCGCTCAAACAAGCGTTTGGACGCACGGCGATTTTATCGAATGAAAAGTACCGCGGTGTTCGTATTCTTCTTTCTGATAGCGCCATTAAGATGGTCGCCAACAATCCTGAGCAGGAGGAAGCTGAGGAGGAGGTAACCGTCGATTATCTCGGGGACGACCTTGAGATTGGGTTTAATGTGAGCTACCTGCTAGATGTGCTCAATGTTATCAAAGGTACCGAGATTCGCTTAACCCTATCCGATTCTAACAGTAGCGCCCTTGTTGAGGATGCTAGCGACGGCAGGGCTGTGTACGTTGTTATGCCTATGCGGCTTTAATGCGCTCGGCCCTGTCCGGCTACGCGCAGTATTAGCTTCCCATGATACTTTCTCGTCTGGATATTCTGCAGGTGCGAAACCTGCAGGATATTCATCTGGTATGTCACCCAAAAGCCAACGTGATCTATGGCGCAAACGGCAGTGGCAAGACTAGCCTGCTTGAGGCTATTTACCTACTAGGCCGAGGTCGTTCGTTTAAGCATCGTGATCTTCGGTTGGTCATTGGCGAGGAGGCTGTTGAGTTAGTGGTTTCGGCCCGCGTAGAGCGTAGCGCTCCTCAAACTGGCTATCAGTTGGGCGTCAAGCGGACGGTGGCCGGCCGGTTTGAGGCGCGTCTTGACGGCGCTGCATTGCAGTCCTCAGCGCAGCTTGTTGAGGCGCTTCCACTTCAGTTGATCGACGCTCATAGTTTTACTTTATTGGAGGGAGGCCCTCTTCAGAGAAGGCAGTTCTTAGACTGGGGAGTGTTCCACGTGGAACATGGCTATTCAAGCCTGTGGAAGCGATTCCAAAAAGCATTAAAACAGCGCAATCAATTACTCCGTCATGGTAGAATGGACCAAGATTCTTTAAGCGCCTGGACTGCAGAGCTGGCGCCGCTAGGTGATGAGATTACGGGATATCGGCGAGATTATTTAGCCGAGTTGTCGCGGCATGCGCTGGAAGTTGCCGAAGGGTTTGGTGGGTTGGGGCAGCTCCAGCTAGAGTATTATCAGGGCTGGCGTGATGATTGCAACCTGCGAGAGGCCTTTGAGGCGTCCAGAGTTCGAGATGTAGCAACGGGCACTACGAATGTCGGGGCTCATAAAGCCGATATTATCATTAAGGTTGACGGTGTACTTGCGGCTGAGCGGCTATCCCGAGGGCAGGTCAAGCTTTTGGTGTATGCGCTGAAGCTCGCGCAGGCGGCGCACTTTAGAGAAAAGACCGGTCGGGGCTGTCTGTTTTTGTTGGACGACTTGCCGGCTGAGCTCGATTACCAGCACCGGGGCCAGGTGGTTAGTTGTTTGAGTGGCCTAGAATGTCAGTATTTTATGACGGGCGTCGACAGGCAAGACTTTGAATCGTTGGTGGATGGGATGGCGCATCAGATGTTCCACATGGAACACGGTGTTGCATCTGAAGATTGAATAACGGAGAAATTATTACTTATGAGTGATGAATCGAATTATGACTCGTCGAGCATCAAGGTGCTTAAAGGTTTAGATGCCGTCCGCAAGCGGCCCGGAATGTATATTGGTGATACCGATGACGGCACTGGGCTCCACCACATGGTTTTTGAGGTGGTCGACAACTCTATTGATGAGGCGCTAGCGGGACACTGTTCTGAAATTCGTGTGGTTATTCATCCCGATGAGTCTATCTCGGTATCAGATAATGGCCGTGGTATTCCCACTGAGATGCACGACGAAGGCGTCTCGGCAGCTGAGGTCATTATGACTGTGTTGCACGCTGGGGGGAAGTTTGATGACAATAGTTACAAGGTCTCTGGTGGCCTCCACGGAGTAGGAGTATCGGTGGTCAATGCGCTATCTAAAAAAATGCGCCTAACTATCCGTCGCAACGGCAAAGTCCATGAACAAACGTATTCTCATGGCGTCCCTCAGGGCCCTTTAGCCGTTATTGGTGATACGGAAGAAAGCGGTACCGAGGTATACTTTTCTCCGTCGGAAGGCACCTTTACCAATATTAAATTTCATTTTGATCAGCTAGCTAAGCGCCTGCGAGAGCTGTCATTTCTTAACTCCGGCGTCCGCATAGTATTGCACGACGAGCGAACGGCAAAGGAAGAAGCTTTTGCCTATGCCGGTGGATTGAATGCTTTTGTTGAGTACCTCAACACCAACAAGACCACTGTCAATAAAATCATGCATTTCAACGCTGATCGCGAAGACGGCACCAGTGTTGAGGTGGCTCTGCAGTGGAATGACGGCTACCAAGAAAACATTCTCTGCTATACCAATAATATTCCGCAACGCGACGGAGGCACCCATCTGGCAGGTTTCCGGTCGGCATTGACTCGAGGCCTAAATACTTATATCGAGAAAGAGGGTATTAACGGGAAATCCAAGGTTAATACCACCGGCGACGATGCCCGTGAGGGCCTTACTGCGATCGTTTCGGTTAAGGTTCCAGACCCTAAGTTTTCATCTCAGACAAAAGACAAGTTGGTGAGCTCAGAGGTAAAAGCCGCTGTTGAGCAGGAGATGGGCAGTAAGTTTACTGATTACCTGATGGAGTTTCCCCAAGAAGCTCGGGCTATCGTAAATAAGATGATCGATGCGGCACGTGCACGTGAAGCTGCCCGCAAGGCGCGTGAAATGACGCGCCGAAAAGGAGCGCTCGATATCGCAGGGCTACCGGGAAAGTTAGCCGATTGCCAAGAGAAAGATCCGGCTTTGTCCGAGCTATATCTGGTGGAGGGAGATTCTGCTGGAGGCTCCGCAAAACAAGGTAGGGCACGTAAGACGCAGGCGATTTTGCCTCTTAAAGGTAAAATTTTGAATGTTGAGAAGGCTCGCTTTGACAAAATGCTCTCGAGCGTGGAAGTAGGTACCCTCATCACAGCTCTGGGTTGTGGTATTGGCTCCGAAGAATTCAATCTAGCTAAATTACGCTACCACACTATTGTTATTATGACCGATGCTGATGTCGATGGTTCTCATATTCGTACGCTGCTACTGACCTTCTTCTTTAGGCAGATGCGGGCGTTAGTTGAAAACGGACACATTTATATCGCGCAGCCGCCACTGTATAAGGTGAGTAAGGGCAAAAATGAGCAGTATTTGAAGGATGATGCTGCGCTATTGGTGTACCTCACCCAGAAAGCTCTAGAAAGCGCTAGTTTGCATGTTAATGCCAGTGCGCCGGCTATTCAGGGCGCGGCGCTGGAGGCTCTTGTTGCGCAGTATCGGCACGTTGACAGCCTAATGGACCGAATGTCTTTGGTGTACTCCCGTAAAGTGCTTGAATCTCTGGTTTACATCGGTGGTTTGGATAGCGCGGCTTTGACAGTAAAGGACGATGTTGAAAGCTGGTGCTCAGAGCTTCAGGAGAAGCTAAATGAAGTGGATAATGGCACCCATCGCTACAGAGTTAGCGCGAAAGAGGACAAAGAACGCAATATCTTCGTGCCAAACATTGAAATTACTGCCCATGGTGTCCCTCATTATCACAGCCTTAGCCGAGATTTTTTTGAGTCTAACGAATATAAAGCTATGGTTGATCTAGGTGAGACATTGCAGGGTCTCCTTGAAGAGGGAGCCTACGTTCAGCGCGGGGAGCGCAACCAGCCGGTCGAGAGCTTTACGGAGGCCCTAGACTGGTTGATGACGGAATCACGTCGCGGTATTAATACCCAGCGATATAAGGGCCTGGGTGAGATGAATCCAGAGCAACTCTGGGATACGACCATGGATCCTGCTAGCAGGAGAATGCTTCTGGTGACAATCGAAGATGCTATAGCCGCGGATCTGATGTTCACTACGCTAATGGGGGACCAGGTTGAGCCGAGGCGTGAATTTATTGAAACAAACGCGCTATCTGTGATGAATCTGGATATCTAGCATTGACAACAAGGGCGCTTAAAAGCGTCCTAACTATTAGCCATCATATTCTAATAGCGGCTATACAGTCGGACTGAGGCGGTGTAAAAAACGTCAAAGCTAGGGCCAATGGCCAGTATTGGTATACTTTATACTTAGGTCAGCATCGCCACCTTTAGTGGTGGCCAGCGTTTGCCGGAACCCGTAACTTAAAGAGCGCTTTCGATCCAATCCCGCGCCTGCTTAGTCAGGTCTCTAGGACTGCCATGTTCGCTGTCAATGGCGGGACCGATGTGCAATCGGATAGTGCCTGATCGTTTCAGATAGCTGTGATGCAGCCAATATTTGCCTGCATCATGGGCTACCGGGAGGATAGCTACCGATGCCTTTTTTGCAATCGCCGCGCCGCTACTTTTGAATCCACCCAATTTCTCGGGGTTGCCTCGAGTCCCCTCAGGGTAAATCACGATCCTGTTACCCTCCTTGAGTCGGCGTTGGCCATGCTTCAAAATAGACCTTATGGCCGCCGCTGGATTGGCCCGCTCAATGGCGATAGGCCGCATAAAATAAAGGCTCCAACCAAATATCGGGATCCAGAGCAGCTCACGCTTTAAGATCATACTTGCCGGTTGAAAAAACCACTGCATAAAGAAGCCGTCCCAGGTACTCTGATGATTGCTCAATATCACACAGGGGCCCTCTGGAATATGCTCCTCTCCGGTAACCTTTACATCGATGTTACAGACTACCCGCAACCAGTCCAATATTAGACGATTACCGCAGGTGGTGATGCGCTGTAAAAGCCGAAATGGCAAAAATGCAAAGACACAGCAGATGAAACTACTAACCACCACAATGATGCCAAATCCAGCATAGAACAGTAGGGCTCTAAATAATTGTCGAATCCTTACGAACAATAACATCCTGTTGTTGCACTCCTTATTAGATCATTTAGCCGGAACCAGTTGAGAGATATCAGCCACCCCGATAAATAGTTGCCGCAAACTGTATAGCAACGCGAGGCGGTTATTGCGCACCGCGCTGTCGTCCGCCATTACCATCACGTCGTCAAAAAACTTATCAACGGGCCCCCTGAGCAGTGCCAGTTTTTGTAATACTTGGTTGTACTCTCTTTGCGCTAACATGGGTCCAACCAACGAGGCTAGGGCCTCGATTTCTGCCGCCAACGTTTTCTCCGCTGCATCTTCTAAAAGGCCTAAATTGACCGGAGAGGGGATTCTACCAGCAAGTTGTTTAGTGAGAATATTAGACACTCGCTTATTGGCTGCTGCCAGCGCCACAGCCTCAGGCAACAGCGTGAACTGATGGACGGCTAAGACCCTAGCGTTAATGTCTAGTGGATTAGATAGGTTCAGTGCGGCCACAGATGCGAACACTTCTGCGTTCATGCCTTCATCTCTATACCAAGATTTAAAACGCTCAATAACGTAAGTAAGCACTAGCTCTACCAAGTCGTTAGACTCGTCTTCAAAGGGTTTTGCCGCCAGAGAAATGGCCAGTGCTAGATCTATATCAACGTGTCGTTCTACTATAATCCGCAATACACCCAAGCTCGCGCGACGCAAAGCAAAGGGATCCCGAGATCCAGATGGCTGCTGTCCGATACTGAAGATTCCCACAAGACTGTCTAAGCGATCGGCCAGGGCAAGCGCGATTCCTGTCGGTGTAATGGGCAACTCATCGCCGGCAAATCTTGGTAAATACTGCTCAAACAGCGCCTGCGCAATCTCTTTATCCTCGCCATCGTGCAAGGCATAGTAGCGGCCCATAATCCCTTGAAGATCAGCAAACTCACCGACCATATCACTGACTAGATCGGATTTGCAGAGCTCCCCAGCACGGCGAGCCAACTTACTATTACCTCCGGTAAACTCGACCATGGCCTCCGCCAACAATGCTACCCGCTCGGTCTTGTCATAGACCGAGCCAAGCTTAGCCTGAAATACCACCTGCTTTAGACTTTCACGGCGACTAATGAGCGAACCCTGTTTGTCATTTTTATAGAAAAAGGCCGCATCGGCGAGCCTTGGTCTGATAACCCGCTCATTGCCGTCAATAACTTGATCAGGATCCTTGCTCTCGATATTGGCTACGGTAACGAAGGCAGCCATTAACTGATTGTGACTGTCAACCAGGTGGAAATATTTCTGATGCTCTTTCATTGATGAAATCAAAGCTTCCGCTGGCACATCTAAAAAATGCTCATCAAAGCGCCCCATCAGCGGCACGGGCCACTCACTGAGAGCGCTGACTTCATCGAGCAGCGCCTCATCAATCACAGCAACACCGTTGATACTGGTGGCGAGGGTTGTCGCTCCCTGGCGGATAATATTCCGGCGCCGACTAAAATCAACAATGACAAAGGCTTTTTCAAGCTGCTCTGCATAACTGGCCGGTGAGTTAATGATGATCTCGCCGGTAGAATGAAAACGGTGACCACGGCTAGTATTGCCCGCCTCAATCCCTAGGATAGTTTCGCGGCAGACGTTGCCATCAAATAGCAGGACCGCCCATTGTACGGGGCGCACAAACTCAACCTTCGTAATGCCCCAGCGCATGCGCTTGGGGATTGGTAGGCTGGTTAAGGAATCGTTGATGACCTGGCCTAGCAAACTGCTAGTTTGGCAACCCGGATCTGTGCGACGAACACAGAGTTTATCCTGTTGACCGTCGCTCTCAACTAGCCCCTTGAGATCCCCAATTGCCACGCCATTTTTTTCTGCAAAGGCGACGGCTGCCCTAGTCGGCAGACCTTCGCCATCAAAGGCGACTTTCGTTGGCGGGCCCCAGACCACAACCTGTGAATCCGGCGCCTGACGATCAAGCCCTCGGATCATAACTGCGAGCCGACGTGGAGCAGCATAGGATATGACCTCGTCAAAGCACAGCTGGTGCGCCTGAAAGCCGCTAACAATACCTGTAGTAAGGGCCTCAGACAGGCCCATCAATACCTTGGGAGGCAGTTCTTCGGTACCTAACTCGAAAAGAAAGTCAGCGCTCACTTCGCGCCTCCTGGCTGCCCAGCAACTACTTCCGCAGCGATGTCTCTGTCTGCCAGAGGAAAGCCCAGCGCCATACGGGAGTCAAAATACCCCTGCGCAACGCCACGAGCCAAGGTGCGAACCCGAAGAATATAGCGCTGACGCTCAGTGACGGAAATAGCCTTTCGAGCATCCAAAAGGTTAAAGGTGTGCGATGCTTTCATAACCATCTCATAGGCTGGTAGGGGAAGCCCCGCTGCAATTAGCCGCTCGCTATCTCGCTCATGTTGGTCAAAGTTCTTGAATAGGAAGTCGACATCAGCATACTCAAAGTTGTATGTGGACATCTCAACCTCATTTTGCAGAAAAACATCACCATAGGTGACATCGCCATGAGGCCCATGTGCCCAAACGAGATCGTAAATACTGTCCACAGCTTGCAAGTACATTGCAATACGCTCCAGCCCATAGGTAATTTCCCCAGTCACTGGATAACATTCGAGGCCGCCGACTTGCTGAAAATAGGTAAACTGAGACACTTCCATACCGTTCAACCAAATCTCCCAGCCAAGTCCCCAGGCCCCTAGAGTAGGCGACTCCCAGTTGTCCTCTACAAAGCGAACATCGTGGACCAGGGTATCAACACCTAGATGCCTGAGTGACCCGAGATAAAGCTCTTGAAAGTCTGTTGGACTGGGCTTCATCACGACTTGAAATTGGTAATAATGCTGCAGACGGTTTGGATTCTCCCCATAGCGTCCGTCTGTTGGTCTGCGCGATGGCTGAACATAGGCGCTATTCCATACCTCAGGGCCTATCGACCGCAAAAACGTGGCCGGGTGAAAGGTGCCCGCGCCGACTTCCAAGTCGAGCGGCTGCATAATCAAGCAGCCTTTATCAGCCCAGTATTCCTGAAGCCTTGAGATTAGATCCTGAAACGTATCAGGTGGCGCACAGAGCTTACTCAAAAAAGTCACCTACAAAATTAAATACAACGGAACGAAACCGCAATTATAGAGGCGCATGCCTAGAAAGATAGGGGATATCGGTTCGAAAGCCTTTATTATATGCTCTGCGCAGAATCACTTACGGATATAATAAGACCTGCATCACAATCGATTAACCCCGTTATGGAGATTTAGATGGCCCACGTCAGGTATGGGGACAAAGTTCGCAAGGCCGTTTTTCCCGTTGCCGGCACGGGATCACGATTCCTGCCAGCTACCAAAGCCAGCCCTAAAGAAATGATGGCGGTTGTGGACAAGCCATTAATTCAATATGCCGTTGAAGAGGCAATTGATGCCGGCATAACCGAAATGATCTTCATCACCGGCCGAACAAAACAGAGCATCGCAGACCATTTTGACAAGGATTATGAGCTTGAACATCAACTGGAGCTTCAAGGTAAGATAGACCTATTGGCAATTGCGCAAAACATTGTGCCTAAAGGCGTTAGCTGTGCCGTCATTCTTGCCGATGATTTAATCAGCAGTAAAAAGGGCGCCCTGCGTCAAACGGTAGAGACCTATGAGCAGTGCAATAGTGCCGTGACTGCGGTACAAAAATTCGAAGGGCCGTCCATTTCCGCTTACGGTGTGATTAGTGGCGCCAAGCAACGCGATCGCATTTACCAGCTGGCTAGTATTGTTGAGAAGCCCGTGTATGCCGATGCGCCCTCGGATCTGGGTCTGACAGGCCGTTATATTTTCACGCCGAAATTTTTTGCTCACCTTGCAGTATTGAAACCCGGCGTTGGGGGGGAGTACCAACTGACCGGCGCGATTCAGGCCCTCTCAGCGGAGGAACAGGTTCTGGCCTATGAATACGAACGAATCCGTTACGACTGCGGCAGCAAGTTGGGACTCTTAAAAGCTAATATTGAGCTGGGGTTGCGGCACCATGAGATTGGTGATGAAGTGCGCGCCGATCTCAAAAATGAGCTAATAGCCAATATCTGAGGGTCAAATGGTCGCCAAAATAGTGCTTTTTATACTGCGAGGTCTGTCTTGGTTGCCGCTACCGGTGGCGCGATTGTTCAGCCGCCTGCTAGCTCGCCTAATGGTGGTCTTCAACGCAACGCCCCTGGGAGTTTCCCAGATTAACCTTAGGCTTTGCTACCCAATGATGTCGGAGGAAGAGATTCAGGTCCTCAGCCGAGCCCACATGGAACATTTTGCCCACATCCTCTGTGAAACCCCACAGATTTGGCGCAAGGGTTATCCCTGGTTAGTCGAAAATATCGTTAGCTGTCAGGGCATGGAGCACCTGCAAAAAAGATCAGACAACGGTGCTGGGACTATTTTTCTGGTGCCGCATCATGGTAGCTGGGAGGCTTTAGGTATTTGGCTCGCGCAGCTTGGGCCGATGACTAGCCTCTATGAGCCGGCGAAACATCCGGCCTTAGACAGCTGGATAAAAAGCTCTCGCCTCCGGTCTGGTATGAGTTTGGCACCAACCAATGTTCGCGGTGTGGCACAGTTACTAAAAGGTCTCAAACGAGGGGCCAATGTTGCCATTCTGCCCGATCAGAGCCCGAGACTCAGCGGTGGTGCTTTTAGTGTTCTGTTTGGCGTTCCAGCTTTGACAATGACTTTGACCCATAATCTTATTCAGCGAACCGGTTGCCAGGTGCTTTTCGTTGCTGCCATACGGGTTAAAGGTGGCTTTGAGATTGTTGTCCAGCCGGCCACGGATGATATTTACAGCGCCGATGAGCAGTCCAGCCTTTTAGCCTTAAATGCGGGGGTTGAATCAATCGTCGCACTCGCTCCCAGCCAATACCAATGGGCCTACAAGCGGTTTAGAATCCAGCCAGATCAAGCGGGTGAGCCTTATGATGCTGCAAACATCCTTTATCCCAAAGGGCCTTAGTACCACTAGATCATTGTTAGTCGTTAATTAGGAGCCACATATCACAGTCCATTTTCCTTTATCGCTGCAAGACAATGTTAACCATCATGCCGAACCTATTTGGCGACGCTGCCGGGGTAGCACCGGTGACCCTGTGTCACCGGAATGGCGTGACTGGCTTTTGGACAGAGGTTCACTGACCAAGCGGCTTATTGATGCCAGCGATAACCAACTGACAGTGCAGGTGTTGAGCCAGAAGACGGAAGTCGCGCGATCTTCGGAAATACTGGCGCTATCTTTGCGGCCACGTCAAAGGGCGTTAATTCGTGAGGTTTTACTTTTGGCTAACGGAGAGCCTTGGGTTTATGCCCGGAGTATTATCCCCTTAACTACATTGACGGGTCGACTGCGCGCTCTAAGGCACTTAGATAATCGCCCCCTGGGTACGCTGTTATTCAATGATCCCAGTATGACTAGACAGCCTATAGAGGTGGCCACTATTTCACCCGACACACCAGGGTTACCTGCGGCCCTTAGTGCCATTCAGACAAATCTTTGGGGTCGCCGCTCCGTCTTTTGTCTAGACAAAAAACCATTACTTGTTGCAGAGATATTTTTACCTGCTTTTAAACCCTACAATTAAAGCCTAGCATAATGGGTAAAAAAGATGACCATGCATAGCGAACATCCCCAACTGGCCAGCCGTTGGTTACGCCTTATGCGGCTCGACAAGACCATCGGCACTTACCTGTTATTGTGGCCGACGCTCTGGGGGCTATGGTTTGCTGGCGAGGGAGCGCCGTCGGCGGAAAACCTAATGATTTTTATTTTGGGCGTGGTCTCGATGCGCGCCGCTGGCTGCGTTATTAATGATTATGCCGATCGCAATGTAGATGGTCTTGTTGAGAGAACCAAATACAGACCACTACCAGCGGGAGAAATTGAACCCTATCAGGCTCTATTACTGTTCGTTCTATTACTATCTGTGTCCCTCGGGCTAGTGTTGATGACCAATCAACTGACGATGATGCTGTCTATTGGCGGTTTAGTCTTGGCATCCTGCTATCCTTTTTTAAAACGCGTTACCCATCTTCCTCAATTGGGCCTGGGAGCTGCTTGGGCCTGGGCGGTACCCATGACTTTCGCCGCGGAGCGGGGTCAATTGCCCGCAGGGCTGTGGTTAATTTTTGCAGCAGTAATACTGTGGACTCTGGCATTTGATACCTACTATGGGATGGTTGATCGGGAGGATGATTTGAAGATTGGCATTAAGTCCGCCGCCATATTATTTGGTCGCTACGATCTAGCTATTATTGCTCTATTGCAGTTGCTTAGTTTGGGGCTATTGTTCGTTGCTGGGCTGCATTTTGGCCGTGGTTGGATCTACACTGCGGGATTGTTGGTCGCCGGCGGTTATTTTGTGAGGCAACATTCTCAGGCCCGGGGTCGTACTCGAGAGGCCTATTTTAGTGCTTTTTTGAATAATAATCGGGTCGGCCAGGTGATTTTTATTGGGCTGTCGGTCGACTATTTTTTTCAACCTTAGGGCTTTGTGTCGCCAGTGTCAGCGCTTTTGCCAGACGATTAATCGATTATTGGCAGGCATGGCATTATCCTCCCGAAGATCAAGGCCTGCATTCATGGCCAGCTGATTGATATCATGGAATTCTCTGAGGCCCTGATGAGCAGATTGCCGCCGCAGCCGGTAATCAAATTCAATATTCGTCTGTGCATCCAGAACGCCTAAATACTTGAAAGGGCCATAGAGACAAAACACCCCGCCGTCTGCCAGTCCCTGACCGACACCAGCAAACATTGAGGCCACTGCCACCCAAGGCATGATATGCGCGGTATTAGCCGAGTACATCGCATCGTAGTGGGCTGTTGGCCAGGGGTCACTCAACACATCTAATGGTATGGGGGCGATTAGATTGGGTGCCGGGTCATCGTTAATCCACTGATTAATGCCCGCATGGTTTTGTTCCCGATCGCTCATCTGCCAAGTGAGATGTGGCAGATTTTTGGCAAACCAGACGCCGTGTTGCCCCGTTCCGCTGCCAACCTCAAGCACAAGCTTCTTGTCAGCAAAGACAAGCTCTAATATCTGACAAATAGCGGTTTGATTATTGACGCAGGCCTGAGAAAAGGGTTTAACCATAATATTATTGACTCTAGCCTTGACCGATATCATCTTAGTACAACCCTGTCTATCACACCTAAGGGTCAAAACTAGCGAATAAACACCCACTTGTCGGCGTCACTCATGGCGGCATTATAGGCATAGCCCTCAGAGTCAAAACCCTTAATCAAAGCCACATCAGTAATTCTGTTCTTAATGATATAGGCGCTCATCAGGCCCCGTGCCTTTTTCGCATAAAAGCTAATGATTTTGTATTTATCATCTTTCCGGTCCATAAAGACGGGTGTCACAATTCGCCCACTAACGGCCTTTACCCGCACGGCTTTAAAGTATTCATTAGAGGCGAGATTCAAGAGTGTAGGCAGCGGCCCTGTGAGCCCTTCATTAATTTGCTGAGTGATAATGTCGCCCCAAAATTGATAGAGATCCTTGCCGCGAGGATTACTCAGTTTGGTGCCCATCTCGAGGCGATAGGGCTGCATGAGGTCCAGCGGGCGCAACACTCCATAGAGTCCCGATAGAATGCGAAGATTATCCTGCGCCCATTGCAGATCTGTTTCGGACAAAGCTTCCGCATCCAAGCCCTTATAGACATCACCCTTAAACGCCAGTATGGCTGGGCGAGCATTGTCCTCAGTGAACGGCATGCTCCATTCTTGGAAGCGCTCATAATTCAGAGCCCCGAGCGTATCGCTAAGGCTCATTAGCGCACTGACCTCCTGAGGTGAAAGTGTTTTCAGGCCTTTGATTAATTCTCCAGCCTGACTTAAAAGCGCCGGCTGAGTATGACTACGGGTCCTCATTGCACCGCTGTAGTCGAGCTTTTTTGCGGGAGAAATAACTGTTAACATCATAGTGGTTGACCAGTTTATGGAAATTCAGTGCACTTTATGGGCGCATTATAGCAAGCTATTACAGCCAAAGAGATTTCAAGGAGCAATAAAATGATGCCAACATTGCGCACGCAGCCGCTATTAATTTCAGCCCTGTTACTAGCGCTTTTCGGTTGCGCTGTTAATCCGGTGACCGGTAAAAACGAACTCTCATTTATGTCAGCACAGCAGGAGATCGCTGCGGGCGAGAAAAACTATTCTCCTTCGCGCCAATCTCAGGGTGGCGACTACTATCTCAACCCGCAGCTACAAGCCTATGTGGCTGGGGTCGGCAGAAAACTCGCCGCGGTAAGCGGCCAGCCCGACCTACCCTATGACTTTGTTGTCCTCAATAATTCTGTGCCCAATGCCTGGGCGCTACCGGGAGGGAAGATAGCCATTAACCGTGGTCTGCTCGTTTATTTAGAGGATGAGTCGCAGCTGGCCGCGGTGTTGGCGCATGAGGTTGTGCATGCAGCTGCGCGGCATGGTGCACAGCAAATGACGCGAGGCACGCTAGCCAGTGTTGGATTGGCCGCGGTAGCGATTGGCTCTCAGGGTCGGCAGGGCGAACAGCTCTATGGTCAGGCCTCACAGTTGGGAACAGCGGCATGGATGGCAAAATACGGACGCGATGACGAACTTGAATCCGACTACTATGGTATGGAATATATGGCTCTAGTGGGCTATGAGCCTCAGGGCGCGGTGGAGTTACAGCGTACATTTGTAAAGTTAAGTGAGGCCAAGCAGACGGATTTTATAAGCGGGCTATTCGCTAGTCATCCACCCTCTGCGCAGCGAGTACAGGCCAATATTGCCAAGGCCAAAAGTCTGCCTTCTGGAGCGCGTTATCGCGACCGTTATCAGGCGGCGATTGCTCCGCTAAAGGAAGATGCCAAGGCTTACCGTGCCCAGGATAAAGCTATGGCGAGTCTGAAGAAGAAAGACGCTAAGGCTGCCTTAAGGCAGCTGGATGAGGCTGTGGCTCTGCAGCCGCGAGAGGCCTCTTTTTGGGAGCTGCGAGGGCATGCTTGGAAAATGGATGATAAGCTTGATAATGCAGAAAAAGCCTACACAACAGCTATAGACAAAAACCCTAGCCACTTTAGTTCTTATCTGGCACGAGGTATTTTGCGCCACGAGCGCGGGCAAAAAAATCGGGGGCTGATTGACATCAAGCGCAGTTACGAAATTTTGCCGACATCGGCGGCGAGCTACTATTTAGGGGAGTCGGCACTGACCGCAAAACAGTATCGGCAGGCCAGTGTTTATTTTCAACAGGCCCGACAGGCCGGCGGTGATTTAGGCCAGAAAGCTGACCAGCAATTGACGGTTGTCCAGCTGCAGCTGCAGCCGCAGAGCTTCTTAAGTGTCAGGCTGTCCTACTCCGAACAGGGCTATCTGCTGGTGACTACCAGTAATAACAGTCCGGTCAGTATGGGTAATATTCAATTAAAGCTAACGGTCGCCGGACAGGAGCAGATGGTTAGGTTGCCCCAGGCCTTGGCGGCAGGACGTCAAGTAACCCTGTCCACGGGCATAAAACCGCAGATTAATTCCGAGGGTAGAGTGGCCTATCAGGTGCAGGTGATTGCAGCAGATCCGCTGAACTAGCGCTGTAATCAGCGGGCGATCAGACGCAAAGATTATTTGGTATCCGAGGGACATTGCGCTTAAAATACGGCAACAGTTCATGGAACTAGAGGGGCAGAAAACTCTTGGCAGATGAAAAACCACCCTGCGTTATGTGCAAGCTGATTCGCACGTACTTTATATTGGCAGTGCCGATATTATTTATCATGTACACCAAGCCTGAATTCACCCTGCTCAAAGGGCTTGCCCTGACAGATATTTTTGCCACAGCTATTGGTGCCCTGTTGGTGGCCACCATACTGTGGAAAGCCTACCAGGAATTTTGGAAACCAAAACGTGACGCAGCCAAAAAAAACCAGTCCTGACTGCTGGGCATGTCGGCATTTCAATATCACCCATGACCCCAAGTCACCCTATGGCTGCAGGGCAATGGGATTTAAATCCAAGATTTTGCCGTCAATGGAAGTTATTCGCGTACAGGGCGAGCCCTGCCTAAGTTTTTCTCCGAAACCCCTTCAGGGCTGATCCATAACCAATAAAAAAGGCTGTGCGACAAACTTTGGCTGTCGACAGGACAGACTTCCGTTGTAACTGTTGACTGAGCATTTAAAGGTCTTGCGCTGCCAGCTGCCACTCGAAGTCCAATAATTGGCGATTTCAGGGGAGGGGAAAACATTCTGGTTGATTGCCGGAGCGATACAGGAAGGCTCGATAATTGACTTCATTTCATCATTCGTTGGCAGGCGCCAAACTGTCCCTGATTTTTTGGAGAACTCTACCGCGTAGTCTGTGGCGTCGCTCCAGTTTAAATGTAACCCATCACCCTTACAGATGTAGTTAGAGAAGTGTTTGCCCCCAGGACAGCGATACCAAATTGTGTCAGTGTTCGGGTCTCGCGCAAGGCCTTTATCATCAGTGATAAACCTACCTCTATCGCCAGTTGCTATGTGGTCTGCACAGGTATCGGCGATCCGATAGTTGTCGCAGCCGCTCAAAAGCATAGTCAAACTGAGCAGACCAACTACAATAGGCACCACCCTAAGTCCTAATGGTTGCTGCGGACTGGTTCGCTTGTCGCGGTGTAACGCGGTTTTGCCGTTATTCTTCACCAGCTGTCTTCTCCTGCTATTTGTACGGGGTTATTTTCGAGAAACCCAGAATCGGCCTCCCTCTTGCTCTCAGTGTGCCTTAAGCTCGCACTTTAAATCCAATGATTCTTAGATTGCCGCTATATATACCGCTTGAAATAACTTATATTCTCTTCATTACATCGGCAGCTACGCCACTTTATTAAGCTTGATTCGTGGCCAGGGCTTTTGCAGCCGCGTGGCAGATATAGTCAACAATACTTAATGCTCGGCTTAATAATTCCGGCAAACTGTCGATTAAACAGATACTCAGCAATGACTTGTCTGCCGTTTGGCCGTAGGCATAATTTTATTTTAGTTAAGGAAAGTTCATGGATATCGCAACTATTGTAGGTTTGTTAGGCGCCTTTGGCTTGATATTTAGTGCAATCGACGACATTGGGGCCTTTATTGACACCCCATCTATGCTCATTGTTGTCGGCGGATCGATCATGGTAGTGATGTTGCGCTCGTCTTTGGGTGAATTTCTCGGTGCCGTCGGTGTTTTGGGCAAGACGTTTAAAAATAAACTCGATGATCAGGGTAAGCTCATCGAGCAGATTGTTGAGCTGGCCACCATTGCGCGCAAGGACGGCATGATTGCACTTGAGGGGCAAGAGATTGCCAACCCATTTCTCGCTAAGGCCGTGAGTATGCTGGTCGATGGCACTGATGCCAGCGTCATTAAAGGGTCTTTGGAAAGAGAAAAAGGTATGACGAAAATGCGCCATGACCAGGGCGCGAAAATATTCTCCGCCTGGGGCGAGATTGCTCCAGCGATGGGTATGATTGGCACCTTGATCGGGTTGGTACAGATGTTGGGCAACATGTCTGACCCGAAGGCCATTGGTCCAGCCATGGCCGTAGCCCTTTTGACCACGATGTATGGCGCTATTTTAGCCAATGTATTCTGCTTGCCCATTGCTATGAAGTTAGGAAACCAGGCAGACATTGAAGAGGCGAGCAATGAAATGATTATCGAAGGTATTTTGTTTATTCAAGACGGCGGTAATCCCCGTGTTCTGGGTGATGTCCTTGCCGCGTTTTTGAGTCCCAAGGCGCGTTCGAAACTTGCGCCGGCCGCGTAGCAGGAAAGCTGACTCATGGCAGAAGAAGAGACACTGGAGCCGGTTGATGCTGAACTCGATCCTGAGTTAGATCCGGAGCTCGACCCCGAACTCGACCCAGAGGCGGAGCCCGAGGAGCCGAAAAAAGCCGGCCCCTCACCTCCACCACCCTGCCCAGCCTGCCCAAGTGGCGGGGCCCCCGCGTGGATGGCGACCTTTGCCGATATGGCCACACTGCTGATGGCCTTCTTCGTGCTACTGCTGTCTTTTGCGGAAATGAATGTGCCCAAGTATAAGCAGATAGCCGGCTCAATGAAGGCCGCCTTTGGTGTAAAAAGAGTAGTGCCGATTATCTCAATCCCTACAGCCCGCAGTCTAGTCAAAGAAGAGTTTACACCGGCAGTCGCGGCGCCTACCGTCATTGATCGCAAGCGACAGCGCTCGGAGGAGATGACAAAAAGAAATGTGGTGGCCAAGACCGAAGAAAAAAAAGCTGATTTCGAAACCGAACAAAACTTCCGTAAACTCGAAGAGATTCTCGCTGAAGAGATCGAACAGGGCCAGGTCACGGTCCGCCTTGAGGATGATCGAGTGATCGTCGAGCTCCAGTCCAAGGATAGCAGTGGCGGAGAAGGTGAGGCAGACAAGGGCAATGGCAGCGGCGGACCTATTAGCCAAGAGACGTTAGATATTGCCGCAAAGGTAATCGAGGCGCAGACAGACTCGTCCACTGAGATCGAGGTGCGCAAACAGCAGCTGGCCTCCGGGGCTGACCACAGCGCTTCCGCTAAAGATAGCAATCAGCAGGCACAGTCAGGAGCGGGGGTTGACGGCAGCAATCAAAATGTTGAAGACCGGCTACAAAAAATACGCGCCGATCTTGCCGCTGAGATCCAGATGGGATTGGCGGAAGTCGAGCGAGTAGGTGACAGGATTATTGTGCGTCTGGCGAGCCAGGGCTCGTTTGTTTCAGGCAGCGCCGACTTGCAGTCTGGCTTTATTGGACTGCTGCGCCAGGTGGGAGCATCACTGGCGGCTACTGATGGTAAGGTCAGTGTCGAAGGCCATACAGACAATGTCCCGGTTGCATTCAGCGAGCGCTTTAACTCAAATTGGGATCTATCGGCGGCGCGCTCAGCGTCTGTGGCGGATTTCTTTATTAATAATTCAGGTTTTGAACAGGGCAATATGTTGGTGACAGGCTTCGCTGATACCAAGCCTATTGCGACCAATAATACGGCGGCGGGCAGAGCTCGAAACCGTCGTATAGAGGTGATTGTCGATGGCTCATAACGCTAAGTGGGGGATGATCTAGTGGCTGATAATGAAGAGCTAGAAACGATGGATATCCCAGGCGAGTCCGACAATGAGGAGGCGCCCCTGCCGGTCGTAGCGCCTGTTCCTGAAGAAGAGCTGCTAGAAGAGATAGAAGAGGAAGAGGAAGAGCCTCAAGCCCCGCAAAAATGCCCACCCTGTGCCGGCGGTGGTGCACCTGCATGGATGGCAACCTTTGCCGACATGGCGACTCTGTTAATGGCCTTTTTTGTGTTATTGCTATCCTTCGCCGAAATGAATGTACCCAAGTATAAAGAGGTCAGCGGGTCGATGAAAAATGCGTTCGGTGTGCAACGACTGGTCCCTGTGGTCGAACCGCCTAAAGCGAAAAGCATTATTGCCAAGCAATACAAGACAGCCAAGGTTGATCCGACGCTTATGAATGTGATTCAGGAGCAGACGACTGACGAGGAACAGCCCATAGACCCTGAGCTGAAAACCGATCTTAAGACCGCTGACTCCCAGACCAATGCCGATGTTGAGGTATTGCAAAAAGCGCTGGCCAAAGAGATTGCCGAAGGCAAAGTCTCCGTTAGCATTGAAGACAGTAAACTCGTCGTCAAAGTGGCATCAGAGAGTCAGGGTGGCGCTGATGGAGAGTCGAACAAAGCCAATTCAGGCGCCAGGGTTGCACAAAACGATTTAGAGATTTACGCCAAAGTGGCTGCAGCCCAGGCTCAGGTAGCCTCGCCAATTGCGGTTGAGCAGGCTTCACCAGACAATATAGGCGATAGCCTATCGTCCACAAGTGAGGCGGATCGGGAGAAAGCGATAGCTGATCAGTATGAGAAGATTCGCATGAACCTCTCCAATGAAATCAGCGAGGGGCTTGCCGAAGTCGAGCGTGATGGCGACAAAATCATTGTGCGGCTTGCGGAGAAAGGATCATTTCGCAGCGGCTTTGCCAACCTGCAGCCCAGCTTTAAGCCTCTTCTTAATAAGGTAGGTCAGTCAATTAAAAACAGTACTGGCATGATCACGATTGAGGGGCACACTGACAATGTGCCCATGGCCTTTAGCGAAAGGTTTCGTTCAAATTGGGATTTGTCAGCGGCGCGCTCTGCCGCTGTAGCCGACTATCTACTCGATAACACGGCAGTGGCAGACGGGCGAGTTACGGTGACAGGATACGCGGATACCAAGCCTCTAACTTCAAATGATAGCCCCCAGGGGCGGGCAAAGAATCGCCGTATTGAGGTTATTATCAATAGCGGCTCATAAATCAGGGTCTTTTTTCTCAGAGAGTAACCCCAAAATGGCCTTGGCGTGTTCCTCGGGTATATTAAAACGCGCCCTGATGGTTTCAATATGCTGTTTCTCATCATTGGTAATAATGCCGTCGCTCATTGCGGCGTTAATTTCGGCCTCAAAAATAGCTTCTCGGCGAGCCATTTGACTGGAAAAAGCGGAGGCCACAATACCGGTTAGCAGCGCCACCGTGCAGACCCCCATCAATGCCGTCAGGGCACCAATAAACTTGCCAATGGGCGTAATGGGGTAAACGTCTCCATAGCCAACGGTGGTCAGTGTAATCAGTGACCACCACATAGTTTGCGGAATGGATTCAAAATGATCAGGCTGGACGTCACTCTCGGCGAGATACATCATTGAGCTAGACAGAAACAAGGCAATCGCTAATAGGTACAGGGTAGCGGCAAACGAACGGCGCTCCTCCTGAACGGCGGAGACGAGATCTTCTAGTGCCGACGAATAATGGGACATCTTCAGCAGCCGCAGTAGTCGCAACACACGCAGCCAGCGCAGGTCTACACCACCCATAATCAGAGGTAGGATGCTTGGCAAAATCGCAGCAAGATCAATCAGGCCCGTGAAGCTAAAGACATAGCCGGCGCGACGACCCCAAGGAGTCACCCCTCTTGCCGCATCGTCTGCAGAAATTGACCAGATGCGCAAAAGATATTCGACCAGAAAGATAGTCACCGAAAACCACTCAAATAGCGCCAAGGCTAGGTGATACTGAAGATTGATTGATTCAACCGATTCGAGGCACACAGCCACGAGGTTGAGAAGTATCAGAATGGAGAGAAATTTGTCGCAGGCGCGACTCACCGCATCATCTGGGTCTCCCTTACTCAGGATCTCCATTACTCGTTGTTTATACAGATTCATGGCGCGTGAACTCCCCAAGTAAGGCTACTTAGGGATGCATAATATTACCAGTTAGGCATTAGCGCAATTTATGTTGTAAAAAGAGCGCTCTGCGGAAAAATATATTTTTCAGCAACTTGGCGCTAGCTTAGGAGGCCAACGCTATCGGCGTATCCTTAAGCAGACTAGGAAGCAGTTCCCAGGCGCTGGTAATCTCTCCTAAAAGCCCGCGAACCTCCTGTATAGCGGCGACATCATTGCGAAGATTCGCCTTGAGTATACGGCGCATGGCATAGTCATAAAGATCGCTGAGGTTACGCGCTAACTCACCGCCTTTCTCAAAGTCTAAGGTACTCTGCAGGCCAATAAGAATTTTCGATGCCCGATTGATAGATTCGCCTTTCTCAGCGATGGCATTGCGCTGCATGTGGCCCTCTGCATCTGCTAGAGCCGCCAACAACCCATCAAACAACATCTGTACGAGCTGAACGCTATCTGCATACTCGACACCCGATGAAACCCCAACACTACGATACGCATTCATTGCTTTTCTGTTCACAGCCATTTCATATTAGTCCGTATTTGCTTACTACTTATATCGGATAAACACGGCAAACCTTTAGCCACTAAAGCCTTTTTTTACTGGGGACATTCTTCGTAGTTGGTTTTGACGCATTCATCCGCATAGGCAACGGCCTTGGGGATCTCCTCATCTGCCACCAGAAGCTTAGAGAGGTCTGAGATGTCGGAGGCATCAGCCTTACCATTGCGCCTAGCGAGCTCACTCCAGACCAGGGCTTTAAATGGTTCAGAATCGCCACCATCCCCGGCTTGAAACATAAAAGCCAGCATAAATTGGCCATTCGCATAGGACTGCTTGGCTGACTTTAAGAACCAGTATTTGGCAAACTCATAGTCTAGAGGGACGCCCTTGCCCTGATGATAGGCCAGTCCCAGCATATATTCAGAATCGGCCAAGCCCTGCTGCGCGGCCCGCTTAAACCACTTAACCGCAACCCGTTCATTTTTTGCCGTACCATAGCCGTGATAGTAGAGCATACCGACATTGTGCTCTGCCTCTGGAAGACCCTGATCTGCGGCCTGCTTGTACCATTTCATTGCCTGCACATAGTTTTGTGACACGCCATAGCCCTCTTCATACATGTGGCCAGCATTGTTTTGCCCCTCTGGCGCACCCTCTTTGGCGAGATTTAACCAGGCACGCATCGCGGTTGAATAATGGCCGCGCTCAAGCGCGCTGAGGCCGGCCTGAAATGGGTCTGCTGCGGCCAATGTTGACCACAGGAAGCAGCAGAGAAGGGTAAGGCGTAGTATCGACGGCATAAGGGGGTACTCGTAGTATTAGTTGCGTTCCAGATTGCGCGCCTGAGCCTGCACATCAATCACTGCTTGAAATAGGGCCCCTTCGGCAATACTGCCGTGGAGCTTGCCACTGGCTCTATCGACCACCGGAAGGCTTTCACCGACAAACTGGCTGACTTTCACCATGCTCGCGTCCAAAGGTTCGTCACTAAATAGCGTCAAGGGCTCCGTGTCCATTGAGGGCCCGACAGCATCGCTGCCAGCGCCGATGGCCAAGAAAATACTCACCTTGCCCTTCAGAACGCCCTCACTGTCCACTACATAGGCCTCAGTGTGGCCTCGTTTTTTCATGTCCAAAGTCAATGCCTCACCGCTTATGCCAGTGTCAACACGGATATAGTCGTCGCTAGCAAAGGGGCCTATCACCTGATGTGACAGCGCAATAGCTTCGCGACCTTTGGCCAGATCAATTCCTCGATCCAGCAGTTGACGATCAAAATAGGATTGACCAAAAACACGCGCCGTGATCAAACTGCAAACCATTACGGCCATCATGGCGGCCACGGCATATTGATAGGACTGTGTTAGCTCAAGTACGATTAGAACCGCCGACAGTGGCGCCCCAATCACAGCTGAACTGACCGCGGCCATAGCGGCGACACTGATGATACTGGCAATGTCAGCAAACCCCATCAGTGTTAAAATTTGCCCTGCCAATGCGCCGGCAGCGACACCGACAAACAGCGAAGGTGAAAACACCCCGCCAAAAAGACCGCCGCCCAGACACACCGCAGTCATCAGGATTTTCGCAATCAACACAGTGATGAGCAGTGAGACAATAAAGTTGCCGGCGATCATTTCATTGATGCTACCGATCCCCAGACCTAAAATCTGGGGAACCCAGACACCAACTAACCCGCAGATGGTTGCGGCAATAAAGGGCAGCGCCAATGGCGAGACCTTTGGCGAGCTATTCAACTTGGCCGCGGCCTGGGTCGCGTAGCGCAAAGCCAGCATAAACAGGATTGCCACCAGCGCAAAAAACGGCGATAGCACCACTAAAAAAGGAACCACTTCGGCCAAACTTGGCACCGCTGAGCCAATATCAAAAGTTGTGGAATGGGGAAACCAATAATTACTGAGCGTGCTGGCGGATACCGACGCCACAGTGATTGGCGCAATAGCACGGACAGAAAAATGACGAAGGATCGCCTCATGGGCAAAGATAACTCCGGCAATAGGCGCATTAAACCCGGCGGAGATGGCTGCGGCCACCCCGCAACCGAGGTAGATCTCGTGGGTTAAGCGACTGGAGACAAAGCGCTTTACCCAGATGCCCATGGTCGCACCGAAGTGCACGATTGGGCCATACTGCCCGACCGATGCA
>Ga0222630_1000079_pt1 | contig 47543 bp, 33 predicted proteins | sample AntAcemetagenom3_FD_179842 | JGI IMG/M metagenome (GOLD analysis project Ga0222630, IMG submission 179842) | Saline water microbial communities from Ace Lake, Antarctica - #3 | ecosystem: Environmental > Aquatic > Non-marine Saline and Alkaline > Saline | place: Antarctica: Ace Lake | collected...
CAAAGTCCCCCTTCGAGACCCCGAGTCTCTCGATCTTTTGCTTGCCTCTGCGGACGCTTCCGGTGAGTTGGCCATCTCACTAAAGGACTATTCAGAGTATAATTCTGTAGAAGAAACAATCATCGCTTTAACAGAGGCTTCGGGTATGGGATACGACGCAGAATTTGCCATTAAGGCGGCTTGGATGCGTGCAGTTAGAAACGGAGAAGACCCGTTTGAGCGGGCAAAGCAGCTTGCGCTAAACCCCGCTGGTAGCCTTGATGTACACCTTCTTCCTGCAGACTGGGAGGACAGGTAGTGTCTGATAATATTCCCGTCTCCCCCCTTAACTATCACGGTTCCTTCGAGGACGAGAATAATCAAATTATTGACGCGGCTCTGGAGTTTGCACATGATGCCAACCAGGGCTATACGGGCACCCGGGTTGCCACAGACGGAGTAGTTCTCGACGTTGCCAGGCGGACTCTCCGGGAACTAGACAACCATCCTTTCTCTGTTCGTAAACATCTTACTTTGACAGATGTTTCTCACTTTATTGTTTTGCTTCAGAAAGACAAGGCTGTTACCGCCTCGGTCCAGCACACCGATCTTCTCCCCGTTGCCCACCCTCGGTCTTCCGCAGAGCACGAGCTGAGTAACCAAGATCTGTTCGCCGCCAAAGCCCGCTGGATTGCCGACGACCCGTCTATTAAAGACGAGGAAACTCGTGCCATGGTTGCCTCGATGCTTACGGCTCCTGAGGGCTCTGCTGAGCGCGAATATTACGCAACCAGGCTTGAGAACAGCCCCCAGGGGGCTATTCCTGTAAGAGCCTTGATTGCGGCGTTTACCGGCGGCCTAGGCGCTAACAAGGGTTACTGGATGCGCCAGCGTCGTGACCGTAAGGGTCGCTTTGCTTTCGAGGGCGGTGGCCTTAGTGTATTGGTCAAGGGCAGCACAGGTGCTGTTCGCAGGCTGACTGGTCGTACTGTTGGTCCGGGTGTTGGTGAAAAAAATGACTATTTTGATATGGAAGTTTCTCCCGGAAGCCTTGTCCGTGTTCCAGCATCTGCAACCGAGTCTTCTAAAGCGTACTTGCCTAGCCCAAACGCCCCGGACGGATACAGCCCTCAAAAGGCTCGGGTCCAAGCTGGCGACCCCGTCATCGACGAAAAAGACTTAATTCGTCCTGATGCTCCCAGTGGCTTTAATAAAGTTGCCGACGGAGCTGATGTCGACTCTCCCGAGGAAAAAGAGTACTATGGCGAAGACGCCGACTTTGGTACAGTGTACGAAGACGAAAATTATACTGTCCGGCAGTTTGACTCAGGGTCTTCCCCCGTTGCCCGAGACAATTTTAACTTGGCTCAGGAAGCCGAGCAGTCTTGTGGGCTCACCGCAGCCGGTGAGGGCGATAACTGTCCGATTAAAACTAGTGGCGCTGGTGAAAACGGAAGCTTTGACCCAGAGAAGCCGGTTTTGTTTGTCAGCCGTACAGACGACGCGAGCAATCCTGACATCTTTGCGGCCTCCCAGAGCTGGGCGGACACCCTAGACTACATTCGTCAGGATGAGCCTCGGTACGAAGCCGAAGATAGACCAGCCCCTTACATCAAACTTGGTGACCCGAGTAGGCGGGATAACCTTGACCCCACTAGGCGCGAAGAGGGCCCACGCGGCCCCGATAATAGAAGAGTCGATCCACACGGCTTTATTATTCCGGATAAACCCGGCCTTATTGATGGCACTGGGCGGCCGGACATCTCTCCGATGCGCATCCCCCTCCCGGGCCCCTGGAACCCCCGCATTCCCGGCACTGGGCGAAGGCCCCGCCCCGGAGGAGGCCGCGCTCCTGGCGGAGGCGGACGCTCTCCCGGAACAGGACGCCGCTGGGGCTCCAACGGCCCTAACGAGGGCCACGCTCCCTACCCAATCCCTGGGCGTCGTGTCTACCCCGGCGAAATTGCGGACATGCGCGTTGGATCAGAGATGGAGCAATATCTCGGAGGATTCCTTTCGACTCTCTTTGGAACAGCAAAAAAGCGACAGCTACGAAAAACTGGTGCTGACGAGTGGGTTGACCTGGAGACCGGAGAGACTTACACTAACGATCAAGTCTCAGAGATGGCCGCAACTAGTGGTAAAGATAGTTCTCCTTTTACGGGACTTGCGACAGGACCCGAGGTACGCCCCGGAACATTTACTAAAATGATGTCAGGCTCGCTTTTTAGCGAGCTTCCCATCGGCAGTGAGCTTAATGATCACCTAAGACTTTTTAACGTTATGACCCAGTTCCGCAAGGTTGGGTATAACCAGTGGCGTCGGTGGGACGGCAAAATCTTTACAGATGCTGAGGTGCAAAAAAAGAGCGGCACTATGCAGATTGACCGAGTTGGAGAATTTGGTCCTGGTAGACCCCCCGGTGGGGAAGTATCAGGAGAATCCTCTAAACCAAGACTCCCCAGAGGTCCACTGACCCCCGAAGAGCTGGCCGAGCTTCGCCCCGGATCCCTTATTTCTATACCTGGAGAAGACGATCAACCTCCTCGCTTCTTTGTAAAAGTAGGCGAAAACGACTGGCGCGAGATTGACCCAGAGAATTTTACGTCAGACCCTGCAGTTTCTTTCACTGATGAAGACATTCTCAACATGGGTAAGGACATTACTCTAGAGAAAGAGCCAGAGGCCTACGAACAGGGGCAACTAGGCATGCGTCCATCAGATCTTTCTCCTGAGGCCCTGGAAAACCTCCCCGAGGGCACAGTTGTAGGGACTTCAGATGAAGAAATTGATAACCTCAACATTCCCCGGCAGCCCTATGCGACTGAAGAGGCGTACCAAGCAGCCCTAGAAGAAGCCAAAGAGTTTTACCGCCGCAATAGGTGGCGTAAGCGTGGTCCCAACGAGTGGGTAAATGACTTTGGTGAGTTTGCTACAGACGCAGATATTGCAGACGGAAAGAAAACTCCTGGACTTATTATCTCTCTCGGCGATGAGGTTAGCACCCCCGAAGGCTACTACGATTTAAATCGAGAAGAGCTTTACACGCCTACAGGCGGCGCAGAAGGGCAAACCTCACCTGACTTCACCGATGACCCCGCAGAGCTGGCTCAACGTTTCTCAGAGGAAGAGCTGCAGGCAGCCCTTAAAGAAGCCCTCGAGAACCCCAACGGTTTTGGCTATCTAGAGTTTGCAGAAGGCGACGAGCCGGTGCCTGCAGAAGCACTGTACTATGCCTTGGTTCGTAAGCTCGGTGTCGATGTAGCAGATAAATTTGTCAGCGTCGTTTATGGTGAAGGGCGAGCCTTTGACGCAGAGACTGAGCTTGCCCGAGAATTCCCCGACATTCTTAGTGATGACCCAGGCAAGCGCCAGGCTGCTCTTATCGAGGCTTGGAACACCCAATGGGGGCGCTCCAAGTTTGCACTAGATAGAGACGGAAACTTCACTGTTACCGGTAAAGACAATGACAGCATTGCCACTCAGTATCTGCTCGACAAAATCAGGGCAGAAGAGTGGGGGCAAGAGTTTCTTAACGACTTCCAAGAGGAGTATGGCGAGGTTCTTAATGACCGCACTAAGGCGGCAATTAAAGATCTTTTCAAGGCTTATCCAGGACTAGAGAGCTCCGACCCCAAAGAGCGTGAAGCCGCAGTACTCAGGGCTCTAGACGATTTAATTAGTGACGACGAATATGTTGCTGATGAAGACGGAAACATCGTTGAGGTGAGCCCCAAGACTGCGCTTACTAAACTTTTGTGGGACATGGCTCAAGAGTTTATTGGTGGAACATCCGCCCCTACTGGTAGAAAAGAAGAAGGAAATCTTCCTTCCGTGATCGAGGGGGCTTCCGAAGAGGAGAAAGCTGAGTTCGATAAAACAGGTGACCCCACTCCTTTCCTCCCTAAAGACAACCCCGAGTCCTTTGAAAACGTGTGGAACAACTACTACAACCCACTTCCCGAGCCTTATGACCCCAAAGACGGTCCTGACCAGATCAATCCGGTAAATCTTGCTCGTAAATTCACCCCTGATCAGCTGAAAGAGCAGCTTCGCGAGGCCATTCTTGATGGGAGTGGTTACGGTGTCGTTGCTTTCGAGGGCCCCTCCGGCGAGCCCATTGAGTTCCGAGTCCCAGCCGAAGCGCTGAGGGATGCACTGCAGCTTCAGGGCGAGGATGCAAACGCCTTTATTCAAGATATTTTTAACGAAAACCTTTCACCAGCCAAGCAGGTTCAAAAACTTATTGACGAAATTGCTGACCTTAAAGCTAGGCGTGATGCGGAGACAAACTCCACGGAGAAGGGCAAACTTACTCGACAGATTAACAAGAAGACCGCTGAGATCGGGATGCGCTATAAGGCTATTGTGGCTCTTAAAAAGCGCGAGGCCCAGCTAGACCGTCTATCCAAGCAGAGCAGCTTGTCTGACGAAGAGCGCCAGCAGGTTCTGGACAAACTTGAGCAGGTTCGAGCACGTCGGGAGCAAGAAGAAGGCATCTTCAATGGAGACCTAGAGCAGGGCGAAAGCATGACCCCGTTCGAGGAAAATGTAGATGCTGAGCTTGAGAAGTTTGACTTTGAGCAGGCCTCTACTCGTACGCCAGTCGAGCCCCCTGCAGCTGAATCTCCTGAAACGGTAGAAAAGGATAAGCCTAAGCCCGTTGTCTCCTACAAGAGGGTAGGCAACAAAGTATTCATCAGACAGCGGACTGGTCGCGTTATCACCAACAACCCTGAGTTTAAAGAGTTTATTAAGGAAAACGGTTTTGTCTACGACTCTAAAGTAGACAAGGTGTTTGAAATTTCTGAAATGGATGACACTGAATTTAACGAATTTATGCGTACCGTTCGTGACCGGTTCGGTATTAGTCTTGAGCCCGAGAAGGGTCAAGAAGCCATTGACTTTGATGCCTCGCCTTCACCTACTCCTCGCCCCGTGCCCAGCCCAGCTGAGTTTGGAAAGTCCCCCAATAGTGCGTCTATTATCGAGTCTCTTCAGCGCCGAATTGCGGATATTCAAGAATTTGTTAGAAAAAAAGTTGTCCCACTTCTGCGCTCCGATAAAAGTGACGAGAGCCGGCAGGGACAGCAGCTTAATCGCAGAGCAGAGAACATTACTCGTAAGCTTAAGAATCGGATTAGTCGTCATCAAGATGAGGCACCAGTCGGCAAGGATGCTCGTGACCCCCGTGTCCTCAACATCCGCCCTACGGACTACCAAGTAGGGGATGTCTTTGTAGACGATTTGTTCACTGTTGATCGAATTGAAGTATCAGAGCCCATCACAGACCGGCAAAGTCCCTACTTTGGTGAGCGCGAAATTGTCTACTTCGGGCACTACCCGGGTGGCGTGGAGCAAATGAAAAAGCGCCCGGAGAACTTCAGAACCGATGGAGTTTACCGAGGCTTAGGGTCACCTGCTGGGGGGGACCTGCCCGCCCTGAATTCTCCCAAGGGTGAGGAGTATCTCCCCGAGGCAGCTCGTAATCAGCCTAGAGGAAATCTGGAGCAGATTGAGCGAGAGCCTCTTGACGGCCGCGAGAGACGGAATCTTTATGGTCCTAAGCAAAGAGACTTCCCCGAAGAACACGACAAATTCCTTAGAGACTATGAAAAGTACGAAGCTGACCTAGCGGAAAGAAGGGCTAGCTGGTCTCCCCCGGCTCCTTCTGGTGAAACACGACCCACCACTACATCAGAAGGCCAAGGAGCTCCAACTCCTGGTCCTCGCCCCAAGATTGTAACCGGGTCTGACGAAGCTCAAAACTTGAAGCCCGGGGATATTACATACAGGGAAAACCCAGACGGCTCTCTTGAGTTTTTTGTTGTCCAAACTGTTGAAAACCGTAAGGTAAAGACCGGGACTAAGACTGTTACGCAGGAGGCCCCCGAAGCCCCTCAGGTCGTAGACACTGAGACGGCCCAATCGGCTCTTGACGAGGCCGTCAGGCGCTACCCCGAGCTGGGGGAGGATGATCCGGCTAGACGGAAACGTGCGTACGCCAAACTTATCGGAGAGTTTTACGCAGAGGCCCAGCAGGCTGGAGAAGCCCGTAAAGAAGGTAAAGACTATGTTCCACTGGAGGGCCCTTTAGGAGAGCGCTTTGGTTGGCTGCTTAGTCAGCGAGAACGAGTTGTCGCAGGTGAGCCCCTTAGTGTAGAAGAAGTGGTTCCAGGCGAGCCTCGAGAAATTGAAGAAGATGTTTTCGAAGAAAAAACATTTGTAACTGGTTACCACCCAGGGCACGAAATTCAAGAAAAGTCTTGGAGCCCCCAGACTACTATTAATTACGTCAGAGGTGAGACTGGTCTTCCCCCGGCTGGGGATAAGCCAGCTGTTCCCGGAAAAACAGATATCTACGCTTCTACTTCCAACAAAGCGGAGCGTGCGAGGCTCCTAGCAGAGAGAGAATCCACCCTTTCTGAGTCATCAAAGCTCTACGCTCTTGACTCTGCTGCTAAAGTCAACGCTGTCCCGAGTAAAGTTAAAAACCCCAATAGTTTTGTGATGATTGGAAAGTTTGTTCCGGCTTTCTTTGGGAAAAAGATTTTGGACCTTGTCCGTGGTAAGACTGGCAAGGAAATTAAAGAAGAGCTGAAGAGCAAGAGGGTTGTGTTCCTTGACTTTGAAAGTGTTGGTAAGGGATTTGATAGACGAAACCCAGATGCCCCAATTCAGGTCGCGGCGGTTGTCTACGAAAACGGTCAAGAAACTGGTCGTAAGGTTCTCTTTATCAACCCCGGTGAGCGCCTTGGCGGGTATTACTACGAGGCCTACCCTAAGAAAGACCAAGATGCTGCTCCTGGTGATGTCACCCCCGGAAAACTGCCAGACGGCTCACGTGTAGGACAAATTGTTGGCGATGAGCTTATTACCTACACAAGGCAGGGAGCGCGTTGGGTTAATGATGCCAACTCCGAGGATGTTTTAAACACAACCCAGCTAAAAACCCGCTCTTCTGAAACTCTAAAGCTAAACGAAGAAGGACAGCCCACTCTAAGAGGTAATCGTCTTCGTGATTCTGACGGTAATCCCATCACTGATGAGTTTTTGTCCTCGCAAAAGGGACTCGAGGAGTCCTTCCGCGAGCTGATTGACTTTATCGGGGAAGATGCATACCTCTCCGCTTTTAACGCCGATTTCGACATTAATTTATTGGATAGTTTTGCGGAGCGTTTAGGGCTTGACTTCCGCAGTGACGGGTTTATCGACCCTCTAGCCCTGGCCCGGGCCCTCAATCCAGATGACTCTGTCCCCAACAACCTTCCCTCGGTCGCAACCAGATACGGGATTATTAGGGACCCAGATGACTGGCACAACGCTGAGATTGACGTTGAGGTTCTTCCAGATCTTCTGGACAAAATGCTTGATGAAGTAACCCCCGACAACTCTGTTCTTGACGCAGACAAAAGAGCAGCCGAGTATGAGAACGGGATTCGCAGATATTTTGAACAGCTAGACCAGTGGGAGGCCCAAGAGGGGATTACACCTAGGTCGCCCGCGCCGGTAGAAGCCCAAGAGGAGCCTACACCTACACCTACACCTACACCTGCTCCTGCTCCTGCGCCTCAGGGCGAAGACACCTCTTCAGATCAAGAAATTGATGCTATGGGGATCGGGGCCAACCCTCGCTCTATATTTGGTGACACAATAAATGAAGAGTGGATTGCAGACGAAGAAAACACTATCGTTGTGGCCAATAGTGCTAGCAATGTCAGAGACCTGCGGATTGGTGACTTTTTCGGAGATCAAAACGGAGAGTACAACGAGCTTCTTGTAGTAGAGACAGATCCCATCACCGGCAGGGAGACATTTACTTACCGAAATGTCAACACAGGAGAGATTTTTAGGGCTTTTGGGGCTCCAGGGTCTCAGGCGCGGGTGGGTACAGATCAAATGCCTTTGCGCAGGCGATCCGAACTAGACGGGCTGAGTAACGCTGAAATTCTAGGTCTTTTAAATAATCGCGCACGTAGAGACTCTCTAAATATGGCCGTCCCTGAGGTTCAATTTGAAGACGGGGCAAGTAGGGCTGTTTCTAAAGCTATTGACGACTTTATTAACGAAGGTCGTGGAGACGCCTCCGTCTCGGACGGCTTGCCTGCTCGCGAGACAAGTGCCATGCACACCGATAAAAACGGATTTGCTCTTGCCGTAGACGACCTTGTCTATAACCCTAAGACAGGTACTACACATAAAGTAACCCAAACTTACCCAACGTACTCTAAAAATGAATACGTTAACTACGTTCGAATAAGTTTTATTAATTCCAAAGGCCAGGCCGACTCTAAGCCTATGGCGTCCGACAAACTTGAACTGATCAATCCCCCTGCTCAGGAAGAGGCCCTTTCGCCTCTGTCAGATGTTTTTGGCGAGCAGGTCGTTATCGGAGGTAAGAAAGAAAAGCCTAGAGATCCAATTTTAATTGCTCGCACAATAGAGCGACTTATGGGCTACCTGAACCCCGGGCCAGGATATATTCGTCCGATTGGCAATGCCATTAAGGCGGCTATTAAAGCCTATAGAAATAATGATTTTGCATCTGCTGAACGCTTTGCGGGGGCGGCAGTAGACTACGCTGACTCCATAGAAGCCCCAAAAATCACTGTTGAAGACATCAAAAACCAGGTTGCTGACAGAGCAAGAGGTCTTGCTGGCCTGATTCAGCTGCCTGAGACAGGTCCTGCACCCAGGGAGGCCTTTGCTGAAGCCGTTGGTCTGTACAACACCGGGAAGTATGCCCAGGCTCGCAGGAAGCTTGACACGGTGGAAGATCTACTCTGGAACGAGGCAGAAGAAGCTCGTCAATCTGCAGGTCGCTCACCGCAAACTGCTGTTAAAAAGTTTATTGATGGAGTTGGAGAACTAGAATCTGCGATTGATGCTCCCCTAACCAGAGAATATTTTGCTCGGCTACTCCGAGATGCTCAACGCAAAGACTATGATTTTGAAAATAAAGAGGGGATTATTCAAGAGGCACTTCAAGCCATTAGAGACGGATTTATTATCCCCGGATATCAAGTTCTTGAAAGACTTGCTCGCACCAGAGAACGCCAGCTTGATCAAAAAAATCCAAAGCGGAGAAAGCTTGGAGAAGAAAGCTATACTCAGCGGCTCACAGCTGAGATTAACTCTGACGTTGCTGAGAAGCCGGGGTCCTCTGCAGATGAATTAGCGGAGACAGGGACACCCGAAGAGGCTGCTCAGGAGCAATTAGACCAAGTTGTCAACACGGAAGGTCGTCGTGGTCTTTTTTACACAGACGCTGCGAGTATTCAAGAAAAAGATATTGTCTTTACAGAAAGCGGTGTTGGGACTGTCATAAAGAGGCGGGACCTTGAAGACGGGTCCATTGAATTGACTGTTACGTCTTCGCGTGCTGTCCTTGATGCAGATGGTAACGAAGTAGATCTTCTTACCTCCTACAATAAACTGTCCTCCCAGCCCGATGATGAAATACTTCTTCTTCAACGACCCGCCAAGGACAATGCCCCTCTCCCCCAGAAAGCTCGCAGTATTGGGTCCTCTGAGATTTCTGACTCTGATTATAACGAATTTGAAGGATTCACTGGGCCAGAAATTGTTGATGAAGAGGATAACGAAATTGAGCCTCCCCCCGTCCTTAACATGGCAGTCCCGGGAACTTCTCCAGCAGAGGACGTAAATGCTACCCCAGAGCAGGCAGCCATTATGGATGCTATCGCAGAGGGAGTTAAACGCGTTAAGGTTCTAGCATTTGCTGGAAGCGGTAAGACCACCAGTCTTAAGATGGCTGCTAAGTCAATTCTTAAAAAGAACCCTAAAGCCAAGATTCTTATGGTTATGTTTAATGTCTCTTTGAAGGAAGAGACCTCTGCAAAAATGCCAAAAGGCGTCGAGGTTCGTACCTCTGGATCACTTGCTTTCCAGGCCTTAGACCCCCAGCTTAAAAACAAACTGAGTAACCAGGCAAATACAGCCAAGTTCCCCGACATGGCCGTTTCCCTCCGGCAGGAAACTAAAAAGCTCGGCATCCAGGGTCCTCGTAAGCTTACGGTTGATGGCTCAGAAGAAGAATTCAGTGCCACTAGAGTAGCTCGGGAAGTTAAGAGAGCTGCTATTAAATTTTCATACAGCTCAGATGATAGAGTTACTGCTGAGCACTTTGGTGATAAATTTGATGAGGTTCCAGCCGAGCTGATTAATTTAGCGCAGAATTACTTTGACATGGCTGTATCGCCAAATGGTGATATTAAGCTAGAGAATCACCACATTGTAAAGCTTTGGTCAATGTCCAACCCCGATCTGACAAAGTTTGGCTCTGGTGTCTGGAACACCGGAGCTCAGTATCTCTTTTTTGATGAGGCGCAAGACATCAACCCAGCCGTGGAAAAAGTTATCACCAACCAGAAAAACTTTGAGTCTATGGTCTGGGTCGGGGATAGCCGACAGGCTATTTATCAATTTATGGGTGCTGTAGATGCAATCAAGAGGTTCTCTGCCGACCGTGTGCTGGCACTCACACAGTCGTTCCGCTTCGGGGAAAAAATTGCTGGGATTGCGAATCGTGTGCTCAGTCTTATCGGTGAGCCAAGACGCATTAAAGGCTCCGGCCCGAGCGGTGAGATTATCGATGGCATGTCTGATCCGACCATTGTTATCAGTCGAACTAACCCTGGTGGCTTGGCCAAGTTGGCTCAGTTTATTGAAGAAGGAAAAGCTGTCGCCATAGACGAAGACGCACTCATGGAGTACACATCTCTGCTCGACGGTATTGCTTTCCTCAGAGCACGCACTAACAATCCGGGACTAGAGCGCCCCGCCACACTGCACCCGCAACTTGTTGCATATGACGACTATAGCCAACTCCTTGAGGAGAAAAAAGAGGGAATGCTTGGCGGAGGTGCTTCTGCAATGCTCAACATTTTGCAGAAGTTCCAAGAGTCTCCTAACGACATCGGAGCTGTGCGTGATCTCATAAATCAGTTCTCCGTGGTTCGAGACATCCCCACTGCAAAGCGTAGTGAAGACTATAAAGCTCTTGATTACGACGACATTGAGCCCGGAAGTATTGTCCAGGTCAACGCGGAGTCCGAGCAGGCTCGCAGGGGGAACTCCGCAGCTTACGCCTGGGTGGGAGACGACGGCACAGTTTTTGCCCGAGCTTTTGGATTCAACCGAGGTCAAGGAGCTGCTCAAGAGCGCAAAGCTATGCATGCTTACTTTAAGTCTCTAGGGTTTAAATGGGACCCAGAGGCAAGCATCCCCGACTCCTTGCGCCAGATAAAAAACTCTAACGGTAAGTCTATGCAGACTCCGCCCGAGGGGCAGGGTGGAGCATATGTTATGCCCGCCGGGTCTCCCACAAATCTGGACGAAAACGGTCGCTGGATGCTCGCCAATCAAATTAAAAAATACGCTAATAACTACTTCCAAACTCCAGAAACTCCCATCTCGTTTACCACTGCCCACAGGGCAAAAGGCCGTGAGTGGGATCAAGTTCTAATTGCCGGGGACTTCCCAAAGCCAGATATGGACGAAGAAAGCCTTGAATGGAAGCTTCCCGATGAGGAGGAGCTAAACCTTATTTACGTAGCAGTCACTCGAGCAATTAAAGGCTTAGATCTTGGCTCCCTGAGTTGGGTGCTGGAGGAGACCACGGACGACGACGCCGCGTATCGTCAGCCAAGTGCTGAAGAGAGCGTCTTGAACATGGCTATTCCTACTAAAAAAGTCAGCAAAGTTGAATTTGTTGAAATGGTAGATGAAGCCGATCAAGCCTTGGCTGCCCAAACCCAGCGGGTTCTGGATGAGATTAAAACAGCAATTGCGGACGGGGAAACCCCCCCGTGGGTCGCCCCATGGCAGGCAACAACCAGAAATCAAAATACTACTCCGGGTCGTCTTCCTATAAGTGTTACTACCGGTAACGCCTACTCGGGAAGCAATCTTCTTTATCTGCAGGCAGTAGCTAAGAACAACGGTTGGTCAGATAACCGCTGGGCCACCCAGGGCGAAATAGATAAGCGCGGGGGCAAAGTAAAAGCAGGTGAGCTCCCCACTAGGATGACTGCTTGGTTGCCCAACTACACCACAATTTTAGATGACGAAGGCAACGAACTTGAGACCATTTATTCGGTAAGCCCTCAAGATCACTTTGTATATAACGTTGAGCAAGTAGACGGTCTAAGCAACCTTGGAAATACCCCTAGTGCCGCATCTCTTACCCCTTCAGAAGCAGAAAATGCTATGTTGGCTTCCTACGTAGACGCACCCTCTATTGTTAACCAAGAATCCAGCCCCGAAGACGTCGAAAGCGGCCGGGCTGCCGCTAACTACCAGCTAACCACGGACACCATCTCTCTGCCTCTCAGGGAAAACTTTCCTTCTAATGAGAAATATTTTGAAGCACTCGCCCATGAACTTATTCACTCAACAGGCGCGACTCAGCGACTCAATAGGGAAAGTGTTGCCTTCCCCGGAGGGGTGAGTGCCTACTCCGCTGAGCAGTATGACGAAATGAGAGTCGAGGAAGAGTTTATTGCTCAGATTGGTACAGCTATTCTGGCCTCCCGGTTAGGGGTTAGCCTAGATATTCCAAACTTGGCTTCTTACATGAAAGCCTGGCAAGATGTGTACAGTGACGACCCAGACCGCCTTGTGCGAGCAGCCAGAAAAGCTCAGGATGCTGCTGATTACATTCTTCGAGGCGGTGGCGGAGGCTCCGCGTCAGCCCCTGAGGCCGCCCCGCTAGATGATTTTCTTGTCTCCTCTACTGGCTGGCAGCTAGCCGTTCCCACAGAGCGTTTTAACATGGCTATCCCGTCGGAAGACACAACTCCGGAAAAACTAAAGAGTGAAGTTTCCGAAACTAAGACTAAAGCTCAAGAAATTTCTGAAAAAGTGACCAACATGGTTGTACAGGCCATTGAAGATGGAAAGGAGCTTCCATGGAACAAGCCGTGGACAAGCGACAACATTTTCTCGATGCCCTACAGCGTGACCTCAAATAAGCCCTACCGAGGATCTAACATTGTTTCCTTGTGGGTAGCGGCGGCAGTAAACGACTGGGAAGATAATCGCTGGATTACTTTCAACGAAGCCAAAAAGCGTGGTGGGTCCGTCAAAAAGGGCTCCAAAGGCACTCAAATTGTTAACTGGAGCCCAGTCAAGAAGAACGTAGAACAGCCAGACGGAAGCATGAAAGAGGAAGTAGCCTTTATGCGGCCCTCAGTCTACACTGTGTTCAACGTGGAGCAGACAGAGGGTGTGCAAGACCTCCCCGAGCCCGAGTTGATGGAGCCAGTGCCGATTCTAGAGGCAGAAACTGCTGTCCTCGATCGGTACAAAGATGCGCCTCCTATTAGCAATAAGCTTCAAGATGCCGCCTTCTGGCGTCCCTCAACAGACGAAATTGTTATGCCGCTTCGGGAACAATTTAGTGATGTAGGAGAGTACATCGCTACCCTATTTCACGAACTTACCCACAGTACCGGGCACAAGAATCGGCTAGACCGTAGTGACCTTGGCGATAAGTATTCAACACACCTTGATGCTCGAGGAGAGGAGGAGCTTGTTGCCGAAATAGGCTCTGCTATTCTTGCCGCCCGCATGGGAATAGAGCTAGACCTCACTCGAACAGCTGGTTACGCACAGTCCTGGTTGCGCCCTTTGAAGAATGATCCCGACATGATAACCAAGGCAGCTCAGAAGGCGCAGGCTGCAGTAGACTACATTCTCGGAGACTCCCCCTACCGGGGAGAATCCGGTCGGACTGGTGAGGAGCGTGCAGCGGACCTAGAGGCCCCTGAAGCAAATGCCGAGCCCACTGCCCCAAACCTAGGAGAGCAGGGAGTACCTGGAGATAGCAATGATTGAAAACTTTCTAGACAAAAAATCGGTTGAAGACTACTATTATATTGTGGACAGTGCTTTCTATGACGGAACTGCTGCAGAAGACGTAGAGTCCGATAAAAAGTACGCTGAAGAGAATCCCGAAAAGGCGGAGGATTTATAATGGATAAAGATAAAACACCCACAATGTGGACTGAAGAGATCCTTGAAAAGTATCTCCGAGTAATCGAGCTAGCCGAAGTAGACCCAAATGTTCTTCAAGAAAGAGCAGATGCTGTTGTACCCATAGAGTTGCCAGAAGGAGAGAAGCCCCGTGAGTGATTCTCCTGAAGAAAAATTAACAGATCATATGTACATTATTTATGACGCTCCCACGGGTCAAGTCACCCAGGTTAAGTACGAAACAGCTGCGCACGGGCTGTGGACCAGAATTCAAGGGGAGTGGCGGGAATTAGCTTTAGAAGATGAGAGCGAAGATTTTATGGAGCGCAGAGAAATTGCTGGAAAAAACTACCTAGAAACTCGTGACTATTTTGACGACCAAACCGAGCAAAAGATACTTACCTACGAGCCAGAGTACAGGATGTGGTTTGCTTAATGATTGAGCTCTTAGGGCATAGAGGCAATAGAGTCTTATTCGACGATGACGGATATGGCGTCATTATCGACGCCCAAGAAAACACTGTAGTCGAGTACGGAGAGACCGACTCTTTGGTTGCCTCGGCAGACTGGAGCTCCTCTACGGAGTCAGGGAATTATGCACTTGCAGAAGAGCTGGCTTCTGCCGCGCTTACTGATTTAGATATAAATGTACTCTCAGCCAATGACCGTATGTACACCATCCCCGCCGGTGTGAAAGAAGAGGCAAAAAGAGGACTTAAGTGGCGCAAAGAGGAAAGCCGTGGAGGCACTAGCGTTGGCCTGAATACCGCCCGGACTTTGGCAAAAGGTGGCCAAATTGGGATTAAAAAAGTTAGGCACATTGCTAAATATTTTCCACGGCATGAGGTTGATAAAAAAGGTAAAGGCTACAAGCCCAAAGAAGACGGGTACCCCAGCAATGGTCGTATTGCATGGGCACTTTGGGGAGGCGACTCCGGTAAGAGCTGGGCCTCAAGGATTGTAGAAAGCGAAGACAAAAAAAATAAAAAAGGTGTCTCCGCCGGGGGGTATGACCAGAGCCCTAGGGTAGATTTCTCTGCTTTTACAGAAAAAACAGATTTTTATGTACGAATTAGATTAGATGGAACCGGCATTGACAGGCTTTATCGCGTTCTGACAGACGGCATGTGCCAAGTTTGGGACGACGGCTGCTGGGACGATATGGGCGATATTTCGTTTGACTTTATCACCTATGACAAAGCCCTGGACGACCCCTACGACTCCTGTAAAAAAATTCATGTTCCCGTAGACCTTAAAACAGCTGTAGCCGTTTCTGCTTTGTTTGACAGTGACCCCTACAGAGCTGTGAAAATAGTAGAAATTGAGCCAGAGGAAACAACCCTATTTGAAAAATCCATGGCTGAGCTTGACTGGGATGTTTTTGACCAGCTAAGTGATGACCAGCTTGAGGTAGACGACTACTGGGACGACGGTCTTACAGCTTCAGGAACAGCTACTTTTGCAGAAGAAGCTGACAGTACCCCGGGTGTCTACACCGAAGAGGAGCGCTCCGAGAACGCCTCGACTCAGGTTAGAGACCGTCTTGGTCGCTTTGCCGAGGTGGGCCAGCGAGTTGTTATTGGTGGGAACTACAACTACCAGGGAAACATTACAGCACTAGACGGAGCCACAAAGCAGATTAGTGTCGAACTAGACAACGGCACGTCTGTTGATGTGCCGGGGGACTCTGTGCAGGATGTCTCCACTTTTGAACCAATCCCAGTGTCTAGTCCTACTGCCACTCCTTTGGATTACACAGGAATCCTCGGAGAGCCCAGAGTTCCCATCGACCAGCCCAATGCCATGCTGCCTGGACGCCTCCCCCCTCTCACCGCAACTGACACAAATCTTCTGGTAAACGACTGGGATTCCTGGGTTGCGGGGCAGCGGCTAGCCCCTGAATACTCAGGCGACCCCCTCCCTCCTTTTGTTCCCAAAGAGGTTCCTGATATTAATACGGCTATGGGGCGCTACTACGAGGGAGCATTTAATCCTGACGGATCCACCAAACCTGGTTGGAACCCCGCAGTGGCGCAGAACGTATTTAACGAACCGCTTCTACGCGACTGGCTAGATGAGCGGTACGCCAACAATTCTGGGGAAATCGGGTACCACAACCGTGGTTGGTATACGCCTCCTGTAACGCCAAGGTCCACGCCTGTTGAGCAAAAAAAGACTCGTAGTGAGGTATACGACCCCACCAACGTGGCCTACTGGAATGATAGATTTAATCCAGTTAACTTCTCTATTACCGCTGCTGCTGACGATAAGCCCCTAACTCCCGAAACAAGTGATGTTCCGGTCATGTACCTGGCTATTGTAGCTGACGACGACCCCCAGGCGGTTATGGAGCTTGTAGCGTTGGTGCCTGCGTCAAAAACAAGCAACGCTCCTTTCGCGTACAAGCGTGAGCCCGGCAAGTGGGTTGCTGATAACCAGATTATCTCTGATCTTAGAAGTGCAACACCACCCCCCGTAATTGTCCTTGACAACGAAATGCTTTCAGAAGTCACTGAGCAGATTGATAGTATACAAGCCTCTGTGAAGCTTCCCTACTTTATTGCCCACACAGACAACAAGATTATTCGGGCATTAGTAGCCGCCGGTGGAGCTGACCGCAACCGTGGCAACGCTGAAAAGCTTCGCAGGTACTGGACTGTTGGCAAAGGCGGATTGAAAATTCGCTGGAACACTCCTGGTGATTGGACTCGGTGTAACCGCCAACTTAAGAAGTACATGGGTCCCCGTGCAAAAGGCTACTGCGCTCTCCGCCACAAAGAGATGACAGGTGTCTGGCCTGGAGATAAGAAAAATATTGGTAAGAAAACCAAGAAAGCACTGAAAGCATCTGCTGAACTAGAAACACTTAAATCTGAAGACCAGATTATTTCTGAATTTACTTTAAGAGCTAAGGCCGAGTCCGCCAGGTCACGAGTTGCTGGGAGGCACGGAGTTTCTCCAACTCTGCACGGCCTTGAGTTTGTAATCCCCCTCGTCATCCCTGAAAACGTAGAAACGGGGGATGGACGTATATTTAAAAAAGGATCGATCACCCTAAGAAGTCTTCCTCTGCCTCTTCTATGGCAGATTAAAACAGGGGACGGCCATGACGGGTCCGTTGTGGTTGGTCAAATTATTTATATGGAAAGAACTAATGAAGGCATAGGAAATGCCTATGGAGTTTTTGATACAGGACCCTTCGCTAAAGAAGCAGAGCGTTTAGTTCGTCATGGGTTTATTCGTGGGGTTTCTGCGGACATGGATAAATTTGAAACTGTAGACGAAATTCTCCCTGAAGACGAAGCCGGAGAGAAGTCAGATGATGACAACGCCGGTAAAATAAATATAAAGAGCGCCCGTGTGATGGCTGTAACTATTGTCCCTAAACCAGCTTTCCAAGAGTGCTACATTCAAATTGTTGATAACTCCAAATCGAGTTATCAGGAGGAAGATATGATCCCCGACGGCATTTACATTGATGAAGTGGACCCCCTGGGTGCGTCTGCTCTTGTAGCTAGTGGCCTCATAGCCGGAGCAGTCCCTCTAGAGCCCCCCACAGAGTGGTTCAATGACCCACGGCTGCGGCAGGCTACCCCTCTTACAATTGATGACGATGGAAGAGTTTTTGGGCACGTTGCCGCTTGGAATGTTGACCACATTGGAATGACGTCTGGGACTCGTCCTCCCCGTAGCCGCTCCAAGTACGCTTATTTCCACACGGGAGCCCTCAGGACAGCCGAAGGAGCAAACGTCCCCGTGGGGCAGCTTACCCTGGCTGGTGGACATGCGGGTCTAGAAGCTTCGGCGCAGGAAGCTGTTCGTCATTATGATGACACCGCTTCCGCGTTTGCAGACGTTCACGCTGGCGAAGATTCTTTCGGCATCTGGGTCGCCGGCTCTTTGCGACCCGGCATTACCCCAGAACAGGTTCGTGCAGCCCGTGCGTCAGCTCCCTCTGGTGACTGGCGTCCGATTAACGGTCGCCTAGAGCTGGTAGCAGTGTGTCAAGTAAATGTCCCCGGATTTCCCATTGCGCGGGCTCGTGTTGCCTCCGGTCAGGTTATGGCTTTAGTCGCAGCAGGTGCGAACGTTCTTGCTCACATGAAGCACGACCCACTCGCAGAGTTGAATCAAAAAGTTGATGAGGTTCTCCGGCAACAAAATCAGCCCTACTTTGAAAAAGCAGAGGAGCTAAAATCTCGCTTTAGCTCACTGACTTCTGATATTTACACGGAAAAAGCATCTGAGCTTTCCGCCCGTGTGAGTAAGGCTAAGAAGGAAGACGAAGAAAGCTCTGACTACATGATCCAGATGATGGATGATGATCCCGAATCAGAAATGGCCGTTGTCCCTCGTAGAGTCCGCCAGCGTCTTGCAAAAGAGGGTAAGGCAATGCCAGATGGCTCCTTCCCCATCCGCAACCCCCAGGACTTGAAAAATGCCATTCGCGCTTATGGCCGGGCAAAGCCAGGAAGTAAGGGTGCGGTTCGTAAGCACATTATGCGACGAGCTAAGGGCTTAAAGCTGACAGACCTGATTCCACCCAAATGGAGTACCGCGTATTCAGAGGACGGAGAAGAGCTGTCGCTAAGGCAGAGAGCCGAGGCCGCCGCCTCTTTTTTAAAAAGTGAGGCAGTTTTTGCACAAGCCGTAGAGCTGGACCCGGACGAAATCAATGTCATTAAGCAGCTTCCGGGGCGGGATGAAGATGGCAGGATTAAGTACACACCTGAGACACAGCCTCGTGATGCCGAGGGGAAGTTTCGCAGGGTCTTGGCTCGTCTAAAGAATGATCTGGGCACTTCAGGTCTTCAAGATGTTGTCGAAAAGGTCGAAGAGGCAGAGGGTATGGCATTTGCCGGAAACTACGCTCAAGCCGCTGAGTCCGCCGCTGCTCTTATCGATATTTTAGAGCGCCTAGACACTAACGCCCTTAATTCGGATGCGCTGGAGAATATTAAATCCAGTACTGCAGAGCTAGGCAAGGTAATTGCCAATCTTCCTCTTGCCTTCGGTGAAGATGCAGAGAAAATTCGCTTCAGTGATGTCCCTCCGGCGCTGCAAAGATTGATGGAAGAAATGATTGAGCGAGTCGAGGAAAAGATTGGTCAAGAAGACGCCGACATCGCTACGCAGGGGCTGAAGTCCTTTATGTCCGGGTCAGACCTGTACAGCCAGTCAGAGATATCCAGCGAAATGTCTACGCTTTTGAGGCTCCTCACCTAAGTGACCGAAAAGGGTTAAAAATCGTCCAATCACCTTTTTTAAACCCTAGTAACATTATTACTAGGTGGAGTGCCTCTACACGCACTGCGGTTGGAAGTCCCTCGGCCTCGACTAACAAGCAATAGAACAACCCCGTTCTATCTGACTGCCCTAAGGAGGGACAGTGGACCAAATCAAAGAAATGCTGAATCAGCTTTCTGAGTTGGCCGACGATCAAGTCGGCGAACTTCAAAGCCAGATTGTCGGCGAATTTGAAGCGGTCGAGAAAGAAGACCCTTCTCCGCAGACAGTTGACGCTATGACGTCTCTTGCCGATATGCTCGACTCGGTTCGCACCGAGATGAAGCAGCGCGAGGCCGCAGCCCAGGAGCTTGCCCAGCGAGCCGCCGAGGCCGCTTCTCGTGTATATGGCGAAGGCGACTCAGCCGAAGAAGAAATGATGGCCGACTCAGAGACCCCGATGGAAGAGGGTACTGAAGAGGCTGGCATGGACCCTGAGGCTGAAGAAATGGATAAAGAAATGGCTATGGAAAAAGAAGGAATCGTGGACACCGAGGACGGCCCTATGGAGGTCGAAATTGAGCCCGCAGATTCTGACGACATTGCTGAGGCTGAAGGCGAAATGCCTGATGACGAAGAAGAAAAAGCCATGATGTCCGAAGCGTCAATTGACGAAGAGAAGACTACCGAACTCTCGACCGAAGAAACAACTACTTCTGAAGCACCTGCTGAAGAAGCACCTGAGGATGAAGAGACCGACTCTTCTGAATCTGACGAATCAGCCGATGAAGATGCTGAAGGAACCGACGAAGCCGAGGCTTCCGTTGAGTCCGATGCAACTACAGAAGCTTCCGTCGAAACTCAAGAAACCCCAACTGAGCTTTCCGCTCAAGAAACTATGGAGGCACCCGTGACCGCCGCTGCACAAAACGCAGAAAACCTCGAGATTGAGGTACCAGCGGACCGCCGCCCTGTTGCTCAGGTATCAGCAGCTCCCGTGGCTATCACGGCAGGTGCTGACATCCCAGGCTACACAGCTGGTAGTACGCTAGAAAGCATGGACACCGTCGCAGAGGCGATGTCCAAACGAATTCACTCGCTTCGCCGCGTGAATGGTGGAGATGGAGAGCAGCACATTGTTGCTTCTGTTACCACCTCCTTCCCCGAAGAGCGTACGCTCTCAACCGATGCAGAAGCGAACTGGAACAAAATTCAGGACGTCGTTGGCCCCGAGGCCCTCGTCGCTGCTGGTGGACACCAGGCTCCCTTTGAAGTTCGTTATGACATCTTTGGATTCGGTTCAACAAACCGTCCCGTCCGAGAGGCCCTTCCGAGCTTTCAAGCAGATCGTGGTGGAATTCGCTTCATTACTCCGCCAATTCTCTCTGACTACCCCGACGCAATAGGCGTGTGGACAGCTGCTAATGACGCAGCTGAAACCCCCAGCCCTAGCACCAAGAACAGTCTGACTGTTGCTGCCGCTCAGGAGAACACCGTTGCTACTGACGCTGTGACCCTTCAGCTGCAGTTCGGCAACCTGGCAACTCGCGCGTACCCTGAACTGATTGCTCGTCACAACGAGCTCGGTCTTGTTCAGCACGCACGCGAGGCAGAGCAGAACCTGCTCAGCAAGATTGCTGCTGGTTCGACAGCCGTAACCTCCACCAGCCTCATTGGTGTTGGTCGCGACTTCCTCGTCCAGCTTGGTCGCGCTGCTACAGGCTACCGTGCCCGGCACCGTCTTGAGCCAGATGCTCCATTGCGCATTATCCTCCCCGTGTGGGTTAAGGATGCAATGGTAGCTGACCTGGCTCTGTCGATGCCTGGTGACAGCCTGCTCAACGCATACAGCGAGATTGACGGCCTGATGGCCTCTCGTGGCATCAACGCTAGCTACACCCTGGACAGTGGCATGGCCACCGCTCAAGGCGCTAACGCGATAAACGAGTTCGCTGATACCTTCGTTTGGTACATCTTCGCTGAAGGAACATTCTTGTTCCTTGATGGCGGAACACTGGACCTGGGTATCATCCGAGACAGCTCGCTCGCTGGAACCAACGACTACAAGATGTTCGTTGAAACCTTCGAAGGTGTTGCAAAGGTCGGTGTCGAGAGCCTTGCGGTTACTTCCACTATCCAGGTGAATGGTGCGGCTGCTGCCCTCCGTGACACCCTTGGTGGGGTTGCCTCAGCGGTAATCGAGTACTAATCCCCTAATCATCTACACGAGCAACGCTTACAGTCTAAGGAGTAAAAATGGCAACATTTCAAGGAGTATTTGAAGCTCACAAGCTTACTCCCGCTCCCGCCGGACTGCTAAGCGTTGCTCGTGTGATGACACACACCGCTCGTGCCTATGACGAGCGCTGGGTTAGAGAGTTCTCTCAGGAGTATGACTCACTTCCCACATCAGTTCAACTATTAACAGTTAATGATGCGACCGTCGCAGACGGTGTTATTTCGACTGATTCTGGATCTAGTTACCTAGACTATGTTCCTTTTTACATTGATGTTGAGGATTTCGCCTCAACTTTTGGTCTTCTCGGAGAAGATCGGTTTAAGCGTGTTATCACAGAACTTGAGTCAGTTACTCAAAAGGTGATAGAGCGTGAGTTCTGGGAGGGTAAAGCCGCTCAGGCAGAGACTACTGCCAATTCAAACATGTATTTGACCAAGTCTGGCTTAGCCACTATTCCCGTTGCGGGGGCCTTTAAGCCCGAAAACGCTTTGATGCACCTGGAACAGGCTATCTCTTCCTCCCCCGTAGGTGAGACCGGTGTTATTCACGTGACGCGCGACGTCGCCTCCATCCTGGGATCCCGGTTGGTTTACCTTAAAGCAAAAGACGACAACCCCGCTCAGGTGATGACTCGCCTTGGAACCCCCGTAGTCATCGGCTCGGGGTACACAGGGAAGGGCCCCATCGGGGACACAAACGCAGCGGCTTCGGCCACAAACAAATGGATTTTTGCCACAGGGAGCGTAGACGTTCACCTAGGCAAGATAGAGGTTGTAAACGACACCTTGGCTCAAGGTGCCGATGTTACAATTAATAATATGAGAATCAAAGCGTATCGCCCAGCGGCGGTGCTCTCTGACCCAGCAATGCATTTTGCAATGCGAGTGACACTTCCCAGCGATTAACCCACAAACAAGAAAGAAATAGGAGCACACTGGTATGGCTACACAGGACTACGCGGCCAGCGTCCAAGGTGTGGCGATCCGAGTCACTCGACTGGACGCCGCAGGCAATCTGCTTAATGGACCCGGAGATTCCTACGCCACTTCGGCGTTTCTCCGAGCATCATTTACACCCGAATACGAAGAAGGCGACGAAATCACCGAGAAGGCTGCTGACGGCACAATTTGTGTTTCGTACAAAGCACCTGACACCCTCAAGCGAATCACCATGGAAATTGCGATCTGTGAGCCCGACCCCGAGCTTACAGCGTTGATGTCCGGTGGATTGCTTCTTCGCAAGAACTACGGAAGCTTTGCTTCACCTGACAACAAGAGCATTGGTTGGGCCGCACCTGGTGTGGGCGACGACCCCGCTGGAAACGGTGTTTCCATCGAGGTTTGGTCCTTTGCTATTAAAGACGGCAAGCGTGACGCTGCTCTTCCCTACTTCTACTGGGTTTTCCCCTACGCCAAGTTGCGTCAGAGTGGTGACCGCGTTATCGAGAACGGCCTTCTCGCTAACACTTTTGAAGGACACGGACTGGGTAATGCGCTCTTCTCGACAGGTCTTGACGACCGCTGGGAGTTCCCCATCGCCACAGAGCGTCCCTACAGCTACGCACGTGGCACATGGGCACCTGAAGGCCTTAAGGGCTTCTACCGTTGGTTTGGTCTTAGCGCAAACACAGCTACGAACAAGTCCATCACCTCTGAGGTTGGGACCATCACAACTGGTACCGCCCACGGCTTTGAGGTTGGGCAGTCAGTAACCATTGCTGGCGTTGATTCTAGCTTCAATGGTACCCACCTTATTACGGCAGCTCCGACTACCACAACCTTTAGGGTTTTGCTGACAGGTGCTTCAGATGTTGCAAGCACCCCGGTATCTCCCGCTGGTGAGGTTGTCCGCAATCGTGGCTACCTCGCAGTAACTGACTTTGCCAGCCAGGGCTCTACTTCAGAGTACAACGTACCTGGTGGTGAGGACTTCAACCCAGACCTCCCGATCGACTTCATTATCGCATCGAGCGAGGACCCCACCCCTTAAGAGATTAGTCAGAGCGGGCAGTTAGCGATGGGAGTCCCGTCGGCTGCCCGCTTTACTAATAAGGAGACAAAATGAGCAACCTCTGGGTAGATGTCGAAGAGCTAGGACAATACGCTAATTCAGACTATGCTTATGAAGCAGTTAAAAATGCTTCGTATCTCTTGTGGGGAATGTCCGGAAGAAAGTTTTCCGGAGTTACCACTGTAACCGAAAGATATGTCTCAGCCTATGACCCGTATCTTAGGTCCGGAGGCTCGAGATTTAATTTTTATCCTATTCTTATCGGGGGTCAAGTCGAGAATATTCCTGTTGGTTCTGTCGACCGAAACTCTCACCACGACTTTAATGGCGACGGGACATCTTCTTATTCAAGACTTAGGCTGAGAGGCCGTAAGGTTGTTAAGATACACAATCTTAGGGATCAAAAAGGGGAGATAATTGATTCCAGCACCTACTATCTTTCAGACCACTCCACTATTTATGGGACTCCTAATGCCAAGTGGAGCCCTTCAAACGTAGAGGTCACCTACACTTACGGGTCACCTCCCCCGCAGGCGGGTAAGACAGCGGCAAGACTTCTGGCGACCGAGTTGGTTAAACTTTATGAGGGTGACGACACATGTGCGCTTCCTCAAAGAGTTTCTACTGCCTCACGGCAGGGTGTTAGCTACACCATCCTAGACAACCAATCCTTTATTGATGAGCTTAAAACGGGCGTCTACGCTGTAGACCTTTTTCTTAAGACCGCTAATCCTGATAAGGCCAGGGCTCGTTCTAGAGTGTTTTCTCCTGATGTCCCGAGGGCTCGTAGAATAACCGGGGAGTCTCCCGCTTTTGAGCTTAGTGCGTATGACCTTTATTTCAACGCAGAGGGCGGAAGCAACATTTACTACCTTAACGAGTTCGGAGGAGACTTCCTCACTGACGACAGCTCGTGGACAACGTACGCTGTGGTTTCAAACAACAAAAACACAATTAACGAAACTTTGAGTAGCTCTGCTACCCTCGACCCAATTGAGGGAACTATTCGACTTAGTGCCAGTTACTCCGAACTTCTTGCTATACTTGGCCCAAGAGATCCGGGAACTCTGGACCTCTATGCCAGCAGACCAAGCCTAGGAAACCCTGAGGTAGATGAGGTTATTAATTTGCTAACCTCTAATGTAATCTATCAACTGGGTGATCGAGCTAGGCCTATTTTAATACCCTAAGGACACCTATGCCAGTCAACGTCACTGATGTATCAGATGATGCAAAAAATATTGACACTTTTATGAACGAAGTTCTTACTCGTCTAGAAGCCGTCTATGAAAGTTTTAGTATGCCTCTACCGACAAGACGGTACTACACCTTTGGATCCCCTGTAGTTGACTGTGAGCAAGCAGTTGTTTCTCTAGCTCAGATTTATCTAGGAGCGCCAGGAGACGAGGTCTCGGAGCCCCGTCGTTGCAATGACCCGAGGACAGCTACTTTAAATATCTCTATTTCCAGGGAAGTACCCATTGCTCAGCCAAACGGGAATCCTCCAACCCCGGAAGCAATGACGGCGGCCAACAGGGTTGCTGCATATGACTCTTGGGTTCTTATGGAGAGTATTAATGAGCTTGATGCCTGGGCCAGCCCCGGGGGTTTTGGCCTGGGGGTAATTGCAACTTTAGACTACGAACCACCTCAGGGCGGTTTTCATACTACAGTTTTGACTCTTACAATGGCTGTCCCATAATGTTGAATGATATTAGATGGAGAGAGACAAGCGTGGAGAGAGTTCTAAACTCTGAGGGTGGCTTAGTCGGGAGACACTTGTCCGCGCAGGGGAGGGAAATAGTTTCCCTGGCTAAGGCTCAGGCGGGTAAAAAAACCGGCGCGTTACGGGCCTCTATTCACGCTACAAAAAGGGGGCGCAATCTTGGAGGGCAGTATGTCCAAGTAGGCTCTTACCTTCCTTATGCTCTCATGCACCACCAGGGCACCCGTCCTCGAGTCATTGTTCCTCGAAAAAGAAGAGTTTTAAGATTTTATGTTAAAGGTACTCTTGTTTTTACCAAAATAGTTCTGCACCCGGGGACACGGCCGAATCGTTACCTCACTGACTCCATGCGTAAGGTGATAAACTAGAATCTCCAACGACACAGAATAAAAGGAAAAATAGACAATGGCAACAAAATTTAAAGACTTTGGGTCTACAAAAACTGAAGAGTTTGACGAAATTAAATTTAAACTGTACGGAGAAGAATTTAATTGCTTCAGAGCAATTCAAGGAAAAGTTCTCCTTGAAGTTGCAGGAAGTTTTGATGACAACCGCGCGTCTAACGCAAACGACGTCATCGAAAAGTTTTTTAAAGCTGTTCTAGAACCAGAAAGCTATGAAAGATTTGACGCTCTTATCCATGATCCAGATAAAATTGTTCCCGTCGAAGACCTCGGCGAAATTACAGGTTGGTTGGTAGAACAGTACAGCGCCCGCCCTACTCAGGAGTCTTCGGGCTCCTAGACTGGGCGGCTGATAACTGGCCTTATGTGAACGGAAAAGTTATACTTTCCGGGATTATGCTACTAGAGCTGGACGCTTCAGACATGCTTGATGTAATTCACTACCTTTTTGAGGAAGACTTAAGAGTTTCTTCAGCTGAAGAGTCAGAAGCTGTTTCTAAAATACGAGAAACCATGTACCCACTGCTCTACGGAAGACCGTACAAATCCGTATTCACCAGCTCAGATACAAAGTATAATATGAGTACGGCTAGCAGTGGTCCTACTCCGGCAAATAGTACTCCTCCTGGCTCAGAAAGAAAGCCCTACATTCCGCCAACTCAATTTGACCCAGATAGTGTAGTTCCTTTTGGCGAAAAACTAGACTCCCCTTTGAAATAGCGACAGGTAAACCATGGCAGTACTCGGATCAGCTGAAATCATTGTTCGGGCTGTAACTAAAGACTTTAAAAGACAAGTAGAAGAAGGCTTTAAGAGCGCCGCACCTACTGCAGAAAAAGAAGGCGAAAAAACTTCTAAAGCTTTTGGGCGAGGGTTTTCCCGAGGAGCTGGTGATGGGCGGAGTGGTATAGATCGGTTTATTCCGAGAGATTTTGCGGATAGAGCCGAACGTGCTCGGATTGCATTTAGAAATCTTAACCGAGTATTCACCCTGGCTTTTCCCGCCATTGTGGGGGTGGGTGGAGCTATCGGAGCCTTGGGAGGTGGACTAGTAGCCCTTGTAGGCCTTGCAGGCAACGCTGCCAGATCTGTTGGAATTGTCCTTGTAGCCGCCTTGGGGGCTCTAGGGCAGGCGGGACTTGCAGCGGTAATCGCTCTTAAAGGCGTAAGTGAGGCCATTAACGCGCAAAGCGGTGGAGGCAACACAGCGGCAGAGGAAGCCGCCCTAAAAAGACTGCGTGACGCTAGGATTGCACTTCGTAACATAATTGAAAAAGAAAAACCAGAAGAGCTGGAACAAGCGCGTCAAAGGGCGGCAGAAGCCGCCGATTCGGCTGCAGATGCCGTGCTCAATGCGGAGCGAGCTGAAAGAGGCTATTTTCAGGCCCAGAAGGACACACTAAACGCTCTGGAGGACCTCAACGACGCCCGAGAAGAGGCCAAAGAACGGCTGCAACAGCTGCGTTTTGAGGTCGAGGGTGGTGCTATCTCTGAAAAGAGAGCAAGAATTGAATTTGAAAAGGCTCGAGAAAGCCTACAAAGGGTCCAGGACCTCCCCCCCAACTCGAGGGCCCGTCAAGAAGCCGAGCTTGCCTTTGCTCAAGCCGACTTAAACCTTCGTAAAGCTATTGACCGCAATGCTGACCTTAAAAAGGAAGAGAACGCAGCTACAAGAGCCGGAGTCGAGGGCTCTGATCTTGTTATTAACGCAAAAGAGCGGCTTTCTAATGCTCAACAGGCCGAAACAGATGCCGCAATCGAGGCCGCTAGAGCCGTTAGGGATGCCTCAAGGGCTCAGGCGGCTGCTGCTCAGGCGGCTGCCGACGCCCAAGCGGGGGGACGAGTCGAGCAAGAGCTAGACGCCCGCATTGCCCGAGCTCGAGAAGCCCTCGAGGAGGCCGAAAAAGCCGCAAAGGATGCAGCGGGTGGTGGTATAGATAGGTTCGCTGAGGCACTAGCCAAACTTTCTCCTGCGGCCCAAAGATTTGTTTTAACCGTTAGAGACAATAAAAAAGAGTTTAACGACTTTAAAAAGACAGTTCAAGAACCGTTTTTCCAAGAATTTAACCGATCTTTGTTCCTTCTTTTAGATCGCTTGCCCGCTCTAGGGGGCCTTTTTGCAAGTACGTCTGGAATTGTTGGCCGACTTGCGTCGGGGTTCGTGGATCTTTTCCTGGGCGCCGAGAACTTTGGCAGGACCGGGCGTATTTTTAAAACCAATGATCGTCTTGTTGAAAAATTAGGACAAACCTTCCTCAACCTAGTGGACGGACTTTTGCTCCTTTTAGACGCTGCAGAGCCCGTAATTGATGCTTTTGGAGACTGGGCTCTCCAGAGCAGCTCAGGGTGGTTAAAAAACCTGCAGGGTGACTTTGACGGTGTGCGGGAACGTTTAGAGCAGTCGGCAGAAAAAGCAGCTCGGCTTGGCGGTATATTCGGTGGTATTCGGACAATATTTAAGATTCTCGGTGGGGAGATTAACGAAGCTGGTGGAGCCGCTGATATACTCCTCGGGTGGCTGGAAAAAATAACCACCGAAGGTATTGCAAACCTCGAGGAACAGGCAGCTAGCGGCGATCTGAAACAATTCTTCATTGACGTAACAGAAAACGCTATTGTAGTCCTTGAAATTATTGGAAATATTATTACAGGACTTCTCACTCTGGGTGCGCAGCCGGGGACAAAGCAATTCCTGGCCTCATTGAACAGCAGCACCGACGGGCTAAAAGGATTTTCGAAAGAATTTGGCGCAGAAAACGGGCCTCTTGCTTCTATTGGTTCATTTATTGAAAGTTTTTTTGCAAACTTCTCTGCTTTGCTTCAAAATGAGTCTTTTACGGTGTTTATTGACACTCTTGCAGAAGCACTTGACTGGGTAACCGAATTTTTAAATGAAAATGAAGATTTTTTGAAGGCTATTGCTCCTATTCTTGCATACGTCCTGGCCCTTGGCGCAATTGGTTCGGTTATTAGCGGCTTATTTAGGGTTTTTTCCGGATTTGGATTGTTTGTTACTAGAATATTCCAAGGCGCTGGTGGAATTGTTGGAAAATTTGCCACCGGGTTTAAAACAGGGTTTGCCGGACTTACGACGGGGCCAGCCGTAGGAATGTTGAGACTCCTAGGAATAGTAGGAATTGTCATCACAGCTATTATGCTGATGTGGCACAATAGCGAAACTTTTAGGACTGCAATTGCCGGCCTTTTCAGCGCTATCGGAGAAGCTTTTAGCGGGGTAATGTCAGACTTAAAAACTGTTTTTGGAGAGGGCACCAAGGGAGGAGAGGCAATTGCGGGGGTCTTCGGGTTCCTTGGTGATGTTATAGGCATAGCTTTGAGTGGGGTGGCTACGGCTATCGGATTTATTATCGGCATTGTCGGCGGAGCTCTTCAGTTTGTTGGAAGTATTTTTGTTGCTATAGGGAACCTTTTTCAGGGTATTAAAGATGTTTTTATGGGTGTCTGGGCACTAATCACTGGAGACACCGAAAAAGCCGGAGAATATTTTAATTCAGCTATTGGCAACTTTAAGAAAATTTTCTTGAACTTAGGTATAGGAATTGGAAACTTCTTTATTTCTGTAATTAACGGAATTATTGATGGCTGGAATGGGTTTGTCTCTAAAATTAAACTCCCAGATTGGCCTATTTTTGGAAACATGGCCGGAAAAAGTGCTGAGTTCCTAAGAATAAATCGTATACCTCCTCTGCAGTTGTTGGCGCAGGGTGGCATTGTTAACCCATCAGCGGGTGGAACAATGGCACTTATTGGTGAGGCGGGCCAGGCAGAGCGTGTAGAGCCGCTAGACTCCAGCGGGCTCTCCAAACGGGACAGAGCAATGATTGCTATGCTTGCGGGTAATGGGCCAGCCATCAATGTCTACCCAGCACCAGGAATGAACGAAACCGAGTTGGCCAGAAAAATCTCCAGGGAGATGGCGTCTCAAATGCGTAGAGGGAGTCTTTAATGTCTAATACTTTTACCCAAGCCGAGGAAAACTATTACGTTAATACCGGCCTCTCCGAGCTTTTCCCTGATGAGATTAAAAAGCTTAAGCTTGAGGGAAACATTGTTCTGGGAGATTTTATTTTTAACACCATCGATGAGGACGGCGTCGTCTGGGTAATTTCAGAGATTAATGGCTGGTGGCAATCGCCTTCGGCAGACGTCCCAGAAATTGACAGAAGCGCTGGAGACGGTGGCTACGACGTGCCTGGACGGTACATGTCTCGATCTATCGAGATTGAAGGATCTTTTCTTGTAACAGACCCCTCGAAAGTAGAAGCAGCCCGAGACAAGCTGATTGAAGCATGTAACTTGGTCTATCAAGGGGCGTGGTTAAAAACGGGGTCTAGCCCAATACGTGCGTCTTACGTGTACATGGTAGACCAGATTGAGACCCAAGTAGTCAATGCGCGTGGTAGGACAGAGTTTACAATTCCCCTTCGGGCTTCCGACCCCATCAAGTACTTGTGGAACGACGAAGATCCTGATGGCTACGAAGTATTTGAAATTCCAGTAAAAAACTCTGCTACAGGGGCAACAGGGGCCAGGACACTAACTAATGTGGGCAATTACTCGGTTCCTTGCTTCTTAGAGATTGTGGGTCCATACGCGGCTCCTGGCACGATTTTTAACCAAACTACCGAAGGGCTAGTTATTATCACCCAGCCGCTCCGGGGCATAAGCGCCAGGTCCGTGGTAAATAAAGAACTGACATTTAACGTAGACACTCTTATCGACACCGCTACGCTAACAACAACAAGCGAACACTCCTTTAGGGTGGGGGACACGGTCCTCATCAGCAACGTTGGCGCTGAGTTTGACGGCGAGCAGGTCATCACATCTACCCCCACTAGTACAACTTCTACTTACAACACTGTTGCCGCATCGATTGCTCCCGTAACTTTTAAAACCCTTCAGAGCGATGAGGCTCAGCTAGAAACCACTGTTGCCCATGGTTACTCCGTAGGGGATTCCGTAGTTGTCCGAGGAGTAGACGCTACGTTCGACGGCACTTACACAATAACAGCCACTCCAAGCAGCAGACTGATTAAGTACGCACGTAAAAGAACTCCAACAAAAAACATTGTTTCTACCTCTTTGGCTTCCAATATTGCAACAATATCTACTAGTGATCCACATGAATTTATTGTGGGCGAAGATGTCACTATTTCTGGCACCGGAATTAACTATGACGGAGAGTATGAAATTCTCTCCACACCCACTGAGAATTCTTTTACCTGTGCCATTACCCGCACCAACTCCCGAGCTGTCACCAATAAAGCAATGTCTGGCGACACAGTCACCCTAACCACAAGCAGTCCTCATGGGTTTGTTGTAGATGAACCAATCAATGTTACTGACGTAGATCTTTCACTTAACGGAGGATACTTCCTTAGCGGAGTGACCTCGAATACTTTTAGCTACCGCCGAGCCCGGTCCACACAGAGGGAAGTCACTATCACGGCTCGTGGAGCCAACCAAGCCACCCTCACTACCTCTACTCCTCATGGGTTTGCCGAGGGGGAGGAAATTAAAATTGAAGGTGTAGATGAGACGTACAACGGGACCTACACTATCATCAATCTGCCCAGCATAACTACTTTTACATTTAGCAGCACCGGGGGGGATCTCGTGTCAACCTCTGTAGTCGATGGTCGAGTTAGGGCTTTTAGTCGCAAAATAGATACCATTGCTCGAATTGGAAATTTAGTTACCGTCACAACAGACAACATCCACGGTGTGATTTTTGGTGAGCAAGTGACCATTACCGGGTATCCTGCGTTTAACGGTACATATACAGTGAGTGATATCCCTTTTCTTAATACCTTTGAATTTGAAAGTGTCGGAGCCAACATAGAGGCTTTTACGCCGCTGATTGTCACACAGCGTAAACGCTCCGCGACCACAGCTACTTTGACTACGGAGCTTAACCATGGGCTGACAACCGGAGATAAAATTAGAGTCTTTGGGGTTGGGTTTAATTTTGATGGGCTGCACACCATTACAGCCACTCCAAGCGTTAAACAAATCAGATTTACGCAAGAAGCTGGTCTAGAGGAAATACCCGAAGAAGACTCGGATGGGTTTGTCGGGCTTGACTATGGCTATGTAGAGCTGCCCGGGAGCATAACTAGTGCAGTCGTCTCCCCGGCGGGGCTTGTAAGAGCTTCCGGTAGCTTGCCTTTCACATCGACCACTGGAGTCTCTACCGTGTCAGATGCGATAACTCGTCGTCAGGCTGCCGGAAACGCTATTAAAGAAAATAATGTTAAATTCACACCCGGCCTGTCAAGCGCCTCTGCCATCGTAGATGCCGATATCCTAGAAATTGACACAAAAAATAAAGAAGTTGCTTTCAATGGAGAAATTAGCGGTGCGCGGGGGAGGGTAGACGTGCTGGCTGATTTTATCCAGCTTGCGCCAGGAGAAAATATTATTGAGTTTGAAGACACAGGAAACCCGGAGGGGACAGCCACCCTTAAAATTTTTTACAGGTCTGGGTGGTTGTCCTAGTGAGTAACCCTATTTATCGATACTTTCTCACAGACCTCCTGAGTAACGAAGTCATTAGTGAAGTTCCCTTCAACGGAGTGTCCTTTGAACGGGCCAACCGGAGAGCAGGCAGCTTTAGTGGGACAATCCCATTTATTGAGGCAACCAAAGGACTAGATTTATACGAAGCCACCATGCCCGGGCGCACAGGGGTATACGTTCTTCGCGACAGTGTCTGCGTGTGGGGGGGAATTATCTGGTCAAGGAGCTACAGCGTTTCTGAAAAAGAGCTCTCTGTGTCCGGAGGAGAATTTCTTAGCTACTTCTACCATCGAAATATCTGGCAAACAATACAGTATGGGTCTGATTTTGTTGGGGTATCTTCGTATGAAGTTTCTGGAGGAGTCGGCACTGTCACCACTGAAATTGCGCATGGGTTCCGTGTGGGGGATCAGATTCGAATAACATTCACCAGTCCTTTGGTAGATGGGGTCCAAGAGATACTTCAAGTCCCGTCTGCCAACAGCTTTCAATTTTCCACGACATCGGCAAACGGCGCTGGCTTTAGTACCAGTGGGGCATGTCGCAGCCTTGTGGATACCTATGATTTTGCACGTAATATTGTGTTCCAAGTTTCAAATGACCTAGGCGGGGTTAATTTTGCTAGTGAAATAATCAAGCCAGCTAGAGAGTTCCAAGAATCTGTTATCGCCAAAGAGCGCTCTGCGGGCCGAGTAACTATTAGGACCGCCAACGATCACGAAATTATTCCGGGTCAAGAGATAGAGCTTATTGAGGTGGATCCAGAGCTGGACGGTATTCATATTGCAACACAGATACCTGATGCGCAGAGTGTGACTTTTGAACTGCAGGGAGGTGACATCCCCCGCACAACGCTACCCGGACTGAGAAATTTAAATGTTGTCAGTAAGCAGCTTACGGACAACCTCGCCACTCTTACCGTTGACCGTCCGCACAATGCCCAGCCGGGGGATACAGTTATTGTCGAGGGCGTGGATGCCTTCTTCACTGGCCTTATTGATACCACATTTAATGGAAGATTTATTGTCATATCTACACCCACTACCACCAGTTTTACCTTTAGCAGTGGCGGTATTCTTAATGTTCTGGAGGAGCCCGTTGCAGGAGGTCTAGCGACATTTGGTTCTAAAGTAGTTTATGGGGATTTTGGAAGCTTTACGTCTAATGGTGATATTGGAATAAACTTTGAAAACAACGCCAAGAGTGGGTTTTACCAGGACAAGCAAGTGTACCGAGGTTTTGAGCAACGAACTGCTGGTGAAATTCTTGAGGAGTATTCGAACACCACCGACGGCGGTTTTGAGTACCGCATTGACTGCGACTATGACTTTGACACCGCCAGTTTTTCTAGAACTTTTAAAGTGTTCCCTATTGACCTGGCAGAGCCTCCCCCACCCGGGGATGTTTACCCTGTCACTGCTTTTGGGGCCGACAAGGTTGTTTTTGAGTACCCAGGCAATATCTCTACTTTTGAAATCGAAGAAGATGCCGAAGACGCTGCTACTAGATTTTTTGTGGTCGGGAGTATTGAAGACCTAGGAGATGAGGCAAGTCAGCCATACGCGGGTGCTTCTGACCAAGAGCTTTTAGATAATAAATTTGGAAGAAGCTGGCCCCTACTCGATCTTAGCGAAAAATTAGACGAGGTTGCGGACGAATTAAGCCTCCATCAGTACGCTCAAGACTATCTCTACGAGTCACGCCCACCGGTAGGAACATACACAGTGACTGTCAATGGATCTCTTGATCCTTTAGTGGGTTCTTATTTTCCTGGGGACTGGTGTTCTTTGATTGTCGACGACGAGTTTGTCCGTCAGCGCCTAGCAAATGACCAAGAGCCTAGGTCGGATATTCTTATTAGAAAAATTGATTCCTACTCGGTTGCTGTGCCCGATACTGCAAAGTTCCCCGAAGAGGTCACACTAACGCTAGTGACAGATTGGAAGGTTGATCAACGTGGCAACTAGAAGACGCGCGGCCAGTAAAACTATGACAGGAGCTGTGTCTGACCTGCAGAGACGAGTTAGGTACCTTCAAGCCTCCACCCCACCCTCCCGGCTAGCTACACAGGTGGTGGCGAGAACAAACGTCCGGCCTCGGGCAATTAACTCAGATCAGATTGAGCTGGCTGCTGTGACAAATGACCAGATCGCAGCAGATGCTGTAAAACTGTCAAACATGGGCACCAACTCGGTAGGGGAGGGTCAAATTGTAGATGGCTCTGTCAGCAATGGAAAGCTAGCAGAGGACTCTGTGAGCGGCGATAAAATTCAAATTGACGCCATTACTACAAGCAAAGTCAACAACTCAGCAATTACTACTGCAAAATTGGCTAACTCTTCTGTTAATGATTCTAAAATAACAAGCAATGCTGTTACAGAAGAAAAAATTAGAAACGGAGCGGTAGGAAGAAGTAAGCTACAAAATAATTCAGTAGGAAGAGATCAAATTGATAGCCGCGCCGTGGGTACAGCTCAAGTTGCTGACAATGCCGTGGGCTCGGGGCAGCTCGGTAATGGGTCTGTTACCAGCTCAAAGATTGGTTCTGGGCAGGTTGGCAGGGCCCAAATTGCAAACGGGTCTGTTACGGAGGATAAGATTGGCAATAACCAGGTTACTAGTGCTAAAATTAGCAATGATACGAAAAGACTTATTGTAAGCGTCGGTCTTTCTGCTGGCGCGGGTATAACTAAAAGCGGCTATACCGTCGGGGTTAACTTTGGTGGCGGGAGCACACAGGTGGCACGAGGCAACCACACGCACGGCTACACCAACAGCTTTTACACTAGAGACTATGCGGGCAGGGGGCTGACAAATATTGTTAATTATAGTACGAGAACAAGTGCACCGTCGACAAGGCGTGTGAAGAAAAATATTGAGACGCACACACCTAGTAATATTAAAAACTTATTAGACTTAGAACCAAAAAAGTACAAGTACAAAAGGTCAGAAAGAGCCTCTCACGAATCTTTAAATAAAGAGTGGATGCATGGCTACATTGCAGAAGAACTTATCGATTTGGGGTTCCCTGAGCCAGTAGGCTACGACGCAGAGGGGCGACCAGCAAGTTTAGACTACGGTCTTATGTCCATGCTGGTACTTGAGCTAGTAAAAGTACAGCAGGATGAGATAAACTTGCTCAGAGAAGAAGTTTTAATACTTAAGGACAAAAAATGAACTATTTATTTGAATACGATACTCCTGAAGCAGTAAACGAAAGTGTTTCTGCTTTTAGACCCCGCTGGGTGAAATCTGTTGTTGACTCTGATGGCGTGGAGCAACGGATTATTTTGGACTTTGCTAACACCCAAGAGCGGGAGTTTTTAACGACAGAGCAGGTCTACGTTCACCTTGACAATCTTGTTCTTTATATTAAGGATGTCTCTCAACTTATCACCCCTATTCGTCTCGACGACAGTGTTCCTACTGATGGTTGGCATTTAAATGGCGGTTGGGGCGAAATAGAGTGGGCCAAAGGAGAAACTCTTCGTTGGTGGGAGTCTGTGTACTATAAAGACGAAGAGGCCGAAGAGGAAATAGCATAGTGTATGAAGTCAAGGATGGCTCTCGAACCCTGCAGTTCAGCGGAAAGCTTTTAGGTGCATCTTCTTCATGGAGGCCCAACGCGGTTCGGTGGATCGAGTTTAAGCTGTACAAAACCGAAAGTGGTTCATATATAGTATCTAGGGTCGGAGTTTCTAATGTATATCACGGGGCCGCGTGTAATTTTGTTAGTAAGTATAGGTTAAACGAGGCTTCTCCAAGCTCTTTAAGACCTGACGCCACCCCTTGCGAGGAGTGCGTTCCTTCAAAAGCCCTGCCCTTTATTTTTCCGGAGAAAGACAGGACTCGTGCCCACGTAGTCGACACGCCCGAAGATGTTATCGACATTCTGCATAAAAAATCCCCGAGTGGTAGTTTTTATCTCACTAAAGTAGCCAGGAAACTTTTAGAAGCAGCAACCAATTATGATGAACAACTAGATATGGTGTATCGTATAGAGATTATTCCCTGACACAGCTTTAGGAAAAAATGACACAAAAGACAACTGGGCCACTATCCCAGACTGAGGCAGAGCTTATTGAGAGCACTGAAGATGCTCAAAGCTTCATTGAGTGGATTCGCAACAAGAACCCCAACAGCCCTCTCGCTATTGATATTGAAACCGGGCAACTTCCCGGTCGGATGAAGAAAGATGCTCTGTCCCCCTGGCGTGGTCAGATCAGGCTTGTTCAGGTAGGAGACTCCCACAAAGCGTGGGCTATGGCCTGGCCTCACTGGTCTGGTGTGTTCTACGAGGCCATGAATTTATTTCCTGGTCCACTTGTTTTTCACAACATCTCTTTTGAAAATAAGTGGTTTAGGCTTCAAAGCGACTGGGAGATTCCCTGGCACAGGGCTCATGACACCATGATCCTTGCTTCGGTCCTTTTTCCCAGTGAGCCCAGCGTTGGTCTTAAAAAGCTTGCCGAAAAGTATATCGACCCTGCGGCTGGTAGTGGTGAAGATATTTTGCAGAGTGAGATGCGTAAGCACGGATTTGACTGGGGGACTGTTCCGCAAAACTTTCTTCCCTACTGGTCGTATGGGGCTCTTGACACCATCATTACGGCTCGGATGTGGGAGCTTCTTTACCCTCAGTGCGGGGAAGGCGGACTCTACGCCAAAGCTTACGAGCTAGAAATGAATGTCCGTCGCATTGCCGACGAAATGGAATTAAACGGTGCACGCATTGATCTAGGGTACGTCGAGGTCCGGAACAGAGAGATGCGAGGCGAGGCAGAGCGGGTCAAGCACCAGGTGCAGGAAGAATACGGGGTGCTGATTTCTAGCCCAAGCCAGGTAGGTAAAAAGCTTATGTCACTAGGAGCAGAGCTGGCGCTGACGGCCAAGAAGAATGTGTCTGTAGACAAACACCAATTAGATGTGGTTTTGCGCTCCGGAATACCTGAGGCAGAGAATCTTGCAAGGCTTGTGATTAAACACAGAGACTTAGAAAAAATGTGCGCTGCGTACCTTGAAAATTTTATGGAGCAAAACATTGATGAAGTTTTGCACCCCTCTATTCGGACCATAGGTGCTCGCACTTCTCGCATGTCTATCCGTGACCCGGCTCTGCAGACACTACCAAGTAATGATGCAGACATACGTAGAGCATTTATTCCCCGGAAGCCTGGTTGGAAAATTATTACTTCTGACCTGGACCAAGTCGAGTTTAGGATGTTTGCCTCGTACTCCAAAGATCCAGGGCTTATTGAGATGTTTCGCCTTGCGGATGAGACGGGCTCGGATGCATTTACCCAGATTGGTAGGCAGGTGTATCAAGATGAGAATATGCAAAAATCAGATTCTCGCAGGGGTTTGATTAAGGGAGTCATCTACGGACGCCTCTACGGAGCGGGTGTGGCTAAACAAGCAGCAACTGCAGGAGTCCCCATAGAGCAGATGCAGGCTGTTTCCGACTCTCTAGACATGAATTACCCCGAGATGGCGGCCTTTCAAAGAACAGTGACTAACATGGGAGAAAAACTAATCAGGGAAGAGGGCGAAGGCTACATTAAGACTTGGACGGGGAGGCGCATAACGTGCGACAACGATCGGCCATATACCTTAATCAATTATCTCATTCAGGGCGGGGCTGCAGAGGTTTTTAAAAACAACCTTGTTAAACTAGACCAGGCTAACCTGACGGATTATCTCATTGTCCCGGTGCATGACGAAATTGTCATGAATGTTCCTCCCGAGGATGTGGAGGATATCAAACACGAAGTTCAAGGATGTATGACATCGTCGGAATGGGGTGTTCCCCTAACAGCCGGGGTAGACGGTCCATATGATAATTGGGGGCAAAAGTATGCTGGAAAATAGTGTAGGAATCCTTGCGGTGGATCCAGGTAAGATGACGGGAATTGCTTTTCTAGTCTGGTCTGGTGTGCCACGGGAGTCTCCTGAAGCGGTATTGACCACTGAAGCAGACGAGGTCGAATTTCCAGGGGTTATCAAAAGTGTTTTAGCGCAAAAAAACAACTTTACCGAATTTAAAGTGGTGTGCGAGCAATTTACTATAAATTTACAGACTGCAAAAAAATCGCAGGCTCCTTTTAGCCTAGAGCAAATTGGTGTTCTGAAGTATTTATGTCGCGAGGCAGGGATTGACACAATTGCGATGCAGTCGCCCGCAGATGCAAAAAATATGTTTCCTAACCCAAAGCTAAAAAAACTTGAAATCTGGCACAAGGGGGGAGAAGGACATGCACTAGATGCTTTACGTCATGGACTTTTGCTGCTTGTTAAGTCAAGATGGATACCTGCAGCCTTATTTGAAGAATAGAAAAAAATTTGCTATGCTTGGCTTAGCATGAAAGGACACTAATGACAGTCTTGGCGGAAAAAACTCCAGACGATAAACATATTATTATCCACTCTGAGTGGCGCTACAAAGAGCTGTGTAAAAGCCTACCTGGATCTTCGTGGTCTGCCAGTGATTCCGTTTGGAGGGTGCCTCTGAGCTGGACAAGCTGCCTGGCTTTGCGGTCTACCTTCCGGGATACTCTGGAAATCGGCCCCGAGCTAACAGACTGGGCCTCTAAAGAGCGCCAGACCAGGATTGACCCCGCCATGGCCCTGAGGGACCTGGAAGAAGCAGAGGGGGATGAAGATTTATTCCCTCACCAGCGTGCTGGTGTTGCGTACCTTGCAACAGTCAAGCGTGCCCTGCTTGCTGACGAGCCAGGGCTTGGAAAAACTGCTCAAGCGATCCGAGCTTTAAAGAAGATTCAAGAAAAGGGAGAAGAGGTTTTTCCTGCGCTGATTGTCTGCCCCAACACACTCAAGGGCACGTGGGAGCGTGAGTTTAAGCTGTGGTGGCCTGAGGTAAATGTAAAAGTTGTCCGTGGCACTGCCACGCAGCGGAGGAAGCAGCTAGAAGAGGAAGCCGACGTGTACGTCATCAACTGGGAGTCGCTACGCGGACACTCTAGGCTCGCTCCATACGGCTCCGTGGCGCTTGCTCGGTGTACTTCATGTGGCGGGCAAAACTCAAAAGTCTCCGAAAATCGTTGTGAGGTCCATCTACGCGAACTAAACAAAATGGACTTTAAAGCTGTGGTTGCCGACGAAATCCACAGGTCTAAAGAACCTAAGAGTAAGCAAACACGAGCACTGTGGTCTGCCACGGGCGATGCCGAGATTAGGTTTGCCCTCACCGGAACTCCTATTGCTAATAATGTTTTAGACCTGTGGCCTATTTTGCACTGGCTGAGCCCACGTGATTGGCCTAGTAAGACGAAGTGGATTGATCGAATGGTCGACACTATGCTCAATGCTTTTGGTCAGCTTATGATTATCGGAATTAAGCCGACTATGTACGAAGAATTTTATGCAACGGTAAATCCCTATATGAGGCGGATGCTGAAAGCTCGAGTTTTGCCGTGGCTTCCCGAAGTTATCAAAGAACGCCGAGATGTTGAAATGTCGCCTAAGCAGAAAAAAGCATACGACGAGATGAAAAATCTAATGATCGCACAGCTTGAGGACGGGGAGATTCTGACAGCACCCAGCGTGCTCACCCAAACTCTTCGTTTAGTCCAGTTCGCTAACTCGTACGCGTCACTCGAAATGCACCCAACTACGGGAGAGCCCAGGGCTATCCTGGCTGAGCCCTCCTGCAAGGTTGATTCCCTGATGAGTGACATTAAGAACGGTGACTTTGAGGGCGAGTCTGTTGCCGTGTGTGCGGTGTCTCGCCAGCTTATTTACCTTCTGAGCGCCGAGCTAGACAAGGCAAAAATTCCGCATGGGCTGATCACCGGGGCTCAAGACGATATGGAGCGACAAGAAGCTATTGATAACTTCCAGGCCGGGAGGATTAAGTGGATTCTTTTCACAGCTCAAGCGGGGGGTGTGGGTGTTACGCTTACTGCGGCCCGCAGGCTCATTATGCTGCAGCGTCCGTGGTCTTTAGTAGACTACAAACAAGCTCTTGACAGAGTACACAGGATTGGCTCAGAAATACATGATTCAATCATAGTCACGGATTACATCACAGAGAAAAGTATAGAATCCCGTATTATCAAAGTTCTTGCTAAAAAAGCAGATAATTTTGAAGAAGTAGTTCGAGACAAAGAAAAACTTATTAGCCTACTAGAGGACGAGAAAGCATCATGACCCAGCCAGTAAGACTTTCAAACTCTGAGATTCAAACTTTTAAGGATTGTCGCCGACGTTGGTGGTTTACCTACTACCGCAGGCTCCAGCCTAAAGAGAAGCAGCGCACTGGCGCACTGGCTCTTGGATCACGCATTCATGAGGCCCTGGATCAGCATTACTCTACGGGTAAGTCTCTTCTTGAGGCCCACAGCGCATTGGTCGAGGAAGAGAAGAAATCTTTGCTATCGGAGTTTAAGGATGTTGCTTCTCTTGAAAATGAGGCCGAGCTGGGCCACATTATGCTTGAGGGCTACCTGCAGTGGGTAGAGGAAAACGGCATTGACGTCGAACTAGATATTATCTCCACTGAAGAAATTATCACTGTGCCCTTGTTTAACGGTGAGGTCGAGCTCACAGGTAAACTAGATATGCGGGTCCGTCGCAAGATTGACGGTGTCCGGATGTTCAGAGATTTTAAGACCGTAGGGGGCTCTCTCAGCGACTTTGCAAACCTTGCTCCGATGAATGAGCAGGTTCTCACCTACATGACCTTGGAAATCCTTAAAGAGGGGGAAGAGAACCGCTCTGAGGGTGGCCTCTTTACGCTACTTAAAAAGGTTAAAAGGACCGCTGCAGCTAAGCCTCCGTTCTACGATCAGATCGAGGTCCGGCACAACGTCTTTACTTTAAGGTCGTTCTGGGATAGACTTCACGGAACAATTGCTGATTTGATGAGAGTCCGCAAAGCCCTCGATGAAGGAGAAAGTCATGCATACAACGCATACCCAAGTCCTACTCGAGATTGTAAGTGGAAATGCCAGTTCTACAATGTGTGTACTTTAGTAGACGACGGAAGCGCCTCAGAAAGCGCAATAGAACAAATGTATGATGTAGCCGACCCCTATGCCTACTATGGCGAGGGTGATAAGAAAGGAAGCGATTAATGTCCCAAGTACAACGTTCACTGACCGTAATGGTCTACGGAGATTCAAAAGTTGGCAAGTCTACTTTTGCAGTCACTGCCCCGTACCCACGTCTGATGCTAGACGTAGAAGGCGGCCACCGCTTTCTTCCTATTGTTGCTAAATACTGGGACCCTATGCGTGAAGAGCCTCCAATGGCTGACGGCACGTGGGACACAGTAGTGGTGACAGTCCGAGACTACGACACGGTGCTGAAGGCCTACCAGTGGCTTCAAGCGGGTAAGCACCACTTTAAGAGCTTGATTATTGACTCTATCTCGGAGCTTCAGGTGAAGGCAATGGACAGCATTGCCGGAACCGAGCAGATGAAGATGCAGCAGTGGGGCGAGCTTTTGCGCCACATGGGCTCTCTCTTGCGGGATCTTCGTGACCTGACGATGCACCCTACAAACCCACTAGAGGCAGTTGTCTTGACAGCTATGTCTAGGGTTGGGCAGGACGGGTCACACCGTCCTTACTTGCAGGGCCAGCTTGCTATTCAAGCTCCATATTTTTACGATATTCTGGGAGCCCTCACCATTGAGGAGTTCCAGAACCCGGACCCCATGCAGCCTCCATACAAACTGCGTCGCATGTACGTTGAGCGAACAAAGGAGTATGAGGCCGGGGAACGAGTGCAGGGCCGACTAGGCGCAATCGTGGAACAGGATAAGCTCTCTATTGAGGTTATGCTGGACACCATTTTTGGGCCAAGGCAAGCTACTGCACAGACAACTGAATAATCCATCAACAATACAGATCGAAGCTAAGGAAAAAATAATGGGTACTAATGTTAATTTCGGGCACATTCTGGAAAATGTTTCAGATGCACCTGATTACTCTCCGTTGCCAGATGGTGACTACGACCTGGCGGTGTTGAGCTGCGACGTCGCTACCACGCAAACTGGTAAGTACATGCTCAAGCTGAAGACGCAGGTGGCCTCTGGGTCGCACGAGCGTCGGCTTCTGTGGGACAACCTTGTGTTCTCCACAGACAACCCTAAGGCTATGGGCATCATTCAGGGAAAGTTGAACGCTCTTGGGCTCACCCCTGACTACCTGAAGCAGAACAACCCCGACCTGGAGACGATTGCCAACACTCTTGTCAATCGCACCTTCCGGGCCAAGGTTGGTCAGAGCGAGTACCAGGGGAAGATGCGTAACGAGATGAAGGCCTACTACCCGGCCACTTCAGCGGCTACGGCACCGGCTCCTGCCCCAGCAGCACCCCCCGCCCCACCCGTAGCAGCCGGAGCGGCAGTACCACCGCCACCTCCAATTGCCACGCCAGGGCAGCCTCCGTTCTAAACACTGTGGCAGAGGGGCATCATCCTACCGGGATGGTGCCCCTCACTATAAGGAAAGTAAAAACATAATGAGTAGCAATCTTGACATGGAGTGGGTAAAGTCCCAGCTCCAGGAAGCTAAAGTTCGAAAAATAATTGGTGACTCTGTTATTAATTTAATTGAACACCTTGAAACTTTTGACAAACTCAGTGACGAGCATAGGGTGACTGTTGTCGACCTTTTCTCTAAACTAGCCGTTGGACACGCACATATCAAAGTTAATGAGGACGAGATGTGGATCCAAGTTACCCCCGGTCAAATTAAAGTAGCTGACCAAATTAGGGTCAGGTCTGACGCCTTCACAGGGCCCCTAGGGGCCGCCCACAACGGCAGGCGGGGTGTAGTTGTGGCTGTTCGCTACGGGGATGTAATTATTAAATCTAGTGACGGAAGGGAGCCGGTACTAGACGGAGCGCACTACGCACCACAAAAGCTAGAAAAATTAATTATTACGTAATTACATAACAACAGAATAGGGAGCTACAGTGCGTAAACCGTGGGATTTTGAAGAACCCCTTTGTGCTGAGGTAGGCGTAGAGCTATTTTTTGCTAGGGACTCTGATGACAAAGAACAGTTGCTCCGTACCACCTCGTATCAAGAAGCAAAAAGTCTTTGCAACAAATGTGTGCACCAAATGGAGTGTGCCGAGTGGGGTATTAAAAATGAAGAGCACGGAGTGTGGGGCGGTCTCAGCCCCACCGAAAGAACCGCAATAAGAAGAGTTAATCGCATCCCTATCACACCCAGGCAAAACATAATACGCTAAAATTATATTATGAATGCAGAACCTGTTAAGTCTCCAGTTCCCGTATGCGAAACATGTTGGATTGCAAAAAACTCCACATGGGAGCCCCACAGCATGGATGACAATGGGAGTATCATGATGCGCCTTAAGGACGTTGAGATCCCGATGAAGTACAACACAGGGACGGTAGAGATATGTGACTACTGCGGAAAAGTAACTATTGCTGGGATTTATCATTTAATTAGTAGAGACTCTCATTTTGGATTTGGCCTTGCTGAGCTGGAGTCGGCTTTTTCTGAGACAGATGATGAGGATGAATGATCGACAAAAGACTGGGCGACTACCTCTGGGTTGAGTGGCCCGAGGAAGAACATCTTTACTACACCCCGGAGCATGTTGATATTGACCAGGAGATTGTGAGAAGAGCTCTTGCATCGGCTCTGCAGAGAGACGGCCTTGTGGATAGTCTTTTTGCGGGCTTTGAAGCTATTGCAGAGGCAACAGTAGAGCAGGGCTGGATGGGAAGTCTGACCGATGATATTGAAATGCTGATATGTGACGAAGAAGGGGAAACATTTTACGGAGAAATAGTAGAAAAAGCACTTCCCTGCACCTGGGTAAAAGTCTATATTTAAGAAACGCCCATATCCTTTTTGCAAGGCTTTTTTGGGTGTTTGTAGTGTAAAATAGTATTGTGTGGAACCCAGCGGATAACTTAAAATGGCAAAAAGATGCCGAATGTGCTAAACCAGCCAACAAAAAATATGTTGACTGGTTTTTTTCTAAAAAGCCTGAAGAAAAATATGCTGCCAAAAATCTTTGCTACAGTTGTCCCGTGAGATCTGAGTGCCTTCAGTGGTCACTTGAAAATAAACAAATTTGGGGTGTGTGGGGCGGTAAGGATGAGGTGGAGATCCGCAGAACGCTTTCTGTCTCCTATAAAGGAGAGGAAGCGCGTAGACGTAGGTACCCAAACTGTCCCTACTGCAACGCAAGGCCTTTTCAGTTAGAGACTCGAATAGAAAACGTTCCCGGCGGGGGTAGGTGGAAAACTGCCAAGGTTGTTGTATGCTCCGAGTGCAATTTTAGCTGGAGAAGTAGAACAAGCGTTAACGCCATTGAGGCCTACAAGCAGATGCGCTCAGACCGAATTGCCCGTCGTGAAAGAGATAAGACTAAAAGACGTCGTACTCGAAAAAAGGCTACTTAGACCCCGCTCCGTCAGGGTCGTCTTCGAATTCTAACGCCTCGGAGGGGCTGCTATCGCCCCGGTAGTGGAAACGATCGTCCATTGTGGCAAACGCTGTGTACGCAGTCAAAATAATGCTAATAAGGCTCACGCCCCCGATGATCATCTGAGAAGCGACCTGAGTATCGGTAGAATACACAAAAGCCCCGAAAATAACCATCCCCGCGCCTAGACCATAAGACATATAAATTAGTCTACGACGGTGCTTCCAGGATGGTAGTTTCATCCCATTACTAGGAGCTGGATCGGACTCTCGAGGCTGCAGAAGTTTAAAGCGCATACCTCTATTTTACCTCATTTACCAACTTTGCTTTGCAAAGAGCCGCGTTATTTTTTAGCCGCTCATCGTCTGGACTAAGCTCGTAGGCCTTATCGGCATACTCAGATGCTCTTACATACTGCCCTAAATTATACGCAGCCACCGCAGCGTAGTCCCAAGGAGAAAATCCCCACGACTCTGCCTCACAAAGGTACTCTAAGGGCTTCTCTACAATGGCCAGGGCCTCTTGTGCGTGCTTTAAGCAGTTGATCCAGTCTTGGCGGTCATAGTAAAGTTTTACGAGGTCTACGAAGGGCTCACGGCGTCCTGGGGCCTGTGCAATGGCCTTCTGGAACCAGTGCTCCGCCTCCGCCGGGAGGGATTTACCGATAAAGCGCATGGACGCCGCCCTCTCGGGTGCCCAGTGGGCCGTAGGCAGCTCCAAATGGCGCTTTAGCTCTTCTGCAGCCTCCATGTACCTGCCATAAAAGTAGAGCTCCCGCCCGTAGTAGAAAGCGTTACGGTCGTTGTGCGGGTCCTCCTGAACAGAAAGAGCCAGGAGTGGGAGGTACTGCGAGCGACTTTTTGTTGAGTCAGGGCGGTGGTGTGTCTCAATCCCCTCTAGCCATTCTTGCTTCTCCTCGATACCAAAAGCGTAGAGGCACTCGTGTACTGGGTGACGCCACCGGAACCCTTTACGACCATGAATGTGGTCGTAGCTGAACTCGAGGCCAGGGGTGCCGTCCTCATTGAAGGACCAAATATGTTTGTACCGTGGACGATTTACCCCCCGCCCCCATGCTTCTGTAAGAATCTCTTTCCATCCCGGGGTGATGACTTCGTCCATGTCCAGGGAAATACACATGTCAATGTCTTCTGGGAGAGCCGCGAGAGCTGCGTTACGTGCGTCATCAAATCTCCACGGTGACACTCTAATCTCTACAACGTTAATTCCAAGAGCTCTGGCAGCTTCCACTGTTCCGTCCGTCGAACCTGTATCAGCAATAAGAAGGTAGTCTGCGTCTTTGGCTGACTCATACCATCGGTCAACAAAATCAACCTCGTTGAGCGCTATGGTGTAGATTGCTGATTTCATTTTCTACTACTCTTCTTCTTGTTTTTTCGATGACTGAAGTTCGGTTTCGTGGGAGAAATTGACAACTCTGTTGCTCACGTAGCCACCTTCAGTGTCTAGTTTTGAGTCAGCAAGCTCACGGGTGGGCGCAATAACTTGAATAGTCATTACAACCTCGTAGGCGTATACGGACGTGGTTTCTTCTATGTCTTTGGTCATGGTTCTCTCTTTCTTGTCGTGTTGTCGGTAGTCTAGCCTGCTTTTGTCACCCAGCACTGGTAGTCCTTGATTATGACTTCTATTTTGTTCTTGTAGATTCCAAGAAACGCGTCAATGGCCATCCCTGGGCGGTCCTCGGGTCCATCGCCCCCTGACCACTGGTAGTCATCAAAAGCCAGGATACCCCAAGGTTTTAGGCACTCGTAGGCATTGACGGCATCTTTGAGAACTCCGTAGGCTGTGTGGTCACCGTCAATGTATATAAAATCGTATTTTTCTACGTTGTTGCGAAAAAAACCGTCGCTTGTCCCTTTGTATTTTACTATCTGTCTGTTTGCCCGAGCAGGGCCTGTTTTGGTGTCGTAGAGTGTTTCAACGCTTGTCCAGTTGAGGCCGTGGTGGACTGGCTCGTCTGAGCCTTCCCAGGTGTCAACGTCTATAAGGATGGAGCCCGTGTGGTTGTACAAAACGTTGTTGTACAGCCAAACACTGGCGTCTCCCGTGTATGCACCGATTTGTAGCATACGGCTGGGCCGCTCGGCTAGGTGCTTGAGGTGTCCCTCGAAGTTTTTGAGGCCGTCGTTTTGAAACCAGTTGGGTACGTTGTTCACCTTTATAGCCTACTACATAGGCGTTCAGTAGAAGTTAGACGCGCTCAGCCCACTGGGTGTTCTCTTCATCCCAATTGTATTCTGCACCGTCCGTGGGGTACGCGACGGGGGCTTCCCAAAGACACGAAGATTCAACTAGGACCCAGCTGGAGTACGGCTTGGGTGGAATAAAAGCCCCATCAGTTCCCTTGTCAGGGTCGAAGGTGTACCCAGTACCCGCATAGTTGAAGCGCAGGGGTGTCCCCCCAAGCAGATGAACCCCGCCGTAAGTGTTGTAGGAAGTTTGCCGGTACACATCACCGGTGCGGGCGTTCAGTTCTTCCTCAAGCCCGTCATCTTCCTGCCTGCCCACCGTAACAAAAGTAACCAGGTTAGTGTCAGGGTCAATCTTTGCGAAGTGGCTCATGCGATTGTCACCGTTTCTGAACCCGTGGAAGTAGCCGTCACCGTGTAAACCGTGTTTACGCCAACGATTGCTGATGTTTGTGTAACACCGCCAGAGAATGTGACAATCGCCTGAGTTGGAAGCGAGAAGATTACGACACCGGAACCGCCAGCGCCCGAGTCTTCTCTTGACGCATCGCCACCACCACCGCCAGCGCCCTTGTTAACATCCCCAGCTGTTCCGGCAACGGCTGGTGACCGTGTACCTCCAGTACCGCCACCGTCAGTTCCAACCCCGTAGCCCGCTGAACTGTTTTGAATGTACGCTCCACCGCCACCGCCGGCACGACCAATAGCAGAACCCGTGATTGAAGAAGTCACCCCCGCCCCGCCGTCACCACTTTGACCAGAAACCGAAGAG
>Ga0222630_1000082_pt1 | contig 47242 bp, 38 predicted proteins | sample AntAcemetagenom3_FD_179842 | JGI IMG/M metagenome (GOLD analysis project Ga0222630, IMG submission 179842) | Saline water microbial communities from Ace Lake, Antarctica - #3 | ecosystem: Environmental > Aquatic > Non-marine Saline and Alkaline > Saline | place: Antarctica: Ace Lake | collected...
TGTCATTCTCAGGCCGTTCTATAGTGTTGCTAGGGTCGGTTATTTCTATTTGCACATCTTTCCATTTCATCTCATACAGGGTGGCGTTGACCTGCAACCTACCGTCTAGCCAAGTTGCTTTCATTCCCAGTTCTGTATTCTCAATAATGTCAGATTCATACTCGTTTGGTAGTGTCGGAAATGCTGCTTTACCGCGATTGACACCGCCGACCCGATACCCCTCTGAGTAAACACCGTAGATCATCACATCATCATTGATATCGTACTGCAGACCAATCTTGGGGACAAAACCATCATCCGTCACAGTACGGGGAGGTATGGGCCCAGTACCAAAAGCCGGTATTCGTAAACCACCAGGTTTCTCATTGAAATAGGTTAGGTCTTTAGTCACCTCATACCAACGACCTCCCGCTAACACAGTTAATCGATCGCTGAGATCAATCTCAATTTCGCCAAAGATCGCTGTATCTTCGCGTTTTGTGCCCTGCCTAGAGTGCCACCAGGCATCGGTCGGCTCCAGCGTCATGTCATAGTAAGTCGCATATGCAGTCCATGCTTCGAACGCAGCTGAGCTGGCGTAGCCATCGACATAACTTACAAAGTCCCAGACCTCGTCTGATTCCATATAAAAGGCACCGGCGGTCCAGCTCACTTTTTCGCCGCTGTGACTGAGGCGCACTTCCAAGGTCTTAGAGGTGTTTTCTTGCTCATTAGTGAGATAGCCAACAGGGTCTGTGCCAAAATCATAGGTTGCGTAATAAGCACCTAGGCTATACATAAAGTAGGCGGCGTAGGTTTGCGTGTCGTGTTGGTACATGGTTTCACGATCGTAATAAGATCCCGCGACCGTTAGTTGCGCAAAACCAAGATCACCCTCTATCACCAGACTCGTTTGATTCCACTCATCGGTGCGATATTCATCGTAAAACTTAACGGTTTCTAAATCGCCAACATCAGGATCAAAATCATTGAAGCCATCGGCATCCATTTCCTGGTAGTTGGTACTTAACAACGCGCTCCAATTATCTGAAATAGACCATTTAACCGCAGCACGTGCACCGGATACACTTAGCTCATTAATATCTTCTTCAACATTTTTAGCGTTATTTTTTAGACCGCCACCGCCGTTGGTTTCGTCGACAACCGTGGTCCCTAGTACGCTATCGATAAAACCACCCTGCTCGGAATTAAACACGGATAACCGAACTGCTAATTTATCATCGATAAGCGGAATATTTAAGGTGGCATCAAAATCAAAGCCGGTATCGCCACTTTTCACCGTTGAGGCGCCAAGGCCAAAATTACCACTGAATTCTGAGGCATCCGGCTTGTTAGTAATAAAGCGAATTGTTCCAGTCTGCGAAGAAGCTCCGAAGAGCGTTGACTGTGGCCCTGCTAGGGCTTCGATGCGCGCAATATCAACTGGATAAATATCTGGTGCCATGGAGGTCATGGACATTGCCTGCTCGTCCAGATAAATAGCGGCAGTCGGATCGACTAGATAACCGCCACCGTCACTCACACCGCGGAAAACTATCGTATTTTGTCCTGGGGTGGTAGATTGCACATTAAGGCTACCTACGAAGCGGGAGAAATCCTCTAACGTAGCGATACCTTGCTTTTGGATATCTTCTCCTGAGAGAGATTGAATCATCATGGGAATATCTTGCGAGGATTCCGCGCGCTGCCTTGAGGTCACGATAATTTCTTCGAGACTTGCCTCTTGCCCCGTGGCTATCGACGCCCCTGTCAGGCCCAATGCAGTAGCGATAGATCGTGCGATTAATTTGTGGTGAAACGAGACTTTTGTTTTCATTTTTATATCCCCCAAAACGGCTTATTAAACCTTTTTTCCCCCAAACTTGAGTCTGAATTCGAAGATTGACTTGGCGAAAATTAATTTTTCATTTTAACCACAAATACCTTATAGGATTTTTCTAGGCAGGTAAATGATTATTTAGTCAACTATATGGACAGTCAGAATCCGCATAAGGGCCCCGGAGATGCTCAAGATAAGGATTTTTGGTTGACTTAGGCATTGGCGCATTTTACTGTTGGTTACTCGGGAAATGATTTGCGGTTAGGATGATAATGGATATTGGTGCGCCCTTAAAAGAGTTAGGTGAATACGATATTAGGCCGCTAACAGAGGCCATTTTGAGTGTCCCAGCTGATACGTGGAAGGGCAATACGTTTCGCCAGTTGGAGTATGAGGTGCATGAGCAAACTCAGTCCATAGTGATGCTTTTTACCGATGGATCAGGTTGGCCTGACATCAAAATCAGCAAAGAGATTGGTTGGGCGTTGCTGGCTGAGAAGGCTTTGCCTTTAATGGATAAGATTTTACAAGATCACTATGCGCCTGGTGGAATAATTATTCGAGCAATGGCCGCGCGTCTTACCCCAGGAGGTGTTATCAAGCCCCACACAGACAAACATCCATCCTTCCATGAAGGCCACCGGATTCATATTCCCATCACCACAAATTCGCGGGTGCGCTTTATGATAGGAGGGCGACCGTATCGATTTGAAGTGGGCAAGGTCTATGAGATTAATAACCAGCAACAGCACAGTGTCATGAACAAAGGCGCCGCAGGGCGCATTAATTTTATCTTTGACTACATTCCGCCGGGCGATCTCGCAGACAGCCTGATTGCTGGCAACCTCGCACTTAGGGACTAAATGTTCGGCGGTGGCTGCGCGGCCGTTTTTTCATCATTGCGCAGGATGATCCAGCTGGCAATCACAATACCTATGGTCACGGTGCCAATGATGATGCTAGCCAGGGCATTAATGTCAGGCGTAACCCCCAGCTTTATTTTTGAAAATATCACCATCGGCAAAGTGCTGGCTCCCGCTCCAGAGGTGAAGCTGGCAATGACCAGATCATCCAACGATAGAGTAAAAGCCAATAGCCAGCCTGAGATCATTGACGGCGCAATCAAAGGCAAGGTGATATCAAAGGCGACCTGCATAGGTCTGCCACCCAAGTCCATCGCCGCCTCTTCGAGTGACTCATCCATACTGGCCAATTGCGCCTGCACAATCACCGCGACATAGGCCATTGAGAACGTAATATGGGCGATGGTGATGGTTCCGGCACCGCGGCTTGAGGGCCAGCCAATGAGCTCTTGCAGGCTAACAAAGAGCAGCAGCAGGGATAAACCGGTAATCACCTCCGGCATTACCAGTGGTGCTGCGATTAAACCGGTAAAGATAAATCGACCTTTGAAGCGTCGTATTCTGGTCAATGCCAGCCCGGCCAGAGTGCCAAGAATAGTGGCAAAGGTAGCGCTGATGGCGGCTATTTCCAAGCTCAGCAGCGCAGCATCTATAATTTGCTGATTATCGAGCAGAGCTGAATACCAGCGAGTTGAAAAACCTCCCCACACGGTGGCCAGAGCCGAGCTATTGAACGAATAGGTCACTAGTACTAGGATCGGCAGGTATAAAAAGGCAAAGCCAAAGCACATGGCAGAGATCAAAAAGGTTGATGGTCCCTTCATTGAGGTTTCTCCTGCTGGCTTCGCTGCAATAGCATGATCGGGATCACAATAATAAACAGTAGGACAGTGGCCACGGCAGAAGCCAGAGGCCAGTCGCGGTTAACAAAAAACTCATCATAAAGCGTGCGGCCGATCATCAGCGAGTCAATGCCGCCCAATAGAGCTGGAATAACATATTCCCCAACAGCCGGTATAAATACCAGCAGGCAGCCGGCGATAATACCAGGCTTCGAAAGTGGCAGTGTAATATTGACAAAGACCTGCCAAGGCTTGGCACCCAGATCGGCAGCAGCATCATGCAGGTCCGTATCCATTTTTTGTAAAATGGCGTAGAGGGGTAAAATCATAAACGGTATATAGGTATAGACAATACCGAGGTAGACGGCGCCGTCGGTATAGAGCATTTGCAAGGGTGTAGTGATGAGTCCCAACTTTAATAGCAGGGAGTTAATGACCCCTGTTTTACCGAGCATGCCGATCCAGGCATAGACTCGCAGCAGAAAGGATGTCCAAAACGGCAAAATCACTAACATCAGTAAGAGTTTGCGGGTCGAGGGTTGGCATCGCGCAATGCCATAGGCCATCGGATAACCTAGCAGCAGGCACAGCAGGGTTGAAATGGCGGCGATCTTCAGGGACTTAAAGTAACTGATCCAGTAAAGATTGTCCTCAGTCAGAAATCGGTAATTATCCAGCGTGGCGAGCAGCCAATTACTGGCGCCAGAGCTGAAGTCAAAAAAGTCTGAAAAGGGTGGTTGAGCCACAATCGGGTCGGCAAAACTGATCTTAAAGACAATGGCAAAGGGCGCTAAAAAGAAAATAGTCAGCCACCAGTAGGGCAGCGATATAACCGTCCAGCGCCATAATTTATCGCCAAGCGGCGCACGGTATCTAGCGACTGACTTACTCATGGCTCAAGAACCACACTGCAGCTGGAATCCCAGGACATATAAACCTGATCGTCCCATTCTAGAACTAGCTCTTTACTGCGTTGATAGTTTTGTGCGCTGATCTGAATCATGCGGCCAGACTGACTGCGCACTCTGTAGATGGACCGATTGCCATAGTAAGCCAGATCTTCCACGATACCCCTAGTGACCGTTAAATTCTCACCGCTAGGCTTTTTCTGGCTGATGGTGAGCTTTTCGGGTCTCACGCCAATGGCGATACGGTCGCCGACAGCGTGATGATGGGTGGTCTCAGCTTCGACCAAAGTGCCCGTTTTATCTAAAGCCGCCTCAATCGTTATTCTGTCAGTTTCAATTTCGGTACTGCTAACCACGGTGGCATCAAACAGGTTAATAGTGCCAAAGAAATTGGCAACAAAGCGATTACTGGGGAACTCATAGACTTGCATTGGGGTGCCCAGCTGCACAAAGCGACCAGCATCCATTACCGCCAGTCGTGAGGATAATGTCATGGCCTCTTCCTGATCATGTGTCACGACAATAAAAGTTGTACCAAGCGTCTCCTGCAGGTTCATTAATTCGAACTGGGTTTCTTCTCGTAGCTTTTTATCCAGTGCGGCTAAAGGCTCGTCCAGCAGCAGCACCTTGGGCCTTTTTACCAGAGCCCTAGCTAATGCCACGCGTTGGCGTTGGCCACCTGAGAGTTGGTTTGGCTTGCGGGTGGCTAAATCCTCAAGTTGCACTAATGCCAGCATCTCGCCAACACGCTCAGCGATCTCAGCCTTAGGTCTTCGGTCTTTTTTTAGTCCGTAGGCAATATTGTCGGTCACTGTCATATGGGGAAATACCGCATAGGACTGAAACATCATATTCAGGGGTCGATCGCAGGCGGGAAGCTCAGTAATATCCACGCCATCAATAATTATTTGGCCCTGACTGGGTGTTTCAAACCCGGCTAACATACGCAGCAATGTTGATTTTCCGCAGCCAGAGCCACCCAGAATAGTAAACAGCTCGCCCTTGTAAATATCTAAGCTGATATTGTCCACTGCGACAAAGTCACCAAAGGATTTGCCGAGGGATTTAATTTGGATAAATGGCTTGGCGTCGGGATCAAGCCAGGGCGTATCTGAAAAATCTGTCTCAGGAGCCTGATCAGTGGCGCTATTAATTGTACTCATGGGCTTATCCATTTTTTATAGACCGGTTTTTATTTTTGTCCAGGTCCGAGATCGCCTGCGTTCTAGTTTGGGCATTAACACTTCTGTGGCCTGCATGCGTTCTATAATTTGGGCATTCGGATAAATTGAGGCATCCGCGGCAATGCTGGGAGTCACAAACGGCATGGCGCTTTTATTGGCATTAGCGTAGCCAATATAGTTAGTTGCCATGGCCACGACTTCAGGGCGCAGCATATAGTCGGCAAAAAGGTAGGCATTGTCTGGATGGGGTGCATCGGCTGGAATATTAATATTATCAAACCAGATAACCGAGCCCTCTTTAGGGATGATATAAGCAAGATTGAGATCTATGCCTGCCTCGGCAGCGCGACCGGCTGCCACCACATAGTCTCCCGACCAGGTCATAGCCATGCACACCTCTTTACTGGGCAGATCCAATAGCATCTTGGTTGAACTGAAGTATTTGATATAAGGCCGAATCGCCTTAATCAGCTGTTCTACCTCAGCGAGATGACCCAGATCAACGCTATTGGCCGGATGGCCCAGATACATCATCGCCATAGGGATAACGGTCAAGGGGTCATCGAGTAGCGAGACGCCGCAGTCGGCAAACTTAGAAATCACCTGCGGATCAAAAATCATGCTGGCGCTGTCGAGCGGTGCATCGGGCATGCGTGCACTAATTTGGTCCACATCATAGGTAATTCCTGAGGTCCCCCAGTACAGAGGGCTGCCCATTAATCCGCGGCTATACTGATTGTCGATGGTTTTAAGTAGGACGGGATCCAGATGATGCCAATTCAGTAGCCGACCAGTATCGATGGTGTGAAAAATATCAATATCTTTAAATCGGCCGGTAAACGAGGAGGAGTGAACAACGATGTCATAGCCGGTGCGACCGGTCATTAATTTAGCATCGACCATCTCACTACTATCGTAGATGTCATAATTTACTTCGATGCCGAATTCCTGTTCAAAATCGACCAGAATTTGCGGGTCAATATAGTCGGCCCAGTTGTAGATATTCAGCAGTGCTTTCCGGTCTTCAACGGAAGCAATGGTCGGAGTAATGGAGCGATCTTGACCAGTATTCCACAGTAAAAAACCGGCCATTGCCGCGCTGAGAATTACAGGCAGAAATGCGCGGGCCATATAGCGGCGGAGACTGGTCATGGGTCAGTTACATTCCTTGGAGGCCGCGTTTTTTGAGGGCCGAAGCAATAATAATACGCTGAATTTCACTGCTGCCCTCCCAGATGCGATCCACCCGTACTTCGCGATAAAAGCGCTCGACTGCATTGTCTCTGCGATAACCCCGACCACCCCAGAGTTGCAGGCAGCGATCGGCGACCCGATTGGCCATCTCAGTGGAGTAGAGCTTTGCCACAGAGCACTGGGCGTGTTGAGATTTTAGGTCATCGCCACGATCGCTGGCCGCAGCGGCCTCGTAGACCATTAATTTTGCTGCCCACAATTCGGTGACGCTGTCGGCGAGGCTAAACTGTGTCGCCTGTTTGTCGATCAAATACTCCCCCTGAACCTGCCGCTGACCGGCCCACTCTGAGGCTTCTTCAATCATACGTGTGGCGGCACCGAGCATACGCGCACTAATAGTCAGTCGCTCATGACGGAACCAGTTGCGGCTATAATCCATACCCTCACCCTCCTCGCCAACACGGTCTTGCGCCGGCACAAACACGTTGTCAAATTTATAGGTGGGGTGGTGAGAGGGGAAGGTATGGGAGAACGCGGGGTTTTCAATCAGGCTAACGCCAGGGGCATCAATAGCCATAAAAAATAGCGCATCTTGCCCATTATCGGTCTTGGCCTGCAGAAAAAAGAAGTCGGCTAAATTGGCTGAGGTTACAAACCATTTTTCACCGCTGATTCGGTAGCCGCCCTCACAGGCGACGGCGCGAGTATCGATAACTTCATGGGACCCAGATTCCGATTCGGTAATGGCATAGCATTCTCTGAGACTACCCGCCATCATCGGCTGCAAGTATTTCTCCAGCTGATAGCTGCTATCGCCACAGGCTTCAAACATCCAGTGCTGAGCTTCAGGAAAGCACCAGCACAGGGCGTTTGTCACACGGCCTAGTGCTTCCCAAGCCGCTACCTGATCGACCATGCTCATGCCGAGTCCACCCTGCGCAACAGGAGCATCCATTTTTGATAGTCCCAGAGCGATAGCTTTAGACTGCATCATTGCACTGATGCCTTCGGGTAGGACGCCGTTATTAAGCTCCGCTTCAACCTCCCAAGGAATTAGATCCTGCTCAACAAACTGACGAACCCTCTGCTGCCATTCTCTCGTACTTACGCTGTGCTGAATATCCATGGCGAGATTCCTATAGCCGGGTTAGGCGGTAAAGTGATCGGGAAATTGCGTAGCTAAATAGTGCATGGTGACGCCGCGTGCCTGAGTGGGCGTTAATCCCTTGGGGGTGACCAGTAAATCTAACCAGAGCCCGTCCGCCATTGCCGTGTAGCAGGTGCAAACTAATGTTGGGTTGACCTGTTCGTAGTTCCCTTCGTGCTTAAGCAGGGTAAACAGCTGGGTTAAGTTGCCAGCTAACTCATTGATATAGTTGGCGCAGATCGCCAAGTAGGTCGGTCGAGATTTTGTCTCACCCCAAAAGGCAAACCACACCGCGAGCTTATTGCGGTCGGTGATTTTTCGACTAAAGTCATAGCTGACCCAGGCGATTATTTTTTCCTGAGCGGTTTTACTCTGATCATTAAATATTTTATCCAGCCCACTGGTGTACTCATCCGAAATGTAACGCAGGGTATCAATTAGCAGTTTTTCTTTACTCTTAAAGTGCAGGTTGACTATGCCCAAGCTCAGGCCGGCCTCGGTGGTAATGTCGGCCATAGTCGTGCCCGAAAGACCCTTCGTGGAGATGCACTTTATCGTGGCCAAAATCAATTGATTCCTTCGCGCCTGTGCCGGCATGGTTTGTCTTGAGTTCGAAGACTGAGGTACTGCCATTGATAATTTTCCAAGTAGTGTTTAGAGACATCATTTCTTTCTATGCCTCCTCCATTGATAGCTCCTTAAACAACGTCGACCATAAACTATGGCTCTAACCGTGGCAAGTAAATGAATGATCATTCATTTACTGTTTGACAGTAGATTGGAGATTGGGCATTCTGATGTGCAAAGTAAATGTCATTAGGTGAGCCTGACTGCTAACTGATTATTTGGAGCAAAGTGAAGTGAAGAACAAATACGACGCGATTGTTATCGGAGCCGGACACAATGGACTGACCAATGCCGCCTATTTAGCTAAGGCAGGACTGGACGTGTTAGTCCTCGAAAAAAATGGATACATCGGTGGTGCCACGGTGAGTCGAGAGTTATATACCGACTGGAAATACTCCAACTGTTCCTATGTTTGCAGTCTGCTACGGCCCGAGATTATCCGTGATCTGGAATTACCCCGTCACGGTCTGCAGGTAGTGCCTTATGGCGGCGGCGTTACTTTTAAGCAAAATGGTGATTATTTTGGCAACCACGCAGACCATGAGCGTTTGTTGCGTGAAGTTGCCCGTCATTCGAAGCGCGATGCGAGTGCTTATGAGCGCTATGAAGCGGACGTGATGAAGCAGACGCGTTTGATTCGACCTTTTTTGATGCGCACCCCCCCTGACCCGACTTCGCTAAAACCCCGCGATCTTAAAGAACTCGCCGTTCTAGCCAAATCGTTTGGCATCATGGGTGAGGAGGGTCTGGCAGATACCATGCGTTTTTGGACTATGAGTATCGGGGAGTTTTTAGACGAGTATTTCGAGTCCGATGTCATTAAAGCGCATCTGGCCGGTAGTGGCATTATTGGTACCGCCCTCGGCGTTTACTCGCCAGGTACGGCCTATGTCCTGTTGCACCATTATATGGGTGATGTGGATGGCTCTGTTGGTGCCTGGGGCTTTGCTCGCGGCGGCATGGGGTCAGTTGCCGACGCACTATCCAAATCCTTCCTATCATTTGGCGGCACGATTAAATGTGATGCAGAAGCGGCTCAAATAATTGTTAAAAACGGTAAGGCTAAGGGCGTGGCTCTGGCTAATGGTGATGAGGTCTATGCTGATATCGTCGTCTCCAATCTCGACCCTAAACGTACCTTTCTAAAAATTATGGACGAGGGAGACTTGCCAGCAGACGTCGTCACCAAGGCGAAAAACTTCAAAATTCGCGGTTCATCGGGCAAGCTTAATATTGCGCTAGATGGTTTGCCAACCTTTACTGGCCTGCCCAAAGATAGCCCGCTGTGTTTGGGTGAGAAGCACTTCAGTGACTCTTTGCCGAGAATGGAGCGCGCCTATGACGATTGGAAAGCAGAAACCTGGTCGAAAGATCCCTATGTCGACATGTTAATTCCAACGCAAATTGACCCGACCATGGCGCCCCCGGGTAAGCACATGATGTCGGTATTTGTGCAGTATGCCCCGCCAAAGGTCAATGGCGGCGATTGGACGGCGGAAGATAAGGCAGGCTTTGAAAAGACCGTCTTAGATCAGATTAGTCACTACAGTCCTGACTTTAAAGATTTGATTTTACACTGTGAAACCAGAACGCCTCAAGATATTGAAAACGAGGTTGGACTCACCGAAGGTAACATCTTTATGGGTGAGCTAACCTTTGATCAGCTGCTGTTCAATCGGCCGTTCCCAGGCTATGCACAGTATCGCGGTCCGGTCAAAGGCATGTACATGTGCAGTTCTGGTACTCACCCAGGGGGTGGCGTAATGGCTGCGCCAGGGGCGAACGCGGCGCGTGAAATACTCATGGATCTAAAATTAACCAATACTGTGCCTGGAGGCTATGACGATGATTAATGTTGATATTAACTATGATGTCGTTGTCGTCGGCGGTGGTCACAATGGCTTAATCTGTGCGACCTATCTGGCCAAAGCTGGCCATAAGGTGTTGGTGGTGGAGGCTAACCAAACGCTGGGTGGCGCGTCGGCTACCAGCGAGTTTACTGATCAGTTCTCGGTCTCTTCCTGTGCTCATTGGTTATTTCAGTTAAATGATGCTGTTGCCTCAGATATGGGGCTTAGCAAGCAGGGCTTAGAGTTGGCAGCGCGAGACTTGAGTACCATAGCCTTAGCTGAAGATGGCAATCATCTGACGATCAGAGGTGACACCTTAGAGGGCGCCGAAATCTCCGTCGAAGATCGTGAGGCCTTTGCTGCGTTTAATAAGCAGATGCTTAAATTTTCCAAGCTGCTGTCAGGAGCGTTTAATCGTCGGCCGCCGAAACTGGTTGAGGGTAATCTAACCGATCGCTTTACTCTGGCCAAATTAGGCCTCGGTATGAAAATGCTGGGCAAGGCAGACATGAGTGATTTGATGCGTCTGGCATTGATCAACATCTATGATGTTATGGAAGAGAATTTTGACAACGATCTACTGAAGGCGGCTATCAGTCTTGATTCATTGTTAGGCTCGCATATGGGGCCGCGTTCACCCAACACAGTCTATGGCTATCTGTACCGTCGTATGGGTGACATTTACGGCTTCAAGGGGCCTGCGGTGGTCAAAGGGGGGATGGGCGCTGTTGGCGAGGCTCTGGCTAAGGCCGCTCGTGCCAGAGGTGTCGATATTGAGGTGGGCACCGCGGTGAGCAAAATCAATATTGAAATTGACCGAGCCACCGGCGTCACACTGGCCGACGGCCAGGTAATTAATGCTGGGTTGGTGGTGTCGAACGCAGACCCCAAAACAACCTTTAACAAACTGGTAGGATTGAGCAATATCGAAACGGGTATTGCGCGCCGTGTTAAAGGCGTGAGAATGAAAGGCGATGCGGCTAAGTTGCATATTGCCCTAGACAGTTTACCTAGCTTCACAGGACTGTCTAAGGAGCAGATGGGTCAGCGATTAGTGATTGCGCCAACGATGAACTACATTGAAAGGGCCTTTAATCATTCCAAATATGGCGAATATTCAAGTGCGCCAGCGATGGATATCAGCATACCCACGATTCATGATGCCAGTCTGGCGCCTGAGGGCAAACATGTCATGTCGGTGATTGTGCAGTTCGCACCCTATGATTTGGAAGGTGGCTGGAACGACACCCAAAAAGCGGCCTTTAAAGCTCTGGTGATTGAACGTATTGCAGATTATGCGCCCGACTTAAAAGAAAAAATTGTTGCCAGCGAATTACTCACACCGGTAGACATTGAGGAAAGATTCCATATTCACGGAGGCCATTGGCATCACGGTGAGATCAGTCTTGATCAGATTCTTACCATGCGTCCGTTCCCGGGTTCGTCGCAGTACGGGACGTCGGTTGATGGTCTTTATCTTTGCAGTGCCGGTACTCACCCGGGAGGCGGCGTGATGGGGTTAGCCGGTCACAACGCCGCGAAAGAAATACTCAAGCGAGGAAAGTCAGCATGATGCCACATGATGAAACAATGATTCTGGAGACGCCGTTTTACTCGCGATGTTTGGCAGCCTGCGAGATCAATCGCTGGGAGGACTGGAAGGGCTACCGAAGCGCCGAGGCCTATACCAGCGTTGAGCAAGAGTATTTTGCGGTACGCAGTAATACGGGTGTGTTTGATATATCCCCAATGATTAAATACCGCTTTACCGGGCCCGATGCTGGCGCCTATTTAAATCGGTTGGTGACGAGAAATGTCAGTAAAATAGCTATTGATCGAGTCGCTTACACCGTCTGGTGTGATAACAATGGCCAGGTAATGGATGACGGCACTATTTTTCATCTTGCTGAAAATGACTACCGACTCTGTGCCTATGCTCGGTGTCTGGACTGGTTGATGTGGTCGGCGGAAGGCTTTGATGTGACTATCGTTGATGAGACCGCTGAGGTCGCCGCACTAGCTGTGCAGGGACCTACCTCCTGTTCGGTCTTTAAAGCTATGGGTTTTGCAGGTATTGAAAACCTTAAGCCTTTTGGCATTACTCGCTACCCATTTGAAGGGTCTGAGGTAATGATTAGTCGCACCGGCTTTACCGGTGATTTGGGCTATGAGATCTGGGTTGATCCAAGTTTGGCAGAGATGTTTTGGGATAAGCTTTTTGAGGCGGGCAAACTTTGGGGCATTCGTCCAATAGGCAGTGCCGCATTGGATATGCTACGCACTGAGACCGGTTTTATACAGGCAGGGGTGGATTTTGTTCCCGCAGAAGAGGCCATACGAACAGGTCGCTCGCGGTCGCCATTTGAGTTGGGTCTGGGCTGGTTGGTATCCTTTGATAAGCCAGTCTTTAATGGCCGCAAAGCACTTCTTAAAGAGCAAAAAGAGGGCTCTCGCTACGCGTTTGTCTATCTAGACGTTGAGGGTAACAAGCCCGCTGAGCATGCGTTTATCTATGCCGGTGATAAAGAAGTGGGTACGGTCACCACAGCGGCCTGGTGCCCCACGGCAAAAACCAACGTTGCCTTTGCGCAGGTGGATGCAAAATACGGTAAGATCGGGCAGGAATTGACCGCTGAGATTTACTATGAACGTGAGTTGAAGTGGACCCGAGTAATGGCAAAATGTATTGTCATCGAGGGCGCCGTGTTTAATCCGCCACGCAAAAGACAGACACCGGCCCCTAGCTTTTAATGGCTGAGCACCGGCTACGCCCTCTTCTTAATCCAGTCTCTATAGCGGTACTGGGTGCCTCACAGAAGGTGGGGACTGTCGGTAACGAGGTCTTGGTGAATCTGGTCAAGGGCGGCTTTTTAGGCAAAATATTTGCGATTAATCCGGCCTATACCGACGTTCAGGGTATCTCTTGTTTCTCCTCTTTAGCCGATCTGCCTGAGGTGCCTGAAATGGTGATCTTGGCCGTCGGTGATCAGCGTATCGAAGCGGCATTAGATGACGTGATCGCGCTTGGTATTAAAGCCTGCACTATCTTCTCGGCATTGATACTGGATGGTGATAGCACGCCATTACTGAAAGACCGTATCCGCGCCAAAGCAGAGCGAGCCGGTCTATTAATAGCCGGCGCTAACGGTATGGGGTTTTATAATGTCAGAGACCGAGTCATCGCCGGTGGTTTTGATACTCGCGATCATCCCTATCCAGGCAATGTCACTCTGATCAGCCAATCAGGCGCTGGCATGTCGGGTATTGTCGACTGCGAGGAAAGGATTGATTTCAATCTTGCCGTGTCTAGTGGCTATGAGCTAACCGTCTCTATGGAAGACTACCTAGACTATGCTCTGGACTGTCCTGAAACTGTCGTCGTCGGTCTTTTTCTCGAGACCAGCCGACACCCCGAGAAGTTAATCGCCGCATTTAAAAAAGCCCAGCAGCGTCAGATTCCGATTTTAGTGCTCAAGGTTGGCCGCACGGCCTTGGCCGCCGCGCTGGCCATCTCTCATTCCGGCGCCCTAGCCGGCAGTGATGATTGTTACAGTGCCCTATTTGACTACTATGGCGTGCAGCGAGTTGATGATATGGATCAGCTGGCGACTGCGTTAATAATGTTTGCTCAACCCAATGCTTTAGCTGATGGCGGCCTAGTCTGTTTGCATGACTCTGGCGGCGAGCGGCAGTTATTGATCGATCTCGCTGACAACCTTGGCGTACCTCTTGCAGCGCTTAATGATGTCACAGTGGCCCAGCTTGAGGCTCAGTTAGACCCCGGTTTGCCTGCCATCAACCCCCTCGATGGATGGGGGGCTGGCGGCCCTAGTGCGAGTGCCACCATGGCTGGCTGCTTTGTCACAATGCTTGCCGATGCCGGGGCTGCCCTGGGCGCGGTAATCCACGATCGAGGTCCAAACAGTCAACTTTACGGGTCCTATTTGGATTATTTGCGGCAGGCGCATAAGGCCACCGGCAAGCCGGTTTTTCTGGTGGCTAATAGACAGGGTAGTGGCAGCGATAATGTGGCGATAACCTCGACCCAGCAGGGGTTTCCGGTGATTGATGGGGTTAGCCAGTTTCTTCGCGGTACGGGTCTTTTACTGGCCTATCGTGATTTTCAGCGACGAGATCCCATGCAGCTATGCGCGTTAGATCAGCACAGGGTGACTCAATGGCGGCGCCGTCTCAGAGCAGAGCCACAGATATCGGAGGCCTTGGCCAGTGAATGCCTAGATGCCTTTGGCATACCCATGGTACTGGGCACTGTGGTCAGTGACAAACAACAGCTGCTGGCCAGCGCGGCCTCCATGGCGTTTCCACTTGTGCTTAAAACCGCGCAACCCGGCCTTGAGCACAAGTCAGATGTCTCTGGAGTGGTTCTAGATATTCGCAGCGAAGCTAACCTAATAGAGGCCTTTGAAGATCTATCACAACGTCTTGGTAGCCAGCTTATGCTCGCCCCGATGATTCAATCTGAGGGTGTTGAGATGCTGTTAGGTATGGCCACCGATGACCAGTTTGGGCCGGTTGTGGTAGTTGGGTTTGGCGGTATTCATGCCGAGGTGCTAAATGATGTTCGCCTGTTGCGACCGCCTTTTGACTCAGCAGCGGTGAAACGTGCGCTAGACAGTCTGCTGATGGCCGATCTGCTTGTCGGGGTTAGAGGTCAGAGCGCTGCGGATGTGCAGAGTTACTGTCTGGCAGCCGCACGACTGTCGGCCTTTGCCTTAGCGTTTGCAGACATCATTACTGAAATTGATATCAATCCTATGAAAATAATGCCTCAGGGCTGTTTGGGTTTAGACGCGCTACTGATCAAAAGACAACCAATAGAAATAGCACCGTAAAATGATCTCGAATTTTGGCTAATCAACGTACTTGCTGACAGGACTGAATGACCGTATAGTATTCTAAACAATCATTTAATCGGCGATATAGTTATTTTCCAGTCGCTGTATAGGTCAAAATAAGCCCAACTGTCCTGCTCACAAGAGCCTTATCTCAGGTTGTATTGCTATGAAATTTATCGCTACGGATGTTACCGACTCAACAGAAAAGCTGATCGGCAAGGCCAGTGCTCAGTTGCAGAAGCCTGGTTTCGCTATGGACCCATATTTCTATCGCTCGCATGTCGCCTACCAAGCGGAGCTCGAAAATGTCATATTCAAAAGCTGGATCTATGCGGGCCATATCAGTCAGATCCCTGAGCTCGGTGATTACTTTTTGCTCGATATCGGTGAAGACTCGATCATCATCAGTCGCGACAATAAAGGCAATATTGGTGCCATGCACAATGTTTGCCGGCATCGCGGCGCTAGAGTTTGTGAAGAGTCGAGCGGCAATCGCAAGGCCTTTATTTGCCCCTATCACGGTTGGGCCTACGGCAATGACGGTAGCCTAAAGTCAGCCCGAGAAATGGATCAGCTAGAAGGCTTTAAGTGCTCTGACTACGCATTAAAAAAAGTCCGGTTTGTTATTTTTCACGGACTGATCTTTATTAATTGTGATCCGAATGCGCCCGATTTTATGGCGCCATTGGAAAATATTACGACCCAGCTGGGCGCTTACGATTTAGAAAATGCCAAGATTGCAGAGCGCAAGACATACCGTATTAATGCGAACTGGAAACTGTGTTTAGAGAACTATTTAGAATGCTATCACTGCTCAAGTTCTCATCGCCAATATGCCAAATTACATTCGCTGGAAGCTCCCATTGAAAAAGTAAAACCACTCAACGAGGCGATGTGGGCTAGAGCTGCTGAGGCGACCGGTGTGCCGGGTATCGCCAATGACTATTATGCGTACTACAATGATGCTGACGCTTTCGGTGCCTGCTCTTACCATAGTCGTTATGCTCTCTATGAGGGGGTTAACAGTGGTAGCAAGGACGGTCAACCGGTAGCGCCATTGATGGGTAACATGAAAGGCTATGACGGTGGCGTCGGTGATTTTCAAATGGGCCCGCTAACGTTTATGCTCAATTATCCAGACCATTGTATTCTCTACCGATTTATTCCGAGAAGTCTCACCGAAACCGACATGGAGCTGGTTTGGTATGTTAATGGTGATGCGCAAGAAGGTGCAGATTACGATAGAGATAATCTGACCTGGTTGTGGCATCACACCAGCTTGGAAGACGAATATATTATTTTGCGCAATAGTGAAGGGGTCAATTCGAATTTCTTTGAGCCTGGTCCCTGCCATCCTGAGCATGAAGAAATTCTACTGGAGTTTATTCGCTGGTATCTCACAGCGTTAACTGGCTTAAAGGCATAGTGCCTAAGTAGGAGTGATAGGTGTTTTTAAAGAGTAGCGCAGAAACACAAGAACATGCGCCATCCTATTATGCGGCGACGGCTAATATCCAGTCCTGCCATCCTCAACTTCAGGGCGACCTTGAGGTTGATATAGTGATTGTTGGCGGTGGCTTTAGCGGCGTAGCGACAGCGGTGGAGCTCGGCGAGCGGGGTTATAGTGTCGCGCTGTTAGAGTCCAACCGCATAGGCTGGGGAGCTAGCGGTCGCAACGGTGGGCAAATTATCGGTGGTTGGGGTAGTAACCCCAGTGCTTTTCGCTCATCTATCGGTAGCGAAGGGGTCGCAGTTGTCGAAAAAATGGGTATCGAGTGTGTTGAGATCATTAAACAGCGCATCGAAAAATATGCAATCGACTGTGATCTTAAGATGGGCTACTGCGAAGTTGGCCTCAAATCACGTCACCTCAAAGCGTATCAGCAGTGGGCTGATTCCGATCCAGCCATCCAGTTACTCGATCGTGACGAGCTAAAAAACTATGTTAATTCAGAGGCCTATTTGGGCGGCTATTATCGTCAAGACTGGGGTCATATTCATCCACTCAACCTTTGTCTGGGTGAGGCGTCGGTGGCACAAAAATTAGGGGCTAAAATCTTTGAGCAGTCGCCGGTCACTGGTATTACTTACGGGGAAAATCCAGCAGTTCAGACATCCAAAGGGTCTATTAAGGCGCAGTATGTGATTCTCTGCGGTAACGCCTACATGGGCGGTTTAGTTCCCTATTTAGAGGCTCGTGTCCTGCCGGCGACCAGCTGTATTATTGCTACGGAGCCTTTAAACGAAGAGCAGATACAGCAGTCTATGGTGAGAGATGTGGCCGTTTGCGATTCACGTACGGCGCTGGATTACTATCGTCTGTCAGCCGATAAACGTCTCCTATTCGGCGGACTAGCAAACTATACGGGTCTAGAACCAAACAATGTAATGGCAATCATGCGGGCTAAGATGGAAAAAGTTTTTCCGGCCTTAAAAGAGGTCAAAGTGGACTACAGTTGGACGGGGCGCATGGGTATTAGTCTGCGCCGGATGCCGCAGATCGGACGAATTGACGATAGTAATGTACTCTATGCCTGCGGCTATTCTGGACATGGTGTCGCGCCAACTCATATGACCGGACGCATTTTAGCTGAGGCAGTTGCAGGTGAAACCTATCGTTTTAACTTGATGAATAAAATGTTTCATATGCCCTGGCCCGGGGGTACATTATTGCGGCGTCCCGCTATGGCGGCTGGGATGATGTTTTATAAAATGCGCGACGCCCTGTAGGATCCAATATGACTAAAACGGTGCTTATTTTTATCCATACAGATGACAGAGATCCTGGCTATATTGCTGACTTTCTTAGCGATAAAAATATCCCCTACCGAATTATACGCGGTGGTGAAGGCGACGCCATTCCGTCGCTCGATGACTCCATTGCGGGTTTAGTGTTTATGGGTGGCATGATGAGTGCTAATGATCCCATTCCTTGGATAGAACAAGAAATTAAATTAATTGGTCAGGCGCTGGCGCAACATGTACCGATTTTGGGCCATTGCTTGGGTGGTCAAATGATTAGCAAGGCACTTGGCGAAAAGGTCACAGAAAATCCGGTTTTAGAGCTCGGCTGGCATCGCTGCCATCCCGCGCCCAATGATTCAGCGACGCACTGGTTGGGTAACATTGATAAAGCGTTTACTATGTTCCACTGGCACTCAGAAACGTTTGAGATTCCGCCACAGGGCACCCTGCTGTTTTCATCAGAGCACTGTCATAATCAGGCTTATAGTGTCGGTGAGAATGTTCTTGCCATGCAATGTCACGTTGAAATGACGTTGCCGGTCATGCGAAGTTGGATGGAGGAGTGGCGCGAGCGTCTTACTCACGAATCACCTAGCGTACAGAGTTACCGGCAAATTATGCAGCACTTAGAAGATAATGTTGCTGCGTTAAATATAGTGGCCGAACAGCTCTATCGACGGTGGGCATCAACACTGCAAATCTAGCTATATAAGGCAAATAAAGTGAAAAGTAGCGGTTATCGAGATCAGTACAATCAACATCTTTTGCACCCTTGGGGAGATCTTACGGTCTTGGGAGAAGATGATTCAAGCTCGGTAATTGTCAAAGGCGATGGTGTCTATATTTATGACGCTGAGGGCAATAGGCTTTTAGACGGTCCCGCCGGCATGTGGTGTATGCAGACCGGTTATGGTCGTCGCGAGATTGCCGATGCGGTCGCGGAACAAATTATGACCCTCGGCTATGCCACGGCATTTACAGTGATTAATAATCGTGAGGTCGAGCTCGCTCAGCGCATCGCCGCGCAGACGCCGGGAGATCTAAATCGTATCTTCTTTACCACCGGCGGGTCTACCGCGGTGGACTCAGCTTTGAGGCTCTGCCAGTTGGCCAGCAACATTAAAGGTCAACCGCAGCGCAAGCATATCTTGACGCGGGAAAAAGCCTATCACGGCAGTACCTATCTTTCCGCGTCTGTGACTGGCAAAGAGCGTGATAAGACAGCAATGGACATTATGCGTGACGGAGTTCATTTTCTTTCTGCGCCGTGCCAATTTTATCATCCCCAATTCGAAACGGAATCCGCTTTTTGTGATTTTTTGGTTGACGAGATGGAGCAAAAAATTCTCACGCTTGGCGCTGATAATATTATGTGTTTTATCGCGGAGCCAATTCTGGCCAGCGGCGGTGTAATTGTGCCACCGGCAGAATATAATTTTCGAATATGGCAGATGATAAAGCGCTACGGTATTACTTATATCGCCGACGAAGTCGTAACCGCCTTTGGTCGACTGGGCCACTGGTTTGCCTCGGAAGCAGTTTTTGGCATAGTTCCGGATATTATTATTTTTGCCAAGGGTGTGACTTCGGGCTATATCCCTCTGGGCGGCTATGCCGTATCAGAGCGCTTTTTAGAGACCATTAGTGGCGACAACGCCGATGGTTGTCTTTACTCAAATGGCTACACCTGGTCGGGTAGTCCCGTCGCCTGTGCTGCTGCTTTAGCCAGTTGGGATATTATCGAGAAAGAAGCGCTACTCGATCGGGTCCTAGAGCTAGGGCCCTATTTTCAGGAGCAGTTAGGTACCTTAAAAGATATTCCCTTAGTCGGGGATGTGCGTGGCCAGGGTTTGATGGCCGCAGTAGAAATGACGATAGAGGGACACAGTGAAGCGGACCTGCTAGCCAAAGACTACGCGATCGGCGAAATGGTTGACCAACACTGCCAAACCTTGGGGTTGCTCGTCAGACCATTTATTAATATCTGTATTATTTCGCCACCGCTGATTATCAGTCGAGAACAGATTGATGCCTTAGTGGCGATACTGCGGCGCGGCTTAGAACTGACGCTGATTGATTTACGCCAACAGGGCATTTGGGTAGACTAAAGCTAACAAGGCGCCGGTAATGAGCTCCGCTAATAAGAGGTTTGTAATGTCTGATAATGATTTTATTGATAGTTATTCTATGTTCGCCAACGTCTTCAGTTATATGGGTTTGCCGCTGACACGCAATATCGATAAAGCGGATGTCGTGGTTATGGGTATTCCCTATGATATGGGTACGACTGGCCGAGCGGGTACAAGGCATGGCCCCCAGGCGATGCGTATCGCCTCGGGTAATTTACGCTGGGAAGAAAAGCGTTGGCCCTGGACGTTTAACGCCATGGAGTATCTGAATGTTGTTGATTATGGCGACCTAGAATTTGATCCAAGTGGCTCAACATCAATGATCGACACCGTCATTGAGCATGTCGGCAGCGTTCATGCACAGGGTAAAACGCCCCTAAGTTTTGGTGGTGACCACTTTGTCACTCTGCCACTGTTGAGAGCGGCGCATCAATATCACGGTACTATGGCACTAGTGCATTTTGATGCGCATACCGACACCTACAGTAACAACGATGGTGGAGATCCTGTGTATGACCATGGCACTATGTTTTACTATGCGCCTAAAGAGGGCTTGATTGACCCCGCTCACTCTATTCAGATAGGCATTCGGACAGAATATACGGTTGCGACGCACGAGTTTGAGGTAATTGATGCGGCTATGGCCAATGATCTACCCTATGCCGATATTATTGCTGCCATTAAGCGCAGGGTAGGCGATTTGCCAGTGTATCTAACCTTCGATATTGACTGCCTTGACCCCGCCTATGCGCCCGGCACAGGCACGCCTGTTGTTGGTGGATTGACCAGTGATCGAGCATTGAAAATTATTCGAGGATTGCAGGGGCTCAATATTGTGGCGGCCGATGTAGTTGAGGTAGCACCGTCCTATGATCATGCCGAGATTACCGCGTTAGCGGCAGCGACCATTGGGCTAGAAATTCTGTATGTGCTGGCATCAGACAAGGTTTAGAGTACTTTTTAGTAGACTGATTCGCCGCCAAGATTAGTTCATTCGACCTTTAGTGGCAAAACCTTTGTAGCGGATAATAGACCTTAGAGCTCTAAAGAGTACTTGTAAAAATCGGTATCGCGACTATAGCCCAGCGACTCATAGAGTATTTGAGCCTGGGTGTTTCCGGTGTCAGTTTCCAAGTCAATGCGCGACGCGCCAGTCTGCTTTGCATGCTTTGCGGCCACATTCATAAGTGCTTTGCCCACACCCAGTCGCCGAGCAGAGGCGTCAACATAGAGGTCATACAAAATCCAAATAGGGCTCGCGTCGACACTGCAAAATGCTGGGTACAGCTGCGTAAAGCCCAGTGCATTATGATCCTTTGACCAGGCTAAAAAGATCACTGAACTGCCGTTATCAAGATGCTTTCCAATATAGTCCGCAGCCAGTTCAGGGTCAGTATCCTGAGAATAAAATTGACGATATTGATCAAACAAAACCGCGACCGCGGCGCAATCGGTTGGCGTGGCTCTGCTAATACTGATAGGCTCAAGGCTTGCACTGGTCGCCGGACTTTTCGGCATGCTATAGCACCAGGGGAAAATACTGGCTAAAAAGCTGAGACACACTAAACGTGCGTCATCACGGTCGTAGGATTCGCCTGCAAATAAAATCTCCTTCCATACTTCATCGGTAATTCCCGAAATTGCATTGGCAATGGCGCGCGCATTAATCTCGGTTTGTTTGTCAGCACTCTCGATGATTTGCTCGCACAGATTCAAAATCAACTGGTAGTTTTGCCGGTCGGAGGCACCACGAATACGTTGGTAGTCTTCACGACCACGGCTTTCGGAGTCAAAGGCATGCCAGACTGCCATTTTCCGATGTTCAGTAATATCCGGATCAAGCGACGCATCGATAATAGCCGCGAGTCGAGAGGATGGTGTTGGGTCTGCATTTTTAAGTGCCGTCGCGATACCTCGATCAAACTCATCTGAGACAAAATTAAGGGTCTCTAACAGGAGGGACTCTTTACTCTCAAAGTGAAAGTTAACCGAACCTGCGGTGAGCCCTGCAATGGCACTTATTTTCGCCAGTGTTAGGTTAGATAAGCCGTATTCGGCAATCGCGGTAATGGTGGCATCAATTAATAAATTACGCCGATCCTGTTGAACTGTCGTCATTTTAGTTGTCATTAATTCAGGCCTAGTACAAGTCGATTTGAATCACTGTTTAATTATTTATATCTATGTATAGTGTGCCAGGGCAGGCTGATTGGCAACCCTTATTACGCTGTGATCATCCATCCCAACACTAGGAGACTTAACTTATGGCTTATAGCCTGCCTGGACCCAAAACGGCTGAGCGCCTAGCCAGTGGCAAGCATCTTTTTCGTCACGGATTAACCTATGATGCAGCCGCGAAAAAATCTGCCGAGGCAGGGTTTATCCCTCCAGCGCAAATTATCTTGGATCGAGCAGAGGGCGACTTTGTCTGGGATCTTGACGGCAACCGTTATATCGATTTTCAAAATGGTTGGGCTACAAACCCATTGGGTAATTGCCACCCTGAGGTTTTAGAGGCGGTACATGGTGCTCATCAGCGCTATGGATACCATTGGGAACACCCGCTGCGCTTTGAATTAGCCGAAAAGTTAGCTGAGATCATGCCGGGCCAGCAACTGCCGCGCTTTACCTTCGAGGTGTCTGGTACCGAGGCGGTAGAATCCGCTGTCCACACCGCCCTATGCTACAAGAAGCGCCGTTATATTATTAGCTTTACCTCGTCTTTTCACGGTGCCGGTATCGGTACTAAAATGATCAGCGGTTACACCAGTGAGCACAGCCTCTACATGGAGCCCTGGAGTGGGGCGGTGATTAAAGCGCCCTATCCCTATTCCAAGAATACTCCTGCCGACATGACCCCTGAGCAGTATGTGAAATATTGCCTGTGGTATCTCGAGAGTCATATTCCTGAGTTTATTGTGCCGGCTGACAATATCGCCGCGATTATCGTCGAGCCCGGTTTAGCCGAAGGCGGTAACTGGATTCCCTCGGTGGACTTTATTCAGGGCATCAGACGCATCTGTGACAAACACGACTGGTTGATGATCGTCGACGAGGTGCTGACCGGTTTAGGCCGCACCGGCCTTATGTGGGGTATCGATCATTACGACGTAATCCCTGACATGATGGTGGTGGGTAAAAATCTCTCCGGCGGCGTCGCACCCTGCGCAGGGGTTGCCGCACGAGATGAAATTTTGGGCGATAACCCGCGAGCCAGCGCCGGCAGCACATTTGCGGGCACGCCGGCGGGTTGTGCAGCGGGGCTCAAAACTCTAGAGATATTTCAGCGTGACAGAATTGTTGAGCATGCCGCTGAGTTAGCCGAAATAGCAGCACGGCGAATGGCAGATTGGCCGAAAAAATACGCAATTGTCAGTGATGTTCGATGCCTCGGGCTACTCATGGGTATTTCGTTTACGCACCCTGACAAAGGGCAATTTGGCGACAACTACGACGACAGCTTTGTGGGTCGTACCGTGCGCAATGAAATGCTTATCAATGGTGTTTGGGCCATCTGTGACACAGAACCCACTGTGCGATTTTACCCGGCATTAAATATGGATAAAAAAGTCTTTCAAGAGGCGCTAGATGTCATCGAAGTGGCGATCCAAACTGTCGAGAAAGGCGGTAAACTCGTCGGCGATTATCCGGCTATACCCAGCGGAGTTACCGGTTTTTAAGGCCGTTTTAAACCCAGCATTTTATCAATAATGGAGAACAGTACTTTGTCCAATAAAGCAGCCCTGCCCCTAGTCGCAGTCACCGCAGACCGAGCGCTCAATGGCGTCCATCAGTCTCATTCGGCCGGTGAGAAATATCTCACCGCGGTTAGTGTTGGCGCGGGGTGTATGCCAATGATACTGCCGGCTCTGAAGGACGAAATTTCAATAGCCAGTCTTCTTGAGCGTGTCGATGGCGTGCTTTTGACCGGGGGCTACAGCAATATTGAACCCCATCATTATGGTCAGCAAGCTGTGCCGGGTGAAGAGGCGAGAGATGCCGAGCGTGATCGCTTCAATCTTACCCTAATACCGCAGATTATTGCCGCGGGAATACCCGTGTTGGGTATCTGTCGAGGCTTTCAAGAGTTAAATGTGGCTATGGGCGGCTCCCTGCACCAACGCGTCCATGAGGTTGATGGCATGCTTGATCACCGTGAGGATAAAACCACACCAACCTCAGTGCAATATGGATTAGCTCACGAGATCACTGTGCAGTCAGGCGGCATTTTGGCGGCAATTCACAGTGACCCTAAGCCCATGATTAACTCTGTTCACGGGCAGGGCATCGATCGCCTGGGTGAGGGACTAACGGTAGAGGCGGTTGCCAATGATGGGCTGATTGAGGCGATCTCTGTGACCGACGCCCCGGAATTTGCCCTGGCCGTGCAGTGGCACCCAGAATGGCAGGTGCGCGACAATGCACTGTATCTCGCTATCTTTAATGCCTTTGGTGACGCCTGTCGGCAACGATTGCGCCGTCGTTAGGCCGGAACAAATAGCACCGGGCCCAATGGCGCTGATGCCTTTTACTACTCGGTCACATGAAAGCCTCTAGAGACAAGCCTCTTGACTAGAAGCCTCTTGACTAAACGCCTTGTATCTAGAGTCTTTCGATAATAGTCACATTAGCCATACCGCCACCCTCACACATGGTCTGCAATCCATAGCGTTTGTTAGTGCGTTGCAAGGAATGGACCAAGGTTGTCATCAGTTTGGTGCCTGAAGCCCCCAGAGGATGCCCCAGTGCGATGGCTCCGCCGCTAATGTTTAAGCGTTCTGGATCCGCATGAGTCGCCTGCAACCATGCCAGCGGTACTGAAGCAAAAGCTTCATTGACTTCAAACAGATCAATATCATCGATGCCCATGCCGGCCATTTTAAGTGCCCGCTCTGTGGCGGGGATTGGGGCTTCCAGCATAATCACCGGATCATGACCGATCACCGACATATGGTGAATCCGCGCTAGAGGCTCGATACCCAGAGCCTTGAGTCCAGCGGCGTTTACCACCATGACGCCACTGGCGCCATCACAGATCTGACTCGCAGTGCCAGCGGTCAAACGCCCACCATCCTGCAAGACTTTCAGGCCGTTAATAGCTTCCAGTGACGCGTTAAATCGCACACCCTCGTCTATAGCGTGCAGTTGATCACCAGGAGGCATATCCTTGATGCGCTCTTGCAGCGGCAGTATCTCATTGTCGAAATGACCGGCATTAATCGCGGCAATCGCTTTTTGCGTGGTTGCAAAGGCGTAACGATCTAAGGCGTCTTTAGAAAAATCATACTTCTCGGCAATCATCTCTGCGCCCAAAAACTGAGAAAAACTAGTGACACCAAAATTTTGTTGAATTTGAGGGCTGACATAGTCACCCAGTCCCGCCTGTTCCGCGACGGTATTGGGCGCGCCCATGGGGATCCTCGACATAGACTCCACACCGGCGGCAATCACGCAGTTCATCGTGCCGGACATCACCGCCTGTGCGGCAAAATGTAGCGCTTGCTGAGACGATCCACATTGGCGATCAACACTGGTACCTGGGACCGAATTGGGCAAATTAGACGCCAGCACCGCGTTGCGACCAACATTCGTCGATTGATCGCCAACCTGCTGCACGCAGCCCATGATGACGTCATCGATCAGTGCCGGATCGGCGCCAGTGCGACTGACTAAATCATTAATAATCTCAGCGGCCAGATCGACCGGATGCCAGCCCGATAGACGGCCACCTCGGCGTCCTCCAGCAGTGCGTGATGCGGCGACAATATAGGCTTCTTGGGGCATTATGGAGTCCTTCTAAAAGAGTTTGATGGTGTTTTCAGTCTGGCCGCATACGGCGTTCACTGGACAGCGCAGGGCAGTCTAAGACATAGTTGTAAAAAATTCAATTTTAGCCAGCTGAAGCCTCTCTCTAGGGTTCACTATAGCTAGCCTGACCCCCGCGCACAGATGTGTAACAATGCGCAAAAGATAGACCATAGGTGGCAGCCAAAAAGCGCTCACTGCACGGGGATAGCTTCATGGTCAACGTTCCCTATTCGGGTTCGGCCATGTTTTCCGGCTAAGCCTAATCGCCAATGATAGATTTTGGCTAGACCGCATATAGCTGGTAGTATCCGGAATGATATTTGCTGGCAGCGAAGGCGACAAGATGCCACTTAACTGACGACATAGCTCAAATCGTATGTGCAGTCTAGGTTAAAAAAGCGAACGGCGATTAAATTGAGAGGGCATGCGGGACCAATACGGGTATTCACGAAATGAATTATGTTAACTACGCCATACCATTTTTCTTGCTTTTCATTGTGCTGGAAGTCATCTGGGGCTGGCTGAGAGGCAATAACACCTACCGCGTCAATGACAGTATTAATAGTGTCAGTCTGGGGCTACTCAGTACGGCAAGCAAACTTATTTTTCTAAACATCGGGCTGCTGGTATTTTCTCGGGTAGAGCAAAACTTCAGTCTAGTGGCATTGGATATAGAGTCGACTACCCACTGGGTGATGGGTCTACTTTTCTATGACTTTCTCTATTATTGGTTTCATCGTATCAGCCATGAGCGACAATTATTCTGGGGCTCACATGTCGTTCATCATCAGAGCGAGGACTACAATCTGAGTACGGCTCTGCGCCAAACCAGCACCGGCTTTTTGACCACCTGGGTATTTTTTGTTCCCTGCTTTATTTTAGGTATGCCGATCTACATGTATGTCAGCATCGCCAGTGCCCATCTGATCTATCAGTTTTGGGTGCATACACAGCACATTTCTAAGCTGGGGCCGTTGGAGTGGATCCTGATTACACCCTCCAATCACCGTGTTCATCATGCTCGTAACTCAGACTATATTGATAAAAATTATGGCGGGTTACTGATTATCTGGGATCGGATTTTTGGCACCTTTCAGGAAGAAGATCTGGAGCAGCCGCCTGTCTATGGTATAAGAACACCACTCCAAAGCTGGAATCCGCTGTGGGCTAATTTTCATATTTTCGCGAGTATGGCAACCGATGCTTGGCGGACACATTCTTGGGCCAATCGACTGAAAATACTGACCGCGCGAACCGGCTGGCGCCCTGCTGATGTGACCAAACAGTACCCCCAAACTAAACATGATCTCAAGTCCATCAAAAAATATGACCCACAGCTTAGCTTGGCCTGCAACCTCAGTATTCTGGTGCAATATGGTTTGCTCTCCGTGGTGCACTTTTGGCTCGGACTGCAGGTCGAAACGCTGCCTTATTGGGTGATTCTTGGGTCGGTAACCGCACAGTTAACAACGCTACTGGTTATCGGCAGCGTTTTGGACGAAAGTCGGTTGGCTCTGATCTGGGAGGCGGGTCGTCTAGTCGTTTTGTCGAGCATTCTTGTACTCTGTTATGGCGCGGCGTTAATCGATATGCACTGGTTGTATTGGGGTGCATTTTACCTCATGTTGAGCGGTGCCCTTATGGGGTTTTCTATCAAAACGCAGGCGAGCGATAGAGCTATCATAGCGCCATCTGCCTAAACCTTAACGACCGACAAACTTTAGCTATATTGACTGCAGAGGCCCTAAAACAGTGACGAAAGATCGACAGAGTAAAAACGTTGAGCCCAGGGTTCACACTATTAACTCGCCGCTGACTGCAGCAATCATCAGTATCGACGTTGAACTGGGTCAATACGTAGAACAGGCGCAGGTTATGGCCGTTTTGGAATCGATGAAAATGCAAACGGCTCTGACGGCGTCTTTCTCGGGAACGGTGCAGAGCATCGATACGGGCGCTGGAGATACAGTTCAGGCCGGTCAGAGACTCTTTACCCTAGCCACTGTTGCGATGGCAGCCAAAGCCATTGCGCCTCTGGTAGAAAGCGCTGACAAACCGAGTGATACGCTACAAAGACTGAATGAGCAGCTGGCAGCAACCCAAGACGGTCAGCGACAGGAAGCCATAGCTCGACGCCATGCCAAAGGCTTTCGTTCTGCGCGCGAGAATATCATGGATCTCTGTGACCCAGAGTCATTGTTGGAATATGGGCAACTCGCGGTAGCGGCACAGCGCGGTCGAATGAGTCAACAGGCGTTGGAAAGTCAGACACCAGCAGATGGAGTGATTACCGGATTGGCGACAATCAACAGTGATGTCTTTGGTCAGCAGGGCGCGCAGGTCGCAGTCATTGTCAACGATTACACGGTACTGGCCGGTACCCAGGGCTATTTTCATCATAAAAAGCTGGATCGAATCCTCGATCAGGCGCGTCGCTCACAACTCCCTGTTGTGATGTATACCGAAGGTGGGGGCGGGCGACCGGGTGACACCGACGTGAATACCCAGATTGCGGGCTTAGATGTGCCCTCTTTCGCGCGCTGGGCTGGCCTCAGCGGTCATGTGCCACTCATCACCGTTAATAACGGCTACTGCTTTGCGGGCAATGCGGCACTGTTTGGTTGTGGTGACGTCAGGATCGCGACGAAAAAATCATGGATCGGTATGGCCGGTCCAGCAATGATTGAAGGGGGTGGACTGGGCAGTTTTAAGCCCACTGATATTGGTGCCATCGAGGTCCAGTCAAGAAACGGTGTTGTTGACCTGATTGCTGACGATGAGGCCCATGCCACCGCTTTGGCGCGGCAATGTCTGGGCTACTTCCAAGGCGATATTGAATCTTGGCAGGCGGAGGACCAAGACTGGCTTCGCACCTGTATGCCCGCAGATCGACGTTATTCCTATGACGTCAGAGGAATTATTAGACGGCTTGCAGATAGTGGCAGTTTTCTAGAACTCAGCCAATACTATGGCGGTGCTATCGTAACGGGATTTGCTCGAATTGAAGGCAGGGCGGTCGGCCTTATAGCCAACGACTGTAAGGTCATTGGTGGGGCGATTGACACTGAGGCTGCCGATAAAGCGGCGCGATTTATGCGGCTTTGTGATAGCTTTGCTATTCCAATACTGTCCCTTTGTGACACGCCAGGTTTCATGGTTGGACCAGCCAGCGAAGAGTGCGGCGCTGTCAATCGCATGTCTGCACTTTTTATCGCCGGCGCCCAGTTGAGCACAGCACTAGTGACTATTTTTTTGCGCAAAGGCTATGGCCTTGGGGCTATGGCCATGGCTGGAGGCAGTTTTCACCGGCCCCAATGCTCTATGGCTTGGCCTACGGGGGAGTTTGGCGCCATGGGGCTGGAGGGCGCAGTGCAACTAGGTTTCAAAAAAGAGCTGGCCGCAGCAGAAGATCAGATGTCTCGTGAAGCGCTGTTCAATGAGCTGCTGGACATGATGTATGAAAAGGGCAGGGCCACAGAGGCGGCAGCCCACTTGGAAATTGACGGCGTCATCGATCCGGCCAGCACGCGAGCGGTCATAACGAAGGCCTTTCGTGCGCATGGGGCCTTTCGTGCGCATGGGGCCTAGCGGTGCTATTTTGATGCCTTTAGGACGAGCCAAGCTGGACATTCTGTTGGGTCTTGAATTCTGCTGAGGTTAGCCGACGTTGTGATAAATGGTTTGCACGTCGTCAAGGTTTTCCAACATACCCATAAAACGGTCGAACATCTCCACATCGTCGCCGCTTAGCGGCGCGTTGTTCTGCGCAATAAATTGTACCTCATCGACATCGTAATCGATCTCGCCAAAGGCATCATTTAGCGCCTGTTTGGCCTTAAATAATTCGGTGTGTGGCGCAAAAACAGTGAGCTTGTCGGCGTCATTTTCAATATCGACAACGTCGACATCATTCATTAACAGCGCCTCTAGTACGGCCTCTTCATCCTGCCCGCCAAAGACCAAAATAGACAGGTGATCAAACATATGGGCCACGGAGCCGGGCGTACCAATCTTGGTCTTGGTCTTGGTAAAACACAGACGCACGTCACCAAAGGTACGGTTGGGGTTGTCAGTCAAACATTCAATAATGACCATGCAGTTACCCGGACCATAGCCCTCATAGCGAGCGAGTTCAAAATTTTCGCCGGCACCGCCCTTAGCTTTTTCTATCGCCTTTTCAATAACGTGAGTGGGAACCTGATCCTTTTTTGCTCGTTCGATCAGGCTTCGTAACGCCAGGTTACCTGTGGGGTCAAGACCACCCGCTTTGGCGCAGACATAGATTTCACGGCCATACTTGCTGTAGACCCTGGCTTTGGCATCCGAGGTTTTGGCCATGGACTCTTTGCGATTTTGGTAGGCTCTGCCCATTATTGATTCCGACGCGGCTATTACAGGAGATGAAGTTTACAGTAGGGGGCGCTCATCCGACAATAAATCGGCCGTTTATATTACCGAGTTGGCGCATTAACAGCCTCATCAATGTTGCAATATTAATCTAGGCTTAGGTCTTGGCTGCAATGTCTGGGTAGTGACGAACGGGTGGGGGTGTTTATAGCTGTAACCAAGACAACCATGCCATATGCCCCTAGAAGCCATAACATTTGCTGCAATCCGCGCGCAATCTAACTGACGCTTGGCGGCATTACCAACAGTACTCTGGCGCCGGTGGGTCGCGTCTGAATAGAAAACAGAGCGCCAATAGTTTCAGCGCGTTGTTGCATGTTGTGTATGCCATGGCCAGGTTCCGATTGTTGACGGTAGGCTATACCTCCCAGATTGCTGATGGCAATAACGTCTCGACCCTTATTGTCTTTGAGCGCGCGCACGGTAAGGGCCTTGCAAGCGCTGCGTTCTACCGCGTTATGTATACACTCCTGAGTGATTCTAACCACATCCATCAACGTGCCGCTGTCAGAAGATACGTAGTCATAGAGAGACGTCATGTCCCACCTAACTCGCAAGCCAATTTGAGTTAACGGCTCAACTAATTGAATACGCAGCGACGCGAGAGCGGTAAATAGAGAGTGGCCAGCCACGGGGTCACTATCTAATATAATACGAATTTCCCGTGTCGCGTTACGCGCCAATTTGTAGAGTGAAATTTCTCTTTCAGTTGTCGGTTGCTCAGTCATGGCATTAATCATGGCCAAATATGTCAGCACCCCATCGTGCAGTTCCAAATTCAGATTTTGCCGTTGTGCAAGACCCATATTTTTAGCTTGAAGCAAAGCGGTCTGTTTATGGTTGAGATCCAAATGACGCCTTTGCTTTGCTAGCTTATCAGTGAGTTCAGTATTAAAACTCTCAAGACGTTTGGTCGTAGCCGAAGCGAAACGACTAAACAGCGTCATCATTAAAACGATCAAAAGTATTGGTGTGGCACCTGCAAGGAATGCCGTCGAATTTATTAGTCCGGTATAAGAGAGAATATCATGAAATATGTACAGTACGATTGCCAGCGATATGGACAGTACTAAGAACGCCTCAATATTGAGTTCTTGGATCTTCGGAAAAATATACCTAAATAAGAAAAAGGTGATTAACAGACTAAATAATGGCACAGATAGCAGCGCATTGATTTGAGTAATACTAACACTGGTCGATAAAAACCAAACAGTATAGATAAACAGCGAGCCGGCTGATGAAGCTAACCACATCCGTTTATTGATATCATTAGAATCGAGTAATGACACATTGACCGCAGTGCCGATTGCCGCAGAAAGCAGCGGGAAAAGTGGTATTGAATAATGGTAGTAGAGCGCGAGATTATTAGAGACTAAATTGGTATCGGCAAAGGTGATTGCCATGATGGAACTCAGGATAATGATAAAGGGAACTACGATATGACGGTAGGATTTCATTGTCAGCAAAGCGGCTGTCAGCGCAAATATTACCGCTAGAGTGCCCAATAAAAACAGTCTACTAGTCTCTTTAAGGCGATGACTTAATAACTCACTAGAAAAATTCTCAGCAGTGCCAATATAAATTTCTGAGAGTCTAGCTATATTGCTGACGCTATAAAGTCGCAATTGGAATTCGCGCGGATTTCCTGTACCGACAGCGAACTGAATGTCGGCTGGATCAAATAACAATGGATGGGGCTTATTAAACATCACCGTAATGAGGTCGGGGGTTGCTAAAACCAACTCGTCACCCTGATAGATTTCTATGATGCCGAGATAATGCGGAACATAGACCAGCTTGTCAGCAGGGATCGTTAAGTCAACGGTGACAGTAGGCATGGAATTTTGGTGACTAAACAGGTCGATAAAGGGCAGACTTATTGATTTTTGATCTGACGCTGAGTCGGCCATTTTTATTTTTGTTACTTCAGCGTCAATTGTTGTTGAGGCGTTAAACAGGCTCCAGCCAGCGAATAGTATGCAGGTAGCCATGACAGTACAGGCAAACGCTCTACCCCATACTGTGACAGGCCGTAATGGGATTTCTAAATCCATTTAAGTATTCCGAGCCGGCGGCCCGCATGCAGGGCTTGCAATTTATTGTTGGACTGTAGTTTTTTATAAATATTTCGGATATGCACTGGAACGGTATTTCTTGATAGGCCGAGTATCTTCGCCGTTTCATTGTAAGAATACCCTCTCGATATACTCTGTAAAACCTCGACTTCACGAGGCGTCAAATTATGTGCTAGCGCGGGTATTTTCTTATCAGAGCGCGGCTCTATCTTGCTGTTTTCGCGAATCACCTGAAAGAGCACGTTAGCGACTGCGGGGGACATTGGGCTCATACCCTTCAGGGCATCTTCAAGCATACTGACCACGCCGCGAGAGGCATCATCTTTGTGCATGTAGCCTATTGCGCCGGCCATGATGGCCTTGCTGACACTGTCGCCATCACTCAGAGCTGAGATTGCCATCGACAAGCTTTCTGGCTGCAGTGTCGACAACAACAAAATACTCTCGCAGCCATTGCCGTCGGGCAGTTTTAAGTCGGCCAGTAAAATATCGACCCTGTTACCGTCGGCTAGGTAACCCGAAAATGCGTCATTGCTGGCAAAGCCGATAACGTTGGTAGCGAGATCCCACCCTTCGATAATCGCCGCCAGGCGATCTAGCATTACGGGCTCATCTTCTAGAATGGCAACTTGCATAGATTTCCCCTAGGCGACGATTTATTATGGCCATTATGCGCTCAATGCCAGTCCTGTACTAGGCTAAACCCTACTGCATTGTGAGTACGATGAGGACAAATATTACCGCAATCTAGGTCAGCCCCATCAATCGAGTTCGTGATTACCAGGAGAGCTGCAGGGCGGATAAATCAGTAGGCACCAATTCAGCAATCCATCATGCCTTAAAACCTTAAAACCTTAAAACCTTAAAACCTTAAAACCTTAAAACCTTAAAACCTTAAAACCTTCAAGCACAGTACATTGGGGAACCGATCGGCAAAGCGTTAGCACAGAGGGCCGGTCTAACCGTGGAGACTCGACTCGATGCGCTGAACAACCGACCTAGTCAGAGGCGCGGGCTCTGACTTAATACTAACAATAACGACCGACCTAAAACCAGAAAAGCCCCGGTAAACCGAGGCTGTTTTAGGTGGTTTGTAAGCGCTAGCGCTTATTAACTATCAATCATGCACTTACGTGGGTCCTTGCGTTGTTATTTTGACTGTGCCTGCCTGAGATGTAAATTCGGAGGAGCCGGTACCGAGCTGCGAAAATGACTGTTTGTAGCCTCCGGACATCGTATTGTAGTCCACTGTCCCATGGAAATTATCACCTAGGATGGTATGTTTAAACCCGCTGTTTCCCACGGTATAGTCCCAGCTATTCCCCCAGCCTTGGATACTGGTGTTGATAGAGCCTAAATAAATTGGTTCGCTGGCTCCCATACCCTTCATGAATTGTTGCGTGTTGTTGCTCCCTTTTATGTCGGTGGTTATATCGAATCCATACGACCCCGAACCGTAACTCGTGAGGTCAAAAAGCTGATTGTTGCCGTCTCCGCTGATATTCGAGTTGACCCGCCCCATATACCACGACATCGAAGCCCCATGGAAGGTATATTTGTTTTGATCGCCAATAATATTAAGGCTGAAGCCAGAGTAACCACTAGCTTCTATGTCAACTTTATTACCCTCCGACGTACTTGCGGCAGAGTTATCAATGGTCACATCAACCCTCCCCAGAATATCAAAATTCGTGGCTAAGGTATTACGATCACCAATAATTTTGTAATGAGCCTTTACCCCGTCATTTATTATCCCGTAGTGCTCAAGATCCCCGATTGAGCTGTTATCACTGCCATTAATATCCATGTCGACCTGTCCAGAGCCTTCAGGAAACTCGCCATAATTATTGATGACTGAGAATTTATTTCTATCACCTGAGACATTAAAGGTTCCTATATTCCCTTTTGTCGCTAGAATATTACCTTCACCACTAACAATCACACCGGTTAATGGATCGCCAGCTGTACCTACTCTCTGATAATCTGTGAGCGTGACGCTGTTCCCGCTAGTCCCAGTATTCGTTAGGCTCACATTGGTCACAACTGGGTTTGTTGAGTCACCAATTCTTGAGTTTTGGACGCTAATGGCGTTACCGTCACCGGTCAAGGAAATAACAGAAATCGAGGGGCCTGCCTGGCTGATATCAATGGTTGAGTTGTCTTGATCGACGTTTAGCGTCATTTTATTGATGCCGTCAACCGTACCCTCATCAGTAGCTGCCGTATTGCTCTGGTTAATACGAATATCATTGTTCGAACCATTAGCAACGAGTGTCAACTGGTTGCCAATGCCCAACTGGCGCAGGTCAAAAAATCCGCTACCGCTCTCAGCTTTATCAATGGTGAACGTGACATTATTTTTGAAACCATCATCCAGAGTACTGCCTTCAGGTAAGGTCTGACCATCTTGGTTTTGTACAACGCTGACATAGGAAGAGCCGCTATTAATCTTACCAACGATGGTTGAAAAGGCGTCATAACCAAGGACAACGACGTTACCTGATGAGCTCTCAGCAATATTGAGGTCTAGCTCGTCTGCAGCGCCGCTAGCAGCAGCGCCCTGTCTGTATATCTCGACTTCGTTATTACTACTGTAAATATTAACAACAGCCGCTTCCAACCCATCCTGACCACCAAACTCCGATAACATCACCTGGTTGGTATCACCAATGATGTTCAGGGTGAACACTGAGTTACCTTTTTGGCTAAGGTAGACGACGTTGCCGCCTGCACTCGTCCCGTCTGTACCTTGGTTGTTCCCAGAGGCACTAATGTTTGCAGTAAACGTATTACCACCGTCACCATTGCTAGAGTCCTGCAGGTATTCACCGACGGAATTGATGACTAAGGTACTGTCAGTCGTAGTGATATCAATCTCGTTCTCGGTACCCTGTTGACTCAAGGAAATCAAAACGCCTAGCGGTTGCTCCGGATTAGCCGTTGCTGCCGCTGTCCTAGCAGCTTTGGTCGTATTTTCGATAGTTTCCAATGCGAGTGACACATCTTGGTAAACCGTATTTTTTGTCGTTTCGGCGGCCACAAAGTCCAATTGACCCGGGCTAAGTCCCTCAGTCGCGGCATTTTGGGCCTGCGCGCCGCTGGCTAATATGCTCAACATCGACGCTAGAGCGAGTGCGATTGGGGTTTTTGTATAGTTGCCTATTTGCTGTTTCATAACGATTGCCTTATTTAGGTAAATTAAATCGGTTATAACTTCTATCCCGTGAGGTGTGTTGTTCGCACCCAATGGTCAAATTTTGAGTTATCTTGGCGTCCTGTGAAATACTCTTAACCGAGTACGTTGAGCTCTAACTACTCTTCCTCTTGCAGCATGGCGGCGTAGTCTGGGAGCTCCAGATCTATGTCGTTAATGCCATCGTTGATGTTGAAGTAGAGTGTTCCACCCTCGGAGTAATAATCGATAGTCATTTCGTCGAATGTGAAGGTGCCGTCTTCGCCGACATCCAGGTCACGCAAGCTACCCAGCAGTGCTGAGGAGATACTCGACAGGGCGCGACGTTGAATTTGACTGGCAAAGTATTCTGCGTCGGACTGCGGCGTCACTTCGATCACTGGCGGGGTGTATTGAATTTGCGCCTTAGCCAGCATGGAGTTAGCTAAAAAAGGACTGCCACCAAAGCTTGGGTTTATAAAGGAATATACTAGCTTGTCTGCCAAGGCGGTCAGCGGCAGGGCCACTATTACGGCGGCTAAAAATACTCTATAAGGTATCACGGAACATATTCTCCACTGCTTGTGTCAGCGCCAGATACAGCGCATAGGTTTTGGGCTCGTTTAAACTGCCACCGCCCTCTAGTTCAAGAATTTTGTCTACCTCAAGATACTTAAAGACTCCTGCGTTAAAGAGCTTGCTTGAGATAAGTTCGCTGGCAATGCCAATGCCAGACATAGCGCCAGTTTTAACATTAATAAGCTCAACCAGCACGCTCACGGAGTCTTCCGACTGTTGATAGCGATTGGATATGCCGACCATGCCTGCCGCAGCGCCAGAATCCCGGGTGTTTTTGTCGTAACCAATCACGGCCCCTGTGATCAAGAAGTCAACTGGGCCTAAGTCTGGCAGGTCGTGCAGTGGCTTAATTTTGGCGTTACCCATGAGTGCTTGGGTGGCTTTGGACAGTGAATTAACGGCCTCGGTGGCGTAGGACGTATTGGCTTGCTGCGCAAGTCGGCGTTCGTTTATGAGTTCGCTAAGGAGACGTCGTGAATAGATCGCCAGATGGCCTTCGTCGCGATAATTTTTTAGGATGAATTCCAGTAGCAGGTGCCCAGAGGCTGCGACTGCGGTTGAAGAGCCGCCGTCCACCCTAGCGCCAGTTAGGTCCTCAAAGCTGGTGACAGCGACCGACGCCATACCGTTGCGCAGCGACCATTGCGCCATGACCTCCGCTTTACTGTGATCGGCATGCTCACTTGCGGCGTCGATAATGGTGTTTGGTGCCGTGATCTGATCAATTTTATCAACCGCGACACAACCGGTAATGAGCCCAACTATTGCCAGTGTCCGGATTACCGTACCCGCTAAGCCTAAAAGGCCTGTCAGGGGCAGCGTGCAGTCTTGTCGATCTGCCCTAGTCCAGTTGATTCTCATACAGTTCCCTCAAACATACAGTTCCTTCACATCAGTGTAAGCGGCCCGCCCATGCTAGCGGGTAATAGCATTTGTCAGCCAAAAACAATCTCGACCCAGCGTGCGCCGCTTGAACGTTGCGGAAACTATTTGATCCGATCAAGAGCCATGGCGATATACTCTAAAACAAGTACATCTAGGCTAGACTCATTAGTAACCGCGCCATGGAGGCTTTAAATGAAAAGGGCATACTCAAAATAGAGTACCTTTTGCGCTAGTCATAGCCAGGCGTAGCTCCCTGTAGTATTGTCTTTGAAAGGATTGGAGAGATTTTCATGCAGGTTGCAGTACTAGAAGATGAGATTAGTATCGCCGATCGCCTGGTGGGCATTCTGGATGGCTGGGAGCGCGCTTCCGAAGTGGTTAGCTTTGCAAGTAATAAGGAATTTTCACGTCACTTAGACGCTGGCAATACCATCGATATTTTACTCGCAGACTTAAAGCTGCCAGACGGCAGTGGTTGCAACAGTATTCGTTTACTGTCGACGTTGCAGCCAGAAAGCCTGTCACTGGCGATATCGGCGTTGAGTGATGGGGCCAGTATTAGTAAGGCTATTGCGTCTGGCGCGATTGGCTATATGCATAAAGACGATACCTCTCAAGGTGTTATCAGCATGCTTGAAGGCGCCCTCAAGGGTATGAGCCCGATGTCGCCCTCGGTGGCCAAAGTACTCTTTGAGATGATTCGGGATCACGCTGAGGAAGAGACCCCCTGTGCTGTCGAGGCACCCAAATCAGCCAACGATTTGACGCCGCGACAAATTGAGGTGCTACTGACTATATCGAAAGGGTTTTCGTACAATGAAGTGGCTAAAATTCTTGGTATATCAGTCAATACAGTGCCAGCGCATGTGCGCAATATTTATAAAAAACTGCATGCCAATAACAAATTAGAGGCGGTATACGAGGCTCGGCGACTCGGCATCATTGAATGACAGTAAACACAGATATAACGCATCCAAGTTCGTATCTTAAAGCATTTTGGTGTGTCGTGTTGGCAGGCGCAGTGGCGCTGGCTGTCTGGTTATTACTAAGCCACTTGGAGCCTGACTATAGCCACTCAACGTCGGTAAGTGTCGCTCAGTCATCGTTGACCGATGAGCCGATAACGCTGCCGTTTACCATGGTTTTTAGCCCTCAAAATTCTTCGCCACTCATCAAGGCTAGCCTTTCAGTTCCCGTAGATCATGTGGTTTATATTCGTCATTATATTGGTGTCGTTAAAATCTTTCGTGAAGACGTAAATGTTTTTTCGACAACCATGGCAGAGGGCGTGAGATTTAATTCCGCCAATCCACTCTTAATTGACCCAGCAGTATTTTGGCATGACTCCACTGCGGGCGAACCTATGGAGTTTCAGTTGAAGCTCTATAGCCTCAATAATGCGGCTAAAATATCTGAGATCTATATTGGGCCAGAAGCGACGTTTAATGATTCTATGTTATATTCTGATTTAAAATCCGAGCTACGGCTTTTTTTTGTTGGCGCAATGATTGTCCTGCTCTGTCTTGCGCTAATATCGTTTCCCATGACCCTGTACCGATTTGTCGTATTGCCATTTTTTATTATGTTGGTTTTCTTTACGATATTAACACTTGGAAAAACGCGGTTTTTATCGGGGAATTTTGAGTTTTATTATCGCTATTTAATTCCCTGTTTTCCTATTCTTGGGGTCGCTGTATTGTCCATGATGAAACTGTCAGTGGTAGACGGTGATTCGGCAAGCAAAAAAGTTTGGGTTTATGCCATCGTCTGTAGTCTACTGATTTATGCCATTTTTTTACTGGTCCCTAGTGTCACTATTACTCAAGCAAATACTCTACTGTCGGTGCCGTTATTTCTATTGATCATGTACTATTACCTATTTTTTCATATCTTCCCTCACATCCATAGAATAGATATTGAGTCCTGCGGGGTGGTTTCCTGTGCACTCATTATTTGTTTGCTGCTAAGTCATGACTTTTTGTCCTACACGGCGGTAATAAATTCACCTATTTTTATGGGCATAGTGACGCCATTTTTTATGCTGCTTATGATGGTTTTAATGTTTCATCAGACCGCTTCTCTTACTCGGAAACGGTTGGAGAATTTCAATTCTGAGCTGCTGTCGAGCATGGAAGATCAAAGACTCGCCTTGGAAGCAGATCATCAACATAGTTCAAAATTGCTAGCCGAAAATATTGGGCTTGAACAAAAGCAGAATTTAAATATAGAGTTGCATGATGGTGTGCTGACATACTTAGCCAAGATTAATATGATGACTGAAAATCCGGTCAGCGAACAAGAGGTTTTACTACATAAATTGGCACGTAATGCCGCGCGGGAAATTCGGATCATTTTAGACAGTGACCCTATTTCAGGTCATTCACTATTTACAGCCTTAGCGTCACTGCGTGTTCAGGTGGTGGAGCCTTTAGAGCAAATTGGGGTGCGAGTTAGATGGCGGATGACATCTCTCGTCGACTACGCCTCCGCAGACAATGGTATGTTGATGGATGTGGTCAGAATTATTCAAGAATCGATACATAACGCTGTCGAGCGAAGCAGCTGTACCTCTCTTTCAGTACTGGCACTCAAAGATGCGCACCAAAGGGATATTATAGTGATTACTAATCGTGGCGGAACGACCTATCGTCAACAGGCCGAGCGCGGGCATGGCATAACTAGCATGCAGCAACGTGCTAAAAGGATTGGTGCCGAGTTTTATATCGAGTCGCGACCAACCGGTGGTAGAGTGCGACTGATAATGCCCAGAAGCGCAGCCGTTTAGAGCTCTGCGACTTGCTCTAAATTTCTCTTAAGTGTTTTTGAGGGACTCCCCAAATGACTCCAGTAATGAATATGAGCCTCTCTCCGCCATCCATTACTAGGTAGCCACATGGGTCGAAGTCGCACAAAGCATGCCGTAGTCCAAAGGTTTAAGCCAAAAGAGTTATGCTGTTGCGGCGATGGCCAGAACTGGGACTCAGCATCATTGATTCTGGGCCTATCATCTAACAAGCAATAACTTCTAGAGTATGAGATTATTGCAAACGGTTTAATTAAGTGGACAGTCGATAAATGAGACGAACTGGCAGTAGAGCTGATGGCAAGGTCGCGCAGTATTTAAAGGTTGCGCAGTACCTAAGGGTACGCATAGACATGCTGCGGGAAGAGCGAAACAAAACCGAGAGCGAAGAAACGCATCTTATTTTAGACAAATCGATTATTGAGCTTACTTATGTTTTGGAGCTAATCATGCGCAGTGAAGCGTCGATGTAAGTCCAATGCGCTGCCGTATATTTAGAGTGTTATTCGAAGTAGCAAGTGGCAAGAACAGGGCACAAATTGTGTTTGATGGAGTGATACTAGCCGATTAATACGCTGGTGATGCCCTCTGGCCTCTGACCTCTGACCTCTGACCTCTGACCTCTGACCTCTGCCCTCTGCCCTCTGACCTCTGACCTCTGACCTCTGACCTCTGACCTCTGGCTTGTAGCTCTGTAGTGCCGAGTAAGCCTGCACCTGAGGTTCAGCGAGTATTTGCTGAATATTCCCAGTATGAGGGGCGCAGGGCTTACAGCGTTGCGTCCATGGGTAACACCCTCTTGCACCACAAGCTTTTAATGGCTACCTTGCACGTCGTCATTTTGCATAAGCATTGGTCTGTTCAGTTTAGGCGTCTTACCGTAGGTTGCTACAGCTACTTCGCACCGTCAATCTTGTCCCTGCATTGCCAATAACTAGCTAGTGGGTTTCTGCGAACCAGTCGAGGGTCTGACAAAGGCTTGTCTGACATACTGCAAATCCTCTGTTTGACAATTGATATACTCGGGGCTTTCACTGGCGTCGTCTAAGGTTCTTCCCTTGCCGACAAATAATCGCTCGCTGTGCATGCATAGTCGCTATCAAAACAGGATGAGGTCGTAATCTGTTATCTGCGCTTCAGTGTGTTTGGCTAGGCGGCAAATAGCAGTGGAAATCGGTTACGCGACTATCACGTGGTCGAGATGCTCCTCTGTTATTTTTAGATGACTTTTCAGCTGATATATGTAAACCTACAAGCAAATTACGCCTCTAAAGTCATGCAGCTAGTTAATTGCGGCTAAATGCCAAAGTAATCGTGGGAAGGGTACATGTCAATACAGAAAAATCTGCCGATGGCTGTTCAGAATCTTCGTAAAATATGGGATAAAAAAAGAATAGAAATGCGGTTCACCCAAGTGGAAGCTGCTGAAACTCTTGGATGGTCGCAAGGTGCTATATCTCATTATCTCAACAATATAACTGACCTTGGTCCAGCTGCGGTCATTAAATTTGCAAATTTTTTGAACGTAGACCCTGCAGAGATCGATCCTGGTATCACAGAATTTTTGCCAAATATTCGGACTCGCATCATAAAGTATGACGCATCAAACCTAACAACTCCTATGAACCAAAAATTCTACGACAAGAATCCTAAGAGTGCGTTTTGGGTCAGGATTGAGGGTGAATCCTGGACTGACCTTACAGGAGATCAGCAAAGGTCAATTGGAGGCGCTCCATGGCACGTAAGAGTCTGTCCAGTTCCAGACTTCCCAGAGGCCCGACTTTTCTTGGTGCAACTCAAAACCAAAAAAGAAGCTAAACTTTACAGAGCGGAGGCTCTCCCAAATAAAAGTAGTATTAGCAAACAATATTCTATACTAGAGCTTGATATTAATCTGCAGCCCGACGTTAAGAAGTAAACAATGTGAAAGTGTAGATTAATTACTCCGCACACGGGTACATGTCAAAGGTGCAAGGCAAGAGGAGTGTCAGCTTCTGCTCGTAAGTTAGCTTTATTGACATTCCTGGATGATTACTCTCGCTTCATCGTTGAATGGCGTCTGTGCACGACGATGAGTGCGAGTGATGTCTGTGATACCTTGGACGATGCCTTAGCTTTTACTGAACTCAATCAAGTGAAGGTCCAGCATCGCCCCCGCTTACTCAGTGACAATGGCCCGTATTATATCTCGGGTGAGCTCGCTGATTATCTGGAAGAAAAAGGCATGAGCCATACGCGCGGCCGCCCTTACCACCCACAAACGCAAGGAGAGATCGAGCGCTGGCATCGTTCGATGAAAAATCAAATCTTGCTCAATCACTATTATTTACCGAGCGAGCTAGAAGAGTAGCTCCATCACTTCGTGAGCTATTACAATCACAATCGTTATCACGAGTCGATAGACAACCTAACACCGGCTGACGTGTATTATGGAAGAGGAGAAGCTATATTAACTCTACGGAAACGGATTAAACTCAGCACCATCGCCTTACGGCGAAAAAACCATTATGATCGACACCGATCAAACAACCTGATGAACTAAACCCTCTCTTAAATCAGGCCGCGAACGGTCCAACTATCTTTGACGACATACACACCATTAACTGGATTACTACAGCTTAACCCTTTCTCAAGGATGACAAAGTTAATGACTGCTTTAATGCTACCAAAGTTACGGTGCACAGATGCACTACCTAGCCCTCGTGATATAAAGCAATCTCTTAACTTAGCAGCATCAGCTGATGTGTATTGATCCAATGAGCGACAACCCAAACAACTCTTCAAGTAGTTGATTGAGCGAGTGATGTGCGTGAAGAATAGCTCTCCTTTACCACGACCTTTAACAGCCAGATAAGTCTCTAAAGCTTCCTCGATGGTTACCAGATTTGATTCAAGATCAACGGCGGCTCCACTGACCAGAAAATGAGATGCAGGAACATCTACCTGCTTAAGTCTCAAGCCTAACCAGTAATCATCAAGCTTTGCTGACAGCATCTTGGAGGCCATGATAGCTCTATGCACTGACTTGGTCTTCAGGCTCTGAATGATGCGAGATTTACTATAGTGATGCTGTAAATCACTGGGAATTACCCTAGAAAAGTAATATATATCACGTTTAGTATATGTATGTTGAGGATGCTTTTGTGTATACCGCATTGTCTACCCTACCTGTGTAATTGAAATAATACACAAGTAAAACAAAGGGTTACATGTAACTATGGTGCCCAGGAGAGGACTTGAACCTCCACCCCCTTGCGAGGACCAGCACCTGAAGCTGGCGTGTCTACCAATTTCACCACCTGGGCATATTACTCTGCGGTCTTGCTGATGGGCTTTGACTGATTTGTCATATCCAGCATATCCAGCATAGCCAATGGTCGAAAAGGGTTGCGCTAACAACTCACCTCACGCTCGACCGGCCAGCACTATAGTAATCGTCAGCTTTGCTGTCAATCTCAAGCTGACAAGTTTGTGTTTTTGTGACGTGCTAGTGCTCCTTGCGCAATATTTTTGCCAGTATTATGGAGTCATACGCTGTTTGTCGGTATAACTCAGGATTAAGTGTTGACGTTGTTGGGTGATTTTGGTGACAGAGATCTTATGGCAACCTATCGATAACCTATCGATAACCTATAGTTAAATCAATAGTTAAATCAATAGTTAAATCAATAGCTGAATCAATAGGTAAACCAATAGACAAACCTGTAAGGAGAAAGACAATGAAAATTTCACTTAAATATATATTTTTTATTGCTTCAATATTGACGCTTTTATCCTCGGCGTTGATTGCCGATGAATCGACTGATGAAAGTCATTCTATGGCGGTGTTAGCGGATACAAGTGCTATTAACATTAATCAGGCATCAGCGCAGCAGATTGCGGCGGCGCTAAAAGGGGTTGGTATGGTCACTGCTGCGGCTATTGTCACCTACCGTGATGCCAACGGGCCATTCAAAACAAAGGATGCTTTGATGAATGTAAAGGGGGTCGGTGAACGCACTTTAAGTAAAAATGATGAGGTTATTGCGTTAGAATGATATAAACTTTGTTGCTTAAGCTCCATAAAACAGCCGGTCGTCTTGGCGACCGGTTTTTTTACAATCAGAATATGCTGCTGATAGCGTAGTCTGGCGGGGCGACATTTGACTGTTCCCTGTTGGTCCGTTGGACCCCTGTTGTTGCTATAGCATTGGCAGAGCGGGTGTCACTCGGTCTACCCATGTGCTGCTCAAGCGGCCTATTTTGGTGTCTAAGCACCCTTTACAAGAGAATTGCATAGTATGTCAGAGCTAACCTGTTTCAAGGCATACGATATCCGTGGTCAACTGGGTACCGAGTTAGATGAAGATATCGCCTACCGAATCGGCCGAGCCTATGGTGAGTTTTTGCAACCTAAAACTGTGGTGTTGGGAGGCGATATTCGCCTGACCAGCGAGGCGCTTAAGGGTGCGCTCAGCGAGGGTATTAGAGACGCTGGGGCCGATGTGATCGATATTGGTATGGTGGGCACCGAAGAGGTGTATTTTGCCACATCATATTTAGAGGCCGATGGCGGCATTGAGGTGACAGCCAGTCACAACCCAATTGATTACAACGGAATGAAGCCTATTCGAGAGGGGTCTCGTCCGATCAGTTCAGACACGGGGTTGCTGGATATTAAGCGTCTGGCCGAGCAAAACACCTTCGCCGTAGCCGAGGCATCGACGCGCGGTGGCTATCAGCAAATGTCGATACTGGACGCTTATCTTGATCACCTGTTTACCTATGTTGATCTGCACAAAATAAAGCCAATAAAGCTGGTCATGAATGCGGGTAATGGTGCGGCAGGGCACGTGGTCGATGCGCTAGAGGCACGGTTTCTGTCGCTTGGCCTACCTATTGAGCTGATTAAAATCCACAATACGCCGGATGGGACGTTCCCCAATGGTATCCCAAACCCCCTGTTACATGAAAACCGTGCGCCGACCATTAATGCGGTTCTGGAGCACGGTGCCGATATGGGTATTGCTTGGGATGGTGATTTCGATCGCTGTTTTTTAGTTGACGAGAAGGGCCAATTTATTGAGGGCTATTATATTGTCGGCCTGCTTGCCGAGGCATTTTTACTTAAAAATCCAGGAGCTAAAATTGTCCATGACCCTCGCCTAACGTGGAACACTATTGATGTCGTTGCGCAGGGTGGTGGTCAGGCTGTGCAGTCTAAGACGGGTCATGCGTTTATTAAAGAGCGCATGCGCGCTGAAGACGCTGTTTACGGCGGCGAGATGAGTGCCCATCATTACTTTAGAGACTTCTTTTACTGCGACAGCGGTATGATTCCCTGGTTATTGGTTATGGAGTTGATCAGCAGCAGTGGCAAGCCCCTGTCAGCATTGGTCAGCGCGATGGTAGAGGCCTATCCGTCACCTGGCGAAATCAACCGCAAGATTGCTGATCCGGCGGCGGCGATTGCGCGTGTAAGGGCACATTTTGAGGCTGATGCTCTGTCAACGGATATTACTGACGGTATATCGATGGAGTTTGCTGACTGGCGTTTTAATTTGCGCATGAGTAATACCGAGCCAGTAGTCAGGCTTAACTTGGAGACAAGGGCAGACAAAGTTTTGCTGGCTAAACGCGAGGCCGAACTGTTATGTCTGCTCGAGTTAGGGTAAGTATGTCGGCCCTGCGCACAGGAACTCATGGGTGGAGGGCGAGACCATGACGGGGGAAGCATTGGGCCGCTGGTACTTACTACAGACCAAATCGAGGGAAGAACTTCGCGCCATCGAAAATTTGGAGAGGCAGGGCGTCAGTTCTTTTTGTCCGCAGATTTCGGTGGAGAAAATATCCCGAGGTAAGCGAGTGATAGTCGATGAGGTGCTTTTCCCAGGCTATTTATTTGTTAATTTTGATCATGAAAAAATATCTGCCATGACGATTAGATCAACCCGTGGCGTCCTGCAGTTTGTCAGTTGTGCGGGCTCTCCAGTCAAGGTTCCGGTGTCTTTGATTGAGGGCCTCAAACAGCGGGTCACACACTTCGCTGATGAGGTGGTCTCAAATCTACCTAATGCAGGCGACAGACTGGAGATTCTCGATGGGCCATTTCGGGGTCTCGAGGCAATTTTTTCTCAGCCAGACGGCAACAGTCGTGCCGTTGTCTTAATAAATTTGCTCAATCAGAAAGTCAAAGCGACCCTGCCGCTGACTAGCTTTAATAAACGAGACTAGGGCGCGGAGCACAACTTTATGCAGTGTCGATTAGATTATAGTTGAATCTCTATGGATACTCGTTAGACTGCGCACATTCAGAAACATAGGTCGGCCACATGACCCGCCAGATAATAGCTCTAGTGATTGCCGCTCTTTTACTGTTGCCTGTGGGCATCTTTTATGCTGCTCGCCTCAGTACCAATGCGGTATTTAATCTGAGCCCAGTTGTCGCAGAAGGGCCGTCGACTGAAGATCAGATGCTAGTCGGTTTTATCGGTTCTAAGATGGTTGCGGTGATCGTTGCCAATGGTATGCGTACCGTTATCTTAAGCGACCAGGACGCAAAGTCTGCGGCCGCCAATGCCCGATCAGCCAAAAACATACAGGACTATCAGTGAACAAAATCTCGATTAAGATTATGTTGATGTCGGTCGTTGCCTGGGTGAGTTTTGGGCTGGCTGGCGTCGGCGTTATATTGCTGATGACATTGCTGTCTTATGTGGCTATGGGCAGGGACTCATCTGCCTCCCACGGTATCAGTTCGGTTGAGTCTTCGCGCCTTGGGGGTCTGGCCATTGGCGTAGTATTTTTGAGCTATGTTATTGGGCTAGCGCTCTTCTCACCCTACACCCCTGGGGTGGTGCGAGAGGAGCGTAATTTGTATCTTTGGGGAGCCATTTTCCTTTGCGCCGCGCTGGGCTTAGCGGAGGATATTAAGCCTGATTTTTTAACACCACGCCTGCGGCTGATATCTAAGTTGTTGGTTTTTGGTGCTCTGCTGTGGGTCTGTCCTGAATTTATTCCCAGTGAGGTTGGTGTGTGGGGGCTAGATTTTTTGCTGAGAATACCTTTGGCGGCCTGGGTGTTAGCCACTATCTTTTGTGTCGGCTTTGTTAATGCGTTTAACATGGCGGACGGCGCAAACGGCTTGGTGCCAGGTATCGCGGTTGCCGCATTATCGGTATTTTTCATGGAATATGGCCGGGTCGCCGAGGGAGTGCTTCTGTTTGCGTGCTTCATGTTTTTGGTTTTCAATGTGATTTCAGGGTGGTTTTTTCTCGGTGACATGGGCAGCTACGGACTCGGCGCAGCCGTGGCAGGCTACGCCCTTTACGGCGTGGCAGTTGGGGATTTCTCGATCTGGTTTATGGCGG
>Ga0222630_1000084_pt1 | contig 45510 bp, 34 predicted proteins | sample AntAcemetagenom3_FD_179842 | JGI IMG/M metagenome (GOLD analysis project Ga0222630, IMG submission 179842) | Saline water microbial communities from Ace Lake, Antarctica - #3 | ecosystem: Environmental > Aquatic > Non-marine Saline and Alkaline > Saline | place: Antarctica: Ace Lake | collected...
TATTTGTCTTCCAGAGCGAGTCGTCGGGCAATATCTCACGGTGGTCGCCTACGCTCCATCGCTCGTCCTCTGTGGCTTTGATGGACTCGCGATCATAGTAATCCACAAGGACCGTCATGTGGGAGTCGCCGTCGTTAAATGCGGCACCAAATTTGGCGCTAAAAGTTATATCATCTGCGTCAAAGTGATCGAAACTGGTGAGCTTTGTTGTGAAGCTAAAGCCTTCATAATTAGTATCAATAACATTATTGATTACGCCTGCTACTGCGTCGGCACCATAGATTGCGGAAGCGCCATCTTTTAGAACCTCTACCCGCTTCATGCCTGAGGTAGGAATTAAGTTAGAGTTAACACTCAGCGTTGGCACATAGTCGCCGCCAAGTAATTCGGTTTGGTAACCAGCTGCGTTGACCAGTCGTCTACCGTTTAGCAGAACTAGCGTGTTACCGACACCCATATTTCTAAGATTGTATGATCCGATATCGCCCCTTACTGAGTTGACGCCGCCGGAAAAAGCCTCCGCCTCTGTAAAGTAATTTATACCCATTTCGGCCATATTTTCTAATAGCTCTTCGCCTGAATCTAACCCGAGAGCATCGATGTCGTCAGCCGATATAATGCTTACTGGCAGAGCTGTATTAATTGCGGCTCCTTTGATCTGAGAGCCTACAACGACCACTTCTTCTAGTTCATTGTCCTGTTGACCCATAGCTAGTGCGCTTGCAGTTACCGTGCCTACCAAGGCCAGCGTCTTAATGGCAATGTGCATTCTACTTAGTTTGAACATATCCTATCTCCCGTTAAATTAAACAATCCCCGTTTTCGGGTTGCAGAATACTTCTTTTGAACCTCGAGGGTGCAGGCACTTTGTCACAAATTGTAAACCTATTGTTAACAAGTCCTGAATTTTCTTAGGTTCCTGGATTGCTAGCCAGCAGAAGAGGACGATCAGTCTTCGCGTCGGCCTACATCTAAGTTGAGCGAACGCCTATAAGCCCTGAGAAATACACCTACAAACCTCCGAATAGACGTTCTTGCTAACTATTAGCCCTTGATTTAGACTTAAATGAAGTTCTCTAATGAAAATTAAGGCGTTAAGGCGTTAAGGCGTAAAGCGCTCATCTATCTACTGCTAGACATACATAGCATCCGTGGGGTTTATGGAAGCAACAAATCAATCTGCACTACTAATCGTTGAAGACGAACCGGCTAGCTTGAACCTACTCGCTAGCTATTTTACGGCAGAAAATTATATTGTTTATAAGGCTAGTTCTAGTAATCAGGCCGAAAAACTATTTTCTGAAAAAGCCATCGACATAATATTGATGGATATCAAAATTCCCGGCCGGACAGGTTTGGAGTTGACACGCGAGTTTCGCAGCCGATCAGGAGTAGGTATTATCTTGGTCACTCAAAAGAATGACGACATAGATAAAATCGTCGGTCTCGAATTGGGCGCTGATGACTATGTGACTAAGCCCTATAACCCTAGAGAGCTTACCGTTAGAGTTAGAAACCTATTAGAGCGCGTCAAATATAGATCAAACCCGGGAAATAGTAACTTTGGCGATGTCAAGACTGCACAGTTTGGCGATTGGACGCTATTTACGGGAAAGCGTGTCTTGCGTAATGAGGCGGGAGACGAAGCTCGTCTGACAGAGGGCGAATTTCAGTTAATATCGACACTGATGCAGTATGCGGGTACTGTGCTCAACCGTGACCAGATTATGAATCATATGAAACATCGAGATTGGTTCCCTACCGATCGAACCATAGATGTGATGATCGCAAGAATAAGAAAAAAGCTTGGGGATGACCGCACAAATCCAAAATACATTAATACTGCTCATGGGACAGGTTATATATTTGTCGCAGATGTAGTCTACTGTTAGCAACCTTGAAAAAATATGCAACATTACAAAATACCACTCAGAAAAAGTCTCTCCTACAGACAAACTAAAACCGCAGTGATCGCTGCATTTTTAATCGGTATTGTCTTGAGTAGCGGTCAGATTTATCTGGATTATTTTTCTCAAAAAGATGAGATTAATGAGCTTATCGATGACGTCTTGATCACCGCTAATCGTGCGGCTTTTCACGCCGCATATAACCTCGACAGTAATGGCGCGGAACAGGTGAGTGAGGGGCTAGTAAGTAATGTATCTATAGTTTCTGCCGCAATCCATGATGACCGTGGCGCTTTGTTGGGGGCCGCAGAAAAACCTTCAGCGTCACGAAGTACTCCGTTTAAGCGCTGGCTTTTTGGTAAACCAAAAACGATCGAGCAACTACTGCTAGACCCTGTTATATATCCGCAGGCCGTTGGTCATCTTCGGGTAGTTCTCGATCCGACACTAGCAGCAGATACCTTTATAAAACGATCTGTGGTTGTTTTCACTTCCGGTATTTTACGTAATTTTATGTTAACTATTTGTCTAATATTCTTGTTTTATTTTACTTTCACTCGCTCGATACTTAGGGCAAGTCAGCCTATACAGCAGGGCCTCACTAATCAGGTAATTCCAATGCCTGAGCATCATCAAGAGGATGAAATCGGTGTTCTAATCGGAGCTTTTAATGATCATCTTGCTGTAATTCAGACGCAGCATCAGCAGATTAGAGAGAGTAATGAGAATCTCGAGATGATGGTTGAGAGCCGTACCAAAGAGCTCGAGGTAGAGCGTCAATTTGCACTTGATGCGAGTCAGGCAAAGACTGAATTTCTGGCGATTATGAGCCATGAGATACGTACACCGATGAATGGTATTCTGGGTATGTCTGAACTGCTAAAACGTAATCCTAAGCACCGGGATAAGGCAGAGTATGTTGATGCCATATATGATTCGAGTAAGTCGCTCTTAGTCATGATGAACTCCGCCCTAGATTATGCTAAATATGAGAAGGGAATATTTGAACTAGAGTCCATTTCATTTAATTTGCATGGTCTGATTCATGCCGTCATATTTTCTGTTAATACGACCGCAGAGAAAAGGGGTATCGATCTGTCAGAGATGATTGCTGACGATGTGCCCGATCGCGTTTGTGGCGATCCTGAGAAGTTGCGACAGGTATTTCTAAATCTATTAAATAATGCGCTTAAGTTTACCGAAAGAGGTGCTATTACGTTGAGCGTTGATCGCATTGATGGGTACGTTGCCTGCGAATCCGATATCCAACTTCGGTTTTCGGTCATCGACACGGGTATAGGTATCGCACAACAATCTCAGGCGCAGATTTTTGACCCCTATAGTCAAGAGGATAGTACGGTTGCTCGGCGTTACGGCGGTTCCGGTTTAGGTCTGGCGATATGCAAGGAGATTATAGAGAAACAGGGTGGCAGTATCGATTTTGAAAGTAAAAAAGGGATTGGCAGTACCTTTTGGTTCGACCTGACCTTTAGTGTTGCAGACCCTATTATGTGCGTGCAGCCAACCATCCCAATAGCCATAGACAGTCAAAGGAAAGCCCTAAGTATTCTCGCCGTAGATGACGTTGAAATTAATAGAAAATTACTTAAAGGTCAGTTAGAACATCAGTCTTGGCGTACATTCTTGGCTGGAAATGGCCAGGAGGCAATAGATATTCTTGATACAGAAAAGATAGATCTGGTGCTGATGGACGTGCACATGCCTGTTATGGATGGCATTGAAACAACGCGCTTCATACGCACGATGCCGGAACATACTGACATTAAAATTATTGGTAGCTGTGCAATTCTCACCTCGGAAATGCGCGACAGATGCCTAGCCGCGGGCATGGATACGGTAGTCGAAAAGCCGCTAGACATGCATAAGCTGGCTACGTCTATCGGCCAGCTTTTCCCAAACGTTGATAACAATAGTCATCAGCATCATAGTCTAGTAGGCAACGAATTTATTGCCCTTAGTATTTTACAGGACCATTGCGTAACGCTTGGCGTCAAAAAGGTAGGCTTCCTGTATGAGGAGGCAGAGGCGTCGGCTAGAAATTTGGTATGCACAATTAGCGGGTCGGGCTTGGATAACTACGAGCTCATAACGGGCACTGCGCACGCGCTGGCTGGGCTATGCTCAAACTTTGGCTTCACAGCCCTAGGGGCTTGCGCTGGTAGACTACAACAAAGAGATAATTTGAGTGAAGAGTATGCCGTAGACTTGCAGTACAATATGGAGGAACTAGCAGAGCTTGCTAATGCTACTTTTTCGCACCTACCTGATGTCATCGCCCAATTTCATGTCTAGATCTAGCTCTTGGTCATGGGTCGCTTTTATCTTAATGGCAATACTTTCGACTATCGGCAATGCCGAGCAGCCGCCTATATTGCTCCTTGCTGAAGCCTCTCCCTTTACCCTTAAGACGGATGATTCTATGAGCGGAGGAGAAGCTACGGTGTTTGTAGAGCAGTTACTGGTTGACGCACAGCTAAATTATCGGCTGAGCTTCGAACCTTGGAAACGCGCCTATCTTAGAGCACAAACAAGCGCCAACGCGCTAATTTACCCTATGGCAAGAGATGCCTCGAGAGAACAGCAGTTTCAGTGGGTGGGACAGCTAATTCCAGTGACATATTATCTGTTTCGTTTGTCAGGGCGAGATGATATTAGCATCAGCGGTTTGGATGATGCTAAACGATGGCAGATGGGCGTGGTCAATGAGCATATTCATCACCAGCATCTTAAGGACAGAGGTTTTAAAAATTTACAGCCGGTAAACAGCAACTATCAAAATATTAAGAAAGCATTATTGGGTCGTATTGACTTATTCCCGATGAGCGATGGTGGCATGATGCAGCTTTGTAGTCGTGATGAACTTGACTGTTCATCGTTTACGCCGGTCTTGAAGCTTGATGGTATTTCTAATGGGTTATATCTCGCCGCCAGCAGAGACACCGATCAAGTAGTTATTGATCAACTGAGGGCAAGTTTCCAGCGCTTGGTTGATAGTGGTCAGCATGAGAAGACTCTACGTCAGCGTCTACTGCGTATCAAAGAGTTCACTCAACTTTGGCCTAAAAGCTCAGTCGCGATTGAGCTAGAAAAACACTAATTTTTTGGAGGTCATCGCAGCGGCCACTCTTGCTTTAAAGCCCTAAAAGGTATCATTTTCCTGAATATGAAATAGTCGAAAAATAGGCCATTTAGTGAGCCGACGTGATTGCCAAAAACGACTTAGATTGCGAGTTTATTTAAAATATTAAGGGGATTTTATGAAATATATTGCCGTTAGAACGAGCTTTTTATTACTAATGATGTCATTAGGTGCGTCCGCCTTGGATAGTCCTAACGTGCGAGGACTGCGTAATATTCAGCCCGATAGAATTCTATTTGTCGGTAATAGCTATCTCTACTATAACGACAGTTTACATAATCACGTTCGTCGAATGGTTGATGAAAGATTTCCGTATAGATCCGATTTTCAGCAATATAAGTCTGCAACAATCGGTGGATCTCGATTAATTCATCATAATCTTGATTATCTATTGAATTCCAACAATATTGGAATTAATGGAAAATTTGAATTGGTTATCTTACAAGGCGGGAGTCAGGAGCCGCTATCTATAAAGTCAAGAGATATATTTGCTAAACAGGCAAAAGTTAGGATTAAAAATGTGCGTGATAATGGTGGTGAAGTTGCCTTATATATGACTCACGCCTATGCTAAATCGCACCCTTCATATGATCCACAAATGATCAACAAAATAGAAGACTTGTACCTTAAAGTGGCCAATGATAATAAGGTGTTGGTCATTCCTGTAGGGCTGGCCTTCGAAAGAGCGTATTCTACAAGTACCGATATTAAATTACATAAAGATTTTGATGGTACTCATCCGAGTTTGCTTGGTACTTATCTAGCTGCTAATGTTGTTTTTTATACGATATTTGGGAGTTCCCCTGTCGGACTAAACTATAATTATTATGGTGCTATTTCTGATGAGGATAGACTTTTCTTACAAAATATTGCCATTGAAACCGTGACAGAGTTTTTTGAGTAAATGATGTACGATCAACGTCAGGGCGAATACTGATCGTTGTCATCTTCAAGATGTCTGTCCGATGCGCTAACCCTGAACTATGGGTAAAGGGTGGTTAAGGTCAGAAAATTCTAAGTATTTCTATTGCAATAGGTCTCCCTCGAGTTCGTTGTTAGGTTCATAGCGTCCAATGGTACGCTGATATATTATTTTGTCGTGTACGCTAGCCATAATTAGACAAGCAGGCAACGTTATCAACGATGCGCTGTGTTTGAGTTATTGCTGATGTAGTATGGTCCTACCCATGTAAGATTTCAGCATCACAGCAGAGGGTGCGTACTTGGGGCAAAGAGCCGGTGAATCAGCGGGATAAAATGCTCAAGCGGTTGAGACGGATAGTCGGGATCAAATGATAGCTGGTCCCAGTTGGCACAGAAATCCACACAGGCCTGATAGTGCGGGTGGTCTATTAGTTTGTCGCGGCTATTGCGGTCCTGATCATAGTAATGCATCCAGTAATAGCCCTGAAATAGCCCATGATGTAGGACTATCCAATAGTTCTTTTCGCTTACGTAGGGCCTCAGCATGGCTGCAGCCGTCTGGGAATGATTGGCAGGCGCAATTACGTCACCGATATCATGGAGCAACGCGCAGACTATAGTTTCGTCATCGGCGCCGTCATTCTCAGCTCGTGTCGCGGTTTGCAGACAATGCTCTAAGCGGCTTATCTTGTAGGGTGAGTCACCATCCATCAGCCGCAACCATTCGATCACGCGCTCGGCCTGAGCCGCTATATTGTCAGCATCATGGCTAAAGACTAGATCATAATCCTCGTGGCTAGCATGCTCCATGGCGGTGAAATCGACCTGTTTAGTCATGCTTATCATCCCGTTGTCGTTTCAATAAAACCAGTTTGTTGGCAACATTGTCTAGCTCAAAATAGGCGTCTTGTAGATGCCGTTTTCCCGTCGGCTCAAACGGCTCGCGGGCATGCAGTATACGATGAGCGGCAACCAGCATAATCTCACCACCCTCTAACCTAAACGTCGACCTATAGTCTTGCTCTGCGTCAGCGATCCGCAGGCAGAGTTCATGGTAGGCAAGATAGAATGCTTTTAGCCCCGTTTGTAGGGGACTCATCATCTGCATAAGCTGGTTGGAGAATCTCAAGCTAATAATATTGCCGGTATTGTCACAGCGCACCATGGGCGCCGCTGCATAGGTCTCATTATTATCATCAAATTGTCTAAAGGCTACTGGAAAATCACACAGTATTTGAAAGTAGCTCGGATGGTCGCTGCGCAATCGCTCTAACACAGCCCAACCGTCAACTACAATTGATTCGCCACCTGCTACCTCATTGTGCAGCATATGTAATGCCTGTACCGAGGGTGGGAAACTGTAGCTGGCGAAATCATTATGCGGCGGAAGGCCAAGCGCGGTATGGGCTATATTATAAACATGTCCCTCAACTGAAACATTGTGGATACGGTCAAATAGTAGCTCTCGAATGGGCCCGATGACCGAAGCCAATTGCTCTAATGTGCCCGGTTCTCGAGGCGCTTGCTGAATGACAATAACGCCCGACTGCATAAAGCTTTCCAGAGCCTCAATGGCAACTGTTTTGCTCGTTAAAAATGCGCTCCAGTTGTAGGTTCGAGGGCTAAAGGCTTTCGGCCAGGGCACAGACTGATAGGCAAACGATGTTCCGGAGCTGCTATGGATACTGTCTATTGGAAATAAGCTTTGATGATTATCGGGCCAGACAACACGCAAGGTGCCCAGTTCAAGTGTTACTTTCTGCGGGCTAATATCTACGGGCACCGCACTTAACATAAAGCGCTTTTCTTGAGTTTGGGTAACCCGACAATCGTCACAGAGACAGTTATCTCTCAGCCATAGGTATGGCAGATCGTATTGAGTGCCGTCCAGCAGCTGCACTAAAACAGACCCGTCCATTAACTCAGCACTGCCCAAAGAAGCTACCATACGGGCACCTTATTTATTGGTTCGTTTCTAAGCGGGAAAGTAACACAGTTGCGAAAGGCTCAGAAGTAAAATAAAAGGGGTCTTTGGCCTAGTTTTAGTTATGTCATGTGATGTGAGGGACAGGTTTTATTCAGGCGTCTGGTCGTACAGAAGCGCAAATATCTTCTGTAAGAAAAGCGCTATGCCAACAGTAGGAGAGGCTGTCGACATAGCCACATATATAATTACTAGCGCAGTTCGTTTGCGATCCCCTGTAACGTCCTACGTAAAGCCTTTAGCCTTTTTCGATTGGTATTATTGCTGTTTTTACCGGTGGCCAGTATCTTCATGGCCATTATTTTTCGGCTCAGTTTTTTGTCGCCACCGCTTGCTATTGCTAGCTCAGCATCCTTAACTAGTTCAATAACGCGTGTCGCAGTGTTGGCATTAATGGCATTGTCTTTAAGTAGCTGGTCGATATAGACGCGCGCGACGATTGGTGACGCCGGCCATGACATGGGTATCTGCCGCTGTGGATTAAAAGTTTTCCGCGGACCGCTCGAAGGATAGGCCAGTGCAGCTGCAGCAATTTCATTGGCGCTGAGATACTCGCTGGGTAATAGCGTCAGTACGTCGAGACCCCTGGTGATCTCTGTGCCATATATGTGGCCCTGATAGTAATAAGCTGACCAATAGCCACCGACAATGAGTTCGTCCTGTAAAATAGGGCCACGATCAAAATAGGCTATCTCGAACGGTTTGTTGGAGTTGGTAAAGTCGATGATCGAAATACCTCCCTGGTACCAAGCCTGTACGAATATATCGCGGCCGGGCACGGGTATTATTGAGCCATTATGCGCGACGCAATTCTCTGTTTCGAGCTGTGGTGCGGGCATTTTATAATGGCTTCGAAACTCAAGTTTGCCATTATCAATATCGTAAATTGCATTGGCGCCCCAGTCTAATGGGTCCCAGGCGCGGCAGCGTGCACGACCACCACCACCCCATTCATCAGTGAACAGTATCTTGTCGCCAGCATTATTGAACGTGGCAGAGTGCCAATAGGCAAAGCCAGTGTCAGTAACGGTGTCTATGCGCACGGGATCGAGCGGATCTGAAATGTCAAATAAAATACCATTACCTGAACAGGCACCAGCAGCCAAATTGGCCGATGGGAAAACGGTGATGTCGTGGCACTGATCGGTGCGCCAAGTGTCCTGAGTGTCATCGCCATGATCTCCACCACGCCAGAGTCCTGCGAGGGCACCTGTTTTAGGGTCGGCAAAGACCGCTGGGCTGCTGACGATGCGTGACTTAGAAGGGTCGGCGATCGGTATCTCGATTACATCGATACGAAACAGGGCAGTGCGGTCATCGCCCGGTAGTTCATCGATGCAGGTCTCCAATTCTTCCTCTTCGCGGACGCTGGATGTCCCTGAGTTGTAAACGATAATTTTGCCATCAGCGGTTGGGCCAGCCACCACTGAATGAGTGTGAGAGCCGCGACAGGTTTGTACTGCGCCGACTTGCTTAGGACGGGTCAGGTCGGAGATATCAAATATTCTCAGTCCGCGAAAACGCTCTGGACTGGCATCGGCTATCACACCTTTTAGACCGCAGTCCAGACGACCACGAGTTTGTTCAACCGACATTATGAGCAGATCACCGACTATAGAAACATCACCTTGGCCTCCCGGGCATACGACTGAAGACAGTCCAACCGGCAGCCCCTTTGCGTCGATACGGTACATGTTAAAGCCGTGGTAGCTACCGGTGACTAAAACATCATTGCTGAAGGCCATGTCCGTATTGGCGAAGCTGAGCATTGGGTATCGTCGATCTTGGGCTGCATTTTCCATAGACTGCGGCTTATCTTTATCGTCATTACTGTCCTCGGCTGAGGTCGTCTGTTCATCCTCTGGTGCGTCGGGCTTATCGGCGCCCCGCTCGATAGGGTTGCCAGGATCATAAAATCCTAAGGGTTTACGGAGTGAGCTCAGTAGCTGTAGATTCATAATGGCTTCACCAGCATCATAGAGTCCCGGTGTCAGGCCAGCTCGTGGATCTGTCGAAAGACCCACGAGAAGGCCATTCATGCGCTCAATTTCAACCGCCTGATCGTTGCTGACGTCTGAGGCGAATTCATTAAGCAGTGGGTCATAGGTGGATCCCGGCCACTCTCTGAGGTCCTCGACCATGGTTATTGCACCATCATGATGGGCGATCATGAGTCTGAGAAATAAGCGGTCGAAATCGATGCTCTTGGATGCTGCCAGCTGCGTCATCTGTGCCGGCGTCGCCATGCCAGCCATTTTGTGCCCCTGGTGCTCTTGGTGCCCTTTACTCGGCTCTGGCGCCATCTCTTCGCGTTCACGTAACCATGTCTGCATAAATGCTATCTCATCCGCCTGAGAGACATCAATGCGGCCAGCTAAGTCTAATAGGGTCTTATTATTGGTGCGTTGAGTCGCTAGCCTCGACATGAGGAGTGCCTGATGATGGTGAATAATCATACCTTGCATGAAACTCACATCGGCAGGTATATACGCCGAATTGGCAATTGCGACTGCAGTTTCAGCGTCTAAATTGAGTGTTGGCTGTCCCGGCGCGCCTGGCTGGACGATGGGTATTGCTGTTAGGACATTGGCGAAGGTGGGTAGGCAAACCAAGAGACTAATTATAATGGCCTGAGACATAATTCTACGTAGAGTTTTACGTGGTCTATTTTTCACAGCTTGCTCCTATTGGTAAAGTCATTTTGTGACTACTACTATAGTCGGCGCAAGGGCGTTGTGCGCTAAAACACTCACATCATTTCGGGGAGGTCTCTTTGTGTAAGATAAGTTAGGTGCGTAAAAGGTTTGCTTTTGAAGATCGCAATATTAATTGCAAGCTGCCTTGACCGACACGATAACGAGCCATTCCTAACCATTGCGAGCATGCTGGCTAGATCAGCAGCCAACAGGGGACATTGGGCTCAAGTTATCTTTAGGGCAGTGCGAGACTAACGCGTCGATCAAGGCTAGAAGACTTATTTTGCGGGTCTGAACCAGACTAATATAGCCTGGTTGCAGAGCGGTACCATGACAGGTGGCCCCATTGATCTAGCCCGTAGAATCCAAAAATAGTTGGTGTATTAGGCAACTGTATTCTATTTTTTCTTAAGGCTAGTGAGACCAAGCTGAGGCTGGGATTACTTATCAATACTCCAGATACCGGGGCCACGAGCAGCGATAAATAGGAACACAAAGCAGTACATCGCGGCTAGTTCACCGTTATTGAGCATAGGGAAAAAGTCATTCATACCGTGGATCATCCAGTAGGCCACGGCCATCATGCCACTGCAAATAAATGCCGCCGGGCGCGTCAATAGACCAATCATGACCAAACCACCACCGATTATTTCTATAGTCCCAGCGGTATACATTAGAGGATTTAGCGGGTACGGGAACTCCTTAGGAAAGTTAAAAAGCTTTTGCGCGCCGTGCCAGATGAAGAGAAAGCCGGTAACGATTCTCATTAATGCGTAGATTTTTTCATGGTGAGTTTCAAGTAGGTTATCTAAAAAGTTCATCTCTATGCCTCTAGTTATGTTTATAGTCACGGTCTTATACCAGAATTTTTGGCAGTATCATAGTTTTAACGAGGCGACTATTAAAGATGTAGGCTTAGTTAATGATCGCGCGTCACGTTGCTTATATAGGTCGGTTTCATTATGATCAAACGGCACAAAAGCGTTGTTATGGCTTAGGGTAATGAGGTAGTTGGTGTGGCTAGATAAATCAATAAATAAAGGGCCTAAAATGAAAACAAGAGTATTCTTTTCTAACTTAGTAAGCCTCCTGTCGATTGTGGTAAGTAGCCAAATCTATGCTGCGGATTCAGTTTCTGGTAAAGATCTTTACAACCAGCACTGTTCGGACTGCCATGCAATGAGCCTGCGAGGGTCAGCGCATGGTAGCGAACTGGTCGGCAGTGCATTTATCGAAAAATGGCGCGCCTTGGGTTTTGATGAGCTGGATACCGTTATCCGGGGGTCTATGCCGCCGGGTAATGCAGGGCAGCTAAAGTCGCAAACCTACAGCTCGATACATCGCTATATTCTATCGGCCAATAGCATCAACATAGCAGTCGAAGGTGAGAGTGACATAGGTACAAACACTCCGGCAACGCCAACTCTCGAAGGATTCGTTTCATTTTCCGAGCAAGAGACAGTCAACGCGCTGGGACAGAGTGGTTCTCGATTCAATAACCAAGTGCTCACAGATTTTAAGCTGGTCGATGAGGCGGCAATTGAGCAACCCGCTGCAGCTGACTGGCTATCTTGGCGCCGGACGCAAGATGGGCAGGGTTATAGTCCTCTGCGAAAAATCCATCGTGGCAACGTGAATAAACTATCCTTGGCTTGGTCTATGACAATGGAGGAGGGTAGTAATCAAGGCACGCCCTTGGTGAGTCAAGGTATTATGTTCCTTACCCATCCAGGCAATGTGGTCCAGGCTCTCGACGCGACTAACGGCGATCTTATCTGGACCTTTGAGTACGACTATCCCGAGGAGTCTAGAACCCTTGGAGGTCCAACACGCAACATCGCGCTCTATCAAGATAAAATATTTATGGCCACCTATGACGCTGCATTAATAGCGATAGACGCCAAAACAGGAAAGTTACTCTGGAGAACGGTCAAGGCAGATTATCGCGATGGGTTTACGCATACCAGTGGTCCGACTCTCGCTAATGGTGTGATTATCAGTGGTATTAATGGCTGTGAGCGTTTTGTGAAGGATGGGTGTTTTATTACAGGCCATGATCCGGATAGCGGGAAAGAGCTTTGGCGAACGTCGACCATTGCTTTACCCGGTGATCCCAATGATGCAACTTGGGGTACAATTCAGCCGGCATTTCGCGCTGGCGGTGACACTTGGATTCCAGGAAGTTATGACCCTGCTCTGAATCTATTCTTTATTGGTACGTCCCAGGCGAAACCATGGGTGGCGGCCAGTAGGGGAATGACGCCAGATCAAGCAGCGCTGTATACTAATTCGACGTTGGCGTTGAATCCAAACTCCGGAGAGATTATTTGGCATTTTCAGCATGTGCCGGGCGAAACAATCGATATGGAAGTGGGATTCGAAAGGATACTCATCAACGAGGGATACAATAAAGACAAACCGGTGCTGTACACTATCGGAAAAGATGGGATTCTTTGGAAACTCGATCGTAAAACGGGCAAATTTTTAGAGCTTTTTGAGACAGTCCCACAAAATATTTACCAGTCAATCAACCATGACACTGGGCAGTTGGTATATCGGCAGGATATTCTAGAGGCTAGCATCGACCAGCCATTTACCGCTTGCCCTGGCATCTATGGGGGTCATAACTGGCAATCAGCCGCTTATGACAAGCCGCATCAGGCACTGATTATACCGATACACCAGCTATGCTCGGATATGGTAGGACGGGCCGTTGCCAAGGAAGAGGGTGGCGGTGGCTTTGGTGGCGACTCAAAGACCTACGAAATGCCAGGTGCGAATGGAATGATTGGCAAGTTATTGTCGATCGGTCTCAACCCTATGGCTGAGAAATGGTCTCATGAACAGGAAGCTATGTTTCTCACCTCGGCGCTTACCACGGCGGGAAAGTTAATATTCATTGGTGACTTAGATCGGTATTTTAAGGCGTTTGATTCGGAGACGGGTGCAGTTGTTTGGCAGACGCGGTTACCCGCGGCACTGCATGGATTTCCTATCACCTATAGCGTCAATGGCCGACAATTTGTCAGTGTTTCTGCTGGCATGGGTGTTTTCCGAGCGTTGACGGCAACCGTGTCGCCGGACATATACCAACCCTCAGGTGGCAATGCCATATATGTCTTTGAATTGCCGCAACGGATTGACAGATAGGGCCTATTTTGGGTCGGTCGACAGGCCTCTCGGTGCGGATAATACGGCAACGGATCGAGGTGGATTATCGGTCAATTAGGGTCCGCAATATAATACTAGCCCCGGGCTATCGTGATCCGCAATGAGGTAAGTTTGTGATAAGACCCGCTGCTATTTTCGCACTACTAACGGCGGGCCTATGCTGGGGAACGACGGGCATATATGTGCGTGTTCTTGGCGAACGCGGCTTCTCGTCCTTTGAACTTTTAGCTATTCGACTACTGATGGTATTCATCATCTTAGTACCTATTATGTTTCTTCCCACGATACGGCGATCGTCATCAATAGTGGGGCTCAGTGTAGCGCAAAGAAATGTCGCTCTTAGAGTCAGTCTGCTAATGCTGTTCTATTATCTGGGCGCTATTTTAGCGATTCAGCACCTGCCACTTATACTGGCTGTCTTGCTGTTTGGCTCATCGCCATTAATCGCATGGTCATTAGAATTGATCTTGGCACGGCGGCTCCCTGACAGTAGTGAACGCGTCCAAAGTTTGGGCGTATTGTTGGGTACCTTGGGACTGCTCGGCTTGGCCTATGGCCGACATTCAGGGTCTATGGCTCCGGCGGGCGCTGTGCCGCTCCTTGGTTATGCCGGAGGTATCACAGCGGCAATGGTCACTGTAATCAATGCCCGTATTTTGCGGCGGGCAGGTGCAGCGGCGCCACCTTCAATCAGTATTTCACTGGTAACGTCTATTTTGGGTGCAGTGCTCGTACCCTTATTGTTTATTGATTCAGTGGGTCTGTTTTATCGGATCCAAGATAGTTGGTTTACGCTACTGGGCTTTGGTGTAGTAGCCACTTTGATACCCGGCTTTGCTATTGTCTATGCCGGCTCGAGATTGCCAGCAACAGCGACATCGACAGTGTCAATTCAGTTGCAGGTTTGGACCGTGATTCTGGGCTGGCTAATCTTAAATGAGACGCTGTCGTATAGCCAAATTATCGCGGCAATTTCGGTGATGCTAGGCACCGCTTTGTGCCTGCTGAAGTCACAGGAGAAAAGTCGTAGCTAGCTGTGACAGGTTAGCTTCGTGTCATATAGTGAATTGGTGAGGACCAAGCACGCTCCTGAATAGTGGTAGCCAGGTCGGGTCGTGGACTGACATCTTCACGAATGGCATCCCACGTCGACCAACGGCAAGTAGGGTTTTCAAGCACACGGGCGTAATAAAATGCGCGCTGATCGGCCTTAAAATTTGGGTCATGCCAAAGAGTGGATAATTGTGCTGCGCCGGTTTCAGGATTAATTGTACAGTCAGAGATATCGACCCGAGCACCATTATCAGGACATCGATTAGTATCTTCGTTCACCTCTGCACCGTTTGCGCAGGCGATATCAATGACATCCTCATGAGTAGACCCAGCTGCGTCGACCCAGCCTTTGATGATTTGAAGGCGTTGTAACGGCGCATTGTCTGGATCAGCTGATGCCATGACTAAAAACCCGGGTGACCCCCTATCATCTAGCGCATTGTCTTTCGCTAAAAGAGTCCCGCCCATACTGACGCCCTTTGCATAAGCCTGTTCGATGCCATCAGCTGCAGTGAGCAGACTATTATCAAAGTCATAACCCGCAAAAAGTCGGATTCTTAGTCTAGGCCCTGAGGTTGCAAACACTTCTTTGCGCCTGAAGGCACTATAAATAGATTCTCTAGTATTTTCTTCGGCCCATACGGCAGCTAAACCGGAGGCGCTGAAAGTGGGGGTAGCTGCGCCCGCGTAAACATTATTTTCTATCTTGATATATAAACTTTTTCCTAATGGAGAGGGGCTAGCCGCTGACATTATCTTATTACCATAATAAGCAATTTGACCACCTATTCCTTTCATTGGAGTCGAGCCTCTTTGCTCTGGGAAACTAGATAGTATGCCAAGCTTGGAAACGAATGCTGCTTCATCATTCTGGGTAGCCGCTGAATGGGTATCACTAGAGCCAATAAACCCAAACTGGTAGGGATTTCCTATGCCCTGTTTCTCAAGGGTTAAGCCTTTTTTTAGCGCTTGACGCAGATAGGAGCCATCTACTTTGCTCAGGGCACCAGTTGCTACTCTGTAAGGCATAATCTCAAAGCCAGCCCATTCATCACGAGTCGACAAAATAGGATGTGTTTCGGATGTTCCTTTTATCTGAGTTATCTCTATTATTGGTTCATTTCTACTACGTGCCTGCACATAAGTCTCATCAAAGGGATTTTCATTCCAATCGGTTACCTTAAACATCTCACCGTTTGAGCCATTTGAGTTATGCGGTATCGCCAAACTTTCAACGCCCTCACTTCTGAGTTCGTCCATCCAAGCCCAGAGGTCCTCAGGGTTAGTCGAGTGAGCGCGAGAAAACGGCTCACGCGGCAGTCTATCTGTTCCCTTGAAAATAACGTTTCTATGTAAATTTCCCATGTCCGAGCTGGATGTCGTATATTCATAAGCTGCAAACGTAGTAAATTGGCCAGGATCATTGAATTGATCGGCAGCTTCGATTGTATCTTCCCAGGCCGCTCTTACCACGCCAAGGACTTCTTGCCGATCCAAAGTACCATCGATAATACCTTTGGTGGCATTGGGTATGAAACCTGAGAATGTCAATAGACGCTTAACTGTACTCATCAAATCTACGCCAAATTTTTCTGCGCCGTTTAAGCCATGATAGGGTTCCGAGAATTCGTTCTGTGAGAAGCTCGTAGATTTTTCAGCGGCCGCCTTTACCAACCCTAAGAATACTGCGTGATCGGTTACAGCATAGAAATCCATCGGCTTGGTTAGCTGCATATTAAAGCCCGCAGGGTTTTTAATAGGCCCCCCTTTGGCAAAACGATAAGCATCATAGGGTGTTGCCAGAGTTCCGAAAGCATAGCCATCGAAGGAGTACGCAGTATGTACATGCAGGTCCCCATAGTAGACCTTTCGCTCCTGGCGTACGTCAGTCTTATTAGAAGTTACGGGTTCAGAGGTAAGAAAACGTTCTAGTAATATAGTCTCAGTTTCAAAAAGTTGAGTTCGACCACCTAAAATAGCGCCATAGTTCAGTCGCAGCTGAGCATCAATCTCTGCAGTTTCAGCAATGACACCTTCATCCCCATGGACATTGGCAGCGGAACTAAAAGTCTCACTAGAGGGGTCCATCTTTTCCCCAGAGCATGAAGCTATGACCAACCCTACGATTAAAATTAAAGCTAAGTGACTAAATTTATTACGCATACTCATCATCGTCATACCCTCTGGGTGTAAGGCCAGCAATCGAATTTTGTTGGTCTCTCATTATTATGGCGTTTAGTGCGACAATATGTAAATGGCTAGATTAAACAGGTAATTGTTCTCTCAGTAATAGGTAAAGCGATACGACTGTCTTTACGAAACTCAGATGAATTCTCACGATATGCGAGTAAGAGTAAGAGTAAGAGTAAGAGGAGGAGGTTCTCAGGAGCACAGCAATACCGTCAAACTTTACCTCAAAACGCTATTGGACGCGCATGTAGATGTCGGCCAAAAATGTCTGACATCCCAAATGCTATTGGCTGTCTATCGGCAGAATTTATAACGTCTGATATGGGTCTGGCTATTTTTAGACACCGTTAAAAATGCGTTTTTTTGGATTACTATGGCACGAGAGGCCGGACGTACAAATTAATGAATCTCTCTTTGGGGGAAATTATCTCGCTGATCGCGATGGGTGCTCCAAAAACTGGTATGGATTCACGATTTACCGTCAATGGAATCAAACAAGCAATGCCTCGCGAAGCTCAAATTAGAAGAAACTGCAAGGCGCTGATAGTCTCCAAAGCAGAGTAACCTATTTTGGTACTCAAAGAATTGAAGTGTTTATCGGAATCTAATAATTGGGTTAAAAAAGAGACCTCTGCACAACGTGCAGAGGTCATATTTTTGGTGGAGCCTAGCGGGATCGAACCGCTGACCTCAACACTGCCAGTGTTGCGCTCTCCCAGCTGAGCTAAGGCCCCAAAATGGAAGAGCATCATAGGGAGGCTCCGACTTCAAGTCAAGCTTGATTAAGCGGCATTTGTCGAGTGATGACATTTGAATTTTGCAGGTACTAGCCACTATAATTTGCATCAACTCGCAGTATTTATTGCGATACATCGACAAACTGCTGCTGTCAGTCTGCTTGAGGTAAGAACGCTATTGATCCGCGCTAAAAGTGGTGATTGGGCTTTACTTTAATAGACTATAAAGGGTAACTTTCAGCCTGGCATTGCTAGTAATTACCTGGCCTTAACTGAGCGTATAACATGAATAGATTAGGGTTCTTCGGACCAAGAGTCATTGGCTGGATAATGGTAATAGTGTGGGTATTTCCTGCGGTATCTTACGGTGCCATTACTGTTGATGGTGTGCTTGATGAGCTTGAGTGGGCAGATGCGGTGACGTACCAAGACTTTGTCACGGTAGAGCCACTAACGGGTGATATCGCAAAGTACGCGACTGAAGTGCGTATGATTACCACTGAAGATGGCATTTTTGTTGGTTTTACAAACTATCAGCCTGCATCGGTCCCCAGAGTTAATAGACATTTTGCGCGAGATGCCCAAATAGACGGGGATCGCAATATTGTTAGTTTTGATTTTGATGGTAACGCCGAGGCCGGTTACGGCTTTACGGTTAGCTCGGCTAACTCGCGCCAAGATGGTATTCTTGGTCCGGCCAGCTACTCGGGGGATTGGGACGGTGACTGGTACTCTCAAACATCGAGTAATGAGGAGTACTGGTACAGTGAAATTCATATTCCTTGGACAGTTGCACCCATGTCCGACGCGGGTGGTAGCGCTAAAGATATGGCGGTATGGTTTTCTAGGGTAGTTTACGGCGAGTCGTTGCGTTTCGCCTTTCCCAATGCTCATTTCAGTCGTAATACCTTTATGGAAGACTGGCACCCGATAAAGGTAGATCAGGTCAAAACGTCTACTCTGAACTGGTTCCCCTACGTTAGTTATAACAAAGCGCTTAAGTCTAATGACATCGATAATGGTGGGTTAAATGGGGGCTTAGATGTTGTTTGGCGGCCCAGCAGCAGCACGCAGGTGACGGCGGCCATCAATCCAGATTTTGGTCAGGTAGAGAGCGATAATCTGGTCGTAAATTTTTCAGCATTCGAAACCTATGTTGATGAAAAAAGACCATTCTTTACTGAAAATCAGAGTCTTTTTGGTAGCTCTGAATCTGACAACCGACTTCTCTATACGCGGCGCATCGGTGCCGGGGCGGGAAGCGCTGCCGGCGGACTAGTAGACGTTGATCTAGCGGTCAAGCTGACGCATTTTGGCAAGTCAGTAGATATGGGGCTTTTTGTTGTCACTGAGGACAAGTCTGAGGGGAGTGATGGTGGTGATTTTTTATCCAGTCGTATTCAGCGAAAAGTTGATGCGCTTGCCATTGGCCACAGCCTTACTTATGTTGAACGCCCTGAATTATCCAGACAGGCCATAGTGCAGGCAGTTGATATGAACTGGCATGCTGGTGAGGGTACCATTGTCCGTGGTCAGCTGTTGTACAGCGATATACAGCAACAGGCCAGGTGGTCTAATGGGCAGACATCTGAAGATAGTCAAGACATTGCGAGCTGGCTAAGCCTCGATTATTCGCCCAGTGATGAGTGGAATAGTGAACTCTACGTGGCGCATTATGGCGATCGGTTTGATATGAATGATATGGGGTTCATGAGGCGCAACGACTTTAATGAGTTTTATCTGAGGTCGAGGCAAAATCGACTATCCTATGGGGAAAGCTCAGGATTACTCTCAAGCTACAGGTCAATTGAATATGATTACCTCGAGAATAACGCTGGCGACGGATTGGGAGCCTGGATTGGCTTAGAGTATGGCTGGACGTTTCGGTCAACCCGAAGTCTAAAATTTGCCCTCAGCTCAACGTTATCTGGTTGGGATGATCGCATTAGTCGGGGTCACGGTTTATACGCGCGACCTAGACAGTTTGAAGGCAGCATAGAGTATCTTAGCCCAAGGGGTGATGATTATGTTTACAGGATCACGGGGGGCGTTAATAACGACGGGACCGAAAAGTTCTCCTCCTTCGTAGATTTTAGCCAGACAAAATATCTGACTCAAACGGTGACAATTGGCAGTGAGTTACGGTATGAGGACCTGCAGGAATGGTTGATTTGGGATACGGATGTTGAGCAGTTAGGTCTTTATCAGGCGGCGTCTTTTTATGCTGACGTGCGTTTGGATTGGTATCCCTCGAGTCGTCAGGAAGTGCGCTTAAAATTCCAGTGGTCTGGCATTGATGCGTCTGTATTGGGAGGCTACCAGCTGGGTAGTGGCGGTAAGTTAATATCCTCGGGTACGCCATCTTCGAATTTTAGTGTTAGTGATACGGCCATGCAGCTTCGCTATCGGTTTGAGTTGGCGCCTCTATCAGACCTATTTGTGGTTTACAGCCGCGGCGGTACCTTTGATACAGCGTCAGGTGATGAGGGCGCAAAAACTCTTTTAAGTGAGGGCTGGCAAGGTCTGCAGGTTGAGTCTCTGATCCTTAAAATTCGTTATAGAATATGATGAGTCGACCGATAATGTATGTTAACGATCAACTAGAGAAAACGATATGACGCACGTCACTGAATTATGGGTGAATCGTGGGGACCTCAGAATTTCCAGGCCCGTGATGTCAACGATGCCAGCCATAGGCGAGGGCGAAGTGCTAGTGGCTATTGATAAATTTGGCCTTACTGCTAATAACGTCAGCTATGCTGTTGCTGGCGACAGCATAGGTTATTGGGGTTATTATCCTGCAGAGGATGGTTGGGGCAAGGTACCTGTTTGGGGCTGTGCTTCAGTGATTGAGTCGTCCTGTGCAGAAGTGCCTGTCGGCGATCGTCTGTGGGGGTTTTTCCCTATGGCCAGTCATGCGATTTTGCAGCCAGGGCATGTCCATACTGACTACTTTATGGATCTCGCAGACCACAGGCAGGGCTTGCCTGCGCTGTATAACCAGTTTCGTCGCACTCAGGCTGAACCCGCTTTTATGCAAAATTTAGAGACTGAGCGCTGTTTGTTATTTCCGTTGTTCTGTACCTCTTATCTGCTCTATGACTACTTAATCGATAATGCATTTTTTGGTGCGCAGCAGGTGGTGATAGGCTCGGTATCATCGAAAACTGGCTTTGGCTTAGCGCAGATGTTACATCGAGATAATACTGTCAGCATCTCTGTCATTGGGCTCACTTCGGCCAAAAACCAAGACTTTGTGTCTGAGCTGGGTTGCTGTGATCAGATAGTTCTCTACGGTGACGAACAGCTTATCGATGCTTCCTTGCCGACCGCCTATGTGGATATGTCAGGGGATGCGGGGTTGACCATTGCACTGCACAATCATCTGGGCGAAAACATGGTTGAGAGCGCTATGGTTGGGGCCAGTCACTGGGAGAATCGAGGCCCGGTTGGCCATCTGCCCGGTGCTCGGCCAACCTTCTTTTTTGCTCCCGGACAGATCGACAAGCGCAACAAAGAGTGGGGCCCAGGGGTGGCTATGAATAAAGCCATGTTAGCCAGTGCCGAGGTTGCCGCGAGGGTTAACGGGAATCTGGCGGTTGAATGGGTGCAGGGTGCCGAAGCGCTCAGTCAGGTTTGGATTCAACTACTCGACAATAAGATACCACCCAGTAAGGGTCTTATGGTGTCGCTGACTTAGTTGGCTGCAGCAGGTACCCGTCACAGGAGCCTGCTACGCCAGTAGGGGCCTAGAGTGTAAAGCCGCCATCGACCACAATACATTCGCCATTAGTGTAGCTGGCGGCATCCGACACTAGATACAAGACAGTACCAGCCATCTCTTCAGGTTCGGCATGGCGAGCCATCGGGATTGTCTGCATAGCTTGCGCGTAGATTTTTTCATCGCTAAATAGAGCACCAGCAAATTGCGTTTTGGTCATGCCGGGCAACAGGGCATTGACCCGAATATTGTGGCGTGCGCACTCTTTAGCAAAGGCCTGAGTCATATTGACGACAGCGGCTTTGGTGATGGAATAGATACCCTGCATGGGGCCAGGCTGTAAGGCATTGATTGAGGCGGTGTTGACAATCGCGCCACCGCCGTTGTCGCGCATTAACTTGCCGCCCTCGACACACATGAAGAAATAACCGCGGATATTAACGTCGACCGTCTTGGTATAGGCACCCAGGTCTGTATCCAAAATATCACCAAAGTAAGGGTTGGTCGCAGCGTTGTTGATGAGAATATCGAGTTTGCCAAATTTCTGCTTAATAAAAGCAAAGGTCTCGGTAATATTTTCCATACTGCCGACATGGCAGGCATGTGCTTCGGCACTGCCACCGTTGGTCGTAATGGCATCTGCTACTAGCTGACAGCCATCGAGTTTACGGCTCGAGACGATCACATGCGCACCTTGCTCGGCAAGCAATTTAGCAATGGCTTCGCCAATCCCGCGACTTGCGCCGGTGACTAAGGCAATTTTTCCAGTTAGATTAAATAGATTAGTACTCATGGAGGCGGTTCCTTTAGGCGTTAATGGTATTTATGGTTGGGTAAGGTGCGTGAGATGCACCGCGATATCAGAGCGCATCAGGCTGCGTATGCGGGTATAGGTAGTCCTGTCTTTAAGCGCGAGCTTTTGGGCCATTTCAAAGCCAGCGGTCTGCAGTTGATCACTATCGTAGAGTCCATCTACAATACCGTTTTCGAAGCACTCCGCCCCCGCGTAGGCGGCCCCTGTGAGCATCATAGTGCGCAGCGCCTGCTTGTTAGGTAGCAGGTGAGCAATAGCGTTGGCCACCGGCGTAAAGGGAATTCTAATATTGACTTCAGGAAAACAAAAGCGCCCGCGATCTGCGCGCATCAGTCTAAAGTCGGCGGCTGAAGCCATGATGGCGCCACCGGCATAGGCATTGCCATTAATGCAGACGACTGTCGGGGCATTAAGCAGGGCTAGACGGCAGAGAGTCGTTTCAAAAAGATGCACGAACTCTTCGCTATCTTGCGTATTTTGAGTGTTTAACCATGCGAGATCGATACCGGTACAAAACGTTTTCTCATGCTCACAGGTGAGCATTAACGCCGTCTCCCCCTGATATTGTTCTACCTCATCAAAGGCAGCTAAATACTCACGCATAGTGGCCGTAGTCAAGGTATTGTCCTTGGCGGCATTGATCAGTGTCAGGACATGAATACCGTCCTTTAGCTCCAGGCTGATTGTGCTCAATGTTTTGAATCCTTATTTTTGAACCATGGCTTGAGCGCCTTTGATGAACTTATCTTGCCCTTCGGTATCGTCTAGCAAACTGTCGATGCTGATCGGAACAGTGACACCTTTTTGCATCGCCGGAATTTCCTTCATGGCGTTGAGCCAGCGATCGAGGTTGTCTAAACCTTGGCGGGACACTCCGGACCATTTGTAAGTGCGCACCCAACACCAGTTGGCGATATCAGCGATAGAGTAGTCATCTGCTAGCCATTCGCTTTCGCCGAGCCGTGTATCCAATACCTCAAATAATCGGCGTGTTTCATTTTGATAGCGGTCGATGGCGGGCTGAATCTTCTCGGGAAAGTAGCGGTAGAACACATTGGCCTGTCCCATCATGGGCCCTATGCCACCCATCTGGAACATAAGCCACTGCATAACCTGTGAGCGCCCTCTAATGCTAGTGGGTAATAGCTTGCCCGTTTTTTCAGCTAGATAAACCATAATCGCACCGGACTCAAAGATGGCGAGATCATCCATACTCCGGTCAATAATGGCAGGAATTCGCCCATTGGGATTGATGCTGAGAAACTCGGGTTGTTTCTGATCGCCAGAGCCTAAGTCAATGGCGTGGGTTGTGTAATCTAACGCCAAAGCTTCTAGGGTACAGGAGGCCTTGTGCCCGTTTGGTGTTGATGCAGTAAAGAGATCTATCATGGCTACTGTCCTGTGTCTGGGGCCGGGTTAAAAGCCAGATTTACCTGCGAGTATCTGAGCATAAAAAGCTTGATCGAGTAATTCATACTTGTTGGAGTTGGGCTTTTTGATATAGATGGGCTGATCGATCTGGTCGAGATGAAAGGCCTCTCTCTTCAGTTGACCTTTGACTAACTTAAAGGTACCAGTGGTATCCTGTTCTTTTTCGATCCGCACAAATACAGGGCACGCAAAGCTGGGAAGCTCGCGATGGGCATAGAGACTAAATGCCTCGGGATCAAACTGCATGCCGTCTTTGAGAGTAATAGCCGCCATGCCGGCACGGCCTTCGACGCCAGGCACCTCAACCCCATAAACATTGCTGATCTCAACCTGTTCACAAGCATTGAGAATTTCACCAACCTCATTAGTCGAGACGTTTTCCGCTCGCCACCGAAAGGTATCACCGACGCGATCAACGAATTGAAAGTGCGGCAAACCCATCGCAAAGCCTACATCGATTTGACGAATAAGGTCGCCGGTATTAAACCAACGATCGCCAGGTTCGAGGACATCAGTTAAAATCTTGTCGTCCGAGGCTTGCTTGTCTTTATAGCCATCAAATTGGTACTTCTGGCTAACTTGACTCAGCAGTAAGCCCGCCTCACCGAGGGCAACTTCGATTAGGTTTCCGTTGTTGTCTCTTGTAATTTCATCGGCATCAACATCGTACTCGACAATCAGTAAATCGGCAGAACTGGTACCGATGGTGTCGTCCTTGTTAAGAATATTTAGGAAGGTGACATTGCTTTCACTGGCACCATAGACCTCACAGATGCGTTTAACTCTGAAGCGTTTACGGAATTCACCCCAAACATCTGGTCGCAGCCCGTTGCCAAGCATCGACCTAATGGGATTATTTTTCTCTTCGGGGCACTCAGGTTGTAGTGCCAAATATCGACACAGCTCACCCACATAGATAAACAGCGTAGTCTGGTGTTTTTGTACTTCAGGCCAAAATTGGGTGGCCGAGAAGCGCCGCCGCAAGAAGATGGAAGCGCCGCTATAGAAGCAGGTGCCGACACCCAGTAAAAATCCGGTAATGTGGTAAAGGGGAAGGCAAACGTACATGCGGTCCGATTGTTTGGCATGAAATCCGACCTTGGAAAAGGGATGGGGCGCCGACATGACTTTGCGATGAGGAATAATGACGGGTTTAGGGAGCCCCGTGGTCCCCGAGGTGAAGATATACAGGGCGACTTCAGCTGCGCGAATATCCTCTGTTTGGGGAAGATTTGCCTCGGGCATATTGGTGAGTGTCGATGTGAAATCCAATGCCCAGGCGGGTGCTGTTCCGCCTATAGCGCGGTCAGCAACCCACAGATAGTCTCGGTCAGCCAAATTGACATCACTTCTTATGCCTTCAACCGCCATTAAAAGCTCTTGCCCAACCAAACATTTCTTGGATTCAATGGTATTGATACAATGGGCCAGAGGGCGATCGGTCAGGCCTGTATTAATTAACCCTGAGACAGCACCTAGTTTAGACAGTGCCACTATACTGCATAGCAGCTCGATGCGGTTTTCAATAAATACTGCTACCGTATCACCGCGCTGTATACCCTGCAGGGTAAGACTATGAGCAAATTGGTTTGTCAGGGCGTTGAACTGAGACCAGTTGAGCTCAGTGCCTTCGAATATAATCGCTGATTTTTTGGCATGACGCGCGGCGGTCTGTTGAAACATTAGCCCTAATGAGGTCTTCTCTTCATTGGCCGGTGGCTTGAATAAAATCAAGGTTGGAGCGCTCATTATAAAATTGTAAAGAACGCGAAAGAATTCAATGGTCTTCGTCATTATTTGCCCTAGCTTTGATTGCTATTTATTTTTTCAGCCATTATTATGGCATTCAATGTGACAATATGTAAACGGTTACCTTCTCTTGGTAAATCTACCCGCAGTTTAGCGTATATAGCGCTTAAGGATCTTAATTCAATGACTAACACAAATACTCTATTTAATGCGTTTCAGATGGGTAATCTGACCTTGAAAAACCGCATTGTAATGGCGCCCATGACTCGCAGTTTCTCGCCCAACGAAAACATACCAGGCGACGATGTTGTTGACTACTACCGGCGTCGTGCAGAGGGTGGGGTCGGTTTGATTATTACTGAGGGAACCTGCGTTGACCATCCTGGCGCCAGCGGCTATCCAGACGTGCCGTACTTCTATGGTGAGGCCAGGCTAGCTGGTTGGCGGAAAGTCGTCGAAGCTGTGCACGGTGCAGGTGGCAAAATTGCCCCACAACTTTGGCATGTCGGGGCTGTCAGGAAAGCTGGCGTGCTGCCTGAAGGCGATGTGCCTGGATACGGGCCGTCGGGTATGAATATGCCAGGTAAAGTGAATCGTCATGTGATGACCCAACAAGATATTGATGATGTTGTGCAGGCCTTTGCCCAGGGCGCTGCGGATGCTAAAGCCATAGGCTGCGATGCTGTGGAGCTGCACGGCGCTCATGGCTATCTGATTGACCAATTCTTTTGGGAAGGCACTAATCAGCGGGACGATAAATACGGTGGCTCGATGGAAAGTCGTGGGCGCTTTGCGGTGGAGCTCATCGAAGCTGTGCGCGCAGCTGTTGGGCCTGATTTCCCTATTATCTTGCGCTGGTCGCAGTGGAAGCTACAGGACTACAAGGCCCGGTTAGCTCCTAGCCCAGAACTGTTAGAGCGTTTTCTAGCGCCCCTCTGTGAGGCAGGGGTCGATATTTTTCACTGCTCTCAGCGCCGGTTTTGGGAGCCGGAGTTTGAGGGAAGCGATCTAAACTTGGCTGGATGGACACAGAAAATCACTGGTAAGCCAGCGATTACTGTCGGTAGTGTGGGATTGGATGCCGTATTCACGCCATTGCCGGGCGAGCGTACTTTTAGAGAGGCAGAGACCGCTAGCCTTGAGGAGTTGTTGCGTCGTATGGATAGGCAGGAATTTGATCTGGTTGCAGTGGGTAGGGCATTGATTGCTAATCCCTCTTGGGTTGATATGATTCAGGCGCAGCAACACAAAGACTTAAAGCCATTTCGCAAAGAAGATTTGGCCCAGTTACTTTAATACCTCGCTTTTGACAGGGCGTCGTAAAGTAAAATTTAATCCATAGTAAGGAGAGGTCTCTTGGAGTTACAGGATAAGATTATTGTCATCACGGGCGCCGGCAGCGGCATTGGCCGGGCACTAGCGATTCGCTTTAAAGCCGAGGGTGCTAAGGCAATTGTTTGCGTAGACATCAACTTAGCCAACGCTCAGGCGACCGCCGAGACGATCGGTGGTGTAGCTATGTCGGCAGACGTTGCCAGAGAAGAAGATATTATTCGGGTTATCGAGGAGACTGAGTCTACCCTCGGGCCGATCGACTTATTCTGTTCCAATGCTGGGGTGGGATTGGCGCCAGCACTTGACTCTCCAAACAGCCAATGGCAGATGAGTTGGGATATCAATGTCATGTCGCACCTGTTTGCTGCTCGCCATATGGTGCCGCGCATGGTTGCCCGAGGTGGCGGTTATCTACTTAATACCGCCTCAGCGGCTGGTGTGCTCAATCAAATAGGTGGCGCAGCTTATGGAGTAACGAAGCATGCAGCGGTGGGCTTTGGTGAGTGGGTCGCTATTCACCACAGGCATGAGGGCATTAAGGTTTCGATGCTCTGCCCTCAGGCTGTGCGCACGCCAATGACGGACAATGATGACCCCGCGACAACGGCTGCCGCTGTCAGCGGCATGATTGAACCTGAGGAATTGGCAGATACAGTGGTTGAAGAGTTACGCAAGGAAAGCTTTATGATTTTGCCGCACCCCATTGTTTTGGAATATATGCGCAATAAAACCAATAACTATGATCGCTGGATTGGTGGCATGAACAAATTAATGAGAAGTATTCTCGGTGTCGAACGTTAGTTAACTTTATAAGGATCTGGTGATGGGATTTGAAATCAGTGATCGAGCTGAGCAGATAAATGAAAAGCTTAAGGCTTTTATGGAAACGCACATCTATCCCCGCGAGGCGGAATATGATGAGTTTACCAGCGATCACAATAATCTTTGGCAGTATCCAGATTGGTATGAAGGCTTAAAAGACGAAGCCAAGAAGCAGGGGCTATGGAATCTATTTTTACCTGCTGAATACAAGCCCTGGAGCCCCGGCTTAACCAATCTAGAAATTGCGCCCCTATTTGAGACCATGTCCCGCGCCGCTTGGGCGCACCAGATCTTTAACTGCAATGCGCCAGACCGAGGAAATATGGAGGTGTTAGCGAAATATGGCACACCAGAGCAACAAAAACAGTGGTTAGAGCCGCTTTTAGCCGGTGAGATTCGCTCGGCCTACGCCATGACAGAGCCTGATGTCGCCTCATCTGATGCGACCAATATGGAATTACACATTGAGCGCGATGGCGATGACTACGTGCTTAACGGCCGCAAGTGGTGGACCACTAATGTTATAGGCCCTAAGTGTAAAGTAATGCTTGTTATGGGTAAGTCCAATCCCAACGCCCCTCGGCATCAGCAGCATTCTACTATTTTAGTGCCCACAGATGCTGCAGGGATATCAATGGCACCGCCACTACGCGTATTTGGTGAGTATCATTCTCCCGGTGGTGAGGGCGATGTCATTTTTACTAATGTTCGTGTGCCAGTGGCTAATCTTATTTTAGGTGAGGGGCGCGGTTTTGAAATTGCACAGGGCCGTCTGGGTCCCGGTCGTTTCCAGTATGCCATGATGTTCGTGGGTATGGCTCAGCGCAGCCTAGAATTGATGTGTGAACGTGCTCAAAGCCGCGTTGCGTTTGGTGAGTTACTAAGCAAGAAAACCAGTGTGCAGCACGAGATAGCTCGAAGTCGTTGTGATATTGAACAGTGCCGGTTACTGGTCATGGCAGCCGCAGAAAAAATGGACAAGTACGGTATCGACGGTGCACGGGACTACGTCTCAATGCTTAAGATTGTGGCGCCGAAAATGTGTGAAGATGTTGCCAGCCGTGCCATGCAGATTTATGGTGGTATGGGCGTGAGTCAACACACGCCTCTGGCAAGTATTTTTACGACTAGTCGCTTTTGCCGTATTGCCGATGGTCCTGACGAGGTACATATGTCGCAGCTGGCCAAGTTAACCATGCGTTCACTACGCTCCGAATAAATAGGAAGTTTACGATGGCTTTTGTCTCTGAGGTTTTAGCAATTGAAAAGCAGGGTGCGGTAGGCATTCTGTGGTTAGATAGACCAGAAAAATACAATGCAATGTCCACAGAGCTCTGGTCGAGCTTTCCTGCGGCGCTGGACGCACTGCTTGGGGATAAAGAAATAGGGGCCATTGTGTTAGCCGGTCGTGGCAAGCATTTCTGCGTGGGTATTGATCTGGTGCAGGACTCACTCAGTGATTTTAAACAAATGCAGTCACGATCTCAGGCGGAGAGTAATCTTCTTCAGTTAGAAAATACGCGGCAGTTTCAGGCTGCTATCACCGCTGTTGCGGGCTGCCCGGTGCCGGTTGTTGGTGTGATTCAGGGCTTTTGCCTCGGCGCGGGAGTCGATCTTATTACCGCCTGTGATATTCGTATTGCCAGTGCTGATGCCCTATTCAGTGTGCGGGAAACCCGGATCGGTCTTGTCGCTGATGTAGGAACATTGCAGCGACTACCCAAGATACTAAACGCCGGCCATGTGGCTGAGTTAGCGTACACGGGGAAAGACATTGACGCTCTGCGCGCAGAAAAAATCGGTCTGGTTAATGATGTCTACGAAACCGCCGAAGCGACTATGGTGGCGGGTATGGCACTGGCCAACCAGATAGCCGCCAACTCGCCAATGGCGGTGCGGGGAACTAAATACGTGTTGCAACAAAGTGAAAATCTGACCACGGATCAGAGCCTGCTGCTCAATGGCATGTACACAATGATTTCCAGTTTGCAGTCGAACGACCTTCAGGAAGGTATACAGGCCTTCGCCGAGCGTCGACCGCCTAAGTTTACAGGTAGTTAATGCAGGCAATAATATCCGTACGACAGTAAATCTATTGATGGAGTAATAAAAGGGCTCCTCTAAAATAGCCAGTCGTTCCGGAGACAATTCAGCCTATCGCCTCAATTAACACAAAAAAGGGACACTTCGGCGTCCCTTTGATCCTCAGTTGTCTTACATCATCATATCTCTAGTGGCGTTGAGGATGCCGGGGAATTTCTCACCGAGCTTGGCCATAAAGTAATTGAACCAGTATTCTATCTTTTGCACGAATGACATTTCTAACATGTCTGGTAGCCGTTGCTGCTTGGCATCCAGATAGGCATGGATCGCTTCGGCATCTTCCATGCCGTGGGTTTCATAAAATCCGACCATGCCTTTGTGTGACCGGCTGCCGCCAAGAACGATACCGGCGAAGTCAATATGAGTCTGCTCACTCATATAGCGCAGGTCCGGCACTATATAGTTACTCTTTACACTAATACCATGGCAGGAACCGCAGTTATGACCATAGAGGATCTCTCCCTTTTTGATGATTTCTGGCTCAGTAATAGCCTCATGTCCCAGAGCTAGAATAGTCGCTAAGCTATCATCCTGCATGACTTTAGTCTGATTAAAGTTGCCCTTTTTGAAAACTAGTAATTTGTTCTGGTTGACACGATTGCGTCTGAGTTCATCACCAACGGTGAGCATTACTGTGCCGCCACTGCCCTGAGCAACAGCTATATACTGTTCGCCGTCGATTTCATAGCTTATCGGTCCAGCGAGCACGGCACTATCAGATTGATACTGCCATAGGGCGTCACCCGTATTGGCGTCATAGGCGGCAAAGATACCGTCCCATGTGCCTTGAAAAACTAGATCACCCGCGGTACTCAAGATACCGCCATTAGAGGGTTTTTCGTGGCGCACCTGCCAGGCTCGTTGTTTTTTGATGGGATCCCAGGCCACCAGTTCGCCATAAATCAGCGCATCCATGGCGGCCTTAGCCGCAACCCAACTTTTTGGGTCGCGCGCCTGATTGAGATCAACGCCGGTGTTCCAACGATCGACTTTATAGCTCACGCTATCCTGAGCTTTAAAGTAGTTGGGAATATTCTGCACGGGGATATACATCAGTCCAGTCTTGGTGCTGAATGACATTGGCTGCCAGTTGTGGGCGCCGTAGGGAGAGGGCCAGATGTAGCTGCCGCCGTTACTCTGGTAGTCCGCATATTTTGTTTCTACGGGTCTTCCAGTATTCATGTCGACATGGCTTGCCCAGGTCACTCGGGAAAACTTGTCGGCTGAGAGCAGCTCGCCGGTAGCGCGATCAAGGACATAGAAGAAGCCATTTTTAGGCGCCTGCATAAGCACTGCGCGGGGCTCGCCATCAATGTTTAGATCGGCCAGCACCAGTTGCTGTGTCGCGGTGTAGTCCCAATTATCTTTAGGAGTTACCTGATAGTGCCAGACATAGTCACCGGTATCTGGCTTGAGGGCTACAATAGAGCTTAGATATAGGTTGTCGCCACCGCCTGGACTACGCAAGTCGCGGTTCCACGGAGAGCCATTGCCGGTTCCTATGTAGAGTAAATCTAGCTCTGGGTCATAGACTAAAGAGTCCCAAACCGTACCACCGCCGCCACCCAATTTGTACCATTCATCACCACCCCATGTTTCCAGCGCAGCCTCAAGGGCTGGGTTCTCTTGCGGCTTCTTAGGGTCGCTGGGCACTGTGTAGAAGCGCCATAGTTGCACACCAGTTTTAACATCATAGGCGGTGATATAGCCGCGCACGCCCAACTCTGCGCCGCCGTTACCAATAATAACCATGCCTTTTACAATTCTGGGCGCGCCAGTAACGCTGTAATTACTGTTATCTGGTGTGGTCTGTACTGACCAGTTTTGCTGTCCCGTTTTTGCATCCAGAGCGATCAGCCTGCCATCTAGGGCGCCAAAAATAACTTGAAGTTCAGAGTCTTGGTCACCCTGCCATAGCGCAACTCCACGATTTACAGGGCCGCAACAGGTTTTAATGAGATGAGCTTTGGGCACCTTGGCATCATGGTGCCAGAGCTGTTCGCCGGTTTTGGCGTCCAGCGCGTGAACATGACTCCAGCCGGTGCTGACATAAATGACGGAGTTATGGACCAGTGGGGTGGCCTCCATTCCTCTGGCAGTTTCAAATTTGAAGGACCAAGCCAAATCTAACTCGCCGACATTGTCTCGGTTGACGCTATCTAGCGGACTAAAACGTTGCTCCTTATAATCACGACCATAACTGAGCCATTCAGACTTTGGGTTTGAAATTGATTGCTCGTTGACTACGGACGCATGAGCAGAGAATAAACCGGTCAAACTCAGTAATAATATTGTGCTATTTAGGCGGCGAGATAGCATTATTGTGATCCTCATTTTAGCAGGCCGCGCATCGTTGCCGGCCCGCCGTTCTTTATTATTATCCAATTCCCAGCATTGCATAAGGTTCTGGGCAAACACTCCCGTGCGACAATATTATCATCCGCGTATCTGAATATTTTTATACTTCTGTCAGTGGGCTGAATTTCTCGCCGCGGCGCATCGTCTCGCAGACAATAATGCTCTGGCCAGACAAACTGTGCATTACCTGGCGTTGATGGTGCCGATACACCTCATTATACGACCTGCTTTCGTTATCAGTGCACATTTTACAAAGGCGCTTTGATTCTGAACTTGCTTGAGTATCCGTCTGAATGGGTGCAGGGTAAACCTTAAGTTATGACTCGAGAGTTTTTGTGCAGGGGGTGGGCGCAGCCTTATTTAGGCGGCATTAGTAGCTCCAGCATTTCGACAATCGTGTCAATGCTACTTTGCTTGCTGAGAGATTGGATGCCTCGCAGTCTATGCCAGTATTCAAATGACGCTATTGCATCGACTGCTTCACGTCTACTGGGCGTGAGGTTTTTTAATTCTGGTAGCCACTGGTCGAGATCTTTGCGCAAATTACGCTGATGCGTGGCGTAATTTTTTCGCATAACGGCAGAGTTCCACCTACGTCCAATAACTGACAGCAACATATTACCTAGGGTCTCATAGGCTTCGGCATGGTATTGCGTAGCATGCAGAATTCGCTGTTGCAGGGAGCCTTCTCTATTACCCCCGCTAAACAGGCCGGTATAATGATCACGACTGAGTTCATTAGCCATTTCAAAGATACTTTCCATATCTTCAAAATGTCGGAACACCGAGCGAATACCGACGCTAGCATGGTCAGCAACCTGTTGCGCAGTGGGCTGAAGATTCCCCTCATTAACCAGATGTAGCATAGATTTAACGATAAGTTGTCGGCTGCGATCGCTGCGCATCCGGCGGCCATCCGGCTTATCTATGGTAATGTTATCTTCGGGCATAGCGAAAAGCTTTTATTAGGGTTTAAAATGAAATCCTATCACAAGTGCTGGCAAGTTTAATGGATTATTGGTCCCTACAGCTTGCTCTTGGTTTGGATTATTTCGTGAGACTCAGCTGGTAGGGAAAAGCTAGTGCCATCTTGGCCTAGCGTGTAGTTCTGGAAAATATCATCTACGCCGTCTAACCATGCGGCCTCTGAACCGGGTAATACTAGCGGCGGTACCACATGATAGTAGAGAAGATGACCAACATTGGCATCGCGAGCAACTTCGGCGGCGTCCGTAGGTGAGGCATGGTAGTCGTGAATATCATCAAATATTTTGGCTCTGTTAAGATTGCCTGCAGCGCTAGCACCTTCACGCATTGCGCTGACCATGGTTTTCGAGAGAGCTTCATGAACAAGTAGGTCAATACCCTCGGCAAAGTGTTGGAGATTCGCAGACTTGTTGGTATCTCCTGATACGAGTGCGGTGCGCCCTTTGTAGCTAAACCGATAGGCGACGGCTGGCGAGACGGGAAAGTGATCAACGCTGAGCATTTCTACTATCAGGCCATCCTGTTCATAAACCTTGGTCAACGCGCCGTCATCGGGTAGGGCAAAACTTATGGCGGTCATGCCACGACCGCCAAGGGGTGTGGCCGTGTCACCATGATGATCATTGCGGTAGATAGCGTCGCGCTGATAGATACTGTTAAAGCCATTGACGATATCAGCGACGCCTTCAGGGCCATAGATATTGAGGGGGCTGCTATGACTGCCGCCAGCCCAGCGCAGGGTAGCCACTTCACCTAAGCCATCAATATGGTCTGAGTGAAAATGGGTGAGAAATACGCCGTCAATAGCGCCTATATCAAAACCCATCCGACCTAGGTTTCTCAAGCCATTGCTGCCCGCATCGAGCATAAACAATTTACCGGCTGCTGAGATTGCAACGCAGGGCCCTGATCGGGTCGCCGCAGGCATGGGACCGCCGGCACCGCAAAGGGCTACATGCAATCCATCACCCAACTGCTCTATTTTATTATTGGTCGACAGTGTTTCAACGGCTGCGGGTAAAATACGTAGCGCAATGGCGCCACGCTGGCTGTAGATAGCCACACCTATTATGAAAATAATGGCGACAACCCAGACAGGTTTTTTCATGCTTGCTCCAAAGAGGCTAAAAAACACAACATTTAGGGTGTCATGGTGGCACACAGTATGTCAATATATTATTTGGTATCTAAATCACGACAAAGAGGAATGATTTGCATGTCGCCGCCATCTTCTATTCAGCTAATAGGACTATCCCCTTCACCTTACACGCGTAAGATGATATCGCTGCTTAGACAAAGACGCATTCCTTACAGTCTTATCTGGGGAGATCCGAGTGCTGAGTTAGAGGCTAGAGCTATAGCCGCGCCCAAGATTGGCTTTTTACCGACATTTTTATTGTCAGATGAGGCTGGAGACTTACAGGCAGTGGTTGATTCAACGCCAATTATTCGTCGTCTGGAGGCTGAAGTACAGGGTAGGGCTGCGCTACTCACTTAAAAACGGAGACAGGTTATGGCCGAGCAGTTTAAAGAACAGGGCGGTGCCGCCACTATGGACCCAAGCTCATTTTATCGCTGGCTGTCTTCCGCTATCACGCGGAGGATCATGGCACCTGAGAGACTAACTAAAAATCGTTTTAGAATTGAACGGCAGCGGGTTAAGAGCGGCGCTAAACATGTGATTGAGTACTTTCATCAGGTTGATGATGGCTACAGCCATCTTGCCGCTCAGACGCTCGCGGGTATAGTGGAGCGTTACGATATTGAACTGCACTGTTATCTGGTCAAGGGTCCGCAGGGCAAGAACTCAGCTGAACCTGAGATGTTACTCGAATTATCGCGCTACGATTCAATACAGATCGCCCCCCACTATGGCCTTGAGTTTCCCAAGCAGAGCAGCGCCCCTGAGCCTGCCTTGTTAGAGCTGGCGACCATGATCTTAGCCGAGCAAGATAACCAGAGCTTTGTCGACTGTGCTGCGCAGGTTGGTGATGCGTTGTGGGGGGGTGATCGAGCTAGAATGAAGGCATTGGCACAGGAATATGGTTCCTCGCTAAGTACCGAGGTAGCCGCGAAAGTGGCGGTTGGTAATACGCGTCGTGCGAGACTGAAGCATTATTCTGGCGCTATGTTTTATTATGGCGGTGAATGGTATTGGGGCATTGACCGTCTGCATCATCTTGAGAAACGGTTGGTACAACTGGGTGTTGGGGCTCAGACTCATAGCTCCCTATTGATGCCGCAGCCTAAGATGCCTGCGACTAATCTAGTGGATAATGGGCGTTTGACTCTCGAATTTTACCCCTCGTTACGCAGCCCCTATACCGCCATTGTGTTTGATAAAGTGGTTGCGTTGGCCAATGATAGCGGCGTTAAGTTAAACGTGCGCCCAGTGCTACCGATGGTGATGCGAGGAGTACCCGCGACTCGAGAGAAAGGCCTGTACATTTTTTCTGACGCTAGCCGTGAGGCGCGTGAAAGCAATATTGCTTTTGGCAACTTTTATGACCCCATAGGCGACCCGGTCAGACGCTGCTATTCCCTTTATCCTTGGGCCTGTGAGCAGGGTAAGGGTACGGCACTGCTGTCTAGCTTTCTAGCCGCTGCGTTTGCTGAGGGTATTAATACCAATAATGATAAGGGTCTAAAAAAGGTCTTAAAAAAAGCCGGTCTGAGTTGGGACGAGGCTAAAACTATTGTTGGCCAAAAAGGTTGGCAGTCGTTGCTTGAAGCCAATCGTCTGGCTATGTATGAGGCAGGTCTGTGGGGCGTACCAAGCCTGCGCCTCATCAATGAAAAGGGTGAGCAGTTATTAGGGCTTTGGGGGCAGGACCGGTTGTGGTTAGTGGCTCAAGAGATTCAACAGCAGCTTGCTGCACGCCAGCAACGATAAAGAGAAATTGTAGGATGCTTAAAACAGGGGTTGATCACGGCTGTTGTTAGTCATAAACAATGTTGGAGCCGATTATATTGATCTTGCTGAGGTGAGTCGGTCGCTCAGAGGTTGAAAGTTAACTGTCTTTGATGGCGTAATGCGCGTGCCCGGGTTTATTAAATGGCCTTAGCAAATGGCCTCAGGCCTAAGCCTTGGCAGAGCAGCCATTGACGCGCGTTGAGTTTGGGCGACTGGACGCCTTGATTGCAGTGGGAAAATCACACGCGCAACCATGTGTTGACGGAGATGAAACTATTTACCGGCCCAATTAACAGGTAATAAAACTATGCGTGACAAACACCAGCTCTACGCCATACCCCATTCGCTTTACTCGGGGCGTGCGCGCTCGTATTTGATTAAAAACGGCATCGCCTATGATGAAGTTTCCCCTGGGCATGAGAGTTTTAAGACTGAGATTGTGCCTGCCGCCAAACTAGCGACACTGCCAACATTACGTACACCCGAGGGGCAGGTAATTCGCGACGGCGCAGCCATTATCGAATATTTTGAGACCGCTAATGGCCGCCTCTGTAGACCTAAAACACCTAAGCAGCAGATAGTGAGTGCGCTATTTGATCTGATTGGTGCCGAGGGCTTACTGAGACCTGCGATGCATTACCGTTGGAATTTCCCTGAAGAGAATCTATCGTTTTTGCACTATCATTTTTTTCACTCCCAGGGTGAGCATCCTGAGCGCGAGGCAAAGACTCAGCACATGATGAACAAGATGCGCCATGCGGCGATGATGTTTGGGGTCAATGATGATAGCCAGCAAATTGTTGAAACACTGTATATGGAGTTTCTGTTAGCTCTGGATAAGCATTTTGAGCAGTTTCCGTATTTACTGGGCTGGAAACCCTGCATTGGTGATTTTGGTCTTATAGCCCCCTTGTTCGCCCATCTGGGGCGGGACCCAAAGCCCCTACAAATAATGCAGCAGCAGGGCATTCATGTGTTTCGTTGGGTGGAGCGCATGAATCGCTCGGCGCAAGATGCACCAGAGCATTACGAGGCTGGCGCGGGTTATTTGGCCAATGACGAGATTCCTCAAACACTCGCCGCTGTCCTGCGTGTTATTGGCCAAGATTTGGTCCCTGAAACAATGGCTGCCGCCGAATCAATTAATGGCTGGTTGGCCAATAACTCGATTGCCAGCGGCGATCAAGCATCACGCTATATCGGTCAAAACGGTGACAAGGCTGAGTTTACCGTGCGTGGCCTGAGCATGGTGGCGATCGCGCAGCCCTATCGATTTTTCATGCTGCAGAAGGTCCAGGACTGCTTCGACGCGCTGACGGTGTCTGAGCAGGCGGATACGACTGAGCTATTGCAGACTTGTGAAATGGCCGATCTGTTAGACATTAAGCTCGATCGCCGGTTAGCGCAGACCGATAACGTAGAGGTCTGGCTCTAGCCTCTGATGGACGGGCTGTTAATGGGGGCGTCTGGATGGATTATGCTAAGTAACCGGGTCTAGAAGCTGCTGCCAGTCTTCTAGCAGTTCGCGGTTATCGTTGTTCCAGGGATGAAAATCTTCTTTAAAGTAGGCTTTATACTCGGCCCAAAGCGCGCGTATCAGCCCCTGTTTACCGAATAGAAACTGACAGCCACTTTTAAATGTGTGCCATTTCCATAGCTGTTTGTCATGGCGCAGCATGCGCAGTGCATTGAGCAGGCTGTCGCGTAAAAAGTAAAAGGTGGTCAGACGCATCATTGTTTTGCGCATCTTAAATGAGCCTCCTACCTGGGTATAGACATCAAAGGCTACTGACTTGTGCTCCAGTTCTTCGGTAGCATGCCATAGCCATAGTGCTTTAATCTGAGTGTCGGCATTCTCCATTGCCCATCCCTGCAACAGTTTGCTGGCCAAAGTGGCGGTCAGGTGTTCGGCGCCCGCAGTGGCCGCCAAGAGTATTTTTCCCGAGGCTCTGGTCCTGCCTATTTCGACACGCCGAACATAGGGTGACTCGAGTTTTTTAAGATTGTAGCCGCGCTGTGCACAGAGCAGCTCATTATAATTTTGGTGTTCGCGTCGATGTACCGCTTCCTGACCATAAAATCCTTTCATTTCGGCGCGCAATTTAGCGTCGGTAATGTTTTTGTCAAAGGCTTTTACACTGTCGATAAATGACTTTTCGCCAATCGGAAAACTAATGCTCATACTATTAAAAAGGGCGGTTTTAAAAGCATCGTTATCCAACCAATTACCGGCGAGCTTGCTGGCTAAATCGAAATGACGGTTGCGTACCTCAATTTCAATACCCTCGGGCATTCTGGATGCTGTGTGTAATGCGGTCATTTTTTTGCCTCGTTAAGCGGCCACTCAATTAAACCCCATTTAACGACAATTATCAGGCTGTGGCAATCTGAGCCAAGGCCGCCAGAAGGGCATTAGTGACTGGCACTAACCACTTGGGGCCGCCTAGTATGGTTCATGGAGCCGCGGGAAAGGCAATGGGTTTATCCAGAGCCTCGAGCTTTAAAGCATAATGGGCGCTGCCTAGGGTTTCTGGCAAGATCTCCATTGGACCGCGTCTGCTGCGGTAGCGAAACATTGCCGCGTCGACTTCGGCTGCTGTGATGACCTTTTTAAAGCCAATATACCAACAGAAGAATACTGCATAGGTGCTCGAAGCGATAAGCCAGATTGAGAGCGCGGTCATGGGGTAAGTACTTTGCTGAAGGTAGATGGTTCATGTTGGCGGCTACTAGGTCATAACCAAAGATAATAGTGATTATGTTCTTGTCATAAGCCACAAAGTAGCCTGATCTGAGCCTAATTTGTGCGGCTGAGTTGCCATAATGGTCGCGGCAAAGATTAAATGATGAAGAGAGTGGCCTATTTGCCTTTTAATAACTGGCATGCATAGTGCCAATAGTCTACCATGACACAAACAACTCACAATCGAGGTAAATGATGACAGCACTAACCAGTATGGTTGATTACAGGATCGACGATGGACTCGCTATTTTGACGTTAGATAATCCGCCGGTTAACGCCTTGAGTCAGGGTGTGCGTCAGGGCTTAAAAGAGGGTGTTGAAAAGGCACTCGCGGACACAACGATTAGTGCCATATTGATTATCTGCAAAGGACGCACATTTATTGCGGGTGCTGATATTTCCGAGTTTGGCAGCGCTCCTAAAGCGCCTGATTTCCATGCTGTGCTCAACACCATGGACCGTTCCAATAAGCCAATTATTGCCGCTATACATGGCACGGCACTGGGTGGTGGCTTAGAAACTGCCCTATGCTGCAATTACCGAGTCGCGGTTGTCGAGGCTAAGTTTGGCCTTCCAGAGGTGAATTTAGGCCTGTTGCCTGGTGCCGGTGGTACGCAGCGTTTACCGCGGATAGTGGGCGCAGAAAAAGCGCTGGCGATGGTGACGTCTGGCGTCCCAATAGGCGCCCCAGAAGCGCTTAAACTGGGTTTAATTGATAAAATTGTTAGTGGCGACTTGTCTGCGGAGGCAATTGCCTTTGCCCGAGAAAAAGGTGCTGAGGGTTCTGTCCACCCGCGCATTCGTGACCGTGACGACCGTCTCCAGAGCGCCAGAGATAATCCTGAAGTTTTTGCTGCAGTACGCAAGATGATTGCGCCTAAAGCCCGCGGTTTTATTGCGCCCGAGTACAATATCCGCTGTATTGAAGCCGCCGTAAACCAACCTTTTGATGAGGGCATGGCCACCGAAGCTAAACTGTTCAGGGAGCTCATGGCCGGCGCTCAGTCTAAAGCCCAGCAATACTTCTTTTTTTCCGAAAGACAGGCGAGCAAGATACCGGGAATTGATGGCAGTACCGCTGAACTCCCTATTGCAAAGGTCGGCGTGATTGGCGGTGGTACCATGGGTGGCGGTATTGCCATGAATATGGCGAATGTTGGTATTCCTGTGGTCATGGTTGAAACCAGCCAGCCCGGGTTAGACCGTGGGCTTGGTACGATTCGAAAAAATTATGAAAATACTGCGGCCAAAGGGCGTATCAGCGCCGAGGATGTTGAACAGCGCTGCGGTCTAATTCAGGGTTCACTGAATCTCGAAGATCTCGCTGATTGCGATTTAATTATTGAAGCTGTCTTTGAAAACATGACGGTTAAAAAAGACATTTTTGGGCGTCTCGACATCATTGCCAAGCAGGGCGCTATTCTTGCTTCGAATACCTCGGCGCTTGATCTCAATGAAATCGCGGCCGCGACTACCCGGCCAGAGTGGGTGATTGGTCTACACTTTTTCTCACCCGCTAATGTGATGAAATTATTAGAGGTTGTGCGTGGCGATAGGACTGCCGATGTGGTGATCAAAACCTGTATGGCCTTTGCCAAGCGTATCAAAAAGGTGGCTATTTTAGTGGGTGTCTGTCCGGGGTTTGTGGGCAACCGCATTTTGTTTATGCGCCAGATGCAGGCTAGTCTGTTGGCGCTAGAAGGTAGTCCAGTGGAGCAGGTGGATAAGGTGCTTTATGACTTCGGCTTTCCCATGGGCGCTTTTCAGATGGCTGATTTAGCCGGTTTGGATCTGGGCTGGGACAAAGACCTCTCAGACCCCACTAACGTAAAAGATCGGCTCTGCGGATTAGGGCGATTGGGGCAGAAAACAGGCGCCGGATTCTATGACTATGACGACAGGCGCAAACCTACACCCGCATCAATTGTCAGTGATCTAATGACTGAATGTGCGCAGGCTCAAGGTATTGAGCAACGCAGTATTTCCGATGAAGAAATCCTCGATCGCTGCGTACTTCCCATGATCAATGAAGGCGCTAAGATCTTGGCAGAGGGGATAGCTTTACGGGCCAGTGATATCGATGTCTGCTACGTCTACGGCTACGGGTGGCCGCTCTATCGTGGTGGCCCCATGCACTACGCTAACAGTTTGGGACTGGATGTGGTGTTGGAAAAACTGCGCCACTATCATAAGGTCACCGGCGACGATTTCTGGGAACCCAGTCAAATGCTGGTGTCTTTAGCGGAGCAGGGAAAACACTTTTAGCCAATCAATCTACATAGCCGTTTGACAGAAAAAGAGACGCGAAAATGAAAACACGTATTACTGAGTTATTTGGTATTGAGCATCCGATTATTCAGGGTGGCATGCACTATGTCGGCTATGCTGAACTCGCAGCAGCGGTATCCAATGCGGGCGGCTTGGGTATTATTACCGGCCTTACTCAGGGGACGCCAGAAAAATTGACCGCAGAGATTGCCCGTTGTCACCGAATGACGGACAAACCATTTGGCGTAAATATTACATTTTTGCCGTCTATGACACCGCCAGATTATCCAGGGTTGATTCAAGCTGTGATTGACGGTGGCGTTAAAATTGTTGAAACGGCGGGGAATAACCCGGCGCCCTATATGCCAGCGTTAAAAGCTGCGGGTATTAAAGTGATTCATAAATGCACGGCTGTTCGATATGCCCTAAAGGCACAAAAGGTAGGTTGTGATGCGGTTTCTGTCGATGGTTTTGAGTGTGGTGGTCACCCGGGTGAAGATGATATTCCCAATTTTATTTTACTGCCGCGGGCGGCTGACGAGTTGGAAATTCCCTTTGTGTCTTCTGGTGGTATGGCTGACGCACGCAGCCTAGTGGCCTCTTTGGCCATGGGCGCGGAAGGTATGAATATGGGTACGCGTTTCATCGCTACGCAAGAGGCGCCGGTGCATCAGAATGTTAAAGAGGCTATTTTAGCCGCCTCTGAATTGGATACTCGTCTTGTTATGCGGCCATTGCGCAATACCGAGCGCGTATTAAACAATTCCGCGGTCGGGCGTTTGCTGGAAAAAGAAAAAGCACTGGGAGCTGAGATTACTATCCAAGATATCCTTCCGGAGGTTGCCGGCGTATACCCCAAAATTATGAAAGAGGGTGCTATGGACGCAGGAGCCTGGTCCTGCGGGATGGTGGCAGGTCTTATTCATGATGTGCCGACATGTAAGGACCTGATTGACAGGATTATGTCAGAGGCGGATGCTCTGATTAAGCAGCGGTTAGCCAGGCTATAATAGACCTCATCACCTTTTAACAAGAGCATCTGACTATGTCTGACCTAGACACACTGAACGAATCAACATTGGCAACCTATTTAGAGGCCAATGTTGAGGGTTTTAAAGGACCGCTAACAACCAGCAAGTTTACCGGTGGCCAATCCAATCCAACGTTTAAAGTTGAGGCCGCCTCCGGATCCTATGTTTTGCGGCGTCAGCCGCCGGGCACCTTACTTAAGTCGGCTCATGCGGTTGATCGAGAATACCTTGTACTCGCAGCCCTAGCCGACACCGATGTGCCCGTAGGCAAGGTGTATCACCTCTGTAAAGACCCCGACATTATTGGTTCTATGTTTTATCTCATGGAGTATTGTGACGGTAATGTGCACTGGTCTGCAGCGCTTGAATCTGTTGGCAGTAACGGTCAGCGCGGCAAGATGTATGATGAGATGAACCGTGTTATGGCTGCGATACATTCAGTCGATCTAGATAAAATCGGATTGACAGATTATGGCCGACCGGGCAATTACTTCCAGCGTCAGTTTGATCGCTGGTCATCGCAATACCATGCGTCAGAATTAACCCCAATTGCTGAAATGGATGAGCTGATTAAATGGCTCAGTAAAAATATACCGGATGATGACGGCAAGGTATCGCTGGTCCACGGTGATTATCGGTTAGATAATTTAATGTTTTCAAAAGACAATCATCGCGTTATTGCCGTGCTCGATTGGGAGCTCTCGACATTGGGGCATCCCTACGCCGATCTTGCTTATCAATGCATGGGCATGCGGCTCCCCGCGGCTGATAAGCAGGGCAGATCCTCAGGTTTGCTGGGTATGGATCCAAAAGCTCTAGGTATTCCATCAGAGCAAGACTATGTAGCCAAGTACTGCGAGCGCAGAGGCATTGACGAAATAGGGAATTGGTCGTTTTATCTGGCCTTCAGTTTTTTCCGTCTAGCGGCGATTTGCCAGGGCGTGGCCAAGCGTGCTGTCGACGGCAACGCGTCAAGTAAAGCCGCCGGTGGCGTAGGGGCGATGGTGCAACCATTGTCTAGCATGGCGTTAACTATTATTAACCAGCAATGATGGTTGAAAAGTGTGGCTATCAGTTCGTTTTGCGCAACATTAATAGAGCCCATTATAGCCTCTAAAGGTCGTCTCAGTGCTAGACTGCCGCACCAACTTTGCCAGCAAAATACTAGGATTTAACTAGCCGAAGGCCCTGGCGTCGATGGCAGCCTGAATGGTGGTTTCGTTTAGTCCTAATTCCTGTAGAACTTCCTTATTGTGCAGGCCGACAGGAGATCCAATCGAATCATATCGCGGTACTGATTTTGACATCTTTATCGGGTTACCAATCTGCTGCTGGGTACCATGATCATAGTTTTTTACATCCACCAACAACCCGCGACTGGTGATTTGCTCGCTCGCGCAGGCCTCAGAAAAGGTTAGGACCGGCTCAACGCAGGCCTCTGTTTTTTCAAAAATCTTGACCCATTCTGCGAGTGATTTTTGCACAATAATCATGTCGAGCTTTTGTCTTAATAGCTTTTGAGTTTCTGGACTTTCGACGTTACCTAGTGCCAGTAATGAGCTATCTCCCAAGGTGGCACAGAGTGCTTGAAAAAATTGTGGCTCAAGACTGCCAATAGAAAGATAGCGATTATCGGCGGTTAAGTAATAATCGTAAAAACTGCCGCCGCCGAGATGAGTTGAGCCTGGTGTGGGTTCAACGCCGGCGGCTAAATAACTGGCGCCAAAGAGGCTGTTCATGCTGAACATGGCATCGGTCATACTGATATCTACATACTGGCCTTCACCGCTAATATGCCGTTGATTGACTGCAGCCAAAATCCCTATAACGGCATGGAGCGAACCACCGGCAAGATCGGCAATGGGAGCACCCATAATCGGGGTGCGCTCTCCCGGGCGACCCGAATAGCCATTGAGGCCTGAAAGTGAAAGATAGTTATTGTCATGGCCTGCACGATTGCGGTTTGGCCCAGTCTGGCCGTATCCGGTAATTGAACAGTAAATCAGATTTGGATTTATCTGACAGAGTTGTTGGTAGCCTAGACCTAAGCGATCCATAACTCCCGGCCGAAACTGCTCAATAATAATGTCATATTGCCCTACTAATAGTTTGGCAATGGCAACCGCTTCAGGTTTTTTGAGGTCCAGACCAACGGAGCGCTTGTTACGATTTAACGTACCGTGCCCAGTGGAGGTGCCGTCGCTATACGGCCCCATTGCGCGAACAATGTCTGGCCGATTGGGCGATTCAACGCGCAAAACCTCAGCACCCATGTCGGCCAGCATCATAGTGGCGAAAGGGCCTGGGACGAGGGTAGTAAAATCTAAGATTTTTAAATTTTCTAGAGCGCGCATAATCCGAGTATTTTTAGAGTTAGTGTCTTATGTGCCCTAAGTATAGGATCTTGAGAGTATTTGCGATATACATAATCATTAAAAATCCTTATTATAAAAACTCCTCTGATTACTCGGAATCACCTGATGGTAGACGTAAAAGCAACCAATGTTCACTGGCATGACGGTGAGGTTACACTGGAGGAACGCAACCATCTGTTGGGCCAAAAAGGTGCGACTCTCTGGTTTACCGGATTGTCGGGGAGTGGCAAGAGCACCATCGCCGTGGCGTTGGAAAAGGCGCTGTACCAACGAGGCAAACTAACTTACCGACTTGACGGTGATAACGTTCGTCTGGGCATTAATAAAAACCTCGGGTTTTCGGCGGATGACCGCACTGAGAATATTCGTCGAATTGGTGAGATTGCTAAATTATTTGTGGACTCCGGTGTTATTGCATTGTCCAGCTTTATCAGTCCTTACCATGCAGACCGGGACCAGGTTCGACAGTTACACCGCGACAGTAATTTTGTTTTTATTGAAATATTTGTCGACTGCAGTCTTGCCGAAGCGGAGTCTCGAGATCCCAAGGGCCTGTATAAAAAAGCCCGCGCTGGAGAAATCAAAAATTTCACCGGTATCGACGACCCCTACGAAGAGCCAAGGCTGCCAGAGATTCATCTGCGCACAGACCAAATGAGTCTGGAGCAGGAAGTACAAATCATTGTCGACTACCTTTTAGGTCAGGGTATTATTGCCGCTTAGTTGGTGGCGACTGTGCCGTTCCAACTTTGTCTCTTAATACCTCAGCACTGACTAGCTCGGCCGTTGGTGGTTACGTCCCAAGTATTTACAACTGATTTTGGAGCAGCGTACGAGGTGCTATGACTTGGCGCGTTACTTGGCAAGCTAATACGTATCGCTAATAGTCTCGCTGCTGCTATAGAGTTTGGTCTGAAAGTAATCGATTGCCCTTCAGCTACTGTATATTTTTGCTGTCTCAATATGGCATAACCTACCCGGCTAGCTCGGCATTTGGGCCCTGCGTGCGCAAAACCGTAGGTCAATGGGTCGATTTC
>Ga0222630_1000086_pt1 | contig 45222 bp, 31 predicted proteins | sample AntAcemetagenom3_FD_179842 | JGI IMG/M metagenome (GOLD analysis project Ga0222630, IMG submission 179842) | Saline water microbial communities from Ace Lake, Antarctica - #3 | ecosystem: Environmental > Aquatic > Non-marine Saline and Alkaline > Saline | place: Antarctica: Ace Lake | collected...
CCCGGTACAATTACGCCACATTGTTACATCGCCTCAACAAATCTTCTCAGGCACTGGTTGAAATCGAACGCTTGTTACTGGCCAGTCCCAGTAACCCCAGCTATCGAAACTTGACGGCGGTTATTCGCAGTCGTGTTGGCGACTACGAGCGTGCCAGCCTGATTTATGCCCAATTGTTAGAGGAGTATCCTGCTAACGCAAAGGTGTGGCTTAGCTACGGGCATGTCTTAAAGACAGAGGGTCGTCAAAAAGACTGTATCGCGGCTTACCGTCAGAGTATCCACCGCAACCCAAGCTTTGGTGAGGCCTACTGGAGTCTGGCAAATCTAAAGACGTTTCGTTTTACTAAGCAAGATATGGCTGCTATGCAACAGCAGATCCTTGGTGACAATCTAACCAACGACGATCGTGTTCAGTTTGAATTTGCGATGGGCAAGGCGGCTGAGGACGCGAGTGATTACGCGCTGTCATTTCAGCATTACAGTGAGGGTAATAGTCTCTATCGGGAGACAGTTCGATATAATGCAGACGGTAACAGCGAGAGAACAGCGCGCTTAAAAAGCACATTTACGGCGCAATTTTTGAAAGATCGAGTCGGATCTGGGCACGATACGGGCGCACCAATTTTTATCGTGGGTATGCCTAGGTCAGGGTCTACGTTATTAGAGCAAATTTTAGCCAGCCACTCTTTAGTCGAGGGCACGACAGAACTTCCTGATATCATCAGCATGGCACTGGAAATGAGTGCGGAGGGCGCATCTAAGGAGATTTCTCAGTACAGCGACGTCTTAGCGACCAAAAGTCGTGAGGAGTTACGCGAATTAGGCGCTCAATATATCGAGCGAACTCGTGTACATCGTAAGACCGACAGTCCATTTTTCATCGATAAAATGCCCAATAACTTTTTACATATAGGATTGATTCACTTGATCCTCCCAAATGCAAAGATTATTGATGCGCGAAGACATCCGCTCGGTTGTTGCCTCTCTAACTTTAAACAGTACTACGCTCGGGGGCAGAATTTCAGCTACAGCCTTTCCGATATTGGGCGTTTCTACCACGACTATGTTGGACTAATGGCGCACTTCGATGAGGTATTGCCGCGGCGTGTTCATCGGGTGATTTATGAAGACACGGTTGAGAATACTGAGGCGCAGGTGCGCAAGTTACTGGCATATTGTCAGTTAGACTTCGAGCCCTCCTGTCTGCGGTTCTTTGAAAATCAGCGAGGTGTGCGCACGGCGAGTTCAGAGCAGGTTCGCCAGCCTATCTACCGGCAGGGGATGGAGCAGTGGGTCAGTTATGAACCCTGGTTGGGGCCTTTGAAGGACTCATTGGGCTCAGTGTTGAACGCTTACCCAGGGGTCCCGTGATTGAGGCCATCGGTGCTAAGACCGCATGAGTTTTGGTCGCCACTGCAGTTTGAATTTCTAGTAGACTTTAAGTCTCAAAAGGGTTAGCTTTGTATTGGGAATACTAAATAAAAAAAAGGGGATAAATAATGAAATTTCAAAACACCAGTAACATGGTCCCGCGGTTTGCTATCAAGCCGCTTGCAGCCGCTATTCTGCTTATTAGCCCAGCGCTAATGGCACAGCAAAACACCGGTATTGAAGAAGTGGTAGTGACCGCGCAAAAGCGGGCCGAAAATTTGCAAGATGTGCCGATCAGTATCCAGTCACTTGGCAATGAGACAATCAGTGAGCTGGGCATTCAAAATTTTCAAGACTACGCAAAAATGCTTCCCAGTGTGGCCATGACCCCTTCTTTGGGTGCAGGCTCAAGTTTTACACTGGTTTATATGCGGGGTATCGCTACAGCTGGAGATGGGCAGGCCACGACTTCACAGCCGAGTGTGGGCATGTATCTTGATGAGCAGCCGATAACCACGATTCAGGGTAACCTAGACATTCACATGTATGACATGGCCAGAGTAGAGGCGCTGTCTGGCCCTCAGGGTACGCTGTACGGAGCCAGTTCTCAGGCCGGCACAATCAGACTGATTACTAATAAACCCGATCTGGAAGCATTTTCTGCGGGTTACGGTGTAGAAGGCAATATGGTTGATGGCGATGATACAGGCTATGTGGCTGAGGGCTTTGTCAACATTCCCCTCGCAGACAATATGGCAATACGCCTAGTGGGCTGGAAACGCAGTGACGCTGGCTACATTGACAATGTTCTTGGCAGTCGCACCTTTCCGGGGGTAGCTAGTACAACGGCCGATGACATTACCGTGACTAACGCGGCGACTGCAGAAGACAATTACAACACCATGAACACCGTAGGCGCTCGAGCCTCCCTGCGCATTGATTTAAATGACAAGTGGACGGTAACGCCTCAGGTGATGTATCAAAAGCAGGAAGGAAGAGGTTCCTGGGGTGAAGATCAGAGCGCTTTCGTTTCAGGCGACAAGCAGGTTACTCACTTTCAGAATGAATTTACCGATGATGAATGGACGCAGCTAGGCTTGACCATAGAGGGTAGCATTGGTAATTTTGACGTCAGCTATGCAGCGTCTTACCTTGACCGCGAAGTGGACGGTTCATTTGATTACAGCGATTACTCCTACTGGTATGACACGGCCTACACTACCGGTTATTACGCAGACCTGCACTTTGCCAATAGTGGCGATCGTGCAGTTGCAAACCAGTTTTTCCCTGATGCCGGAACTCGAGTCATGGGTGGCGCTTATTTCACCAATGATGACGGTTACAAAAAGATCAGTCACGAGTTGAGAATTAGCTCTCCACAGGAAAACCGGCTGCGTGGTCTGGTTGGACTCTTCTATCAGAATCAAAAGCACGACTTCCAGCAACATTGGAGGGTAGACGGGCTGGCAGATAGTATGGTGCCGAACCAGGGGACTGATCCACGCTTTAATAGTACCGTTTATCTGAACAGTTTGGATCGTGAAGACACAGATGAAGCAGTTTTCGCGAGTCTGAGCTACGATATTACCGATGACCTTGAATTGACGGTTGGCACACGTTTCTTTAAGCCAGAAGTGACGGTAAAGGGATTCTTTGGTTTTGGACTAGGCTTTACGCCTGCGTGGTCGTCTAACGGTGAGAACAGGTGTAATCTTCCTCAGTTCCCTAACGGCCAAGCCGATTATAAAGATAAACCCTGTCTGAACGTTGATAAAGGCATTGATGAAAGTGAAAACGTGAGTCGCGTCAACCTCACTTGGCAGATTTCAGATGACCATATGGTCTATGGCACCTGGTCAGAGGGCTATCGTCCTGGTGGTATTAACCGTGCGCCTGACGCAGGTAACTACACGTCTGATTTCTTGACTAACTGGGAACTGGGGTGGAAGACTCAGTGGATGGACAACACCCTGCAGTTTAACGGAGCAGTGTTTAAGGAAGAGTGGGATGATTTCCAAATTTCATTCACAGGTGCTAATGCGATCACTCAGGTTGCCAATGGCCCCTCTGCAGAAGTGCTGGGTTTAGAAGGCCAGCTAATGTGGGTTCCTACGGATAATTGGAGGATTTCAAGTTCATTTACCTTTATCGATTCTGAACTGTTGAGCGATTATGCAAACTTTGATTCTGAAGGCAATGTAACCGCGATTTTGGCCCCTGTAGGAACAGCATTGCCAGTCACGGCCGATTTCAAAGGTAATATTGTTACTCGGTACAGCTTCCAGTTAGCTGGTTATGATTCCCATGTTCAGGCTTCTTTGTCCTATGAGGGTGATCGTGGATCCTCGATGAATCAGGCTGACAACGCCATTCGTGGCGATGTGCCAGCTAATACGTTCCTTGACCTGAGTGCAGGTATAGCAACGGAAACTTACGCCCTTGATCTCTTTATTTAGAATGCAACGGATGAGGACGCACCGCTGTACCTGACTAGTCAGTGTGCCGCAGGTACTTGCGGGGCTCAAAACTACGGTGTGCGCGCTAGACCTCGTACTGTAGGGTTGCGTTTTTCTAGGGACTTCTGATAGGCCTTGGGGGGGCTGCTGGTGCAGTGCGTCCCTTTCTATCGGCGGCCTTACCGCACAGGAAAAAGCTTGTTTTTGTAATCGGTTTAGGACCGTCGATGGCTAGCAGGGTGATGTAACAAAAAAGACGCCTCAGGGCGTCTTTTTTTTTGCCAGTTACTTTGCGCTATAGTCAGTTTATAGCCCTGTATGTTCTATCATTCAGGGGTCAGAACAAACAGCGTATAGCCACAACAAACCCCTGGGTACGCTCATGATTGTGTGAATAAAAAAACTATATTACATCGGCAAGGACAAGGTCCGCGCCTTTGTGAGCGACCATCATGGTGGGGGCGTGGGTGTTGCCTGAGGTCAGTGTCGGAAATACCGAGGCGTCCATCACTCTTAACTGTTCTAAACCGTGCACCTTTAGACGCGGACTCACCACGGAGGTTTTGGGGTCAACGCCCATGGAGCAGGTACCGACTGGGTGGTATACCGTGGCAGCTCGAGCCCTGAAGTCGGCGACAATGTCCTCATCAGTCATCTGCGCTAGGGCTGGCCCTAGGGCTACTTTGGTGAGAGCTCTCATGGCTTCGGTCTGGGTCAGTTTCTGGATATATCGTGCGCCGGCAATGACATCCTTTATATCTTTGTCCGTCGACAAATAGTTTGGCTCTATTATGGGCTTACTGAAGGGGTCGGCCGAGCTGATGTTTAACTCCCCTCGACTACTGGGGCGGCAGGGTTGGTAGCATAGAATAAAACCCGGGTAGGGATCAGGATTCATCACTAGGCGTTTTTTTCCTGTCGCGATGGTGGAGTAGCTGATTGGATTAAAATACAGCTGTAAATCAGGTTGCTTCTGCTCAGCTGAGGATCTGACAAACCCTCCGTTTTGGTTAACGCTCAGACTAAGCGGCCCTTTGCGCGCTAAGGTGTATTTTAGTCCCGCCCACAACTTGCCCATCCAACTGTGTAGTTCATTGTTCAAAGTAGGGACATTGGCCATGAACTTGTAGCTAAGGGCTAAATGATCCTGCAGGTTTTTGCCGACCGCGTCGCTGTCACATACAACCGCTATACCGAGTTTTTGCAGCAAATTTGCCGGTCCCACACCGGACTGCTGCAATAGCATGGGCGAGTTAATAGCACCGCCGGCAAGAATCACCTCTCGAAGTGCCCGCACCTGCTTTGAGACCCCCTGCCGACTGTACTCGACGCCAACGGCTGTTTTGCCTTCAAATAAAATGCGGGTGGCCTGTGCATTAGTTTCCATGTGAACATTGGGGCGTTTTAATGCTGGCCGCAGGAAGGCGTCGGCAGCGGAACAGCGCACACCATTTTTAGTGGTGATCTGATAGGATGCAAACCCCTCGGAGATTAACCCATTCATATGGTGCGTGTAGCTGACCCCCATTTCGTCGGCCGCGCGCTTGAAATACTCTTTTAATGGATGCATGTCCTCATAGACATTGCTGACGTAAAGCGGGTTATTGTTTTCCACTTCTCCTTCAACATTAACAAAACGCTCGAATCGCTGGAACTGAGGTAGAACATCTTCCCAGCCCCAACCGCTATTACCCAGATCACGCCAGTGGTCAAAATCAGAGGGCAATCCACGAAAATAACACAGTGCATTAATTGAGCTTGATCCGCCCACGACTTTGCCACGAGGCCAAAAACTTGTTTGGTTATTCAGCGCTTCGCAATGCTCTGTCTCATACATCCAGTTAACTGATGGGTTATTGAATGTTCGCCCGTAGCCAATCGGTACCCTAATCCAGAATCTCCGATCAGTAGCGCCAGCCTCCAAGACTAGTACCCTGTGCTGGCCATTTTCACTGAGTTTGTCGGCCAATACGCAGCCTGCAGAACCTGCGCCGACAATGATGTAGTCAAATTCTTCCATGGAGTCTGTCTTGCCGATAATAGAGACCGCTAGATTAATCCACGAGACCCCCTTTTCACAAGTCGGATGGTTAACTTGTTAGTGCTTAAATAGGGCTTTTAAATGATCTATTGATGACAGATTATAGCGCTGAGAAACAGCGTCATCCTGAGACAGACTCGGCTGTGTCTTTAACTGACCGATCGGCCCCGGCCAGGGACTTGAGTGGGGGGCTGTTTTCTCAGGGTAATCTAGGGTACCGTCTTGACCAATTGCCTTGGAAAATAAAAATATGAAGATTACCGATTTAAAAACATTTGTGGTTGGCACTCCACCACCGCATTTTGGTGGTCGCTATTGGATATTTGTTAAATTGACCACGGACACTGGTATTGATGGAATAGGGGAGGTGTACTCCGTTCCTTTTCATCCAACTGTCGTGATTCAGATGATTGAAGATGTGTTCGAGCGTTATGTCTATGGCAGCGACCCCTCAGCTATTGAGAAGATGTGGCGTATTATCTATTCAAGTGGCTTTACTCAGCGTCCTGACACCTCCATATCGGGCATCTTGAGCGGCTTAGAGACGGCCTGCTGGGATATTATTGGCAAAGACGCCAATCGGCCGGTGCATCAGTTAATGGGCGGCAAGGTGCATGAAAAGCTACGTAGTTACACCTACCTCTATCCAAAGCCAGGTGACCGCACCGACGTCTACATGGATGCAGACCTAGCGGCAGAGCGTGCGCTCGAATATGCAGACCAGGGTTTTACGGCAGTTAAGTTTGATCCTGTGGGGCCCTACAGCGCGTTTGATGGTCGTCAAATTTCGTTTGAAGCGATAGATCGTACGGAAGAGTTTTGTCGCAAAATACGTGAGGCAGTGGGGCATCGTTTGGACCTGTTGATTGGTACCCATGGGCAGATGACACCGGCCAGCGCGATCCGCCTAGCCAAGCGTTTAGAGCCGTTTGAGCCACTTTGGTTGGAGGAGCCGACACCGCCAGAAATGCCTGAGGAGATGGCTCTGGTCGCCAGAGCCACCTCGATTCCGGTTGCTACCGGTGAACGCCTCGCTACCAAATATGAATTTTCTCGGGTGCTGCGCAATCAGTCTGCGGCTATTTTACAGTTGGCCATCGGCCGCGTTGGTGGATTGCTCGAGGCCAAGAAAATCGCTTCAATGGCAGAGGCTCATTATGTGCAGATTGCTCCGCACCTCTACTGTGGTCCAGTTGAAGCGGCGGCTAATATTCAACTGGGTATGTGTAGCCCTAACTTTCTAATTCAGGAAAGTATTGAAACTTTCGTTGGGTTTCATGCCGACATCTTAACGAAACCTATTCAGTGGCAAGATGGCTTTATTCTGCCGCTCAATGAGCCGGGTATTGGCGTGCAACTCAATGAAGAGGTGGCGCTTGCCAATCCCTACACCGGCGATATGCTGCATCTGGAAATGCACCCTGAGCCTGTTGTCTAGGGCTCGGCGCGCACTGATTTAGATGCCTTGACTGCGGCCTCTGGCAACAACTTCGTAACCCTCCTCTTCAGGTTCATCATCGGTCATCTCAGAGGGAAAGCCTGGGGCTAGTATCTCAAGTCCTGTTGCATCTTCCAGTCGTCGAATAATATTTGGCGATAGCTCTCGCGAGCCGTAACGTGTCTGGCCATCTTTAAATATATCGATAAGCAGAGGCGAAATTTCTAAGGGTACATTGGCCCGATCGGCAATATCTTGGAACAGCGAAATATCTTTGATAACCAGGTCCATAGTGAAGCTTATGTCGCGTGAGCCATTGAGAATAACCTGGCTTTCGGTTTCATGCACAAAGGAGTTACCCGACGATATTTTAATGGCTTCAAAAGTCGTATTGAGATCCATGCCAGCGGCCTTTGACGTGGTTAGCGCCTCAGACAGCGCCACCAGATTAGCTGTCGCCAGATAGTTGGTGACCACTTTTAAAACGGAGGCAGTGCCGAGTTCTCCGGTATGAAGAATACGTCGCCCCATGGCCTTAAATACGGGCAATGTTTGTTCAAATGTCCGTCGGTTGCAACCTACAAAGATAGCGATGTTACCTGTGGCGGCGCGGTGACACCCCCCTGACACTGGACAATCAATTGGATGAGCACCTTTGGCAATAACCAGATCAGCAATCCGGCGAACTTCAGTTTCGTCAGTGGTGGACATTTCTGCCCATATTTTTCCAGCAGAGAGTCCCGCTAAAATACCGTCTTCCTCTTCCATGACCGCGGAGCACGCCATAGGTGATGGAAGGCAGGTAATTATCATGTCGCAGGTTTCTGCCATTTGTTTTGGGCTCTCAGCCCAATGCGCGCCCTTATCCAAAAACGGCTGCGCTAGTTTGGAATCCAGATCGCGAACCATTAAGTCATAACCGTTGCGAAGAATAGAACCGGCGAGTTTTGCGCCGACGTTCCCCAATCCAATAAACCCTATTTTCATACTATATTTCCATTATTAATATTGAAGGCATTTTTTGAGCTAGAAGCAATCAGCCATGCGCCTATGTTGACCTATAACTTTTTAGTTAATCGGTTTGAAAAGATTGCCTTTCCAACTGCCTAATTTTAGAAAAAATATCATCTCTGTCTAAGTATGTGCCTCGCAGCGACCGGTCACCAGTGGTTGGAAAGAACTCCGCACGGCCATGTAAAATACGACGATTATCAAAGATAAGAAGATCGCCCGCTTGAAAAGAAAAGCGCATTTGATAGTCTGGCGAATTCGCTTTTTCCATATAGCATCGCAAAGCCGCGTAAGCTTTATGGATATCCTCAAAGCTCCCTTGCAGGGGGGCGCGAGAAAAAGGTAGCATGCGAATCTCCAGCAACTTGCCCTCATCATCTAGGCCAATGGTTGGCGCCTCCCAGCGATAGTCTTTGGGACCTGCACGGTTTGCATAACACCATTTTGTTGAGGTCAGTGTTTTATACTGTTCAGGAAATTCCCTCTCTATGTCCTGTGCCACTTTAAAGCCGTCGGTCATTAGGCTTTCGCCGCCCTGAGCATCTGCGATTCTGACGTGTAGAATCTGGATTCCGGGAGGTGCCTCTCGAGTGGGTATATCTGTATGGGCTGCAAGATATCCGGTGGTATAGGCGTTGCTGTCGCCATCGGCCTTTGATATCACGTCAAAAATCCGATCGAAATGGGTTTCGCGAATAGCGCCAATTCGCGAAGCAAAGTCCTCCACGAGCTCTAAATCCGTTGGCAAGTCTCGCAGCCGTGCTATGCCGTGGCGGGTGACAGATACAAGCACATCATATAAAAGTGAGTCGCTGACTATGCCTTTATCGGCATAAAAAGTCGGCGGTTCAGGGAGCTTTGCGGTATCCCAAAATTCAGCTGTCAGACTAGGCGTCGGCTGGTGGCCACTATAAGCATATAGCCAGGCGGGATTAAAGCGGCTGCTGTGCCCGCCATGGGACCAAACGATACATAGGGCTCCTTCGTCATCAATTGCAACAGAGGCAGCCTGAATATCTTCAGGTATGCCGCGCAAATCAGATAAGTTCTCTCGGCTGACGTGATGGAGGCACAGACCACAACAGCAGTTATCTCTCAACCATAAAGGGTGCAGTTTAGAGTGATTACCATTGTCCCACTGCAGTATTACCGCATTACCCTTGACCTTAACCGAGCTAATATTCTGGCTTGACGGCCAGTGCCAATTATCAGGCGTTGGAATAGATTCAGAAGCGTTCATTTTGATCTCCTTTGTTATAAGGGTGTTCTGCCTAATCTCGCCAAGGCTGTGGCAACCGATGCCATTGGCGGGCAAGATTTGCGCGATTTTAAATCAACATGTAACAGCAACTGCGAACAGGTCGCACACAGATCCCCTTTGGTATTTTTCATCTCATGGGCTAGCTTAAGCTTTTTGCCCTCGGCGACTGTGATCGATGTAAAGACGCTGATCTCCTCTCCGGCTAGGCATTCGGCGAGGTAGCTAATATGCAGATCAACGGTAAAATAACTGAAGCCATTAGCAATATATGCGGGATTAGCGCCCAGAGCATGCAACAAGACATCGCTGGCCTTAGAAAACACCTCGCCGTAGTGGCTGTCATTCATATGGCCGTTGTAGTCGACCCAGCTAGAGGGCACAACACGCTGTGTGGTCCGAACGGGAACACCAAGACTAGAGGGCGCAGTGTGCAGATCGGTCGCTAAACTGAGAGTTTCATCAACCTGATTCAATAAGTTGCCTGCGCCCCAATCCTTGACCTTTAACGCCCTCATCATAGCAACCAGATTATCGTCGCGAATACGCTCTAGTTCTCTGATCGAATGCAGGCCAGACTGCTGATCAGATTGACTGGCGATCTTGTTAATTAGTTCGTCAGTAAGCTCTGGTACGTCCATTAGTTTAGTCCAGGGCCACTCTAGGGCAGGCCCAAACTGTTGTATAAAGTGTGCCATGCCCGCTTCACCGCCGGCAATTCGATAGGTCTCAAACATTCCCATCTGGGCCCAACGCAGACCAAAGCCATAGCGAATAGCATCGTCAATCTCCTGTGTGGTCGCAACACCATCATTGATCAACCAAAGACCTTCCCGCCAAACCGCTTCTAATAAACGATCAGCAATATGCGCGTCAATTTCTTTGCGCACGGTTAATGGGTGCATGCCCAACTGAGTCAAAATTACAGCGGCACGTTCCGTTGTTTGCGGGTCGCCGACTAGCTCAACAAGAGGGATCAGGTAAACGGGATTAAAGGGGTGAGCAACAATTATTTGCTGTGGATACGACGCATTTTCCTGTAGTTCAGAGGGTTTAAAACCGGAGGTGGACGAGGCGATAATGGCATCCTGCGGACAGTGCTGCTGTATATCCCGATAGGCAGATTGCTTAATATCTAAACGCTCGGGGATACATTCACTTATCCAGCCCGCATGGCTAACAGCCTCGGCGACAGTGGCGCAAAATACAAGCCGCCCCTCTGGAGGTAACAGATACTCATACAGACCAGGCAGTGAGCGGCGAGCATTGTCCAGCACTTCGCCTATTTTTCGACTCGCCTGGGGGTCGGTGTCAAAAACATTAACATCGAAGCCCATCAACAAAAAGCGCGCGACCCAACCACCGCCGATTACACCGCCGCCAATAACGGCAAACTGCGTTGTTTTAATCAGGGGGTCTGCTGCGATAGTCGCGCCAGTCATCGCGGAGCGCGTTTGGTTAAGCCTAATTGCTCTCGCACCTGCTGGGGCGTCATGATACTCGACCCCATAGCATCGATAATCGTGACCGCTCTTTGAACCAGTGCCTCGTTAGTGGCAAGTACGCCTTTGTCTAGCCAGATATTATCTTCCAAGCCGACGCGCACATTACCTCCCGCCAATACGGAGGCCGCTACATAGGGCATTTGATCACGGCCTATGGAGAAAGAGGACCAATTCCAATCATCCGGCACGTTATTAACCATTGCCATGTAAGTATTTAAATCGTTCGGAGCGCCCCAGGGAATACCCATACACAGCTGGACCAGAGCCGGGCTATCAAGTACTCCCTCGTCGACCAGTTGTTTCGCCAACCACAGGTGACCCGTATCAAAGGCCTCAATTTCGGGCTTAATGCCTAGTTCTGTCATCATACTCCCCATAGCCCGCAACATACCGGGGGTGTTGGTCATGACATAGTCAGCCTCGGCAAAATTCATTGTGCCGCAATCCAGGGTGCAGATTTCCGGTAGGCAATCAGCCATAGGCTCGATCCTGCTCTCGGCGCTACCCATATCCGTACCCTCTTGCAGCGGCAGTGGCGCAGATGCTGGACCAAACACCACATCTCCACCCATTCCAGCGGTGAGGTTTAACACCACATCGGTAGCTGAATCCCGAATCCGTTCGGTGAGTTCTCTATAGAGTTTAGGGTCTCTTGAGCCTACGCCTGTCTCTGGATCACGCACATGGCAGTGCACAATCGCCGCACCAGCGGCAGCGGCCTTAATCGCGCTGTCGGCAATTTGTTTTGGCGACCTTGGAACCTCGTTACTGCGATCCTGGGAGCTGCCTGAGCCAGTGACGGCACAGGTAATGAAAACGTTAGTATTAATAGATAATGGCATGAGCTAATTGGACCCTTAGTTTTGTTGTTAGTACTGCAGAACGATACGTTATAATCTATCGTCTAAAAAGAGAATTAAGAATTATTTTGAGTCTCTCTTTAGGCAAAGTTATCAGCGCAGTCGCGCACCCTGTTCAATAAGTTTTTTTTGAACTTTTTTTATATCGATATCAGCTACATCAACGTCACATTCTATTGAAATAGCGGCGGCCACGCCGGCACCCTGTCCGTTGACCGCGCAGCACATCATGTTCCGCACCGCCGCGTGAGAATCCTTATCTCCGCCTACACTGCGACCAGTTACTAATAAATGTTTGACACCTTTAGGTAGCATGGCGCGATAGGGTAGCTGAAAATACCGTCCGGTAGTCGGTAGAATAAGAATGCCATAGCCATCGATAAATTCAGGGAAAATACCAATGGTATCGTCGAATTTCCCCTGCTCGCGAACATCTCGAGCCGTCATGTTGTAAACCGCATCAATTTTCCGTGTATCGCGAACACCTAGAGTCATGCCGAAGTTTCTTAATTTCGCGTTCTCGCACCCCGGATTAAACTGCTTTAGCGCTTCAATGGCGAGCATGGCTTGCCGGCGACCTTCCATCTCTCCCTGAGTTAAATGATCTGGGTTAGTGGCGTCTAGATCTGCTAGATGAATCAGGTTTAGATAACTGAGATCGCCCTGCTCGCTGATAGCGCCCCAGGTACCGGTGATGGTATTTAAATTTTCTGGGATTAATCCCGACTTGATGGCTTTCTCGAAGGGCTTTTTGAGATAGGGAGAGAAGAGGCTATCCTCTTTACCCGAGGTTTCCATTGACCAGTCAGGGCCGCACCAGTCACTGTAGGTATGGGCATTAGATTTAACCTCATCCATAAAGCGAGTTTTATCGACCCCGTTCATTGAAAACATGACCGAGACGGCCAGCATTTCTTCCACTGGGGTTTTGTGCACCACAGCTCCAGCTCTATGTGCAATGTCAGCATCACCAGTGGCGTCAATGACCCGCTTTGCTAAAATGGCCTCGCGGCCGGCCTTGCTCTCTACGATGACGCCCTTGATTACACCCTCTTCTACAATAGGTGCAACCATGGTTCGGTGTAACATCGGCGTAATTCCAGCCTCTTGAACTAGCACGTCAGCAACGTATTTAAATGCTTCGCCATCAATGGCTTGACTATTAGATTGCGGCTCGGGGTTGGACGCACCCATAGATTTTGCGCGCTGCTCAAACTCAATGCCGATACCTTCGCTGTCTACAGTATTGTCGTGTCTATACCAAGCGAACCCCTCAACGCCTACTTGAGTGAGGTTCCCACCAAAGCAGCCATAGCGCTCGAGCAGCGTTGTTTGGGCGCCTGCTCTAGATGAAGCAATGGCCGCAGCCAGCCCGCCAGGACCGCTGCCGACAACCAAAACATCTGTATGGTGAATGATGGGTGTCACACGTGCCGCTTCGTTAATTGTTTGCATATTTTACAAACCCTATAAATCTTATTGCCAGTGAGTTGTATGCGACAGACATTGACACGAAAGCAAAAGAGTTTGACTCTCTCACTTTAGATTATCAAGGTCAAATATTAACCTATAAAGTAGTAATATTTTATTTGGGTACCACAAAATAATGGATCTTTAAGGTTTTGATGTTATCTAGAGTTAGACTGTTTGCAGCTAGGAGGATTAGTAAATAGATTGTGCATTCCTTACGGAGCAAAAAGATCTAAGATTAATAGTTGCTTACATTTAAATGATAAAGAGATTTACTCATCCTCGTTCTTTGTAGATCGCTGGAAGGAGTTTGCACGTTATTAATTGAAAAAAGGGATGAACGACAAATGCCCTATGAACACTCAATAAAAAAGCCCTGACGGGGAAATCAGGGCTTCTTCGTTTCTTACTTGCGCTAGAGGAGCCTACACTCAGACACCTCTCGTTAGATTAGTTCAATTTTGTCCTAATATTTTTTATGCTGTCTTGGTTTACGCCATATTAAAAAGATACCGGATGCGTAATCATAAAGCGCTGCAGCACTGCGTATAAAAGTAGTCTTTACTAGGGCAGGGCAGATCAAGCTGTTTTTTCGGCATGAAACCCAATTCTCAGGCAATAAAAAAGGCCACTTCTCGCGAAGTAACCTTTGTTATCGATGGCGGACCGGACGGGACTCGAACCCGCGACCTCCGGCGTGACAGGCCGGCATTCTAACCAGCTGAACTACCGGTCCGTAAATCTTTTCTCTAATGGTGGGTGGTACAGGGATTGAACCTGTGACCCTCGCCTTGTAAGGGCGATGCTCTACCAGCTGAGCTAACCACCCCCTGAGAGAGCGACGCATTCTACCGAACTGATTATGCCTGTCAAACATTATCTGCTGCTATATACATATTGGCTCGGCAGCCCTAAGATGCGGCTTAATTCTACCGCTTTTGACCGCCAATATAATGCAAATTTATAAAGAATTTAATATCGAAGCCGCTCACCGTCTGCCAAATGTGCCCGAGGGCCATAAATGCGCGCGTTTGCATGGGCATTCTTTCCTCGTTTCGATCCATGTTGAAGGGCCTGTTGACTCGGAAATGGGCTGGATTATGGACTTTGGTGACATTAAAACTGCGTTTGCACCCATTTATGAGCAGCTTGACCATCATTATCTCAACGATATTGTCGGTCTTGAAAATCCCACCAGTGAAAATCTTGCGCTGTGGATTTGGCAGCAGTTAAAGCCGGTTTTACCCCTTTTGAGCGCAGTCAAAATCAAAGAAACCTGCACTAGTGGCTGTGTATATCGCGGCTAGTCGTCCTTGACAGGGGGTTCGCCCCTGTAAGTTGCATCCCTAATCAGCACTATAATCATTAAAGCGACTGGTATAAGGCAACCCAACAGCATTTGCTGCCAAGACAGGATGCTGATTGCCCAGCCGGCTGACAGTGCTGCGACGGCCGAAATTGAAAAGACCGTAAAATCATTGAGTCTCTGCGCTTTAAATTTATCCTCTTCTCGATGAGAACTTGGCAGCAGCGCGGTGCCTGCGACAAACAGAAAGTTCCAGCCCATGCCAAGCAGCACAAGCTGTAGCCAGAAACCACTGACGGAGGTGTCGAAAAAACCAATGACAATCGTAGCGCAGTAGCAGACGAGTCCGAGCACCATCATGCCTTTAATTTGCAGATGCTTGAACAAAAGCGGCGCTATAAACGAAGGCAGAAACATAGCGGCGATGTGGCTTTGAATAACCCATTTGGTATCTATTAGCGAATGCCCATGGATGTGATGCATGCTAATCGGGGTGCCTGTCATCACAAATGACATAATAATGTAGGCAACCGATGCGCTGGCTAGAGCTAAAAAGAATGAGGGGTTACGGAGTAATTGTGTGGCTGTCACTGTACTTTTCTTCGGCGCAATAGCTATGGTTGCAACAGACTTAAATAGGGCCAGTATGGCTGCGGCGATCCCGAGGCAAAGTGAGGTTAATAGAAACGAGCCCTGGTAGTCGATCGCGGTGATCTGGATGCCGATAACGGCGAGTTCAGGCCCAAGAAACGCGGCTATAATACCGGCACCCATCACCATCGATGCGGCTGTTGGTTGATTTTCAAGACTGACAGACTCCATGGCCGTAAACCGAGACTGAAGTAAGCCCGAGCTAGAGCAACCGATTATCAGAGAGGCCGCGCAAAACAGTACAAAACTCGAATACTGCAGTGCTATGATCGCTACCAAGCAGCCTCCTAATCCTAGGCCAAAAAATAGAAATAGGCCCCATTTTCGTCCTAGTCGGTCCATTGCGTGGGTCGCGGGGATCATGCCAAAAGCGGTGCCCGTAGTCATAACAGCGACAGGGACCATTGCCCATTCCGCGTTGGGCGTCAAGCTAGCGCCCACCAGACTGCCTAAAAACACCATAAGAGTGGCTAAAGAGCTGGCCAGCGCGGTACTGAGGCTGATTATCCAGACATTAGTGAAATCTTTACTCAGGATGCTACTCATACGGCGATATCTCATTTATTTTAAAGGTTGCTAGTCTAAAGGTCGACTTTTAGGTGCTTTAGTCCGGTTGGGTGAACCTAAAGCGCCGTTGGCCTAACGAACTATACGCCGCCTACTGTATACTGGTACCTACAATAAACCCCTATAAATAATGCCTAATCCCCTCCGTGAGTTAAAACAATGGTAAAAGTTGGTACGTTTAACAAGCTTCAAGTGGTCAAAGAAGTGGACTTTGGTGTCTACCTTGATGGCGAAGAACTAGATACTATTTTATTGCCTAAGCGCTACGTTCCCGCTCGTTGCGAGCTGGGCGATTGGATTGATGTATTTTTATATTTTGATTCTGACGATCTGCTTATCGCTACCACTGAAAAGCCGAAGGTTGAAGTTGGCTGTTGTGAAATGCTTACCGTGGTAGATATTAACCACGCTGGTGCCTTTATGGATTGGGGTCTGCCCAAGGATCTGCTAGTACCCTACAACGAGCAGCAGAAGCCTATGGAGGTGGGTTATTCCTATGTCGTGCATGTTTTTCATGATGCTACCTCAGATCGCCTCGCGGCCTCTACCAAACTCAATCATCACTTAGATGAGGAGCCGGTACTTTTAAAGCTTCGCGAGAAAGTCGATTTACTGATCGCCAGCCGCACGGAGTTGGGCTATAAAGCGGTGATAAACAATGAATCTATGGGCTTGATCTTTCGTGATGATGCTTTTAGGCCGCTTAAAATCGGCGAGCGATTGCCTGGTTTTGTCAAAGCGATCCGTGGGGATGGCAAGATTGATCTAGTCATCTCTCAAAGCACGCTGCAGGGGGATCATGATCTGGGCGAACAGATTGTCAGCCATCTAAGGGATGCAGGAGGACAGTCTGCGCTTACCGATAAAAGTGATCCCGAAGAAATCTATCGTACGTTTAAGGTGTCCAAGAAAAAGTATAAACAGGCCTTAGGGTCCTTATATAAAAGTAAGCGAATATTAATTAACGTGGGACATATTCAGCTTATTAATTGATTTAATCTCGGCGCTGCCGATCTTATTTGTATACCTTTCGGTGTCGTAATCTGCCTTTTTAGCCCAGTCGATACTGCGGTTCACCTAGGTCAACTTGGTTATATTTGCAGTCTGTGGTAAAGTAAGCGCGTAGTTAAGTAACTCCCAGCGGTTAATGCACCCGCAAACCAACTGTCAGTAAGGCTGACAGATGCCTAAGTTTTATAAGTAAAAATTATAAATCAAGTTGATTTTTTAATTTGTCTACAGCTAAGTCCTAGCGGAGTATTGTTAAGGAAATTAGCTACATCGGTTTCAATTAAAAATAAAATCAAACAGTGCAGTCTGGCTACCAGACCAACGAGTAAACTTTATTCATTTAATTTGGGGAAAAGATATGTTTCACAAGACAAAGCTAAATAAGGCCGTTATCACAGCAATTGCTGCTGGCATGGCCGCCAGTGCGGGAAGCCTAGTAATGGCTGCTGGTATCGAAGAAGTTATAGTAACTGCCACTAAGACTTCGGCAAGTACGCAAGATATCGCGGTAGCAGTGTCAGCTATTACGTCAGAAAAACTCGACCAATTGGGTATTTCAAATTTTGAAGACTATTTAATTCAACTGCCTGGCGTCACAGCCGGTGGCAGTGGCCCGGGTCAGAATACGATTTATATTCGTGGTATCGCATCAACTACCCCTGCTATTTCAATTGCGGGCGTTGCTGGTCTAGCTCCTAACGTAGCATTTTATCTTGATGAGCAGCCTCTGGCACAGCCAGGCCGTAATCTAGACGTATACGCAGCCGATTTGAGTCGAGTCGAAGTTTTGGCCGGCCCTCAGGGTACGCTATTTGGCGCTAGTTCACAGTCCGGGACTGTCCGTTTGATTACTAACAAGCCAGATCCGTCTGAAGCTTACGGTAAGCTGAAGGTGGGTTTCTCCGCCATGAACGAAGGCGGCGACAATAATAACTTTGAGGTTATGTACAACCTTCCCGTTAATGACAAAGTCACTTTACGCGGTGTTGTTTACAGCGATGACAAAGGCGGTTATATCGATAACGTCCAAGGAACTCGTACCTCAGCAGAAAGTGCGCGCTTTCGAAAGGAAGGCTTTGTCCGCAGCAATGGCGTAGCCGTCAGTGCATCCCGAACGGGATTCCAAGGTGGTGATGGCTATGCCGATGCCGATGGTAATGGGTATTCTGATATGCCTGGAGTGACCTTTCTTGCCGCGGATAACAAAGATCTTGTCGAAAAAGACTTCAACACCAGCAAGTATACTGGTGCCCGCTTAAGTGCTTTGATCAACTTAAACGATGATTGGGAACTGTTACTTTCTCACACGACCCAGGAGCTCGATGCTGATGGTGTGTTTTTTGCTGACCCCAACTTGGGCGACCTCGAAATCCAAAGCTATATTGATGACTCGCTAAAAGATGAATTTGATAACACTAGCTGGACATTGACCGGTCGGATTGCCAATCTAGATGTTGTCTATACAGGTGCATACACTGAGCGAACGGCAGAGCAAAATATCGGTTATTCTGACTATATGTTTGTTGGCCAATACTTGCCCTACTATACCTGTGATTATGGCGTGACCTATCCGGATGCCTCTATGGATACTAATGGCGATGGTACAATTTTGGCTTCTGGTGGTGATAGTCGAGATCCCCTTCTGGCCTCAGGAACCTGTCAGGGACCAAATCTGTCAGCGCCAAGTTATTCAACCACTGAAGTGTCGACCCATGAGATTCGTATCACAACGGATCAAGACAAGCGGACACGTCTGACTGCGGGTGCTTTCTTTAGTGACACTGAGTTGCAAGAGCGCGTTAGCTTTACCTATCCAGGTAGTATTGTCGCACAAGGTTGGAGTGCAGCTGGTGGTCCAGGATTTAATCCCGCCAACTACTCATACACTGACGGCCATTTGACGTCTATGGAACCCTTTGCCCCGGGCGAGATCTTCCGTAATGACATTAAGCGTACCGATGAGCAGTATGGTGTATTTGGTGAGTTGAGCTACGATGTAAGTGATGCGGTTTCTGTTACATTGGGTGCGCGCTACTATGATATGGAAATTGACTTTGAGGGCAGCGCAAAAGGCTCATTTGGGCAATTCTGTGGTACTTCACCTACCTGTATAGATAAACGAACTGGAGGCACCAACATCACTGATTTGTATGATGGTGATGGTATTTATAAGGGCGAAGCTGTTACCGGTATTCCCGACATGGCAACGGCAAGTGGATCTATCTTTAAGTTTACCGCCTCTTATACGCCGAGCGATGATGTGTTGTTTTATGCCACCATCTCTGAGGGTTTTCGAGCGGGTTTCTTAAACCGCCCAGGTGGTTACACGAGTAAAGATGGTAAATATACAGTGCCTTATGAGTTCGGCTCAGATGACATGACTAACTATGAGTTCGGCTGGAAGAGCGACATGATGGATGGGCGTATGCGTTTTAACGGTAGCATATTCTTTGCGGAAATCGACGGCCTGCAAACGACCATTTTTGACCCCAGTATTGCTAACTTGTTCTTCTCTGATAACGCAGCCAATGCTGAAGTCACCGGACTTGAAGCAGACTTGGTCTGGGCGCCTGAGAGCTTAGACGGCCTGACCATAAGTGCCGGTTTATCGCTGCTGGATACAGAGATCACGGATACACTAACAACCTCTAAAGATGTTGTTAAAGGTGATTCTTTGGCCTTTGCACCTGAAGTGCAGGCTAATGTTCAGGCGCGGTATGAGTGGCAGGCAGCGTCAGGTATGACTGCACACGTTATGCCGCACCTAGCATATTCAGATGAATCCTATAGCGATATCGTGCGTATCAACCGCGATCGTATGTCGAGCTGGACCATGCTTGGACTGACTGCTGGTGTGACTACTGACACTTGGGGCGCTGAGTTGTTTATTGACAATCTAACTGATGAGCGCGCGGAATTGGCTCGTAACTACATCAATGACAGAGAGCGTGTTTCATACTCGCGTCCCCGCACCATGGGCGTACGTATGACTTACAATTTCTAATGGTTGTTAAGTAGTTAGTCAATGCTAGATAATAATGCCCCTTTCGAGGGGCATTATTTTTATGTGCCGATTTAAAAATAGAGAGTGCGATGCTAAAACTATCAGAAGTCGAACCAATGCTGGCTGAGATAAAGCCACTTTTACAGGCGGGAGAGTTTTCTTTAGCGGAAGAAAAGTTACTTGTGTTGGCCGTGGATGCGGCAGAACATGACGAGGTCTTTTATATGTTAGCTGTCTGTCAGCGTTATTTGAAAAAACATACTCAAGCACTGGCGACACTGGATAAAGTCAAGCTGATCAGTCCAGATCATAGTCGCGCTCATCAAGAGACGGGCCATGTTTATAAGGCGATGAATAATAACAGTGCATCATTAAATGCGTATAGGAGGGCGACACAAATCAACCCCGCATTAGAGTCGAGTTTGCGCGGACAGATAGAGATTCTTAATCTCACGGGACGGTCAGAGTTCAGTCGACAACTACAGTCGGACCTAGACTCGCTACAAGCTATGCCGAAACCCTTAGTCGCGGTGATGGATCTAATCGCACAGAGCAAACTGGTCAAAGCGGAACAACTGTGTAAAGCCTTTATGCAGAAAAATACTCGCCATATTGAGGGTATGCGACTGCTTGCCAGCATTGGTACGCGGCTAGGAGCTTTGGACGATGCTGAATTCTTACTGGAAAGCGCAGTTGAATTCTCTCCTGAAAACACTAAGGTTAGAATTGACTATATTCAAGTGCTACGGAAGCGTCAAAATTATGCAGAGGCGCTTCATCAGGCAAAGGTACTGTTAGAAAAAGACCCTAAGAGCCCACAATTCCAGTCAGTATTTGCTGTTGAAGCAATGCAGTCAGGCGATTTTGATACTGCGTTATCCGTATTTGATTCGATCTTAGAGATACTGCCAGAAGATCCAGTCACCCTGACCTCACGCGGTCATGCACTAAAAACCCAGGGCAAGACTGAGGCCGCGATTGATTCCTATCGACGCGCTATCAAAAATTATGCCGCCCATGGAGAGGCCTATTATTCTTTGGCCAACCTGAAATTGTTCAGCTTTAGCGATGACGAAATCGCGGCTATGGAAGCGCAGGACACCACTGTTGGCATCGCCCATATGAGTAAAACATATCTAAACTTTGCGCTAGGTAAGGCTTACGAAGACAAGGGGCAATTTGATAAATCATTTGCGTTTTACAAGCGTGGTAATGCCAACAAAAAGGCGCAAAGCCGGTATAAATCAAGCGAACTGACGGCAGAGTTTCATGCCCAGAGAGAGGTCTTTGATAAGGCGTTTTTGGCCCGGCATGCAGACACGGGCTGCCTGACGAGCGACCCCATCTTCATCGTCGGTTTACCTAGATCTGGCTCAACCCTCTTGGAACAAATCTTGTCCTCCCATAGCCAGGTGGACGGTACGATGGAATTGCCGAATATACTTGCGTTGGCACAAAAATTACGGCGCGGTGAGCGTATTAGCGCAACCAATCATTACCCTAAGGTACTGACCGAACTGGAGCCTCAACAGCTCGCTGAATTTGGTGAGAAATTTATACGTGAAACCCTTACTCACCGGGGCTCCGCACCATTTTTTATTGATAAGATGCCCAACAACTTTAGGCATATTGGTCTAATCAGTTTAATACTCCCCAATGCCAAAATTATTGATGCGCGGCGGCACCCGATGGGTTGCTGCTTTAGCGGTTTCAAGCAGCTGTTTGCTGAAGGGCAGGAGTTTACCTATGGGCTGGAAGAAATCGGTACCTATTATAAAGATTACATTGAATTAATGGATCATTGGGATAAGGTGCTCCCGAGCAAGGTATTGCGGGTTCAATACGAAGATGTGGTAGCTGATCTGGATGCACAGGTACGGCGAATCCTCGATTACTGTGGTCTAGAGTTTGAAGATAGCTGTATCAGTTTTTACGAAACGGATCGCTCTATTCGAACGCCAAGTTCTGAGCAGGTTCGCCAACCGATTTATCAAAGCGGTGTGCAACAGTGGAAAAGCTTCGAGGCCCACTTAGGTCCGTTAAAAGAAGCGCTGGGTCCTGTCCTAGACCGATACCCAATTGAATAAGAACATTATATTGAGACCCCAAGGTGTGACAACATGTCCGACATAAAAATGACCGAACGAGAAGTCCAACAGCTAGTAGAGGGTTGTCTGATGGCCAATGGCTGTAACCATGAAAACGCGGCAGCACTGGGTCGCACCATTGCGTCAGCGGAGCGCGATGGTAGTGCGTCGCACGGCCTGTTTAGAATGCCGGGCTATATTGCCTCGCTGCGCAGCGGCAAGGTTGATGGCAATGCCGAGCCCACGGTAACGCGTATATCGCCCTCGGTGATTAAAGTTGATGGCCATCGTGGCTATGCGCCACTGGCGCTCGAAAAAGGGCGCGAAGCGCTGATAAAAGCGGCTCGAGAGAATGGCATTGCGGCCATGGCGCTGGTCAATGTGCATCATTTTGCCTCGCTCTGGGTTGAGGTAGAACCCATAGCTGAAGCTGGTCTGGCGGCCATGGCCTTTACCACCTATAAATCCGCTGTGGTGCCCGCTGGCGCTAAGGAGCCGTTATTTGGTACCAATCCCATGTGCTTTGGCTGGCCCCGTGGAGACAAGCCGCCACTCGTCTTTGATCAGGCCTCAGCGTCTATGGCTCGTGGTGAGGTGATGATTGCCGCTCGTGATGGTCACGCCGTGCCGGCGGGGACTGGGGTTGATGTAGATGGTAATCCCACAACAGATGCGCAAAAGATTCTTGATGGTGGTGCGCTGCTGCCCTTTGGTGGTCATAAAGGCTCTACCATAGCCATGATGATTGAGTTGCTGGTCGCCGGTCTTACTGGCATGGACTTTAGTTACGAAGCTCAGAAAAATGACAACAATGATGGTGGCCCACCTAATGGCGGCGAATTTATGCTGGCGATAGACCCGAATAGATTTGGCGATGCTGAGGGCTGGTTAGATCATTCCGAGGCGTTTTTACAGCGACTAGCAGGTATGGAAGGGGCCCATATGCCGGGTAACCGTCGCTATGCTAATCGCGCCAAAAGCGTCGTTGAGGGGATTACTATCAGCGAGAAGGTACATGCTAGCTGTATTGAATTTATTAATACTGCCAGCTAGTCAGAGGATGATTAAGCCGTATCTCTCCGCCTGCTGAGGTGTCTCCCGTGTAATGGTATCGATCATTGCTTCTGCCGCTGGCGATAGCGTCCAACCCTTACGCGTAATCAGGAAGATGTTACGCGATTCAGAGGGTACCAGCGATCGTGATACCAAATCGTTAATTGATTTGGGCACAGCCAATGAGGGAAGTACGGATACACCGAGATTAGATCTCAACATCGCAATTAATGTAGTTATGTTGGGAAAATTGAATTTGGACTCGCCGACGGCATGACGAGCTCTCAGTGTTTTGGTAAAACCGGTGTCCAGAAAAGTCACATTATCTAGCTGCGCCCATGCAATGGCGGTGGTGTTTTGAGCGAGTTCATGCTCACGATGACAGATTAATTCTAGCTTATCAGCAAATAGCGGTGTGAACTCGAGTATCTTATTTGGCTTCCACATACTGCCTATCCCGAAGTCGACTTCATTGCGTTCCACACGGTGTTGGACGCCACGGGAGCTATCATCATCTAGATGCAGGTTAATGCCTGGAAATTCAGCGGCAAATATTTTAATGATTTCTGGTAACAGGTTGGTTGCTACTGAGGGGACAACTGCCATACTAACGTGGCCACTGCGCCGCTCTGAGGTGGCTCTGAGGTCATGGATCGCGGCGTCAAAATCTCGCACCAGACGCTCGGCAATAGGCAAAAAATTTTCACCCTCAGCGGTGGTACTGACGCTGCGGGTGGTGCGCTCAATCAGCTTTAAGCCAATGAACGCTTCAAGTTGCTTGACCGCTAGGGTGATGGCGGGCTGAGTGCGAGACAGTTTTTCTGCGGCACGGTTGAAGCTGCCTTGTTTGGCGACCACGATAAAGGTGCGTAGGTGTCGAAGAGTTACATTTAAGTGCTTGATATAAATACCTTTTATTGTTTTTAGAGTAATTCTCTACAGTCGTTAGAATAAATTAATTTAGCTTATTTATCTATATAAATTAGTCATTGGATTTATCACTGATAAGAACCAAGAATACGCCGCTAGATGGCGTGATTAGATAGAATTAGGTCGTCATTGTCGATTTTAAACATCAAAACAAAGAGGAGTAGTCATGAGTCAGGAAATGTTCCAGAACTATATCAATGGTCAGTGGGTAGGCAGTGCAGCATTCATCGAGAATATTAACCCGTCAGATACCAGCGATGTAGTGGGGCACTATGCCAAAGCCTCTCCCGAAGACTGTCTTACAGCAATTGCTGCAGCAAATACGGCGTTCGATGGCTGGTCACAAAGTGGTTTAGAGCAGCGCAAGCAGATACTGGATTTTATTGGTGCAGAGCTTATTGCTCGCAGCGGTGAAATCGGCGAGATTTTGGCGCGTGAGGAAGGTAAAACACGCGCGGAAGGGGTTGGTGAAGTTTACCGCTCGGGTCAGTTCTTTCAATATTACGGTGCCGAAGCACTGCGTCTGATGGGCGAAAACACCCAGTCCGTGCGTCCTGGGGTGGATGTTGAAGTCCACCGCGAAGCATTGGGCGTTATCGGCATTGTTACACCATGGAATTTCCCTATGGCTGTGGCGGCATGGAAAGTAGCACCGGCATTGGCCTATGGTAATGCCGTGGTTCTGAAGCCTGCCGAGTTGGTGCCAGCCAGTGCTTGGATACTGGCAGATATTATCAGTCGCAGTGGGTTGCCTGCTGGCGTCTTTAATCTAGTGATGGGTTCGGGTCGTGATGTGGGTGAAACACTCTGCACCTCCCCCAACATTCAGGCTGTAACCTTTACTGGTTCTGTCGGTGTTGGCCGTCATATTGCCCGCAATGCTATTGAAAATATGGCCCGGGTGCAGCTCGAAATGGGCAGTAAGAATGCCCTTGTAGTGCTCGACGATGCCGATATTGATGTCGCCGTTAACTGTGCCCTTGCCGGCGGTTATTTTGGTACTGGACAAAAATGTACCGCCTCCTCCAGAATTATTGTGCAGTCTGGTATCCATGATGCGTTTGTCGAAAAGCTGAGCACAGCAGTGGGCAACCTCGTGGTAGGACATGCGTTGGGCGAAGGATCCCAGATTGGGCCCGTTGTCGATGCACGTCAGCTTGCTCAGAACTTGGAATATATGCAGATCGCTAAAGACGAGGGTGCTCAGTTAGTTGTGGGTGGAGAGCGCTTACAGTTAGACACTGAGGGTTACTTTATGTCGCCGGCACTGTTTATTAATACCACCAATCAAATGCGTATTAACCGCGAAGAAGTATTTGGCCCCATCGCCTGTGTCATCAAGGTTGCTAGTTATGAAGAGGCGCTGGAGGTGTCAAATGATTCAGATTTTGGTCTGACCTCAGGTATCATCACTAACTCGTTAAAGTACGCTGGGCACTTCAAACGTTACTCCAAGTCTGGCTGTGTGATGGTTAACTTGCCAACCGCCGGTACCGACTATCATGTGCCCTTTGGAGGTCGTAAAAACTCTAGCTATGGCGCCCGTGAGCAGGGTCAATATGCACGTGAGTTTTACACTATTATAAAAACTAACTACAGTAAGCCATACTAAACGGGAGTCTCTGATGAACAAAGATATACTCTTGATTGATGGCTTGCAGTACGTTAATTGGAATCGCGGACTATTTGAAAATGCTCAGCAGTCTGGGATACATGCCATCCATGTAACTATTGCATACTGGGAAAATAGCCGCGAGACCTTGGAAAATATAGGACATTGGAATCGCCATTTTCTTGATCATGGCGATCTCATTATGCCGATACATTTGGCGGCCGATATCTTAGAGGCTAGGCGTCTGGGTAAAGTGGGTATCATTTTTGGGTTCCAAAATTGTTCGCCGATTGAAGATGATGTCAAAATGGTACAAATTCTTCACCAGCTGGGTGTGCGTATTATGCAGCTCAGTTACAACAACCAGAGCCTATTGGCGACCGGTTGCTATGAGGAACAGGACGGCGGTATTACCCGATTTGGCAAACAGGTGATTAAAGAGATGAACCGCGTCGGCATGGTTATTGATATGTCTCACAGTGCTGAGCAATCTACCCTTGAGGCTATCGAAATTTCTGAGCGGCCCATTGCTATTACCCATGCCAACCCAACATTTTTCCATGGTGCGCTGCGCAATAAATCAGATCATGTGCTGCGCGCGATTGGCGACTCTAAAGGTATGCTCGGTTTTAGTATGTATCCTTTTCACTTGAAAAACGGCTCAGATTGTACGCTGCAAGAATTTTGTCAGATGATTATGCAGACGGCGGAGATGATTGGTGTTGACCGTTTAGGTATTGGCTCTGATCTGTGTGAAAATTGGGACTACTCGGTATTAGAGTGGATGCGCAGTGGCCGTTGGACCATGGGTGTCGATCATGGTGAGGGCACCGCAGAAAAACCGTCTTGGCCGCGTCAGCCAAATTGGTTCACCGGGCCAAAGGATATGCATACGATCGCTCAGGGTCTCCAAGACACCGGCTTTAGCGAATCGGATGTAGCTAAAATCATGGGCCAAAATTGGCTTTCATTTTTTGAGAAATCATTTACTAGCAAGGATCGAGTATGAGTGACCAGGTTACAGACAGCGTAACGACAACCATTGACTGGCCCGTGTTTATTTTGAGCGGTGGATTTCTAATGCTGTTCGTCGCCACCGCAGTATTTGATATCGATTTTCTTTCCGACACTGTTAGCCAGGCGTTTGGCGGGGCGACTCAGATGTTTGGCGCCTACTGGCAGGTGTTAATGCTGTTGACCTTTGTGATCGCCATAGGCGTCGCTGTGTCCGGTTCTGGCAGGGCTAGGTTGGGTAACCTCAGTGAACCTGATATTAGCACCTACAAATGGGTGGCGATTATTATGTGTACGCTACTGGCTGGGGGAGGCGTGTTTTGGGCGGCGGCAGAGCCCATGGCCCATTTTATCAACTCGCCGCCATTATTTGGTGTCGAGTCCTCGAGTCCAGCTGCGGTATATCCCGCGTTGGCACAGAGTTATATGCACTGGGGCTTTTTGGCTTGGTCAATCCTAGGCAGTCTGACCGCAATTATTTTTATGTACCTGCATTATGACAAAGGTCTGCCATTGAAGCCGCGTATATTGCTGTATCCGGTATTTGGTGAGGTTGTACTTCACGGATGGCTCGGTGCCCTGATAGATGCCGCCTGTGTCGTTGCGGTGATTTCTGGAACGGTAGGGCCGATTGGATTTTTAGGTTTGCAGGTGAGTTTTGGTCTCTCCGAACTGTTCGGTATTAGCGATAGCTATAGCACTCAGTTAGCGATTATCGTCGGGCTCATTGTTATTTACACTATTTCTGCGGTGTCCGGCGTTACCCGAGGTATTCAGATACTCAGCTCATTTAATATTGTGTTGGCTATCGCGCTAATGGCCTTCATCTTAGTGGCTGGGCCGACCGCCTTTATTTTTGACAGTTTTATTCAATCAACTGGCCTGCTACTGACTGAGTTTATCCCCATGGCTGCCTACCGAGCTGATGTCGGCTGGTTGAATGGCTGGACGGTATTTTTCTGGGGCTGGTTCATTGGCTATGGCCCGTTGATGGCAATGTTTATTGCGCGTATATCCCGTGGTCGAACGATTCGTCAGTTGATTATTACCTTGTCACTCACTGCGCCTCTGGTAACGTACTTCTGGTTCACCATTGTTGGTGGTACAGGGATTTCTTTTGAACTGGCTGATGTTGGGGTGATCTCTGGGCCCTACGCCGAGTCTGGAATGCCAGCGGCTCTGTTGGCGATTACCCAGCAATTACCCTTGGGATTTCTAATCTCAGTACTATTTTTGTTGCTCACAACTATTTTTGTTGCGACCACGGGAGACTCCATGACTTACACCGTTTCCATGGTGATGACAGGCACTGATAACCCGCCAACCGCGCTTCGTGTGTTCTGGGGCATTATGATGGGTGTGCTGGCGGCAATACTGATCTCAATTGGCTCTGGTGGCGTATCCGCGCTGCAGTCTTTTATTGTCGTAACGGCCGTTACAGTGTCGCTTATATTAATGCCATCGCTGTGGAATGCTCCTAAAATGGCTCGACAAATGGCTGTCGAGCAAGGCCTTAATTAACTAAGATGGAATGTACTTTGCAAACTAATTCGCAGTCGACCTTAATGCAAACGGATGGCAAACCACGCGTATTGCCATTGCGTCCTGCCAGCCAGGTTATGCGTTTGGAGCGCTTGGGTAGTTTTCATCAGTCGCGACTGAGTTTTATGCGTACACTCATGCGACGCATGGTGATTGAAAACTGGCAGATTACTAGCCCAGTGTTTGATCTAGATGATCAGGGTTACGGCACCGTGGTTTACCAGGTTGATGCCAAATTTGGCACCTTTAGCTACGTGCTCTTTTCGCATTATCTGGACCCAGACAGCCGCAATGATAGGGTGATCGCCAATCAGTGGGATCTAACTATGGCGCTTTGCGAAGGTAACGTTGATGCTGATCAGTTAGCATTTTTGCGCACAAATGTTCCGAAGCAGGAAGCAGGCCGCGTTGACTCGCGGGTGTTGGTTTTATCTCGTGCCAATCGCAGTGGGCGGACGTTTGAATATGTCGTCGATGAGTTGGCCGAGGGTCGTCAGCCCTGTATCGACGTGATTGCCGAAGTGGGCTATCTCTATCGCACTACCGCAGCCTATGGTAGTGGCAAGCTGGGCATGGCGGATTGGGAAAAAGTGCGCACCAAGCATCCTGACTTTGCGCGACCTTTCGCAGCGGAGATGTTCACCTGTTTTATGTTACGTCACTTTAGTATGCAGCAGGCTGACTATTTAGCGGCACAGCGCGCGCCAGAAAAGGCGGTAATTCTGGATGAAGATATCAAGCGCTATATAGGGATTGGTAATTCTACTGGTCTGGGTATGGCACCTTTTTTAATCAATCATCCTATGTTAATTAACCAGTGGATTGAAATGCGTGAAACCGCATTGGCGAGAGTTATTCTCGCCAGCGAGTCTGGTGTCGATGAGTCCATATTCGTCCGCTTGGCGGCGTCAGTGCAGCGGGTAATCCAGCATCTGGGTGAGATTGTTACCGCTGATGAACGACAGAGTAGCTCTAACATTTTAGTGCGCAATGATTTAGTGCTTTTGCACCAATGGCTCCAAGACGAGACTCCCACATTGGTGCGAGAAAATTATGTATGGGCTAATCTGGTTGAGTATGCTGAACGGTCCTGCCACTTAGAAACGCAGGAAGTGATTAATACGTTATTAATTGAGCTCTATCCCGAGTTAGTTGATGACCTCGAGGAGCATATGGGTGTGGACGAATCTATTCGGGTAATGCCTGAGATGTCTGTCGCTCAGCTATTGCAGATTATCGAAGATAAGTATGATTGGGCGTTGGCTATAGATTTCAGTCAGTACGAATCAATGGGAGCGTTTTGGTATCGATCCCAAGAAAAGATGGAGCCTCGTTTGGGTCAGACCAACATTGATATGGGTATGGAAAAAGAGATGCCAATGGCCGTTGGCCGTCGTGTTCGAGAATGTTATGACCAAGTTAGCGCTTACAATCTGACCTGTCCACAACAGAATGTCGCCCACTTTATCATGCGAAATCCTAACTACAGCGGCATCGTCGGTCGCGTTCAAACTATGGCGCAGAGACCTTACGGAGATATACGTGAAAATTTGGTCCATTCCGACGTGCTGCCGATTCATTTGTTGCGCTGTAAACTATCTTTTTTTGGAGTGAGTAAATTTGACCCTCGCTCACGCCTATGGGTACGTAATACCATGTTCCAAGGTGCTCCTCTGATCAGTGATTTTGGCAAACCCTTTGCTGATGACTGGCAGTTTCCTATCAAACCTATTCTGACGTCTGGCTAAGTCGTATGAAAGTGTCCAAAAATGAATTGATGGCTTCACTTAAGAAGGCATTTGAAGGCTTGGGTTTCCATCCCGGCGACTACTACGATGCCGCCGATATGGTGGTCTGGCTAGAGACTCATGGTCTGGATGGTTTTGATCGATTGCAGGCAGCTCTGGCCTATCTGAATACGACCGGGCCGACCCATGCTGAGCTTATTGAAGAGGATAACAGCTATTCAGTTTTAGATGGTAATGATAGCTCCATTTTACTCTGCGGTAGCGAGGCGATTGACCTACTGAGTGCTCAGATAATGGAAGGTTCCGCGGCTGGGTTACAGCTTAATAACTGCTATAACCGAACGTTTATTTTACAGCGATTAGTTAAGGCTGCACAACGCGACCTGGCCTTTATTGCCTACTGGCGGCAGGATGCTTGTTGCATCAAGGTCTCTATTGCAGCGGGTACCGACCTTCCAGAGCATCAGACGTTTAGTATGGCTGAGGAGGTCGATCCGCAGTCGCTAACCGTTTTTGCCGGCACAGACTTAGCCATTGTGGAGCAGCAATTTTCCGAGCAGATAGCAATCGGTGAGTTGATTGAGACCTATTCAGCGGCAGAAATGAGCATCTGTTATCAGGATTCGGTAGAGCAGGGCATCGAGATAGACGAGGTCCTTTGGTCAACTCTAGAGGGGCTGGTTGAAAGAATATTGGTTGAGTCCACAGAGAGTTCCAGAGCGGGCGCCGGAGACTAGCTTAGCGCCGCCCTGCGACCGTTCTACTCAGGCATTTCCAGTTCAGCCTGGTTGATCAGCCAGTATCGAAAGGCTTCGACATGAGGGTGGACATGCTGATTAACTGGGGTCGCCAAAAAGAAGGCCTCAGACGTTGCTAGGCGTTCATTAAATGGCGCGATTAAACGTCCACTAGCTAACATTCCTGCTACCAAAGATGTTCTGCCCAATGCGACTCCATGGCCTAGCGCGGCCATTTCCATAGCGGTAATCAGTGAGTCAAAGCTTATGCCCTGAGATGAATCTACGTCATGGTAACCAAACTGACTGAGCCAAATGCCCCAGCCCTCCTCATAACCTATGACATGGAGCAGCGTGTGATCAGACAGTTCTTTAGGTTTTTTCGGTGGCTGTTCGGGAGAGAGATCACCACCGACTAAGTCAGGACTGCAGACTGGGAAAAGTTCATCCCAGGTCAGACGATTACTGGTGAACCCGGGCCATAGGCCTTTGCCATAGCGGATTTCAATGTCGGCATCCTTGTCGGGATCGCCGACCCAAATATTACTGGTGAAACGCAGGCCAATGTCGGGGTGCTGTTCGCGGAAGTTTGCTAAACGCGGCGCCAGCCAAGAGGTAAAAAATGCTAGATTGACTCGCACTGTGAGGGTGCGGCTACGCTCTTTACCAAATATTTCATCGGTTACGACGCCTAGCTTCTCAATAGCCTGACGGACACCCGGCGCATAGGCTCGACCAGAATCAGTTAACGCTAGACCTCTGGGTAGACGCTTAAATAGGGTACAGCCAAGCTGGGCTTCGAGGCCCTTGATCTGCTGACTGATAGCAGCTTGAGTCATATGCAGCTCAGCCGCAGCCTGGGTAAAATTAAGATGGCGAGCGGAGGCTTCAAATGAGCGCAGCCAGTTTAATGGAGGCAGTCTTTTCTTCATAAATAACGTCTCATTCTTTTTTTGACGGGCCCATTAGGGCTGATCATCGTCAGGATCATCGATCAAGCGGCCGAGTTCGGAGGCGGCTTGGCGCAGGATTGGCAGATAGCCAAGAAGCTCATCCAGACTCTTTCTAATCACTGGAGCATGAGTGAATAGACAGGCTAATGGCTTGCCACTACTGTCCAGCACAGGCACTGCGCAGGCCACCATACCATCGCAGAACTCTTCGTTGTCAGTGCCGACTTCGGTTTTCTGAGTACGTTGAAGTTCTATCTCTAACGTCTGTGGATCAGTGATGGTATTGCGTGTGTACTGCACCATAGGTAGCAGATTAATAATCTTTAGACGACGTTTTTTTGGCAGAGAGCTAAGATAAAGTTTGCCGCTGGCTGTGCACCAACTTGGAGTATGGCTGCCGACCTGCAAGTTTATCTGCAAAGGCCAATCCGTCTGCACCCGGTCGTAATAAATCATCTCAGTGCCATTGGGAATGGCTATACCGCAGGTCTCGCCGGTGTTCTGGGTAAGCTGCGTGAGAATGGCCTGACGCACCGCTTTGAATCTGCTGTTATGGAGTATCCCAAGTGCTACGCCATGCATACGATTGCCGGGCAGTATCAAGCCACGCATCGAGGTTAGCAGATAACCATCCGTCTCAAGTTGATTGAGCAATCGATGCATGCTGGGTTTAGGAATATCCAGTTGAAAAGAGAGATCGGCAGGCGATAAGGGACGCTCAGCCTTAGCAACGGCCTCTATAATCTCCATCACTCTGGAAATAGAGGAGCCTTTCTCTCTTGTGCTCACTGTGATTCCGTCTTTCATAGGTTAACTCTGGAGTCTATTTCATCGTCGGCATGGAGAACATCGCACCTTCACGCATACCGGCAGAGGGCCAGCGTTGGGTAATAGTTTTACGTTTGGTGTAAAAACGAACAGCATCAGGGCCATAGGCATGCAAGTCGCCAAACAATGAGCGCTTCCAACCACCGAAGCTGTGGTATGCAACCGGCACGGGTAACGGCACATTGATACCGACCATACCGACCAAAATCTGGTCGGAAAAATAGCGCGCAGCTTCGCCGTCGCGGGTAAAGATACAGGTGCCGTTACCGTATTCATGGTCGTTAATAATGTCCATAGCTTTTTGCATGGTATCGACGCGTATGACCTGTAGCACGGGACCAAAAATTTCTGCCTGGTAACTATCCATCTCGACGGTGACATTATCAACAAGTGTGCCACCCACAAAAAAGCCATTCTCATAGCCTTGAATCTGCGGGTTGCGTCCATCGACGACAATAGTGGCACCCTGTTCTTCAGCACTGTCGATATAGCCAAAGACTTTTTGTTGATGTTGCCGAGTAATCACAGGGCCAAAGTCATTGCTGGCATTGGTGCAGGCGCCAACTTTCAAGCCCTTCATGGCCTCTTGCATCTTGGTGACTAATGAGTCGGCTGCTGCGTCTCCTACGGCAACCACAACGGACAGTGCCATGCAGCGTTCACCTGAAGAGCCAAACGCGGCGCCGAGTAACTGGGCAACGGTATTATCCATGTCGGCATCTGGCATGACAATGGCATGATTCTTCGCGCCCCCCAATGCCTGACAGCGTTTGCCATTGGCGTTTGCTGTAGTATAAATAGTCTCCGCAATCGGTGTGGAGCCTACAAAACTGACCGCTTTAACATCTTTGTGATGAAGTAGGGTATCGACGGCTTCTTTGTCGCCATTGACCACGTTCATCACACCATCGGGCAGACCTGCTTCCTTTAATAGGGAGGCAATAAATAGAGTTGAGCTAGGGTCGCGTTCTGATGGCTTAAGGATAAAGCAGTTGCCACAGACAATGGCCATTGGATACATCCATAGGGGTACCATTGCCGGGAAGTTAAATGGGGTAATGCCAGCTACCACGCCCAGAGGTTGAAATTCACTCCAACTATCAATATTAGCCGCCACATTTTTACTGTGCTCACCTTTTAATAGCTCTGGTGCGCAGCAGGCATACTCAACATTTTCGATGCCGCGCTGTAATTCACCGGCCGCATCATGACTGATCTTGCCATGCTCATCGCCAATCAAGGCACAGATTTCGTCGGCATTGGCCTCTAATAGTTCTTTAAATTTAAACATGACTCGCGCACGTTTAATGGCGGGTGTGTCACGCCACGCAGGAAAGGCGGCCTGAGCCGCGTCAATCGCCTGCGTCACTGTCGCCTGAGATGCCAGTGCAACCTGTTTGCTGACCTTGCCAGTGGCTGGGTTGTAAACGTCCTGAGTGCGATCATCGGCAGCGACCATCTGACCGTTAATTAAATGTCCTACTACTGTCATTGTTATGTCCTCAAAAATATAAGTGGGTTTACCAGAGCTTTTTGTAGATCTCGATGATCTCCTCTGCGCTGGGTACCTTTGGATTGTTTGCCGGGGATCCAGATGCCAATGCCTGCTCAGCCATCACTCCGAGATTATTAAAAAAGTGTTCCCGTTCGATACCAAATTGTTCTGGAGTCGGCACCTGTAGCTCTTCATTGATGGCGTACAATTCTGTCATCAGTTTTTCATTGGCTAGCTCGGTGCTATCAGTTTGGTTGGCCACGCCCATGGCTCGCGCGCAGTCGGCATAGCGCTCGGCAGCCGCAGGAATGCTGTACTCGGTAACCTTAGGCAGTAACATGGCATTGGAGAGGCCATGGGGGACATGATAAAAAGCGCCGATAGGGCGCGACATGCCGTGCACTAGGGCGACAGAGGCATTGGAAAATGCGATACCTGCAAGGGTCGAACCCAGCATCATTGCTTCACGGGCCTGCTGATCGCTGCCGTTGTGAAAGACCTTGCGTAGATTGGGCCCGAGCAGTTTCATGGCGGCAATGGCTTGGCTGTCACTGTAGTGGCTGGCCTTTTTACTGACATAGGCTTCCATGGCATGAGTTAGGGCGTCGATACCTGTATCTGCAGTGGTACGTGCCGGTAGACTTAGGGTCAGGCTATAGTCCACCAGTGCGGCCGTTGGCATAAAGCCAATGCCGACACAGAGCATTTTCTCATCACTGGTTTCGTCAGTAATAATGGTAACGCGGGTACATTCTGAGCCAGTTCCCGCCGTGGTAGGGATAGCAATAATGGGTAGACCAGGTTCACTGACTATGCGGGGGAATTTATAGTCGCGCATCACGCCACCATACTTACCCAGAATGGCAATAGCTTTGGCGCTGTCGATAGGACTGCCTCCGCCCACCGCGATAATACTGTCGTAGTTGCCGTTGCGCACCTGCTCCACACCCGCCTGAATCGAGCGCACTGTGGGTTCCGGAACAGTGTCATGAAATACATCCGAGTCGATGCCAGCGGCGGTTAAGCTTTCTTGCACTGCACTCACATAACCTAGCTGCACCATCATCTTGTCAGTAACAATTAGTGGGCGTTGGCATTCTAGGGCGATCAAGATAGTCCCCACTGCTTTACTGGCACCCGCGCCCACTTGCAAAATACGCGGGAGAATTATCTGTGTAGACATAGCATTACCCTTAATTGATTGCAGGTTCGTTAAACAGTGCTTTAAATAGACCGTAAGCTGCGACTATTAAAACGATAGAAAATGGTAGTGCAGCGACAATTGAGGCCGTTTGCAGGGCCTCGAGGCCTCCCGCATACAGCAGTACCGCGGCAACGGTGCCTATCGCCAGTCCCCAAAACAATCGAAAGCCTGTGGCCGGCTCTGCACTGCCCATGGAAATTAAGGTGCAGATAACTAGCGTTGCCGAATCGGCCGAGGTAACAAAGTAAGTCACTAGCATGATGGTACAGATGCCGGCCATTGCTGTTGTCAGGATCGGACTCAAATTCATCAGATCAATTGTTTTAAACAGCGCTGTAGTGGTATCGCTGTTCACTGCCTCGACCACACCGCCGTCTCCGAATAGCTCTATAAACATGCCCGTACTGCCAAATATGGTAATCCATACAATTGCTAATGCAGTGGGTGCCAGCAGTACACCAAGTACAAATTCGCGCAGGGTGCGGCCGCGAGATATGCGTGCAATAAAAATTGATACAAACGGTGACCAGGCTATCCACCAACCCCAGTAGAAAATGGTCCAGGCAGACTGCCAGGTGCTAGCGGGATCGGAGTTAAGCCAGGTACTTGTTGCAGGTAGATTAATGATGTAGTCAATACTGTTGTTAAAGAGTGAGCTGAGTTGATAGCTGGTAGGGCCGAAGACGAGGAACATAATCAGTATCAATAATGTGAGTCGCATATTGAGCACGCTCAGAATACGAATACCTTTATCAACACCGGTAAGTGCGGAAATGGTGGCAATAATAGATATTCCGGCAATCAGGAAAATCTGATTTTGTGTGGAAATATCTGCATCCATCAGGTAGTTAAGTCCTGCATTCATCTGTTGGGCGCCCAGCCCCAGTGAGGTTGCTATACCAAAGACTGTCCCTATGACCGCCAATAAATCGGCGATATGACCAATCGGACCATAGATACGCTCGCCAAAAATGGGGTACAGACTGGATCTTATCGCTAAGGGTAGCCCTTTGCGGTAGGAGAAGTAGGCCAGTGATAGGCCCAATATTGCATAAAGTGCCCAGCCGTGCATGCCCCAGTGCATCAGTGTAATCCTGGTGGCGATAGTCGCCGCCTCTGGAGTCATTGACAGTGCTGGATCGAGCAGTGGGTTGGCCTGAAAGTGGGTAATCGGTTCGGCAATACTGTAAAAAAGGATACCTATGCCTATCCCTGCCCCAAATAGCATGGAAAACCAGGCGAACAGGCCGAACTCAGGTTTGTCGTCAGGGTCACCTAATTTGATATTTCCAAAGCGGCTAAAAATGAGATAGATAGATAGCAGTACAAATATATTCATCAGCCCGATGTAGTACCAGGACAGCTGGCTGGCAATATAGTTTTTGGCGCCGCTGTACACCGAATCCGCATATTGAGGATCGACAATGGTAAAAATAACAAATCCTAAGACTAATAGTGCAGAACCTATTGCCATAATGGGATGAGCTCCGGATAAATGGCCGCGGGGTTGGTTGGACATCAGTATTTTCCCCTATGATTTTTTAACTATTAATTTATCTTAAAATGATACGATTTATATTGTTATACATAAAAAAGATTGATGCAACCCCTAAAAAAGTACTCTGGCACAGAGGCCGAGTAATGCTGTCATTAAAAAAACGATGGCGATCAATAAATCCCTTAATGGCGGGGCCTGTAGCCTATATTAGGTATAAAAAAATACTGGCCTTAGGGGTGTTATTTATTGCTAGTCGGGGGTGACTTTGGTTCTTATTATCGCGTTTTCTCACTAGTGACATTAAAAGCGGTATTTAAGGTATGAACAATCTCAGTCATTTACCTCTCTTGGGCGTAAGAGTTATCGACTTCGGTCAGCAAATTGCGGGACCTGCTGTGGCTATGGTCTTGGCAGATTTTGGCGCTACTGTTATTCATATTGATCCGCCCACAGGGCCTCAGTGGGAGCATCAGGCGAATGCCATCTTGAACCGCAATAAACAGTGCCTAAACATTGATTTAAAAACAGTTGAGGGTCTCGATCAGGCTAATCAGCTAATAGATCAGGCGGATGTGGTGATTGAATCATTTCGCCCCGGGGTTATGCAGCGCCTCGGAATTGATTTCGAACAACTGCGTGCTGCTCGCCCTGAGTTAATTACGCTCTCCGTGCCGGGCTTTGCCAGCAATGACCAGTTGCGTAGTCAATGGAAGGCAACTGAGGCCGTAGTTGCAGCCACAGCGGGAGCCTATACAGATATGGGCTTTAACCGTGTGTTAATGGGTCTAAACCCCTGCTTTTCACCGCTGCCGTTAGCCTCGTCTTACACCACCACCCTGGCTGCCAGTTCGGTCGTTCTAGCGTTGTTGGCGCGAGAAAAAAGTGGCTGTGGCGATCATATAGAAGTACCAGTGATTGCAGCGATGATGGAGGGGCTATCTTACAATTCCTACCAGGTGGACGGTCTACCAGAGCGCTACAAAACAATGCGTGAACTCGAGATTGAGCGCCGTCGTGAGAACAACATTGAGTTTGATCTTAGTTACGAGGAGCTACAGGCTTACCTCGATCCTTTTTACCGCAGTTATGAATGTGCCGATGGTCGTATGTTTTACATTGTCTGCCCCTCTCATCGCAACCATGCGCGCCGCTGTTTGCAAACACTGGGGCTCTACGAAGAACTGCTGGCTGAGGGTCTGCCCGAGGTAGACAACCTGCATCTGCCGGTTAGTGAATGGACTGGTGAGACCTCTTTGGGTGTGTACCCACTGCCGAAAAAGTGGGCGGACATCATCGCTGAAAAAATTAAGTTGGTGATGTTCACTAGGAGTTCCTCAGAATGGGGCGCTATTTTTGGTGAGAGCCAGATTCCCGGGGCACCCCATAGAACGACTAAAGAGTGGGTCAACAGCAAACACTGCAATGATGCTGGGCTGATCGTTGAAGTTAATGATCCCCAATATGGCCTGATGAAGCAGCCGGGTCCAGTGGCTTGGTTGGAAGAGTCTGTGGGCCATATGTTGTCACCCAAAGCACGAAAATTTGTCTCTTTTGAGCAGGCTTTGGCTGTGCTTGCCGCGGTGCCAGCAACGGCTATGACTCAGAAACCAGAGGCAGATCTGACAAAAGGTTGGTTAGATGGGCTGCGAGTATTGGACTTGACCAATGTTATTGCTGGGCCACATTCCACGGCATTTTTAGCGCGGTTTGGTGCAGAAGTGACTAAGGTTGAACCGGTGGTGCCTATGTATGATCCGCTGATCGGTACGCTGTTCGCCTTTCAGTCGGATATGGGTAAGCGCAGTGCACTGGTTGATATTAATACGGCTGAGGGCCGCGAGGCCTTTAATCGCCTCGTGCGTTCCGTAGATCTGGTGGTGATAAACGCACCTGACCGTCAGATGAAAAGTCTCGGTTTAGATCATGATAGCCTGCAGCGAATTAACCCCGGCGTCCTGTTCTGTCGTCTGGATTGTCTCGGTGGGCCGATGGCGGCGCGCAAAACAAACTATATTGGCTATGACGACATTATTCAGGCTAACAGCGGGATCATGAGTCGCTTTGGTGGTGTAGATACGCCAGAAGAGCATGCCCATCTGGGGACCTTGGATGTAAACTGTGGCTTTGCCGGTGGCCTAGCTATGGCAGTGGCCCTGTATCATAAAGCTAAAACGGGACGGGTTAGTCGCGCTCGGACATCGCTGTCCGCGGTCACCAATCTAGCGCAGCTGCCGTTTTGTTTTGATTACGCGGGGCTGGAGGACTTTGATGAGCCTTCGGGTCGTCAGGCCATGGGTAATCATGCTTTGTCTCACTTTTATGCTACTTCCGATGATTGGATTTTCCTCGATGCTGAGACCTCAGATCTCGAAAAATTAGAATCTATTGAAGGCTTGGCAGGTATTACTAGCACGGCCGATATTCAGGTATTTTTGACCGTTGCCTTTCAGCAGGCCTCCGCCGAAAAATGGGTACAGCGACTTCAGACAGCAGACATTGCCGTGGCGCAGCCTCAGTCCATCGAGACTCTGCGTGATGATAATAGCCGCATCGCCGATGGCACTGTCGGCGTTGAGCGAGGCAGTTTTGCTTTTTCCGTTTATCCAGACCATCCCAGTGGCCACAGGCTGACGCAGATTGATCATTACGCGATCCGTCCGCAGAATGCTCACATTGAGGCGATTACCCCAACGGAAGCTCATGGTCATTCTACCTGTGAGATTTTGGCTGATGTGGGCTACACAGCTGAGCAGATTGATTCGATGGTGTCGCTTGGCATTGTTGGCTTGGGCTGGGGGAAAACCTTTCTACCCGCTGACACGGCTGGCGTACCAATTTCCGGTCTAGATGCTAGCTTCGGCACAGTGAATGCAGAGACTGTAAGTTGGATCGATAGCGAGTCGACCGAAGGGGATCTGTTCATCACATAGGGTGCAATAGCCGTAGTTGCCGGCATCGATACGCATCAGTGCGCCGACAATTCTTTTCAGGGTCTGTTGGCGTCGGCGGGATGCTTCTTGTGACATTTTAACAGCTTGCATTGCGTCCATCCGCGATAACCGACCGACCATAGACTGGTCCAGTTCTGCGGGTTTTCGGGATTCGGCAGACATGGCTTCGAGTTCTTCCAACTCCACTCTCAGATTAAGCAGCCGCTGGCGATTTTTTTCATCGATAGACGGGTTAGTCATGGGATTATATCAGTGGCATTTTATTGATGGAGTAGGCCTGTTTATCCAACCAGGGCGCTATTGCACTTAGTTGAGGCACAATGTTTTCACTGTAAATAGAGCGACAATGTGCTGATATTTTCTGTGGAATGTCGCCTAGTTCATTTTCACGACAGAGCATCGTCAAATACCTTGCATGGACCCCATTGGCCAGTGGCATCACTCGGGTGCCGGTGAGTAATTCAGGGTAACGCACCAAGCACAGCCCGGTTGTGATTGCCCAGCCCTGACCGGACTGCACAAAGCGCAGCAATGTCTGCGTACTATCCAATTCATAGGCGGTGTTCAATCTGAGTTCCATACGACGTGCAATCAGGTCAGTCTGTCTGCCCAACCCTGAACCACTGGTATATCTTACGAACGGAACATTGCCGGCTAACCCAGCAGCTGATACGGCACCGTCTTGCGCATAGCTTTCTGGCACGATCATGACAAAGGGATCGCGTAAAATAGGGAAGCGCTGTAGTTCAGGATGCTCATCAATTGAGTCGCTGGTGATCAATATATCTAAATCACGATTTAATAAATCTTGCGACAGCGAGGAACCGAGCCCAGTACGCAAAGTTAATCTAGAGGTAAAGGGTTTTACCTGCTGCATAAACTGCAGGCCAGCCACATCGCAAAATGAGTCAATCATGCCGATATTTAGAGGCAGCAAACCGCCCTTGGAAACCATGCGTACTTCGGCCAGCATACGCTGGGTATCATTGATAATTTGCTGGGCATAGTTTCTCAGTACCTGACCGCTAGGAGTTAGCTTAATCGGGCGCGATCGGGTAATGACTAACTGGGTTTCAGTTTGTTGCTCGATTTGCTTGAGTGTTTGCGAGACTGCTGACTGAGTAATGCCTATGCGCTCAGCAGCTTGGGTCAGGGTATCAGCTTCGGTGATCGCGAAAAATATCTTTAGCGCACTGATTTCTATGGTCTTATTATTTTTCATAGGCCAAAGTATAGAGCAAAGTGCGGCTTATAGGTTATCCCTCTGCGGCAAGTTCTCGCATAGACATAACACCCACGGGGCCACCGTCATACTCTAGCATTGCGTCGAGTAGGCAGTCCCAGAGGAATTCAGCGGCACTGACATCAGTAAGGATATAGAAGCAGCTTGTTGTACCTAGATCATGGCGAATAACAATGGCACTAGCTTTGGCAACGGATGTTTGCGCGACCGCGTTATTGGCAAACTTATGTGGGCGCAGGTCAACACCACAGACTTTGGAAAACATCTCTGCGGCCTGACTGCCGGTGACCGCCAGCCAGCAGTGACTATCTGCTCTGGGCAGCTTGTATGTCTGCATGCCAACAGCCGTGCTGTCTAAGCGATCTATCTGTGTCGATAAGGCATCTATATCACTGAGGACCAGCAGTTCATGATGGGAAAGCCTGACCACCAAGCTCTGGTCCTTTTGGAGCAGCGCTAGATTGGGATGCTGGGGAATTTTGACCCCCTGACTTGTGGCCCAAGTCGTCGCTCCGGCACCTTTAAATCCGGTGCGCGGCAAGGTCGACAAATCAATCAATGCCAAACTTTTTGCCTGAGCGGTCTCCTCAGAAGAGCCATAATTGCTGACCAGTAATGTATCGCCAATCTGCTCGAATTCGGCACCGAGGGCAATGTGGCGACGAGATAGCTGACTGCGTCGGAGTAAGGTGGTCATGGCTACAGCTCCTGACGCAATGTATTGGGGTCATAAAAGGGTAGAGCGACCACTTCTGCGGTGACTCGCACTCCGCCAGACGATTTTATGGTAATTTTACTTCCCGCCAACGCACTCTGAGGATCGACGTAGGCCATACCAATTGGCTTTCCCAGCGTCGGCGAATAGTTACAGGACGTGACGCGACCAGACATTTGTTCGCCCTGCAATACTAAATGGCTCTCAAGAGGAATGGGTGCGCTAAGATCATCGACGACAAAACCCACCAAGCTCCGCAAGGGTGTTTGTTTCTCTAGTTCGGTTATGGTTCTGCCACCAACAAAGAACGGCTTCTTGCGGCTTATCGCCCAACCCATCTGTATCTCCATGGGATTGGACATAGCGTCAGTGTCCTGACCGATAATAATATGACCTTTTTCTAGACGCAACACTCGCTGTGCTTCAACGCCAAAGGGTTGAATACCTTGATCCTGTCCAGCGTCAATCAGAGCATCCCAAAGGGCTTCGCCGTAATGCTGGGGGACATGGATTTCGTAGCCCAGCTCACCGACAAACCCCACCCGAATTACCCTCGCCGGTATGCCAGCCACGGTACCTTCTCGGACACCCATGTAGGCAAAAGCCTCGGCAGACAGATCAATATCTAAACAGAGCTTGGTCAATACGTCGCGTGCCTTGGGGCCGGCGATATTGACGCCACAATACGCCGATGTCACATTGGCAATATCGATATCTAAACACCACTGGGCGTTCCACTTAAGCATACTTTGATAGACGCGATCGACGCCACCGGTAGTGGCCGTGACATAGTAATGATACTCACTAAAACGACAGGCCACCCCGTCATCAATGACCACGCCAGCTTCATTGGTGAGCAGCGCATAGCGTGCCCGACCGACAGGTTGCTTGAGAAAAGCAAAGGTATAGAACCGATTGAGAAATTCACCAGCATCCGCACCACGCACCTCAATACCGCCCAAAGTAGAGACATCCACTAAGCCTACATTGTTGCGCACATTGACCACTTCATTGTTAATGCAAACTTCACGGTCATTGGCTGAGCCATAAAAGGCGGGGCGATACCATTCGCCGGCTTGCAGCATCTGCGCGCCAGCTTCGACATGCCGGTAATGCATATTGCTTCGCCGCGCAGGATAAAAACTGCGTCCAGCACTGTGACCTAACTGTTCTGGTGCATAAGGCGGTCGTGCTGTGGTCACACCAGTTTGGGCGACGGTGCGCTTGGTTGCTGCAGCCACTAATCGTGCCGCTGCCAGTGCGGAGTGACGACCCTGAGAAGGCCCCATCCCGCACGTAGAGTAACGCTTGACCAGCTGAATATGCTCGTAGCCATCGCGGGTAGCATTGATAATGTCGGCTATGGTGAGGTCCTCATCAAAATCGACAAATTCTTTACCGCTGGGATGAGGGAAAATAGGCCATGGATGGTTGGGACTAACGCCTGTCTTAGCAATTATTTCTGGTACGGCGGTCGCCGTAAAACCCAGTGTATTTGTGGCCAGGATTGCTGCGCGCGAGGCCTCTGCTAAGCACGCATCTAGGTCCCAAAGGCTGTTGACCGAGCCTGCTACCTGCATCGCTTCGGGACAGTTGGTCAATGTAAACATGGCGCTGGAGTCGTCATAGCTTAGCTGCCCGCCAGCCTGACAGACCAGTTGGTAGGTTGGCGTGTACCCGACAGCCATACACAGCAGATCGCAAGCGATCGACTCAGATTGAGGACCACAGATTCCCGTGCTGGTGATGGGGCGAATGTCGACACCAGATAAATGATGGTTAGTTTTCTGCGCCGCAAAGACGGCATGCCCCGTCAGAACACGAATGCCACGTGCAGCGATTGCCTTGGTAATAGCATCCTGCTCAGCCGCATCACGTAAATCGACAATGGCCTTCACCTGAACGCCGGCATCCAGCAAGTCCAGAGCATTGGCGTAGCCATCATTATTGCCGGTGACAATCACAGCAGCACGGCCTGGGCGAATACCATAGAGGTGGATCAATCGTTGCGCGGCGCTACTCATCATGACACCGGGTAAATCGTTATTATGGAAAACGGCCTGCTGTTCCAAGGCGCCAGTGCAGAGAATTACTTGCTTGGCCCGTACCTTATAGAGTCGTTTACCACGAATGATCGGCAACCAGTTATCGGCAAACCAGCCGTTGCAGACTGCGTCGGTCATGCTGGTAATGTTGCTATTAGCATCGACTTGTTGAAGTAGTTGATCACGTAGCTGTTGACCGCGTAGGCCCTCTGCGTCAAATCTAGCGTAATTTAATGAGCCTCCCAGTGTGGGGTTCTCATCAACCAGCAATACCTCGCAGCCGTTCACTGCAGCGGTGAGGGCAGCCTGCAGTCCCGCTGGGCCAGCGCCGACAACTGCGACATCAAAAAATTTGTATTGCTTGTCGTAATAGTTAGGCTCTAGCTGCTGATTAATCACGCCCAGACCCGCTTTCTTACGGATTAGTGGCGCCCATTTTTCCCACATACCTCGCGGCTTAAAAAAAGCTTTGTAGTAAAAGCCCACGGGTAAAAAACGTGAGAATAGACCTAGCAGAGCGCCGCGATCTCGTTTTAGGCTACCGCTATAGTTCTGTGCCATAACGCTCAGGTTTTCGCTAATGAGCTCGCGGTCTGCCAGCGCGTTAGGGTTAGACTGAAGCTGGATCATGGTGTTGGCATCTTGCCCGGCCATAGTCAGGGTGCCCCGGGGGCGATGATATTTAAATGAACGGCTCAGCAACCATTGATTGTTGGCTGCTAAAGCGCTGGCAATACTGTCGCCCAGAAACCCCTGATAGGAACTGCCTTCAAAGCGAAAGTTCACCGGCTGATCACGGTCGATCAGACTGCCATAGGGCTTAGCAAGACGTTGGTTCATGCCTGGTCCTCTATAGCGCTAAACGCTGTTCGTTGATTGAAAACTTCACTGGCATGGAAGGTTCGAATGACCTGATCGGTAATTGTATTGCGCTCCGCTAGAAACCAAAACGTGCTAGCCGTATGGCACCACCATTCAGTAACTACGCCAGCAGCGTTGTCATGAAAGAAGACATACTCGGCCCACTGGCGGGCATCCGCTTTATTCTGGTCTGGCATCAAATGAAACTCTCCGCCATAGGTAAACTCTGAAATATTACGCGGACCATTGAGGGGGCAGGTTAATAGTTTCATTGCATAAGACCTCAGTGGCTAGCGGCAGTGGCGCCGGCTTCGTTGATTTGTTCAAACCGATAGAAGCGCTCCAATTCAAATGGCTTTATTAGGTCGGGAACCTTTTTGGTGGCGACCAGTTCAGCCATGGTAACGCCGCAGATAGGTGTCGCCTTAAAACCCCAGGTGCCCCATCCGGCATCCAAATAGTAATTTTCTACCGGACTTAGCCCCATGATCGGGCTGTAGTCTGGTGTCATATCCGTGGTGCCTGCCCACTGGCGCAAAAGCCTAGCCTGAGCTAGAAATGGAAACAGTTCCATAGCCGCCGCGCTCAGTGACTCTCTTTGCTCTAGCGTAGCTCTGGTATGGTAGAGAGGATAGGGATCAGAACCGCCACCGATAACAAACTCACCCCTCGAGGTTTGGTGGACATAGACATGCACCTGCGGTGAGCTGACATGTGGCGTTAAGACAGGTTTGTAGGGTTGCGTCACCATAGCT
>Ga0222630_1000093_pt1 | contig 43984 bp, 37 predicted proteins | sample AntAcemetagenom3_FD_179842 | JGI IMG/M metagenome (GOLD analysis project Ga0222630, IMG submission 179842) | Saline water microbial communities from Ace Lake, Antarctica - #3 | ecosystem: Environmental > Aquatic > Non-marine Saline and Alkaline > Saline | place: Antarctica: Ace Lake | collected...
GCCAGCCCTAGGACGGAGAGCCGCATCTGATACGAACTTAGATAAAAAGTATTGATGTAGCTGTGTCGTCAGTGCACTCGCTAACCTCTAGGTTTAGCCAACATTATCCCCACTTTTGTCTGGTCCCAGGCCCTGACGCGGCACGGCCTGCGCCGGGTGCTACGATGCTCGTCCTGTGCGCAAGGGCAGCGCTAATCTGCTATGTATCATAGTGAAAAGTTAAATAGTATCAGTCATCTGGTGGGTGCTGTCATGGCGCTGATGGGCCCGGGAGCACTACTGGCCGTTGGTACGCAAGCAGGCGATGCCGAGCTGACGCTGGTTTTTGGCGTGTTCGGTGTGACCATGCTGTTACTCTATAGCATGTCCATGCTTTACCAAAGTTTTAGTCCCGCAAGATTGAAGCGGCTATTTAAAGTCCTAGATCATGTCTCGATCTATTTGCTTATCGCCGCTACCTAAACGCCCCTGGTGCTGGTTACAGTCAATACTGATACCGGCGAAAGGGTATTGGCGTTGGTGTGGACGCTTGCGGCAATCGGTATTTTGACTGAGTTTTTTGTCTGGACGTGCCGTTAAGGTCGCGCTAATGCTGATCTATTTATTGATGGGTTGGGCCTGCTTTTTGGATATAAACGCACTTAAGACCGCTATGCCCGAGGTGGGTTTCTTTTGGTTGATCTTGGGCGATGTAGCCTACATGATCGGCGTCGTCTTTCATATCATGGACAAATTGAAGTAGTTCTCGCATGCCCATGGCACATGGCATTTTTTTGTCTTGGCGGGCTCCAGCTGCCACTTTATCACCGTGATCAGTTACGTTCGCGCAGTGCCCCGTGCATTGGTGGGCTAAGGCACTCTATCGCAGACACTGGTAGGCTTTTTTTCAGTAGCTTTGGCACTCATGCCGGCATGTGGGCTATGCCTAAAAATCATAGTCTAATTGGGCTGCAGGCTACCCTAGCCGCGTATAAGTGATTGTTCATAACAGCTGCCCAGTGTAATATGACGGGCTTTTGTCCACGAAGACATCACACCTGTCTTTACGTACCCACGAGTATAATTTTAGAGTTTACCTATGACTCAGAGCTTATGTCGGCTTGACGATTTTAAAGACAACTGTGGTTTTGGCATGATTGCCCAGATACAGGGTCAATCCAGTCATCAATTACTGCAAAATGCGATACAGGCGCTGACCTGTATGACGCACCGTGGCGGCGTTTCTGCTGATGGTAAGACCGGTGATGGCTGTGGTTTGCTAATGCAAAAGCCTGACAGCTTTTTACGTGCGGTGATAAAAGATAGCCTGAACATCGAGCTTCCTGAGGTGTATGCCGTGGGGTCGGTCATGTTAAATGCCGACGCCGGTAGGCGTGATAAATCGAAGGAGATTTTTGAAGAGGAGCTGCGTGGACAGGGCTTAACGATTATCGGCTGGCGCACGGTGCCCACGAACAATAGCTGCTTAGGGTCTATTGCCTTGGAGTCGCTGCCTATTTTTGAGCAAGTATTTGTCGGTCCCGGTACTATTGTCGATGATAAGAAATTTAATGCCCGCCTCTTTATGGGGCGGCGTAAAGCCGAGATCAGGCTTGAGGCTGACGATTGCTTTCATATGGCCAGTCTTGGTACTAATATTCTCAGTTACAAAGGGTTGATGATGCCAGTAGATCTGCCTGGCTTCTATCTCGACCTCGCTGATCCGCGTCTGGAAACTGCAATCTGCGTATTTCATCAACGTTTTTCTACCAATACGATGCCGCGCTGGCCCTTAGCTCAACCCTTTAGAATGCTCGCGCACAATGGTGAGATCAATACGATTGTTGGTAACCGCAACTGGTCAGTAGCACGAACTAACAAGTATAAAACTGATTTAATCCCTGATTTGATTGAGGCTGCGCCTCTAGTTAATCGGACCGGTTCGGACTCATCAAGCTTGGATAATATGCTTGAGATGCTGGTGACTGGCGGTATGGACCTCCATTTGGCTGTCCGCAGTTTAGTGCCTCCTGCCTGGCAAAATGTGGAGGATCGCAATCCTAAACACCGTGCTCTGTATGACTATCTATCTATGCACCAAGAACCTTGGGATGGCCCCGCAGGGCTCGTTATTACCGACGGTCGTTTCGCGGTCTGTACGCTGGATAGAAACGGTCTGCGTCCTTCACGCTGGGTGATGACGAGTGACGATATGTTTACAGTGGCATCGGAAATTGGCTCCTACGATTACCTACCAGAAAATGTGGTTGCCAAAGGCCGCCTAGGCCCTGGAGATATTCTCTCGATCGATACCCTAGAGGGTCGGGTTATGTTCCGTGACGAGATCGAGGATCAACTGGCTAGTCGACACCCGTATAAGCAGTGGTTGAGAGAAGGTCGATACCTGGTCGAATCCACCTTTGATATGGACAGCATCGAACTGGAAGGGACTCTGAGTCGCGAGCAGATTAAGACCTACATGAAAATGTTCCAGGTCTCTTTCGAAGAGCGTGATCAGATACTTCGGCCGCTGGCTGAAGGTGGTCAAGAGGCAGTGGGTTCTATGGGTGATGACACGCCAATGGCGGTCTTGTCGCGCAGACATCGCAACCTATTTGATTATTTCCGTCAGCAGTTCGCTCAGGTAACTAACCCGCCCATCGATCCATTGCGGGAAGCCATCGTTATGTCTCTCGGGGTAGAGCTTGGGCGTGAGCAGAGCGTATTCGACGAGACCGCCTTTCTTGGGCAGCGTATTGGTCTTTCCAGTCCGGTGCTTTCGCCGCGTAAATACTATGCTTTAAAAGGTAATACTTACGACGAATTTCCGGTGAAGAAATTCCCCTTAAACTATGATATTAATGTGGAAGACCTCAAGCAGGCTATCCAGCGCATCTGTGAAGAGGTCGCGACAGAAGTGCGCGCTGGTGCGGTGATCTGTATTCTGTCCGACCATAATATTGCCCAAGGTAAGCAGCCAATTCATTCTTTATTGGCGGTGGGTGCCGTGCATAACCACCTCATCGAGCAAGGTCTGCGGTGTGATACCAATATTGTTGCGAGTACCGGCTATGCCCGTGACTCACATCAAATAGCCGCCCTGATTGGCTGCGGTGCGTCGCTGGTTTATCCCTATCTCAGTTACCATGTGCTGTGCGATTTAATTAGCAGTGGAGAGCTGTTAATCGATGTCGATACTGCGTTCAAGCAGTATCGAAAAGGTATCAATAAAGGCCTATTGAAGATCCTCAGTAAGATGGGTATCTCGACGATTGCATCCTATCGAGGTGCACTGTTGTTTGAAGCAATTGGCCTAAATTCAGAGGTTATTGATCTCTGTTTTCCCGGGTTAACCAGTCGGCTGCAGGGTACAACCTTTGCCGATCTGGAGCAGGATCAAACTGAAGTCGCGGCTATTGCTTGGAAGCCGCGTAAGCCAATTAATCCGGGCGGCATTCTCAAGTATATTCATGGTCAGGAATACCATGCCTACAATCCCGACATTGTGGTGACCATGCATGAAGCGGTGCAGACAAATAGCTATAGTCGTTGGAAAGATTATGCGCAGCTGGTCAATACGCGGCCCGCAGCGACACTGAGAGATTTGTTGACGATCAGTGACAAGGCTCAGCCCATCGATATTGATAACGTCGAGCCTATTGAATCGATTCTTAAGAGGTTTGATTCTGCGGGCATGTCTCTCGGTGCCCTATCGCCTGAGGCTCACGAGTCTTTGGCCGAGGCTATGAACACACTGGGCGGGCGCTCTAACTCAGGAGAGGGCGGTGAGGATCCTGCTCGCTACGGTACGATTAAATCCTCAAAAATTAAGCAGGTGGCGTCGGGCCGATTTGGTGTGACACCGGCCTATTTGTGCAGTGCCGAAGTGATACAGATTAAAGTCGCTCAGGGCGCCAAGCCCGGAGAGGGAGGACAGTTACCTGGCGGTAAGGTCAACGCCCTGATAGCACGACTGCGATACTCGGTGCCGGGGGTGACCCTTATTTCACCACCGCCGCATCATGATATCTACTCGATTGAAGATTTGGCGCAGCTGATTTTTGATCTCAAACAGGTCAATCCCAGTGCACTGATTTCGGTGAAACTGGTCTCAGGGCCGGGCGTTGGTACTATCGCTGCCGGCGTGGCCAAGGCCTATGCCGACCTAATTACAATCTCTGGGTACGATGGCGGTACCGCAGCGAGTCCGCTAAGTTCGATTCGTTACGCTGGCTCGCCTTGGGAACTTGGCCTTGCCGAAACTCATCAGACCCTGCGAGCCAATGGTCTCAGAGGCAAGGTGCGTGTGCAGACCGACGGTGGGCTTAAGACCGGTTTGGACGTGGTTAAAGCGGCCATTTTAGGCGCTGAAAGCTTTGGCTTTGGCACGGGTCCAATGGTTGCACTGGGTTGTAAATATCTTCGGATTTGTCACCTCAATAACTGTGCTACTGGCGTGGCAACTCAGGATGACCGGCTGCGTAACGACCACTATCGTGGCACGGTGGCGATGGCGGGTAACTTTTTTAAGTTTGTGGCAATGGAGACGCGAGAATGGCTGGCCGTGTTAGGCGTTAGTTCTCTGCAGGATTTGATCGGCCGTGTCGATTTGTTAGAAACCTTGCCGGGAGCGACGAGTAAACAGCAGAATCTAGATCTCAGTCCACTAATCGAAGATCGAGCAGAGATCGTCGGCAAAGCGCAATTCTGTACTCAGTTAAAGAATGAGCCTCTGGATCAGGGGCTTTTAGCTGAGCGCATGGTGGCTGATGCTATGCCGGCCATTGAGGCGCAAACTGGGATTAGTTTGGATTACCACCTGACTAACTGTGATCGGTCGATAGGTGCGAGGCTGTCGGGCGAAATAGCCAAACGCTATGGCAACCTAGGTATGACTAAAGCGCCTATTAGGCTCAACCTGAAAGGGGTTGCTGGCCAGTCACTGGGCGTTTGGAATGCCGGAGGATTGGAGATATATCTCGAAGGAGATGCCAACGATTACGTGGGTAAAGGGATGGCGGGAGGCAAAGTCGTGTTGCGCCCCCCTGTTGAGAGTGGTTTTAAATCGAACGAAACACCGATTATGGGTAATACCTGCCTTTATGGTGCCACGGGAGGAAGGCTGTTTGCAGCCGGCACCGTTGGTGAGCGTTTCGGTGTGCGAAACTCTGGCGCCGTTGCAGTTGTTGAGGGTGCCGGGGACCATTGCTGTGAATATATGACCGGTGGTATCGTCACTATACTGGGTCCCACAGGTCATAATTTTGGCGCAGGGATGACCGGTGGGTTCGCCTATGTTCTCGATTTGGAACGGAACTTTGTAGATCGCTATAATATGGAGTTGGTCGATATCCAACGTGTGACCACAGAAGCCTTAGAGTCCCATAGGGCGTTCCTCAAAACTATGATTAAAAACCATGTTGATGAGACAGGCAGTGTTTGGGCACATGAGGTCATGATTGATTTTGACGATTATGCGTCGCGCTTCTGGCTGGTAAAGCCAAAAGCGGCCAGCCTGAACGGCCTATTGGCCCAGGCACATGCCAACCCGCAGTAGCGGCAACAGTAATAGAGACTATTAATATGCCTAGACCTAGTAATGACTTTCAGTTTCTCGACGTAGAGCGAGTTGACCCGCCCAAGCGAGATATGCAGAGGCGTGTCGGCGAGTTTGTTGAAATCTATGATCCATTTAATGCACAAAAAGCGGCCACGCAGTCCCATCGCTGTCTGTCTTGTGGCAACCCCTATTGTGAATGGAAGTGCCCAGTGCACAACTATATTCCCAACTGGCTGCAACTAGTCTCTGAAGGTAATTTAATCGAAGCGGCTGAACTTAGCCATCAAACTAATTCACTGCCAGAAGTCTGTGGCAGAGTCTGTCCCCAGGATCGTCTCTGTGAGGGTGCCTGCACCCTAAATGACGGCTTCGGTGCCGTGACTATAGGGTCTGTTGAAAAGTATATTACTGACACGGCTCTGGCTATGGGCTGGCGGCCTGACATGTCAAAAGTGGTATGGACAGACAAGAAGGTTGCGATTATCGGTGCAGGACCTGCAGGAATTGGTTGTGCCGATATTTTGGTGCGCGGTGGTGTTAAACCGGTGGTCTTCGATCGCTATCCAGAGATTGGTGGTCTGCTCACCTTTGGTATTCCAGAGTTCAAACTGGAAAAAGATGTGATTCGAACGCGTCGTGATGTGCTGGAAGGTATGGGAGTAGAGTTTCGTCTCAATACTGAGATTGGCAAAGATGTCATGATCGATGAATTGCTAAATGAATATGACGCAGTATTTCTTGGTATGGGCACCTATGCCACGATGAAGGGTGGGTTCCCCGGTGAGGATTTAGGTGGAGTGCATGAAGCGCTCAAGTTCCTCATCTCTAATGTAAACCGCAATATGGGCTTTGAGAAATCAGCGGATGAATTTATCGGTTTAAAAGGTAAGCGGGTTGTTGTGCTCGGCGGCGGTGATACAGCGATGGATTGTAATCGCACCTCTATCCGTCAAGGTGCCGCCAGTGTTACCTGCGCCTATCGGCGTGATGAAGAAAACATGCCAGGATCTCGCCGTGAAGTGAAAAATGCGCGGGAGGAGGGCGTGGTATTTAAATTTAATCAACAGCCGGTTGAGTTGATTGCTGATGCCACAGGGAATGTAGAAGGTGTCAAAGTGGTGACTACCACGATGGGCGAGCCAGATGGCAACGGCAGACGCCGCCCTGAAGTCGTTCCTGGTAGTGAGGAAATCTTACCTGCAGATGCCGTGCTGGTAGCCTTTGGTTTTAAACCTAGCCCACCTGAATGGTTGGCGGGTATTAAGGTTGAGATTGCTGATTGGGGTGCGGTGTTGGCGGCTGAAGAGCAGACCTATGCGTTTCAGACGACTAACCCGAAGATATTTGCCGGCGGTGATATGGTTCGTGGTTCTGATCTGGTAGTCACGGCAGTTTGGGAGGGCCGCCAGGCCGGAGAAGGGATTCTAGATTATCTAGATATCTAAATTAGGCAGTGTTAGAAGACTAAGGGATAGCATCGATAATGTCTGAATTTACATCTGAGTTAAAAAACGACCGCTTTATAAAGGCACTTTTACGACAGCCAGTAGACCGCACACCTGTGTGGATGATGCGTCAGGCGGGGCGCTATCTGCCTGAGTATCGTGCTACACGTGCAGAGGCTGGCGACTTTATGAGCCTGTGTAAAAATACGGAGCTGGCCTGTGAAGTGACCCTGCAGCCACTTGAGCGCTATCAGTTAGATGCAGCGATTTTATTTTCAGATATTTTAACTATTCCAGATGCTATGGGACTTGGGTTATATTTTTCAGAAGGTGAAGGGCCGAAGTTTCGCAAGCCCGTTCGCACGGAAGCTGATATTGAGAGTCTTCAGGTGATTAACACTGCGACTGATTTAAGCTATGTCACTGATGCCGTGACTATGATTCGACGTGAGCTCAATGGGCGCGTGCCATTGATTGGTTTTTCGGGCAGTCCCTGGACGCTGGCGACCTACATGATTGAGGGCCAGAGTAGTCGGGATTTTGCTCGGGCCAAAACTATGCTCTACACTCAGCCTGAATTAATGCACCAGCTTCTGGACAAATTAGCCCTTTCCGTGATCGACTATTTAAATGCGCAGATTCGTGCCGGTGCTCAGGTCGTACAGATTTTTGATACCTGGGGTGGCGCCCTGAGTCATGCGGCATACCAAGAGTTTTCACTGGCCTATATGGACAAAATTGTACGCGGTCTTATCACCCATATTGATGGTCGAAAAGTGCCGGTGATTCTATTTACCAAAGGTGGCGGTCACTGGTTGGAAGCGATTGCAGATACCGGTTGTCATTGTTTAGGGCTGGATTGGACCGTGGACATTGGCTCAGCGCGCAGTCGCGTTGGTGATCGAGTCGCCCTGCAGGGCAATATGGATCCCGCACTTTTAAGAGCCGACGGCGCAACAATTGAAAAAGAGGTTGCCAGTATTATGCAGTCTTACGGAAGTGGTACAGGGCATATATTTAATCTGGGCCATGGTATTACGCCAGATATCCACCCAGACAATGTGAAAGTCTTTATCGACGCGGTGGCTAATTTATCTACCCAGAGCTAGTCGCCCGATGCACCTGCCATCGCCGCGGCATCTTACGGCGCAGCGGGATTAGCTAGTGGGGTTATTGGGCTTTATTGACGGAGCCTAGTTTTTGACCCATTTGCACAACAGCGTTGGCGTGTATGCTGTCCTCCCAATTGGCTACCTGGTTTTGAAATAACAGAATCACCGTTGATCCGAACTTAAACCGTCCGATCTCATCGCCTTTTAAAAAGTTCAATGCCTGGTCTGAAAAGTCCGTATCTCTGACCGCGCCGGGTCCCGGTGCTTCAAATCCACTCCAGACAGTTTCAATGCCAGCAACGAGTATGGCACCAACAAAGATGACGGCGAAGGTGCCGGTATCCTCGGATTCAAATTCACAGACTAGTCGTTCGTTACGGGTAAAAAGACCCGGCAGGGCCTGAGCCGTTATGTCGTTGACTGAAAACAGTGCGCCTGGAATATAGCGCGTCCGCAGCAGCTTGCCCGCAAGGGGAATATGCACGCGATGATAGTCACGAGGCGATAGATAAATGGTGGCGAAATTACCTTCATAATAGCGTTTAGCGTCCTCATCATTGCCCAGCAGACGCTCGGCGGTGTAATCGATGCCCTTGGCCTGTAAGATTTTATTTTTGTTGATATTTCCCGCTTGACTGATGGCGCCATCAGCCGGACTGGCGATACTATCAGCCGCGATATCGATCGGCCGAACACCTGATTTTAATTCTCGTGTGAAGAAGGCATTAAAGTTTTTATAGTCATCCAAATTGCTAGTTAACGCCTCGTCCATATTAATATTAAAGGCTTTGATCGCGCGCTTTATGAGAGCATTTTTTAGCCAGGGCAGGGTTGATTCAGCGGCCTTGGCCACTAAGCGTGACAGTGCCTGTTTGGGGAGTACCCGCTGGAGGGCAACAAACAGTTCCGCTTTATATGCCATAATTTTTAATCTCTAAAAGGTTGTGATTGACCAAAGGTTACTCTGTACCCAAAGCTATGGGCGTCTCTTCTGAATTACCCCATTCCGCCCATGAGCCGTCATATCCAGCTATATTTTTATAGCCAAGGACACGCGCCACCATATAGGTAAAGCTTGAGCGGTGATGACTCTGACAATGGGTAACGATATGCTTATCCTTTCCCAGTCCTAAATCATCGAGTATTTGTTGGGCATTGTCCCGGATACGTAAATTGCGCAGTTGATCGATCAGCAGCGTCCACTCCAGATTAATCGCGCCGGGTATATGTCCGCCGCGCTCTGCTCGCGCGTCTGCACCACTATATTCGTTGGGGCTTCTGGCATCCCAGATAGCGAATTTCGCCATGCCGAGGGAGGCCTTTAACTGCTGCATGCTGATCAATCTCTGCGGATGACTAAAGTCATCGATGAGAACCTGATCGACGCTTTGGGGTTTATTCACGCCGGCCTCAGTGACATAGCCTTCCTTGATCCAAGCCACTATACCGCCATTTAAATAGGACCAGTTGGTAAGGCCTAAAAGATCGAGTGACCAAGCCAGTCGGCCTGCCCAGCCACCGCCCTCATCGTCATATAGAACCACGTGTTTACTTTGATCAATGCCCAGATGCTGGACAACCAATTGGAGGGCCTCTACGCCGGGGTTTTTGCCCGGCGTAGGTCCGGTGCCCGCCACTAGTGCATTACCACGCAGATGAACTGCGCCCGGCACGTGTTTTTGCTGATACAGAGCATGACTTGAGAGATCGACAATAATCAATCGATCATCGTGTATCAAAGATTCTAGATCCTGAGGTTCTAGCAGACGAGGGATCTGCATCATTGTTACTCCTTTTTAAGCGCGGAATTTTATCACTTTTAACGGGCGCATCCTAAGTTCTATCTGATTCTTGGGAGAGAATAATTTGTCGATAATTGTGCAGTCTAATAGGCAGAATATGGCCGTCGGCAACAGCCGCCAAAAGCTCACAACCAATTTCTTTGTTGTGCTTGCAGTCACGAAATTTACATCTCCCTAGATAGGGGTGGAAATCAATAAAGCCGTCAATCACTCTGTCGGCGCTGAGGTGGGTAAGAGCAAATTCTCGAATACCCGGTGAATCAATTAATACGCCGCCCCCCTCTAGATGAAATAGCCGCGATGCAGTGGTGGTATGCGTGCCTTTCTCTTTACCTAATGACAGCGGCCCTATCAACATATTGGCCTCAGGCTGCAAATGGTTGAGCAGCGATGATTTACCCACGCCGGACTGGCCGACAAAAATTGAGGTGTGGTTGGCTAGGTAACGTTGCAGTTCTAAGACTCCCTCACCGGTTTGCGCAGAGGCGACTAAAACGTCGTAACCGACATAGGTATAGTCGGCGACCAACTGGTGAACATCGGGGTAGTCCTCTTCGGCAAGCATGTCGGTTTTATTGAGTATCAGAAAAGGCTTGATGCCCTGATCTTCCGAGGCTACTAAGTAGCGATCAATAAGATTACTGAAGGGCGTAGGCTTGGGTGAAAAGACAATTGCGATACGATCAATATTAGCCGCTACAGGCCGCAGTTTCCCGTAGATATCAGGGCGCAGCAGCTCGGATTTGCGCTCCTGTCTGGCGACGACGACGCCATGGGGCTGTGCATACCGCCAAACAACGGTATCCCCGGTTACTAGTCGCTCCAGATTAGCACGCATATGACAGCGCACTATGCTGCCTTTGTAGGGCGCTTCCATCCCTTCAATATCTACCTGGGCGCCAAAGTTGGTGATGACGGTTCCAGTGATCTCTGGGCCCAGTTGCGCCATATTTTGCAGATCTTCCTCGCTGACTGCTTTTTTCGCGGTAGCGCGTTCACGCCGTCGCTCCTGAATCGATTGGATACGATCTATTTGGCGGTCATTCAGTCTACGCTTACTCATTTACCGGGGTGCTCAGTATAAAGAACGACCATCACTGGTCTTATTGGCTGCAAGGATATAGCATAATCGCCCTGAGTAACATTTTGTAGGCAATCTCGAGTAAACAGGCACTCATATGACAAAGACTAACGCACTTAATCTGATCTGGTTAGATCTTGAAATGACGGGGTTGGACCCACTTAAAGAAAGGATCATTGAGATGGCTACGGTGGTGACGGACGGTGACTTAAATATTCTCGCCCAAGGTCCCTCTATCGTTATTCATCAAAACGACGAATTACTGCTGGGCATGGATGACTGGAATACCAAACAGCATGGTGGCTCGGGTCTCACTGAACGGGTGCGGAGCAGTCAGGTAACTGAGGCAGAGGCGATGGCTGCCACGCTAGAGTTTTTACAAAACTGGGTGCCGGCGGGACAGTCGCCTATGTGCGGCAACACCATAGGCCAGGATCGACGCTTCTTAGTCCGGTATATGCCTGAATTAGAGGCTTTTTTTCACTACCGTAATCTTGATGTCAGCACTATTAAAGAGTTGATGCGGCGTTGGAAACCAGAATTAATCGGTGGATTTTCTAAAAGAGGCAGTCATCTGGCCATGGACGACGTCTATGATTCCATCGCCGAGCTGGCCTATTATCGCAAGGTATTTATTGTTAGCTGAGCGATGACTTTAGTTTCTGCTCTTGCTGCTCTATTGCCCACTCCACATGTTCCCTCACCAGCGCTGAAGGGTGCTCGGCTTTCATTTTAAGCTGAGCTAAGATTGCCGCAGATGCGCTGGCATTGCCTAGGCCAACAGCCAAATTACGCAACCAGCGTTCGTAGCCAATACGACGGATAGGAGAACCTTCTGTTTTGTGTAAAAATTCCTCTGGCTGCCAGCTAAATAGTGTCACCAGATCGGCATCGTCGAGACCATGCCGCGGTTTAAAGTCGTCTTCTTGCGTAGCCGAGGCAAAGCGATTCCAAGGGCACGTAATCTGACAGTCATCGCAACCAAATACACGATTACCCATCAGTGGCCGCAGCGCCTTCGGTATAGCTTCTTTACTTTCAATGGTGAGGTAGGAGATGCATTTCCTCGCGTCGAGTACATAGGGTTCGGGAAAGGCATTGGTGGGGCAAACTTTTAAGCAGGCTCGACAATTACCACAGCGGTTTTTCTGTTCGCTATGGTCCGCGGGCAATTTTAATGAGGTGTATATCTCTCCAAGAAAGAACCAGGATCCCGCTTTATCATTGAGCAGCAGTGTATTCTTGCCTATCCAGCCCAGGCCCGCCTGTTCCGCTAGGGGTTTTTCCATGACTGGCGCGCTATCCACAAAAGGGCGTTGTGAGAGTTGTAGATCTGGCACCTCAGCTTCAATTTTACGGACTAATGTGGCCAGCCGTTTGCGTATCAGTTTGTGATAGTCGCGACCCAGAGCGTAGCGGGAGACGTAGGCCTTACGGTCATTATTAAGTACGGTAACCATCTTGCTGTCAGCCAAATAATCCATACGTACGGAGATAACTCGCAGGGTGTGATCAACCAGCTTGTCAACTATATAGCGTTTATCACCGTGCTCGCCCATCCATTGCATAGAGCCCTGAAAGCCCGACGCCAGCCATTGCCTCAGGCGCTCAGATGCCTGACTGAGGTCTGGCTCAACAATGGCCACCTGTTGAAAGCCCAGTTCAGCGCCCCATGCCTTAATCTTTTCGGCAAGCTGCAAAAGCTTTGTCTCTTCAGTTACCGCAGGTAGTCGTGTTTCAGGCATATGTTAATGTCTGTTTTGGATTATAATCTCACAATTTTACGGGGATATTCGCGCTATGTCGCACACTCTTATTCAAGACGCCTTATTTACGGCTAAATCGTCGCGGGAACTCGACCGATTAGCGAGAGAACAGCAAGGTATTGCGGGCACGGTTTTAATGAAACGTGCGGCTAGAGCCGCCTTGGCTGAACTGCTCGATGCCTTTGGTACTCCGAGCTTGCTTACCATATTTTGTGGATCGGGTAACAATGGTGGCGATGGTTACGTGCTGGCGGCACTGGCTGCTGAAAAAAATATTACGGTGCAGTGTATAGAACTGGGCGCTAGCCTTGGTGAGGATGCCACGCAGGCTAAGCAGTTTGCTGAGCAGGCTAGGGTCAGCTTCTGTCAAGCGGATAGCCATTTCGAGCTGGATCAAGGTGTGATCGTCGATAGCCTGTTAGGCACGGGTTATGATGGTGAGCTTCGTGAGCCCTACGCAAAGGCGATCACGCTAATTAATGATTCGGGCCTACCCGTGCTGGCGATGGATATTCCCTCTGGTCTTAATTGCGATACCGGTGCCGTTGCCTCGGTAGCGGTAAAGGCTGATATGACTCTGACCTTTATTGCGGCTAAACAGGGCTTGTTTACCGGTCGAGGGCCGAGCCTATGCGGTGAGGTTATTTATGACTCTCTCGAGGTTGAGGAGAATATCCTCAATCAAGTGATGCCAGACGCAGCGTTAATGGATCTAGGTGATTTGCTGGACCAGTTACCTGAAGAAGATGCTGACCTATATAAAAATCAGCGCGGTCACGGCATGGTAATAGGAGGTGATCATGGCCTTGGAGGAGCTGCCATTATTGCGGCAGAGGGCTGCTTAAAGGTTGGATCAGGCTTGGCCAGTGTTGCCACTAGGCCTGAACATGTCGGTGCCGTCTTAGCCAGGCAGCCTGAAGTGATGGCATCTGGTGTTACATCTGGTCAGCAATTGGAGCCATTACTTGATCGACCCAGTGTTTTAATCGTTGGCCCGGGCCTAGGTCTGTCCTCCTGGTCTGAGCAACTCATGCAAAAAGCAGTGGCGGCCAATCTCCCTATGGTTATTGACGCAGATGGACTTAATATTCTTGCGGAGGGGCGCGTAGTGCCCAAGCCCGATGGGTCGCAGTGGGTTCTAACGCCTCATGCCGGTGAGGCGGCGCGTCTTTTGGGTGTGACCGTGGCTGAGATTCAATCAGATCGTTTTGCCGCAGTGTCGCAGTTACAGCAAAAATATAATGCCGTGGTGCTGCTTAAAGGGCCCGGCACTCTGGTGTCAAATAGCCCCGGCAAGCCCACCAAGATTTGCCCCTATGGCAACTCCTCTATGGCCACGGCCGGTATGGGAGATATGTTAAGCGGCATTATCGGGGGTCTGATGGCGCAGGGCCTGAGCCCGCAGATGGCTGCTGAATTGGGTTGTTGCCTGCATTCTTCGGCAGCGGATATGGCGGCGGAGAATCAGGGTTCCAGAGGGTTAGTAACCTCAGATCTACTGCCCTATATCCGCACTCTGCTAAATAATGTGGATCAGGAAGCTCTGTGACAGATGTGATTGGGCAGAGTTTAGCCGCCGTGAGACTTGAGGTGGCCGATGAGGTTGAGACCATGGCCCTTGGCAGACGCGTATCAAAATTCATCAAACCCGGTTTAGTGGTGACGTTACAGGGTGATTTAGGGGCGGGAAAAACTACCCTGAGTCGGGGTATTTTACAGGGGCTAGGCCATATCGGTAATGTGAAAAGTCCGACCTACACGTTGGTTGAGTCCTATGAGCTTGAGTTGGGTTCGGTATATCATTTTGACCTCTACCGCATGGTTGACGCGGAGGAGCTAGAGTATATGGGATTTGCCGATTATTTATCAGATGCGGCTCTATGTTTGATAGAATGGCCGGAACGTGGTGAAGGTTTTTTACCGTTGGCGGATGTGAGTATTAGTATTGATCAGTCAGGCCAGGGGCGCTGTGTTACGCTGAGGGCGCAATCAATGGCTGGCCTTGATTTAGTCCAACAATTAGAAAGTTCTGGGGGTTCATTTGCAGTTTGATCGGCAGTCGGGGTTAGTTTTAAGAGCGCGGTATTTACTGGGCTTTTGCTTAGTGACTCTGGCGTTGTTGTCCGGTCATACCATGGCGGCAGATATAGAATCGGCACGTCTGTGGCGCTCACCGGATAGCACTAGGCTAGTACTCGATCTTAGTGCTGCTGCAGACCATCAATTGATTGTGCTGAAAAACCCCGATCGATTAGTCATCGATATCAGTAATATCAATCTCAAAACCGCCTTTGATCAACTGGATCTGAGTAAAACTCCCATAGCTAAAATACGTCATGCAATGCGCAATAAAACCGATCTGCGTGTGGTCTTGGATCTGAAGAATTCGGTTAACCCAAAAAGCTTTAGCCTGAAGTCTAATGAACAATATGGGGATCGATTGGTGATTGATCTCTATGATACTAAACGTTCAGTCAGTCGTTCAGTCGCACAGATTATTAAACAGAATAAGCGTAAAATCGTGATTGCGATTGACGCCGGCCACGGTGGTGAAGATCCTGGTGCCATTGGCCCAAAACGGGTTCGCGAAAAGAGAGTTGCCTTCCAGATATCCCAGAAAATAGAAGCACTTTTCGACGCTAATGCCAACTTTCAGGGTGAGTTAGTGCGCACTGGTGATTACTATCTTGCGCATCGAAAGCGGACACAAATTGCTCGCGACAAACGCGCTGACTTCTTTATTTCTATCCATGCTGATGCCTTTAAAAGTCCCAAAGCTTATGGTGCCTCGGTGTATGCGCTGTCTACCAGAGGCGCCACCAGTGAGGCCGCTCGTTATTTAGCGACCAAGGAAAATCGCGCTGATCTAATCGGTGGTGCCAGTTCATTGAGTCTGGGCGACAAAGACGATGTACTGGCGGGGGTGCTCCTGGACCTGTCAATGACCGCAACGCTTAGTAGCAGTTTGGACGCCGGAAAATATGTCCTAAAAAATATGGGTAGCGTGGCAAGGCTCCATAAAAAGCAAGTTGAGCAGGCCGGATTTTTAGTACTTAAATCACCGGATATACCCTCATTACTAATTGAAACCGGCTTTATATCCAATCCCAAAGAGGCGCGAGATTTAAGTACCCGTAGATATCAGCAAAAAATGGCCGATGCTATTTATCAGGGTCTCGTGCAGTACTATTCAGATAATCCGCCAGTGGGTACATTGCTGGCCATGAACGGTGGCAGAGTCGAGCAGAGTTATGTGATCGCTAGGGGTGATACGCTCTCAGAAATTGCGCTTCGTTATGACACCTCTGTGCGTAAAATTTTACGCCACAATAAAATGCGATCAAGCTCGATTCGGGTTGGACAGAAAATTCTAATTCCCTCTAGTTAATGGTTAAAAAGTATGTCTGGCATTAAGATACTCAGTCCGCAATTAGCGAATCAGATTGCTGCTGGAGAAGTGGTTGAACGTCCCGCATCTGTGCTCAAAGAGCTGGTGGAAAATAGTCTGGATGCCGGAGCTACGCGCATTGATATTGATGTGGAGCAGGGTGGCGTCAAACTGATTAAAATCCGTGACGACGGCCATGGCATTCCCGAACATCAATTAGCGTTGGCACTCAGCCGGCATGCCACGAGTAAGATAGACAACCTCGACGACTTGGAGGCTGTGGCAACCTTGGGTTTCCGCGGAGAAGCGCTGGCTAGTATTGCATCCGTATCACGCTTGACTCTGACCTCGAACTCAGGCGACAGCAGTGGCTGGAAGGCGGTGTCAGAGGGGAGAGATATGGCGGTGGAATTGCAGCCTGCAGCCCACCCGCAGGGTACCAGTGTAGAGGTCCGTGACCTATTTTTTAATACGCCAGCGCGACGTAAGTTTCTGCGTACCGAAGCTACCGAATACAATCGAATTGATGACAGTATTAAAAAGCTGGCACTCAGCCGTATGGAGGTGTCATTTAGCTTGCGGCATAACCAGCGCGCTCAGTTAAATCTGCGACCGGCAATTAGTCAGGCTGAGCAGGAGAAGCGAGTAGCCGATATCTGCGGGCCGGCATTTATGAAAGAAGCGCTGTATGTAGATAACGACCGCACAGGTATCCGCCTGTGGGGCTGGATGGGGCTGCCCACATTTTCAAGAAGTCAGACCGACTTACAGCATTTTTTTGTCAATGGCCGAGCGATTCGCGACAAGGTGGTCTCCCATGCCGTAAGACAGGCCTATCAAGATGTCTTGTATCATGGTCGCCACCCAGCCTTTGTCTTATTTCTCGAGATTGAGCCGGCTGATGTGGATGTCAATGTTCATCCCACTAAGCATGAGGTACGTTTTCGCGACAGCCGTTCCATTCACGGTTTTGTTTACAGCACGTTAAATAGAGCCCTATCTCAGGATCGTCCTCAGGATCATCTGCTGTCGGCTGGTGCGGCAATGCAAAGCAATCAAGACGCAGAGCAGTTGGCGGCTCAGTCATCAATTCAATTTCCCTCCGGACAGGGACCTGCCGGGCAGCACTCTTATAGCAACAAACCGGCTAGCACCATCTATGGTGCACAGCCGAGTTATTCAGGGGATCGTTATGGTGTTAATACGCCCATGGCAGCCTATCAGGGACTCTACGCGACTGAGATGCCTAGCGAACAGGGCGATATTCCACCTATGGGGTTTGCTATCGCTCAGTTGAAAGGTATTTATATTCTGGCTGAAAATGCTCAGGGTCTGATCATTGTTGACATGCATGCTGCCCATGAACGGATTATTTATGAGCGTATGAAAACCGCCTTTGATGATCAGGGGCTAGTATCTCAGCCTTTACTTGTGCCTGAGAGCTTAGCTGTCAGTCAGCGCGAAGCTGATATGGCCGAGCAGAGTACTGAGGTATTTACACAGCTTGGCTTTGTGGTTGAGCGAGCGGCCAATGAAAGTATTATTGTGCGGCAGATTCCCGCAATCTTGCGTGGCTCGGAAGTTGAAGCGCTACTGAGAGATGTTATTTCTGATCTGATCGAACATGGTACCTCTGAGCGCATCCGGCATCATATCAACGAAATTCTTTCGACTATGGCTTGTCACGGATCCGTGCGTGCCAATCGAAAGTTGGCGGTTCCCGAAATGAATGGCCTGCTGCGAGACATGGAGGCGACTGAGCGAAGTGGGCAATGTAATCACGGGCGTCCTACCTGGTCACAGTTGACGCTTGATGAGTTAGATAAACTTTTCCTGCGCGGTCGGTAATCATCATGAGTAGAACTCCGCTGCCTGCTGCTATCTTTGTTATGGGGCCCACCGCCAGCGGCAAAACAGCACTAGCGATTGCCCTGGCACAGCAGCTGCCGGTGGAATTAGTTAATGTCGATTCAGCGCAGGTCTATAGGCAGCTCAACATTGGCAGTGCCAAACCCGATGCCGCGACTCTGGCCGTGGCGCCCCATCGACTGATAGATATTCGTGATCCTCTGGATGCCTATAGCGCGGCTGACTTTTTGGCCGACGCGCGACGGGAGATGGAGGATATTCATCGTGGTGGGAAAATCCCTCTGCTGGTGGGCGGCAGCATGATGTATTTTAAAATCTTATTAGAGGGTCTTTCCGAAATGCCTGAGGCCGATCGAGATATTCGGCAGGACTTAGAGCAGCGAGCGGCTAAATTTGGTTGGCCGAGTCTCTATCGAGAATTACAACAAATTGACCCTCAGACAGCAGCTCGATTGCACCCCAACCATTCTCAGCGGATTCAGCGTGCGCTCGAGGTGCACAGGATAACTGGGGTACCTATGTCTATTTTACAGGCGCAGCCAATGATTGGGGGTTTGCATGATGTTTTTCAGATCCATCAGTTTTCACTGATGCCAAATAATCGAGCGCTTCTGCATCAGCGTATTGAGCAGAGATTCCGCAGCATGATGGCTCAGGGCTTTGCCGCCGAGGTTCAGGGACTTTACCAACGCGGCGATCTGAACTCGGATCTGCCCGCTATTCGCTCCGTAGGGTATCGCCAGTTATGGGACTACTGCGCGGGTAGCTGCTCTTTGGAGAATGCAGTGGAAAGAGGCATTATCGCCACTCGACAGCTGGCCAAACGGCAAATTACCTGGCTGCGCAACTGGCCCGAAGCTATTGAAATGGCCGTTGATGATGGCGATCACTACTACAGTGCGGAATATATTTACAATCAATGCTTGAAAAAGCTCACGGACGTGCCCATATAGAGGCCTAGCGAAGACGGATTAACTTTGCGATTGGGTAAGACGCAATTTTACCCGATATCTTGGCTGCGACGATTGCAGCACCCATTGAGTTTTCAATAACAAGGAGTAATACCATGTCAAAAGGGCATAATCTACAAGACCCTTTTCTTAATGCATTGAGAAAAGAGAGAATACCGGTCTCCATATTTCTGGTCAACGGTATTAAATTACAGGGACAGATCGAGTCATTTGATCAATTTGTCGTTCTGTTAAAAAATACGGTCAGTCAAATGGTCTATAAGTCCGCAATATCCACAGTTGTCCCATCACGAAATGTGCGTCTACCGATGCCGGGTGACGGCGTCGAATCAGATGATGGCACCGGCGGTGATCTGGGCAACTACAGCGATGACAGCCACTAAACGGTGTCATTGTTTTTTGAGCGACATGGTGGTGGAGAGCGCGCTGTTCTTGTCCATATTAAGCTGAACAGCGAGTCTGAGCCTGAAGATCCGAAAGAATTTGAAGAGCTTGTTATTTCTGCAGGCGGAGACCCGGTTGAGTTTTTGACTGGGTCTCGGCAGGCGCCAAGCGCCAAATTTTTTGTTGGTTCGGGTAAGTTACAAGAAATTGCCGCGGCGGTTAAAAGTGCCAGTGCTGAAATTGTGATTTTTAATCATAATCTATCTCCCAGCCAGGAACGCAATATTGAAGCCGAGCTCCAGTGTCGTGTGATTGACCGGACTGGTTTGATTTTGGATATCTTTGCGCAGCGCGCTAGAACGCATGAAGGAAAGCTGCAGGTCGAGCTGGCGCAGTTGCATCATCTTGCATCAAGGTTAGTGCGAGGCTGGACTCACCTTGACCGTGAAAAGGGTGGTATTGGTATGCGCGGGCCGGGTGAGACTCAGCTTGAATCTGATCGGCGGATGGTCAGAGAGCGTATTAAGTCCATCCAGAAGCGTCTTGAAAAGGTAAGAAAGCAGCGGGATCAGGGGCGACGCTTGCGCACCAAGGCAGAGATTCCGTCAGTATCCTTAGTGGGCTATACTAACGCGGGAAAGTCGACATGTTTCAATCGGCTTACTAGTGCTGATGTTTTTGTTGCTGACCAGCTCTTTGCTACCTTAGATCCGACGATGCGTAGACTCAATGTGTCGGGACTGGGTCCGGTAGTATTTGCTGATACAGTAGGCTTTATTAGTCATCTCCCTCATAGGCTGGTAGATGCGTTTAGGGCAACGCTAGAAGAGGCAGCATCGTCGACCTTATTGCTACATATTGTTGATGCTGGCGCAGAGGATCGGGCGATCAATATCCTGCGTGTCAATGAGGTGCTCAAAGAGATTGGCGCTCATGACTTGCCAACACTGATGATATACAACAAGATTGACCAGCTTGGAGACGTGCAACCTCATATCGAGAGAGATGAGGCGGGTGTCCCCGTAGCAGTTTGGGTGTCTGCCCTGAGTGGGGCGGGTATGGATCTGCTGTTACAGGCGGTGGTTGAACGCGTGCCGAAGACAGTGGTGCATAGACAGGTGTACTTGCAGCCCGATCAGGGCGCGTTGCGTGCTGCACTTTACAGTCACAAAGCCGTATTATCCGAACAGACGGATGAGCAGGGTGCAATTAATTTAGAAATTAGACTGCCAGAAAGTGATTTTTTGCGTCTATTGAACAGTTCAGGGCTCAAATTACAGGATTTGGTCCCATCATAATGCCCTTTGGGAGAGTACAGTCAGTACCCAAAGCGCTAAAACTTATTAATTATTAAGGCTGGAGAACAATATGGCATGGAATGAACCGGGTGGCGGGAAAGATCCTTGGGGTGGTAATCGGGGTGACGCAGGACCACCAGACATTGATGAAGCACTGAATAAACTGAAAGAAAAGCTGGCTAAATTTGGCGGGGGTTCTGGTGGCGGCAGCAGCAAAGGGCTATTGCCTGTTGCTTTTATGGCGCTGGCCATTATTTGGGGTCTGTTGGGTTTCTATCAGGTTGACGAAAAAGAACAGGCTGTTGTTCTACGTCTAGGCAAGTACAGCGACACGTTGGGCTCAGGATTACAATGGAATCCACCGTTTATTGACTCGGTCACCACAGTGCGTGTCACTGAAGAGCGCCAGTATTCCGCCCGCGGTTTAATGCTAACTCAGGACGAGAATATTGTAGAGATCTCGTTGACGGTGCAGTACAACATCGCCAATGCCAAAGACTTTGTGCTCAGTATTAAAGATCCAGAGATCAGTCTACAGCATGCTACGGATAGCGCTCTTCGCCATGTGGTAGGTAGTACCGGACTCGACGGCGTGATTTCTACAGGACGTGAAGAAGTCGCAGTTAGTACCTCTGAAAAACTTCAGGATCTGCTGAATGTTTATACCAGTGGTATAAACGTGGTCAAGATAAACATTGAAGAGGCCCGCCCACCGACGGAGGTCAGAGCAGCCTATGATGACGTGATTAAAGCGCGTGAAGATCTCGAGCGCTTAGTCAACGAAGCGCAGGCCTACTCTAACGGTGTGATCCCGGAAGCTCGTGGTGAAGCGGAGCGTTTGCGTGAAGAGGCTGAGGGTTACCTCTCTCAGGTCGTCTCTAAGTCTGAGGGTGAAGCTAAACGTTTTACCAGCCTGCTGACAGAGTATGAAAAAGCACCGCAAGTGACTCGCGAGCGTCTTTATATCGACGCTATTGAGCAGGTAATGAGTAATAGTACTAAAATCTTGGTGGATACAGAGGGTGGTAACAATATGCTCTATCTGCCGTTGGATAAGCTGATGCAACAGGGCACGACAGCCAAGACATCTATGAGCGGTGGCACCAAGGATGAAATGATTGATAGCATTGCCACGGAAGTCATTGAAAGGCTTCAGCGCAACAGCAATCAAGGTCAATCGGAGAGAAGACGATGAGTAGTTTAATGAAAACCGTCATCGTACTGATGGTTATATTGTTGGGAGCCAATAGTACGCTGTATGTTGTTAGTGAGTTTGAGCGCGGTGTCAAATTGCAGTTCGGTAAACTGGTGGAAGCTGATATTCGGCCAGGCCTGCATGTCAAGGTTCCCTTTGTTGACAACGTGCGTATCTTTGATGCCCGTATACTCACGGTGGACGCCCAGCCTGCCAGTTTCTTCACTGTTGAGAAAAAGCGTCTTATCGTTGATTCTTATGCTAAATGGCGTATTGCCAATGTTGAAACTTACTACAAGGCCACTGGTGGCGTGGAGAGTGTCGCTCAAAATCGTTTAGCCAATCGCGTTAATAACGGTCTCAGGAATCAATTTGGTACTCGTACCCTTCATGAAGTGGTGTCTGGCGAACGTGATCTATTGATGAAAAACATTACTGATGAGCTAAATGCGACGGTACTGGATAGCCTAGGTATTGAAGTGGTAGATGTGCGGGTTAAGCGAATTGATCTACCCCAAGAAGTAAGCAGCCAGGTATTCCGGCGTATGACCGCTGAGCGCGATAAGGAAGCGAGAGAATTGCGCTCGACAGGTAAGGAGCGAGCTGAAAAAATTCGTGCCTCTGCTGATCGTGAACGCACCATTGAAGTGGCTAATGCTTACCGTGATGCTGAGGAGTTGCGCGGCCAGGGTGATGCGAAGGCCGCTTCCGTCTATGCGGCAGCCTATCAGCAGGACCCTGAGTTTTACTCATTTATGCGTAGCCTCAATGCCTATAAGTCCGCCTTTTCTAATAAGGGTGATATTATGCTGGTGGAGCCAGACAGTGATTTCTTTAAGTATCTGAACCAGCAGCGTGCTAAGTAGTGAGTAGCGTTTGAGTGTCGAGACCGATTAAAGGCATTAATTGGTCTAAAAACTCTGCCACATTGGTGGTGATTTTGTTAGAATTTAAAAACCGGGGCAACTCGGTTTTTTTATGCCGGTTCTGAGGTGCTCTCAAATGTTCGAAGATATAGGCAAGGCGATTGGCTTGATGCTGGTATTCGAAGGCATTATGCCGTTTTTGGCGCCACGCCGTTGGCGTAATATGGCGCAGGTGTTAGCTACAACAGATGAACGCACGATGAGAATCATTGGACTGCTGAGTATGCTTGTCGGACTGGCATTGCTGGTCATTTGGCGCTAGGTCATGCAAGCAATAGAGAGGATGCTGTGAAAAATGTAGATCGCTGGCTATTACCAGATGGTGTTGATGAGGTGCTTCCAGAGCAGGCGCTGGTAGTCGAGCGCCTGCGGCGTGAGCTACTTGATCTCTATCACCGTTGGGGTTACGACCTGGTGATTCCGCCGATGGTGGAATTCACCGAATCCCTGCTGAGCGGCTCCGGTAGTGACCTCGATTTAATGACCTTTCGCGTCACTGACCAAGTTAGTGGGCGAATGATGGGTATTCGCGCAGACATCACCCCTCAGACAGCCAGAATGGACGCCCACAGCCTGCGTCGGGAAGGGCCTAATCGGCTCTGTTATGCGGGAACAGTGCTGCATACGCGACCTCGTGGGCCCTTAGAGTCGCGCACGCCGATATCACTGGGTGTCGAGCTGTTTGGTGAGGCTACCTTGAGCGCTGACATAGAAGTCATTGAGCTTTTTCTAGAGACCTTGAAAAGTGCGGGAGTCGATAATGTGCATCTCGATTTGGGTCATGTCGATATCTTTCGTGGGATATTGGCTGTCGCGAATCTGGATAGCGAACAAGAGAGCCAATTATTTGAGTTACTGCAGCGCAAAGCTACAGGCGAGTTAAGCGACTGGATTGATAGTAATATTAGCGACTCTACTCTGGCGGGATGGCTCAATGTGCTCCCAAGATTGGCGGGCAGTGCTGAGGTGCTGACAGAAGCTAAGCAGGCCCTTGCGGGTGCGCCGGATTCTGTATTGGCAGCCATCGACCAGCTTGAACAGATTGTTGCGGTAATTGCCGCAGGGGATGTGACAGTCTATCTCGATTTGGGTGAATTACCCGGCTACCATTACCACACCGGTATTGTATTTGCGGGTTACGTGCAGGGTCATGGCAAGGCTTTAGGGAATGGAGGCCGATATGATCATGTTGGTGAAGCCTTTGGGCGCTCACGTCCGGCTACCGGGTTTGCCTTTGATCTAAAATCATTGGTCAATCTAGGTCAGCGTGAAAGCAGTTTGGTATCAGGTATCTTTGTCCCCTACACTGCGGATGATCAGCGCCATGAGCAAATTGTCGATCTACGTGCTCAGGGACACCGAGTCGTGCAGGGTTTTGCCGGCCAGACCGTGAATTTCCAAGAGATTAAATGTGACCGTCAGCTAATCCAGCAGGACCGTGGCTATGTGATTCAAAAATTGTCCTGAATTTAGTAATCGGGTGATGTAATTATTTCGAGTAAGTATTGTTATGGGTAGAAATGTCGTTATTCTAGGTTCCCAGTGGGGGGACGAAGGCAAGGGTAAAATAGTTGATCTGTTAACCGATAAGGCGTCGCTGGTTGCGCGTTTTCAAGGCGGTCATAACGCGGGTCATACGCTGGTCATTGACGGTATTAAAACCGCATTGCATCTCGTGCCATCAGGCATCTTGCGTGACCACGTTACCTGCGTCATTGGCAATGGCGTGGTGGTGGCGCCAGATGCGCTGCTCAAAGAGATCCGCATGCTGGAGAAGCGCGGTGTGCAGGTTCGAGATCGTCTTAAAGTGTCTGGATCATGTCCTTTGATTCTCAGCTACCATGTGGCGCTCGATGTTGCCCGTGAGGCGGTGCGTGGCCATGCCAAAATTGGTACAACGGGTCGAGGAATCGGGCCAGCTTATGAAGATAAAGTTGCCCGTCGAGCCCTGCGCCTGGGCGATCTTGCTAATATGGATGTTTTTGCCGAGAAGTTGAAAGAGGTGCTGGAGTACCATAATTTTTCGCTCACGCAGTTTTATAAAACAGACGCCGTAGATTTTGATAAAACTCTGGCCGAGGCCAAAGAATGGGCCGCAGAACTGTTGCCTATGAAAGCCGATGTGACCAAGATTCTCCATGACGCACGTGACGCCGGTGAACATATTTTATTTGAAGGTGCGCAGGGATCACTGCTCGATGTCGACCATGGCACCTATCCCTACGTCACCTCATCGAACACTACGGCTGGCGGCGCGGCTACTGGCACCGGTTTTGGACCCCTGTATCTAGACTATGTGCTTGGTATTACCAAGGCTTACACCACCAGAGTTGGGTCAGGCCCATTTCCGACAGAATTGGACTGTGAAATTGGTCAGTATTTAGGGGAAAAAGGCCACGAATTTGGTACTACTACAGGCCGTTCACGTCGTTGCGGTTGGTTTGACGCCGTGGCCCTTCGACAAGCGGTCAGAGTTAACAGTATCTCCGGCATCTGTCTGACCAAACTTGATGTGTTGGATGGCCTAGATGAGGTTAAAATCTGTGTCGGCTACGTCCATGCAGACGGCTCTGATGCAGGCATTCCAATGCACTCAGACGATTTTAAAAACATTACTCCTGTCTATGAGTCTATGCCTGGTTGGTCGGATGTGACGGTGGGTGCGCAGTACTTAGCGGATCTCCCTCAGGCGGCCAGAGACTATATCGCCCGTATTGAAGAATTAACCGGAGCCCCAGTGGATGTTGTTTCTACCGGTCCAGATCGTGTCGAAACTATCGTTTTACGTCACGCATTTAACTAATATTTATAAATAATTTTACCGGTATTAATTGCCGTGTTTAGCCTGTTCTGCTTTATAGCACTATTTTCTCTATGGCCTATCCTGTAAGGGTTTGGCCACAATTTCCCCAGCGGTAAGTAGTCAAATTTCTCAGTCATAGTTTCCCTCAATAGACTCCTTTCTTGCGCAGTTCATCCTGTCGCTGAGAAAACACTCTTGCGAAAGACCGTTAAATTAGGTAACTTAAAAGCGTAGCACTGAATAAAAACAATCGGATTTTATGCCAGTTGTGTTTTTAACAGGCGATAGAAATCCGATACGTGTGGGGTAAATATGCCGCTTAATATGTATTTGGAACTGTTTCGTTTATGCCGCCCGCGCCACCAATACTGGGTGGTCAGAATGTCTTTTAGCCCGATCTTTAGCACCTTCAAAAGCCAACGCCTCCGTTTACACCGTCGCGGGTTGGAGTCTTAGTGGTCAACGAATACGCTACTGAAATCTGGCCACTCGCCGTCTACTTCGGCATGGTAATCCTTCTGGTTATAACGATGTTAGTCCTATCTTGGTTGTTGGGGCAGCGTCGCAGAGAGGCCGCTACTAACGATCCCTTTGAATCGGGAATTGTCTCTGTTGGCGGTTCACAAATCCGTATCTCTGTAGAGTTTTATCTGGTCGCAATCTTCTTTGTTATCTTTGACTTAGAGACTGTTTTTATCTTTGCTTGGGCCATCGCTTTTTTTGAGCTGGGCTGGCAAGGTTATTTTTCAATGGTTGTATTTATCGCTGTATTAGCTTTGGCTCTGATCTATGAATGGCGCTCTGGTGCCCTGGAGTGGGGTAATAAAACACGGGTTGGTCTCTTGGCGGCACAGGAAAACGACGCACAGCGAAAAACGCTTGAGGAAAGTCAATGAAGTGGAGTTTAAGTAAACCGGATGATGGCAATCTACTCAATGAGTCTGATTCTTTTATCGAGGAGCAGGTCAAGCGCAATGTTGCCTTTGCCAAACTTGAGGATCTGGTGGCCTGGGGCCGAGCCCATTCTCTCTGGCCATTTAACTTTGGTCTATCCTGCTGTTATGTAGAGATGGCAACCGCCTTTACCAGCCGCCATGATATTGCCCGCTTCGGCTCTGAGGTAATTCGGGCGACGCCAAGACAGGCAGATTTGATGGTGATATCAGGTACCTGTTTTTTAAAAATGGCTCCGGTAATACAGCGTCTTTATGAGCAGTTGCTCGAGCCTCGATGGATTATATCTATGGGCTCCTGCGCTAATTCGGGCGGCATGTACGATATTTATTCTGTCGTTCAGGGTGTAGATAAATTTATTCCGGTAGATGTTTATGTGCCTGGCTGCCCGCCGCGTCCTGAGGCCTTAATGCAGGGTTTGATGATGCTGCAAGAATCGATTGGCAAAGAGCGCAGACCTCTGACCTGGGCTGCGGGTGATCAGACTGTGGTTAAGCCGCATAAAATTAGCAAACGTGATGAACTCACTGCCCAGCGTATTCAGGCGACCGAGTTAAGGGAACCTAAAAATATATAGGCTATTCAAATAAACCTCTAAGGATCTTAAATGCAATCGGCTGAATCTCTGGTTCATAGCCAGGTAGAAGAGCACCTGTATCGCAAGTTTGGGCCGCAATTATTTGTTCCCCAAATCTGTGCGGACAATGTCCCTACTCTGTGGTTAGCCCGTGAGCATATAGTTGAAGTGTTACAGTTCCTGAAGCCGAATTTTTCAATGCTCTATGATCTTTTCGCCATTGATGAGCGGACCAGAGTGCATCGTAAAGGTCAGCCGCCATCTGATTTTACTATTGTTTACCAACTCCTATCGATGGAAAACAATCAAGATCTCCGTCTCAAAGTCGCTTTGTCTGAGGCTGACCTTAGCGTTCCAACGATTATATCGATCTGGCCCAATGCTAATTGGTATGAGCGCGAAGCCTGGGATATGTTTGGCGTATTATTTTCTGGTCACCCTAATCTCTATCGCATTTTATTGCCCCCTACCTGGGAAGGTCACGCGCTGCGAAAAGACCACCCGGCACGAGCTACAGAAATGGCTCCCTTTGAAATGGGCCCAGAGAGAGTAGCCCGTGAACAGGAAGCCCTGCGCTTTCGCCCGGAAGAGTGGGGGATGGAAAAAGCCAGTGATGACAGTGAGTATATGTTTCTTAATCTGGGGCCAAACCATCCCAGCGTGCATGGTGTTTTTCGAGTCGCCTTGCAACTCGATGGTGAAGTGATTGTTGATTCGGTACCCGACATTGGCTATCACCATCGCGGCGCTGAAAAGATGGGAGAGCGTCAGACATGGCATAGCTATATTCCCTATACCGATCGAATCGATTACCTGGGTGGCGTGATGAATAATCTCGCCTATATTCAGTCAGTAGAAATGCTAGCGGGTATTGAGGTTCCTGAACGGGCCAAGATAATTCGCATCATGTTATCCGAGTTATTTCGCATATCCAGCCATTTGGTTTTTTATGGGACATTTGTGCAGGACGTCGGCCAGATGTCGCCGGTGTTTTATATGTTTGCCGATAGAGAAAAACTGTTCGGTATTATTGAAGCCATCACTGGTGGTCGTATGCATCCCGCATGGTTTCGGATAGGCGGAGTGGCTCAGAATCTTCCCAATGGGTGGGACCGATTGGTCCGCGAGTTTATTGATTATTTACCTGCTCGTCTAGATCAATATGATCGAATGGCGATGCAAAATAAAATACTAAAAGAGCGGACGGTCGGCATTGGCGTGTACACCAAACAAGAGGCGCTCGACTGGGGCATTACGGGCCCGGGATTGCGAGCTACGGGCAGCGATTGGGACGTGCGTAAAAAGCGGCCCTATGGAGGCTATGACCAATTTGAATTTGATGTGCCTACAGCCACCAATGGTGACTGCTACGACCGCGCTCTGTTGAGGATTGAAGAGATGCGCCAGAGTCTGCGTATCGTTCGTCAATGCCTCGACAATATGCCACTGGGCCCCTATAAGAGTGAGCACTCAGCCACCACTCCGCCGCCGAAAGAGCGCACCATGGAGGATATTGAAACATTGATCCACCATTTTTTGAATGTCAGTTGGGGACCTGTGATACCCGAAGGGGAAGCCTCAGTGATGATTGAGGCTACCAAAGGTATTAATAGTTACCACCTTGTCAGTGATGGTGGCACCAGTTCCTACCGGACTCGAATTCGGACGCCATCTTTTCCCCATCTGCAGCAGATTCCGCTGATCAGTAAGGGACTGATGATTCCAGATTTGATTGCGATTATTGCGAGTATTGATTTTGTTATGGCGGACGTAGACCGATGAACGAACCAGGAATAATTCAATCCGATCTGACCTCGGTGCTCAGTCAGCAGGAGATCGACGAGATAGATCACGAGCTTAGCCATGTTCCCTACAGGTCCGGAGCGGCTATTGATGCATTAAAAATTGTTCAGGCGAAACGAGGCTGGGTCTCTGATGAGTGCTTGCAAGGTATTGCAAAGCATTTGCAAATGTCTGCAGAAGAGCTTGAGGGAATAGCCACTTTTTATAATTTAATTTACCGTCGGCCGGTCGGAGAAAAAGTCATTTTATTTTGCGACAGTGTCAGTTGCTGGATCTGTGGTTGTGATGGGGTGAAACAAAAGATCACCGATCTTCTGGGTGTCGACTATGGCGAGACCACTTTAGATAATCGCTATACCTTGATTCCAGTTCCCTGTCTGGGAGCCTGCGATCGGGCGCCGGTGATGATGGTCGGAGATGATTTAGTCACTCATTTGGATGACAATAAAATTGAGCAGGTTTTTGCCTCTAATAAAGTAAAACAAGGGAGTCAGGAATAATGGAGAAAGTCCTTACTCGCAATATTGGTCCCGACCTACAGCCAACTGATTTAGAAGCCTATGAAGCCAATGGGGGCTATGGCGCACTGCGTAAAGCGCTTGCTGAGCTATCGCCAAAAGATTGTCAGGATGTCATTAGCGCCTCAAATCTTCGCGGTCGTGGTGGAGCTGGGTTTCCAACGGGCATGAAATGGAGCTTTGTCCCCAAGGGTGACAACTGTACTCCGGGGCACAGGTATTTGGTCTGTAATGCCGATGAGATGGAGCCGGGTGCCTTTAAGGATCGTCTACTAATGGAGTGCGATCCGCATCAGTTGATTGAGGGGATGATTCTCAGCGCCTATACCATTGAAGCTGATATCTCCTATATTTTTATCCGAGGTGAATATGTCGTAGCTATCCAACGGCTGCGTGATGCGCTGGCGGAGTGCTACGCCAAAGGCTACCTTGGCGATAATATTCTCGGTAGTGGTTTTAACCTTAAGATGTATGTTCATCCCAGTGCCGGCCGTTATATCTGTGGCGAAGAGACAGCGCTAATCAATGCCCTTGAGGGCAAGCGCGCCAACCCTAGAGCTAAGCCACCATTCCCTCAGGTAAGTGGTCTATGGGGCCGTCCTACCATCGTCAACAACGTCGAAACTCTGTGCAATATCTCGCATATTATTGACCGTGGCGCCGATTGGTTTAAGAGCCTAGGGTTGGGCGAAGACAGTGGCACCAAGATGTTTGGTGTCAGCGGCCGGGTGATAAACCCTGGCTGCTGGGAGCTGCCTATGGGCACGCCGATTCGTGAAATACTCGAGGGTCATGCCGGCGGTATGCAAGCTGGATTGCAGCTCAAAGGTTTTTTGCCAGGCGGTGGCTCCACCGATTTCTTAACCCCCGACCACTTGGATTTAGCGATGGACTATAACGTCATCGGTAAGGCCGGTAGTCGTATGGGTACCGGCACCATGATTATCTTAGACGACCAGATCTGTCCCGTAGGCATGGTGCTCAATCTAATTCGTTTCTTCGCTCATGAGTCCTGTGGTTTTTGCACGCCCTGTCGCGAGGGGCTGCCATGGACCCACCAGGTGCTGCTTGATCTCGAACAGGGCCGTGGTCAGCCAGAAGATCTAGAGACACTGGCGTATCAGGTGAAGTATATAGGTGCCATGGGTAATACTCACTGCGCCTTGGCGCCAGGCGCGATGGAGCCACTGCAGAGTGCGCTAAAATATTTTTATTATGATTTTAAACAGCATATTACGGGCGGCCGGTGCCCCTATCATTAGAAGAGTATAAATAATGCCAACCATATTTATAGATGGTCAGGAACTGCAGGTTAAAGACGGCGAAAATATTCTCGAAGCCTGCCTTAATGCGGGTCTAGATTTACCTTATTTTTGCTGGCATCCAGCTATGGGCTCTATTGGCTCCTGTCGTCAATGTGCACTGCTGCAGTACCAAAATGAAGAGGATACTCAAGGTCGGATAGTGATGGGTTGCATGACCTCAGTGACGGAAGGAGCTCGCTTTTCCGTGTCGGCCGAAAAGGCAGCGGAATTCCGTAGCGCTGTCGTCGAGTCGCTTATGTTGAATCATCCCCATGATTGTCCAGTCTGTGCAGAGGGTGGCGAATGTCACTTGCAGGATATGACCGTGATGGTAGGGCATCGTGATCGCCGCTATACAGGCACAAAAAATACTTTTCGAAACCAATATCTTGGGCCGCTTATTCACCACGAGATGAATCGCTGCATCACATGCTATCGCTGCGAGCGGTATTATAAAGACTATGCCGGTGGCAAAGATCTGGGTGCTCAGGCCTCCCATGACCATGTCTATTTCGGTCGCCATGAAGAGGGCGTATTGGAATCTGAATTTTCAGGTAATCTGGTTGAAGTCTGCCCCACCGGCGTGTTCACCGACAAACCGTTTTTGAAGCACTACAGCCGTAAATGGGACTTACAATCAGCGCCCTCTATCTGCAGTGGTTGCGCGGTGGGCTGCAATATTGCTCCGGGGGAACGCTACGGTAAACTGAAACGGATACACAATAGATACAACAGCGAGGTCAATGGATATTTTCTCTGTGATCGGGGTCGCTTTGGCAGTGGCTATGTCAATAGCGATGCTCGCTTGGATTATGCCGGTATTCGGAAACCGGATGATAGCTTTTTCGCGGTACATCAGGGGCAGGCTATAGACACTGCTGCTAATTGGATCAAAGGAAAAAAGATTGCTGGCATAGGTTCTCCCCGGGCCTCTTTGGAAGCAAACTATTTATTGCGGGAATTAGTGGGTGCAGATAATTTTTGCGCCGGCTTCTCCGACATTGAAGCTGACATTATTGCCAGTATCGCCAAGATATTACAAATTACTAAGGCCTCGAATCCTTCAATTAAGCAGATGGAAGGCGCCGATGCGATTTTAATTCTCGGTGAGGACATTACTAACACCGCCCCTCGAGTTGCGCTAGCGCTGCGCCAAGCGGTCCGTAACAAGGCGTTTGAATTGGCCGAACAGATGGGCCTGCCCGCATGGCAGGATGCGGCAGTGCGCAATCTGGCTCAGGATCAACGGTCGCCAATGATTATCGTATCAGCCATGGATACCCGGCTTGACGATGTTGCCAGTCAATGCATATCTTTAGCGCCCGATGACATTGCCGATTTTGGTCTTGCGGTTGCCCAGGCGCTGTTAGGCAAAGATACGGACAATACAGAGGCAGTGCGGGTTGCCAAAATTCTGAAGGAAGCGAAAAACCCGCTGATTATCAGTGGTTCGAGTATGCTCCATCAGGGTGTGATCAATAGCGCAGTCGCCGTTGCGGAAGCGCTTCCCAAACAGACTATGCTGTCGTTAGCTGTGCCGGAAGCCAACTCCCTTGGTCTTGCGCTGCTGGTCGATGGGGGGGGGCCGAGTCTTAGCGAATTGGCAGAAAATGCTGGCGACATCAGCGCCATGATTATTTTAGAAAACGATCTAGGACGTCGTGCCTCTAAAGCGACGCTGGCAAGTTTGCTAAACGGTGACAGTAAAGTAATCAGTATGGACATGCTGGAAAACGCTACGCTGAGTCATTCTGACCTTGTCTTACCGGTGGCCTCTTTTGCCGAGTCTCAGGGTACCTTTGTTAGTAGCGAAGGGCGTGCTCAGCGATATTTCCCGGTCTTTAAGCCGCTGGCGGAGAGACAGTCTAGCTGGCAATGGCTGCTGGACTTAGCACCGGCCTGTGGCAAGCAATGGGATCTGCCACATTTTGATCAGGTGGTTGAAGCCATTGCCCGTAGCCGCCCCGTTTTTGCGCAGTTACCTGACGTAGCACCGGGCAGTCAGTTTCGAGATAGAGGCTCAAAGATTCCTCGTCAGACACAGAGATACAGCGGTCGTACAGCGATGAATGCAGGTCTGTCGGTGCATGAGCCACAGCAGCCGATTGATGGGGAAAGCCCGCTATCCTATAGCATGGAGGGATTAAATAGAGATCAGCCGGCCAGTTTAACGCCGTATTTTTGGTCGCCAGGTTGGAACTCCAATCAATCATTACAGAAGTTTCAGGCTGAGGTGGATGGTCCTTTAAAAGGGGGGCCAGCAGGTGTGAGGCTAATCCAATCAACGAAGCGAGGCGCTGCGCGAAAGGCAAGCCAACATCATGGGTTAGCACCAGAAAACTGGTTGTTAGTGCCCAGACATAGGGTTCATGGTTCTGATGAGTTGTCTGTCCAGACTGATGAGATTGCCGAATTGGCGGGTGTTGCCTCGATTGCGCTTGGCCCTGTCGACGCCAAAACCCTCGGCGTTGTCACCGGTGATGGTTTAATCCTGACACAGTCCGGAATTAGCCAGTCACTAGAGGTGATCATTATCCGGCGCGTCGCGAACCTCTGTGTTGGCTACAGTGTTGGCTATCAATCGACATTGGGTCTAGAGGCGGGCATGCAGGTAACCCTAGAAAAAGATCCATCATGGCGCCGCCGCGAACCCCTGTTAATCGCCACCGATAAGACCATTCCTAGCCCGTTGCTAACCAACAGGGGAGGAGCAAATGCCTGAGTTAACGGCAGAATTAATGCCAGTGTTACTGGCGCTCACAATTCTAATTGGCGGCGTAGCCGGGGCCGCTATATTAACGTGGTTTGAACGGCGTTTGCTGGGTGTTTGGCAAGATCGCTATGGCCCAAATCGACTTGGTCCCTTTGGGATAGGTCAGGTGTTAGCGGATATGATCAAGCTACTGTTTAAGGATGATTGGGTACCACCCTTTGCCGATAGGCTAGTCTTTATCTTTGCGCCAACGGCTATTGTTGTGGCAATGATGATGGGCTTTGCCGTAGTTCCTTTTGCCCCCGATGTAATGATCATTGATGTAAACATCGGGCTGCTATTCTTTCTGGGAATGACCTCATTAGCGGTCTACAGTGTGCTATTGGGAGGTCTTGCATCGAATAATAAATATGCCTTGCTTGGTGGCTTGAGATCGGCGGCTCAGATGGTCAGTTATGAAGTGTTTATGGGTCTATCACTGATGGGTGTTGTAATGATGTCTGGAAGTTTTAGCCTGGTGGATATTGTTGCGGCCCAAAGTGACGTCTGGTTTTGCTTTTCCCAAGTGCTCGGGCTCATTGTTTTTGTGATCGCCGGTATTGCCGAGAGCCATCGACTACCCTTCGATTTGCCCGAGGCTGAACACGAGTTAACGGCCGGGTTTCACACCGAGTATGGTGGCATGAAGTTCGCTATGTTTATGCTGGGCGAATATCTTGGTTTGATGCTTATATCCTGCATGATTGTGACACTGTTCTTTGGCGGCTGGCATGGTCCCGCCCTAATCGGGCATTGGTTGCCGCCGCTGTTTTGGTTTGGTTTTAAAGTTTTTATTGTTATTTGTTTTTTTGTTCTTTTGCGTGCAGCCATTCCACGACCTCGCTACGATCAACTGATGTCGCTGGGCTGGAAAGTCATGCTGCCGATAACGCTGGTGAACTTGCTGGTAACCGGCGCTGTGCTGTTGTGGATGGAGGGCGCATAAATGGGGAGGAAAAACTGATGTTGAGTGAATTACGTACTATCTGGGAAGTGCTTAAACACACCTTTACTAAGGCTGAAACGGTGCAGTATCCCGAGCAGATGCCTTATCTCTCGCCACGCTATCGCGGGCGTATTATATTGACCCGAGACCCCGATGGTGAGGAGCGTTGCGTCGCCTGTAATCTCTGTGCAGCGGTCTGTCCGGTTGACTGTATTGCGCTGCAAAAAGACACCCGGGAAGATGGCACCTGGTATCCCGAATTCTTCCGTATTAATTTTTCCCGTTGCATCATGTGCGGTATGTGCGAAGAGGCTTGCCCCACCTATGCTATTCAGTTGACACCAGATTTTGAAATGTGTGAGTACGATCGTCAGAACATGGTGTACGAAAAAGAACATCTTTTAATTAATGGCGTTGGTAAATACCCGGATTACAATTTCTATCGTGTTTCGGGCATGCAGACGGCCACTAAAGATAAGGGCGAAGCTAGAAAAGAAGCGCCGCCTATTGATACTAAGAGTTTGTTACCCTAGAGGTTGTTTATGCTTGCGATCACGCTTTTTTATACGGCTGCTGCCATTGCACTAATAGCGACAGTGATGGCTATGACAAGAGCCAATGCGATTCATGCATTGATCTATCTGATTGTGTCGCTGCTAGCGATAGCTGTAATCTTTTTTCTAATTGGTGCGCCCTTCGCTGCGGCCTTGGAAATAGTGATCTATGCGGGTGCCATTATGGTGCTGTTCGTGTTCGTCATTATGATGCTAAATCTAGGTGATAAAGGTGATCGTCAGGAGCGGCAATGGTTGCAGCCTAAGGTCTGGGCGGGACCCGCAGCCTTGGCGATTGTGTTATTTATTGAGCTGCTCTACGTTATAGGCACCGCCGAGGGTCCGGTATCCACTACTTCGGTGTCGGCGAAACAAGTGGGGCTATCGCTTTTTGGACCCTATGTATTAGCCGTTGAAATAGCCTCAATGCTGCTACTTGCGGGCCTAGTGGGATCCTTTCATTTGGGGCGTCGTTATTTAGAGCGCGACAGCGTTGATGTTGAAAATAGTTCAGCGAGAGGGGCAGCAGAATAATGGATGGCCTTAATATTCCTCTAAATCATGTCTTACTTGTGTCCTCGCTACTATTCGTGATTGGACTATTAGGGTTGATGATACGTCGAAATATTATTTTTATTTTGATGTCGCTAGAGGTCATGCTCAACGCCGCGGCACTGGCCTTTGTCGGGGCCGGCGCTCATTGGGGACAGCCCGACGGCCAAGTTGTTTTTATGTTAATCCTTACGGTTGCCGCCGCTGAAGTTGCGGTGGGCCTAGGTCTTGTTCTACAGATTCAGAGGCGTTTTAAAACGCTAGATATGGATCATGCCAACAGGATGGGTGGATGATTATGCGCGAGTTTATTTGGTTGATACCACTTATTCCATTGCTGAGTTCGGTGACCCTAATACTGAGTTCAGGTCAGTTTCCGCGCCTGTTAATTGGGCTTTTGGGTGTAGGTTCTGTGGGTACCGCAGCATTGTTGACTCTGACATTGGGTCTTGACTTTATGGCTAATCCTGAAGTGTTGCAGATAACGCTATGGACCTGGATGCAGGTGGGTAGTTTTGCGCCAGGGGTAGCCTTTTATTTTGATGGACTGACTCTGGTGATGATGTCGGTAATTACCGGTGTGGGTTTTTTGATTCATCTATTTTCCACAGAATTTATGGAAGATGATGTCAGTTATGCACGCTATTTCGCCTATCTAAATATGTTTGTTGCCGCTATGTTGGTTTTGGTGATGGCGGATAATTTGTTACTACTTTACTTGGGTTGGGAGGGAGTAGGGGTCTGCAGTTATTTATTGGTTGGTTTCTGGTATCAAAATAGCGCCAACGGTCAGGCTGCACGCAAGGCCTTTATCGTGACAAGAATCGGTGATACGGCAATGGCGCTTGGCCTACTGCTGTTGTTTACCGAGCTGGGAACCCTAAATATTCAGTCAATGGTCGGTGTCGCCAATGAGTCTTGGCAGGTCGGCGATACCCTGCCGCTGATCGCCTGCCTGTTATTATTGGGCGGGGCAGTGGGCAAGTCGGCTCAGCTGCCTCTGCATACTTGGCTCCCAGATGCTATGGCAGGCCCAACTCCTGTAAGCGCACTTATTCATGCGGCGACTATGGTCACAGCCGGTGTGTATTTGATTGCACGGACTCATGGTCTATTTTTGCTGGCACCCACCGCAATGACAATAGTGGCAATTATCGGTATTACTACCACGCTGATGGCGGCTTTTACGGCGTTGATGCAGTCCGATATAAAACGCATTCTAGCCTACTCTACCATCAGCCAGATCGGTTATATGTTTCTCGCCCTGGGGGTAGGTGCATGGACGGCTGGAGTCTTTCATTTAATGACTCATGCATTTTTTAAGGCGTTATTATTTTTGGGTTCTGGGGCGATTATTCACTGTCTTCATCACGAACATAATATTTTCAAGATGGGAGGTCTGCGTAGCAAAATGCCGGTAACCTTCTGGAGTTTCATAATCGGTTCTGCGGCTCTGGCGGCGCTGCCAATGACCTCGGGCTTCTTCAGTAAGGATCAAATCTTACTCGAGGCCTATCAGTTTCCCGATATCGGACCCTGGTTATGGTTTGCAGGCCTGTGCGGTGCATTACTAACCGCCATGTATAGTTTTCGCTTAGTATTTGTGGTGTTTTTTGGTCAAGTGAAAACTGAACCGGACAAAGATACTGGTTGGCGCATGGCGCTGCCACTGTCTATCTTGTGTGGGCTATCGCTGGTGGGGGGCTACTTTATCATTCCAGTACAGACAGTATTTCCCATGTCGACTGGGGCGAAGCCGGAGCACTGGGTAGAGTACGTGTCAATTTCCGTACCTCTGATAGGTCTGTTGCTGGCGTATCTTATTTTCCAAAGTGGTCAACTCAGAGTGGATGGATTGGTAAACTCTTCGATTGGCAAAATCATGCGCCAGTTCTGGCTAAGTGGTTGGGGCATTGATTGGCTTTATGACCGGCTTTTTGTTCGTCCTTACTACGCTCTCGCTGGCTTACTTAAGGGAGAGCCGGTCGACGGAGTTTACAGTCTGGTTGTGACTTTTAATGAAACTCTTAATAGCTGGTTGAGTCAGTCGCAAACGGGTCGAATGCGCTGGTATATTACTAGTATGGTGGCTGGTTTGATTGTGCTAGTGGCTGTTGCTTTACAGCTATCGCCGGAGGCTCTCTGATGATTATGGTTAATCTGCTATTGATACTGCTAGTGGGTGGCCTGTTGGCCATGATTTCAGAGCGGTTTGGCGAAAATGTACCGCGCATCGTGGCGCTTGGAGTTGTGCTTGTTGATTTAGTATACCTGTTAAGTCAGCTATCAGGGATGCCCGAATTTTCCCAACTGCAGGCACCTATCCCAGGTGATCCTTCGACCTGGTTGATGCACTTTAAAGCCGAATGGATTCCTGCGTTTGGGATTAGTCTGGAACTGGCGTTGGATGGTATTAGCCTGCTCATGGTGACGCTCACGCTGGTGTTGGGCGCCATCGCGGTTAGTGCATCCTGGACTGACATTAAGATTAGACGAGGCTTTTTTGAAGCCAATTTACTATGGACATTAGCGGGCGTCTTGGGCGTATTTATGGCTCTCGATCTATTTTTGTTCTTTCTTTTTTGGGAGGTTATGCTCATTCCCATGTACTTTATGATTGCGATTTGGGGTCACGAAAATCGTGGTTACGCGGCCATGAAGTTCTTTATTTTCACTCAGGTCAGTGGCTTATTAATGCTGATTTCTATACTGGCACTGGTGTCGGTTAATCAAAGTGTGACTGGGCAATGGAGCTTTAGTTATTTTGACTTGCTAGGGACGCCGATGACTGAAAAGGTAGCCCACTGGTTAATGCTCGGATTTTTTATTGCCTTTGTGGTAAAGCTGCCCGCCTTTCCATTTCATACCTGGCTGCCCGATGCTCACACGCAGGCACCGACTGCGGGCAGTGTCATTCTGGCAGGTATTCTGCTGAAGACCGGTGCCTATGGTTTGATTCGCTTTGCCGTGCCGTTATTTCCTGAGGCCGCTATGGACTTTTCCTATGTAGCTATGGTGCTTGGGGCGGCCGGTATAATTTATGGTGCGGTGCTGGCCTTTGGTCAAACCGACTTTAAGCGCTTAATCGCTTACAGCAGTGTTAGCCATATGGGCTTTGTTCTGCTAGGTGTCTATGCTTGGAACGAGCTGGCGTTGCAGGGTGCGGTCATGCAGATGGTGGCACACGGCTTTAGTACGGCGGCGCTCTTTATGATAGCCGGGGCGTTGCAGGAACGGTTGCACACCAGAGAGTTACGTGAAATGGGTGGCCTATGGCAACATATGCCGCGCATGGGAGCGGTGGCGATGTTTTTCGTTTTAGCCTCATTAGGCCTGCCAGGTTTGGGTAACTTTGTCGCCGAGTTCTTGGTTCTATTGGGTCTGTTTCAGGTTGACCCTTGGATGACAGCCGTCGCGGCTCTTGGCTTGATTGCCGGAGCGGTCTATTCGTTAATGCTGATGCAGCGCTCCTTTCAGGGAGAGCCAAACCCAAAGCTATTAGAGATGGGTTTGCTCGATTTTGGTACTCGTGAAATGATTACTATGGTGGTCATGGTGCTTGCATTGATTGGTCTGGGTATCTACCCACAGCCGGTGTTGGATATGGCCCAGCCCGTGCTTCAGAGTTTGCTGGAGGTGACCCCATGAACAGTAGTTCAATGATGGCGCTACTGCCCATTCTGATGTTGTCACTCACCGTTGTTGTATTGATGATTCAGGCGTCGATTAAACGGGATCAGTCTATTGCATGGGTTATTACAGGTATTGGCTTTTTGGTTTCTCTGTGGGCTGCAGGATATGCTAGAGGCTTCACTCAAACAGTCACGGTGTTGCTGTCTGTAGATGACTGGGGGCTTTACTTCACCACACTTGTGTTGCTAGCTTCGGTGGTGACCCTGGTTTTATCGAAAGATACATTCTCCCCCGAAGGTGAGCGCAAAGAGGAGTTCTACCTGCTGTTGGTGCTCAGTGTGCTAGGCGCAGTGGTACTCATTCAGTCAACCCACATGGTGTCATTACTGCTCGGAATGGAACTTATGGGCGTGGCGCTTTACGCCATGATCGCCTTTCCCGAAAGAGGACAGTTACCCCTAGAGGCGGCTATAAAATATCTTGTTTTATCAGCCTGTGCCTCAGCGATGCTACTGTATGGTTTTGCCCTGATCTATGCTGCAACTGGCGATCTCAGCTACGCAGGTATTGGTACGAAGGCGATACTGGCCTATGCTCAGAATCCCGTTTTGGTGATCTCCGGCACGGTGTTGGTACTGACCGGTATTTGTTTTAAATTATCGCTTGTACCATTTCATATGTGGACGCCAGATGTATATGAAGGTGCACCAACGCCAGTAACAGGGTTTCTGGCTACCGTGTCGAAGGGAGCAGTGTTTGTCGCATTGACGCGCTTCTTTCTCGAGGGTCAACTCTACCAGTACAGCTCATTGATTGGCGTCCTGTCTATGGTTGCCATTGCGTCGATGTTGGTAGGCAATTTGCTGGCGTTAAAGCAGAACAATGTTAAGCGTCTGTTGGCCTATTCCTCGATTGCTCATTTTGGCTATCTGTTGGTGGTCTTGGTAGCTCTGGCCTATCAGGATGGGCCTTTGATCAATGAGGCCATCACATTTTATCTTGGGGCCTATATATTAACGACGTTGCTGGCCTTTTCCGTGGTGGCCACTATTGCAGGTGAGGAGGAGGAAAAGAACGATATTACGTTCTTTGAGGGACTATTTTGGCGTAAGCGAATTCAGGCCATAGGCCTTACTGTGGCTATGTTGTCATTCGCAGGCATACCCTTGACCGCTGGTTTTATGGGTAAATTTTATATAATCAGTGTTGGCATTCAATCGGGACTATGGTGGTTGTTGGCGGCATTGGTGATGGGTAGTGCTATTGCCATTTATTATTATTTAAGGATTATTTTTGCAATGAGTAAGGCGTCGAAGATATCATCTGAGTCTCCCACAGAGGCTCAGGACCTGCTGGTTATTGTTTTACTCGTAATGGTGATCGTTCTTGGCAGCTGGCCTCAGCCTTTTATAGAAATTGCAGGCCGACTTTAGAAAAATAGGAGTAACCCATGTTACGTTCAGTTGATCTAAGTGATTATATGCTTCATGACCCCGTCACAATTACGGTTGAGGATGATATGTTTACGGCGATAGGACTCATACAAGAACACAAAGTTTCTGGACTCTGCGTCGTAGACAAACAGGGCATGTTGGTGGGGGTGCTGTCGGAGCTTGATTGCCTGCGGGCAGTTCTCAGCGCCACTTACAATGAAAATGGTGATGTCGGCAATGCCAGTGCTTACATGACGGCAGACGTGGATTTTTGCGACATCCATGCCGACCTAGTTGATGTTGCCGACGATATGCTTAAAAAGGGCCATCGCCGCCGGCCAGTGCTCGATCATGGTAAGCTCGTGGGGCAGATTACCTGTCGCCAGCTACTTAGTGTCGTCAGCCATTTTAACGAGACTGCCGCCGCGGCTTCAGATTAAAAAGCCCTACTGATACCCACTAATCTGGCGCTCAAAGTTCAGGTGAAACAGGTGATCGGCTCGTTTCGGTAACTCTAGCAGGCAGTGTTCTGTCAGTCTTTGGTAATGTTGAATAAATCGCAGTACCTTGGTCTCATTCATTAGAGGTGCCGCCATTTTACGCTCCTGTTCGAGTCGCCATTTAAAGACGGCTTCGAACGAGGGCGCTTTTAGCATCACGAGCGTATCAGCCATCTTAAATAGTCTCTGATAAGCGCCGGCCAGTGCATTGTTGGTGTAGGCTCGCCACAGTCCCATGGCGTCCTCTTCCTGCTCTAACTTATTAATCGCTGTCTCTAAGGCCTCGTTACTTTGGGCCATAGCGCCTGCGCACCAACCCTCCAAAATAATTAGCCCTACAGGTCCGCTAATAGTCTGACAGTCGGAGATCGGATATCTGTCATCAGTACTCTTATCAAAGCGGGCAATCAGAGTCTCATCCTGTCCTCGTATTAAGCTGTTAAGAGTTGCCGTAGCGAGCGGGATATCATGGGTGCCTGGCACACCTCGCGTGGCCAGGAGAGGGTGAATCGCGCGCGCGAGCCCCATTCGCTGGGCTAGAGTCAGGTAAAAGTCGTCCAGCGACAGTGCGACGCAGCGAATACCCTGCCGGTCCTTCAGCGCGGTGCAAAGATAGTCCGCAAGGGTAGATTTCCCTGAGCCCTGAGAGCCATTAATTAATATAACTCTGGGACGACAACTTATCTGCGAAGGCAGGGAAAAATCGTCTAATAATGGTTGAAACCATTGCTCAGCCATTGCAAGGTAGCTATCTGGCAGCTGGTTGCGGTGTAAGAATTGCTGTTCTGCGGGAGTCATAGGTACCAGCGTCCGTTCAGTTAGTCCTGCCAGGCGACGACGTTAGAGTGCAAAAAAGTAGTGTTCCGACGCCGTTCTTCGCATAATACAGCATTACGCCGTCAATGATGGGCTTGGTGAGGCTTCCATAAAGCGCATGATACTGATAGGTATGGATGGTTTCATATCATGAATAAAGCCTATGGCTACAATGGTATGCTAATCATCAGGGAGCTATTAGATGCTAGCTATCGGTTGGATATCACTGTGCTGTAAAATGGTAATTGATCGAGTGCTATTGGATTACGTGCCATGCGCCGACCCGTGAATATTTGCTAAGCTTACGATTATGATGTCGAGAATAGCCTGTCTCTTGTTGACTCATTCGGTAAGCTGATTATCAAACCATAGCCTCATTCCCTAAGGAAATAAGTATGTTGACTGTTCACCATTTAAATAATTCTCGCTCACAGCGAATTCTTTGGCTGTTGGAGGAGCTAGGCGCGGACTACCAGATTATACAGTATACGAGAGACTCTGTTACTAATTTGGCCCCCCCTGAACTCGAGGCTATTCACCCTCTGGGTAAGTCACCAATGATTACTGATGGCGACAGAACCGTTATTGAGTCAGGGGCAATTATTGATTACATCCTTAGGCATTATTCCAAAGCCGCTATACCCGAGGAGAATAATCACAGGCTTATGCCGCAGGTTGGTACGCACCAGTATGAAGAGTATCTGCAGTGGCTGCATTATGCTGAGGGAAGCGCCGCGCTGCCGTTGATGTTAAAGCTCTACACATCTAAGTTGGGCGATGCAGGCGCCGCCCTGCAGCCTCGAATAAATGATGAGTTGCAACGGCATCTGGGATATTTGGAACAGGCGCTTAAGGGGGTCGATTGGTTTGTCGATAATCGCTTCTCAGCCGCAGATATACAGTTGTCGTTCGTGGCTGAAATCACGCCGATGCTTTACAGTTTTGAATCGTTGCCGAATTTATTAGCTTTTCGAAACCGCTGTCAGGCGCGACCCGCCTATCAGCGAGCCCTGAAAAAAGGTGGCTCCTATGCATTCGGTCCAACCGATCAATAAAGCCCACTAACATCTTAATGGCGTTACAGATGGTCAGTGAAGACGAAAGCTGACAGTCGCCTATTGACGATTATTGATCCGCAATCAGCGGTGCGTCAGTTGCTTCTTTCGGTGCATAAATGTTGATCACAAAATGAACGGTTGTGGTTAATTCTTTTAATGCACAGATGGCCTGTTGCTGTTCTGGGCGGGCATGCCAATAGTAGGGGGTCATCTTTAAAAGATCTTCGATATCAGATAGTCTAACGGTAATTTCTTGTTTAAGCTCAAGAGTTTCAAGCAGGCTAAATTCATTGTCAGTTGCCGCAGTATCCAAGGGATTACCCTGATGAGGAACGGTGTTTTCATAGATATGCGCCGTTAGCCCAGCCAGATGCTTTGCACCTGGGCCCACCATGATTAGTCGTCCCTTGGGGGTCAGTACCCGTGACGTTTCGATGGCGCTAATGGGTGAAAACACCGAGATCGCCGTATTGATCGAGCTATCGACAAGCGGAATGTTAAAGGCGCTGTCGACCGCAAGTTGGGCATTCAGTTTACGCTTGGCAGCCAAACGCACCGCCGTTTTGGAAATATCAATACCATAGAGCTGAACGTCAGAGGCACTAGTGCGCAGCTGTTGTAGGTAATAACCCTCACCGCAACCGATATCCAAAACCCGTTGATGGGCTCCGAGCTGCTGAACCTGTTGGGTAATGACATCAGCCAATGGCTGATAGTAACCTGCGTTTAAAAAGCGCTGCCGGCTGCGTATCATCTCATCGCTATCACCAGGGTTTTTGCTGCGCCGATGCTGGGCCAGCAGAAAATTAACATAACCTTCTTTGGCTATATCAAAACAGTGTCGGTTGGCGCATTGGTAGGTATTCACCTGACCCTCGGTGGGCTGACCTAAGTTGCTGGCGCAACTTGGGCACTTAAACAAAGAGGGTCTGAGGACCTGAGCAACGGCCGGCTCAGTCGGGTTTTGCTCGATATCTCTCGGGCGGAAGGGCGGATATGAAAAGG
>Ga0222630_1000095_pt1 | contig 43379 bp, 44 predicted proteins | sample AntAcemetagenom3_FD_179842 | JGI IMG/M metagenome (GOLD analysis project Ga0222630, IMG submission 179842) | Saline water microbial communities from Ace Lake, Antarctica - #3 | ecosystem: Environmental > Aquatic > Non-marine Saline and Alkaline > Saline | place: Antarctica: Ace Lake | collected...
CTTCAAAACCCGCCGCATTGGTAATAATTAGATCACCCTCACGATCGACATAAGAGGTCACATTGGTGGTACTGGCCTCGTTATTAATGGCCGTTGACAATGCATAGATATCCGCTGGATAGCTGCCGCCGCCAACTAGCTGGCCGCCAATTCTTACCTGCTGGGTCAGATCAATGCTGGCGGCAGGAACGCGTATAATTGTGCTCGCCGTCGCGGTAACGCCGGTTGTCCCTGTGGACGCATTTAGCCAGGTTGCCATATCGGCAGCAGAGCTAGTGGCTCCCGCAGCCAGCGTTAAAGGAGGTAGTGCCTGATCATTTAACACCAGGCTGTTTGCGGCGATTAAATCAACTGTTGACGCTGTTGCGTTATCCTGCAAACGCACAGCCGCCGTTTCAGTCTGCGCATTAACCGTTAGAGTGGTCTGCTGCATTCCTGAGCCACTGGGGGCAGGCGTATATTCTAGGCGATCAATACTCTTGGCCAAGAAGCCGTAGGTCATATCGGTATCTAGATAGGCCGCAGTTCCGACGGCATTGAGATAGGTACTGCTGTACGAATTCGTTGCACTAAAAGCGGGGTCACCGGAGACAAGGGCAGCCTGCGTAGCTGTATCAATGCTGTGGCCAAGAACGTGCACGCCCTCATGGGTCATCACTTGAAAGCTCAAATTACTGTCCAGTGGAACTTCCATCAACAAGGACACATGGTCGGCGCCCTTGGGAATAATAAATGCTGGCTTGATATTGCTGGCGGTCGTGGCAACAGCTGAAGCCGTTCCCAGTGCATTACCCAGACTCGTTATATCTGTACCTGACGTAAAACTGGAAAAGACGGGGGTCTGATCATAGAGCAAGGAGACTTTTGAATCACCGATGTTCGCCTCACTGGCGACGGGTCGCATCCGCTCTGCAGCGGCCACGGCCATAGGATCAGTTTGAGCTAATCTAAAACCGGCCGCTGGACGTGCCAGAGGCGAGACAATATAAGTATCGCCGTCGGCAACCGAACCGGTTACCTTAACCTGCAAACCTGCATGGGTTAAACCCTCCGCGCCTTCAGCCGCAAACGTTACGACATTAGTTTTAGCATCTTCAATACGCCATACCTTATCCGTCTCCATCCATCGCATCTCAAAGGCGTTAAATTTAAAGGCCTCAGGATCAACAACCTCGATTCCAATAGCGGCTTGATTTGTGACTGTAGGGGCACTGACCTCAAAAACTGAGTCAATTTTAAATAACGCTTGACCGCGCTCCCCTCGAGCATCAAGGCCCGAGGTATGAATCTGGTTAACCTCTTTGACAACGGTCTGAGCCAGATAATCAAAGCTATCCATCGCCGGCCCTAAGGTCTGACTGCGTAGGTTCATCAAGCCACCAAGCAACCCGTTGCTTACTGTGCTAGCTGCGTAGGCGTTACCATAGGGGTCGGCAATAATATCCACTCTGCCAGGATCGTTTACATCAAAGTTAACACCTAGCGTTGTGGTAGCCTTGCCATTTACTATTAACGTGCCCGAACTACTTCCGAGACGAACTTTTACCTCGCCCGACGAAGATTCAATGACATGGACTCGGCTGATATCTGACAGGTCTCGCAGAATTTGATCTCGCTGATCAAGTAATCCAGGCGGCTGTTTGTCGAGACTTAGTTTGGAGCCGAGTTTTGAGTTTACGGTGGCTAGCTGCTGTGACAATGTATTAATCGTTGTCACCTGGAGTTTAATATTGGACTGCGTTTCCTCTTGAACATCTCCTAGGTGGCCAGCAATTTCTCTAAATCGCGAAGCCAAGATGTCGGCGTCACGCAGAAACATATCTCGCTGGACAGTAGAGGCTGGATCGGCGCTAAGATTTGAGGCCGTGGCGAAAAACTGATCAAGCGCGTTAGAAAGTCCAGAGGTCTGCGAACCCATCAGGTCAACAATACGATTGGCGTATTGAATAAGCGGCTCCTGCGTTGAAAGGTCGCTGCCGCTATTACGCAGACTCGTCTCAACAAATTCGTCATAGGCGCGGCTGACCCCTTCGAGGCGCGCACCAGTACCAATATATACGGTACCCTGTTGGCTGGGCATACCCTCGGCAGACGTCGCCACCTGACGGGAATAACCCTCGGTATTCAGGTTGGCAATATTGTTACTGACTGTCGCTAGAGACTGTCGGTAGAGCTGAGTTGCGCCAGCGCCAATAGATAAAATATCACTCATAATTTAATCCCTTTAGCGGGCAGATTGAGCTCGGGATTCAAAGGCATTGCTCCAGCGGTAAGGGTCGACTGAAGAGGCAAACTCTGAGCTTCAATCTGCCCGTTGAGCTGCCTGTAAGCGTCCACCGCTTTAACGTTGTTACTCTGGGTTTTGACCTGCTCTGTCAGCCAGTCGCCTAAACCAAAAACGCCCTTTTGCGCCATGACCTGGGAAAGCTCTTCGTGATACATCTGTTCAAATGTATCAATACTTGACGAGCTCATAAGGTCACTTTTCAATGGCACATTTGCTTCACGCATAGATTTAAAAACCATCTGCACAAACATTGCCTCGAACTGACGACCCACTTCCTGCGCAGCATCCTCATCATGATTTTTTGCACGTGTGCGCAGCTCGCCGAGACCGGCGAAATCAAGATAACTTTTGGCAGACAGGTTTAGTTCGGTCACTTAGATCACCACCAACTCAGCACGCAGACTACCGGAACTTTTTAGTGCTTCCAGAATTGCGATCAAAGATGAGGGTGTTGCCCCAACCTGATTTATTGCATCCACTATGTCACGCAGATCGACACCCGGTTGAAAGAGAAACATATTATTGTTCGGCTCGGTCACCGTAATATCCGCGTTCTGCACTTCGATCGCCTCGCCATCAGCAAAGGGTGCTGGCTGACTGACTTCATTAGTAGCGGAAATATTCACAGAGATAGTGCCGTGGGTAACCGCAACTGCGGTGACTTTGACATGGCGATTAATAACCGCCGTGCCCGTTCTTGAGTTTATGACGACACGGGCCGTAGGGTCTCCAGGAGTCACATCAAGATTTTCAATCATACTGACAAAGGTCACTCGCTGTGACGAATCCATGGGTGCTCTCACTGCTATAGAGACACCATCAATGGCCTCGGCAACCCCTGGCCCAAAGGCTAAATTAATCGCTTCAGTAATTGCGTTGGATGTGGAGAAATCGGCTTCGCGTACGTTTAACACAATATGATCCGACGCTTCAAACGGCGAATCAACCATGCGTTCTACTGTGGCCCCATTAGGAATTCTGCCTGAGGTGGGCACGCCAATTTGAATACTGCTGCCGGCAGCATCTACGGAGAGACCGGTTACGGTCATCGAGCCCTGCGCCAAAGCATAGGTCTGGCCATCAACACCGCGCAGCTGTGTCATTATTAAAGTGCCGCCGCGCAGTGATTCGGCCACACCAATGGCGGAGACATTAATATCAATCCGCTGACCCGGTTTTGCAAAAGGGGGAAGCTCTGCGGTGACCATTACCGAGGCTACGTTTTCAACTTTCAGTTCTTTTTTTGCATTCTGTGCGGCGAGTGCAGCCATTTGATCGCCGAGATCAAAGTCGCTGACAGGGCCATCAACACTGACACCCAAACCGGATAGCATCGTTTTTAAGGACTGCGCCGTGATAGGCAAATCCTTACCATCACCCGACCCCTGAAGACCGACGACCAAACCGTAGCCGATTAACTTGTTAGTGCGTACGCCAGCAACATCGGTAAGATCTTTAATCCGATCGGCACTGGTTATCGAGGGCAACAAAAGTGCAACGAAAATAATTATGATTTTAATTTTTAACATTTTTATTCTCTTAAAAAGGCCATACGTTGTAGAGTAGCGCGGTAAGCCATGCTGGCTTTGTGGCTGATGCCAAATCACCAGAGCCACGATATGAAATTTGTGCATTGGCTATGCGCTGAGACAGTATCGTATTATCTGGTTGAATATCGGCTGGGCGAATAATGCCCTTTACCTGAATAAATTCGCTGCCTTCGGTGAGTGCTAATTGCTTCTCTCCAACAATCACTAAGTTACCATTGCCCAACACTTCAACAACCATGGCTGATATTGAACCGGTTAAGGAGGCAGCCTGCCCGGCAGTACCAGAGCCATCACTAGAAATAGTGGATCCATCCGTTTTTACATCAGTAAAAAAGCCCGCGCCTCGACCTAGTTTGTCGATGATGGAGTTTTTCTGATTGAGTCCGATGGCATCATTGGTGGACTCACGGCTAGTACTTAGGCCAGAGGTACGCGACGCCTGAGTCGTTTCGTTTAGTAGTACAGTGATCAAATCACCCACCTGTATATCGGCCGCCTGATAGCTGCGCAGATCGCCGAATAGATCTCGGCCATTAGTAAATATTGATCCGGTCACCTGGTTCGGTTTTTTCGCTGGAATTGGCTGCACTGGCGAGAATTCGGCCGATGGCATCATTCTTGGCGCGCCACTGCAGGCAGCCATTAAAGCTGTAAGTAATAAGACCGAGGAGGTGCGTATAATATTCATAAGACCGCCTTATAGGTTATTGTTCAGGAAGCGCAACATACCATCGGCTGCAGCAATCGCTTTTGAGTTAACCTCATAGGCGCGCTGTGTTTCGATCATGTTGACCATCTCCTCAACAACATTGACGTTGGAGGCCTCCAGTGAACCCTGCATTAACATTCCCGCGCCATCTTCGCCGGGGATACTAATAATAGGATCGCCACTGGCATTGGTTTGCTGCAAAAGGTTGCGACCTATGGGTGCCAAACCTGAATTGTTCACAAAGCGGGAGAGTTGAAGCTGCCCCACCTGTGCAGCACCACCGCTGTTAGCGAGTTCGGCCGTTACCGTTCCGTCTCGGCCGATAGTAATACTGGCGGCGTTCTGAGGAATATTAATTGCAGGAACTATAGGCTGGCCACCGGCTGTCACTAACAGCCCTTCAGACGATATCTTGAGTCCTCCATCACGGGTATAGGCTAGTGATCCGTCGGCCTGCTGGACCGCGAGAAAACCATCGCCTGTAATGGCCACATCTAAGGCGTTTTCAGTGGTAATAATATTACCCTGAGCATGGGTTTTTTCGGTGGCTACCACGCGGGTGCCTGTGCCCAACATCAGGCCCGTTGGGGTTTCATTTTCGGCGTCCGCCTGACCGCCAGCGGGAACAATATTTTGATAGAGCAGGTCTTCGAAAACGGCCCGATCTTTCTTAAATCCTGTGGTATTGACGTTGGCCAAGTTGTTCGAGATGACCTGCATGCGCGTTTGCTGTGCAGTCAATCCGGTTTTGGCGATCCATAGTGATGCGTCCATTATTACTGTCCTCTATTTTAGTTTCTGTCACTCAAGCTAAGGCGCTTAAGGCAGTCTCATCATGCTTGAACCGGTCTCGTCAATAGACTTGGTTTGGGTGATCATTTTTATCTGGGCTTCAAATGAGCGGCTAAAATCCATTAGCTTGATCATGGTCTCAATGGGATTGACGTTGCTTCCCTCCAAAGTGCCGCTCTGTAACGAGGCAACACCTGGCCCTGTTGGAAAATCAGTATCACGAAACTCTAGCGCCAATGGTGTGTAGAGGCCATCGGTGCGCCTGAGCAGCGGCATCTCACTGGCGTCGCGCAACATCAGACTACCGACGACAATGGCGGGCGTCTCTGACTGTGTTGCATCTGTTGCATAAACAGTACCGTCCGAGCTAACCGTGGCGAGCATGCCAGGGGGCACGGTAATCGGTCCCGCTTCGCCCAAAACTAAGTGCCCAGCGGCGTTTTCGATAACCCCTGTGCTGGTCACTCTCAGATCACCTCGCCGTGTAAAGGCCGTTTCTCCGTCTGTGGCCTGAACACCAAGTACTGTTTTTTCATTGAATGAAACGTCCAAAGGATTGCCAGTTTGCGTTAACACGCCCGGCTCGAGGCTAATAATATCTCGCGCCTTGACCGCTGGCTGGAATCGGGTTTCATAGCCATCACCATCAATCTTTACCGCCCGAGCCGCCACCTGGTAGCTCTCTTTAAAGCCTACGGTTGAGACATTGGCCATGTCATGCGTAATCTGCGCCCTGATCTGCCCAGCACTTTGCACTGCCGCTAACGATGTAAATGCTAATCTATCCATTACTGATTCCTACCTATTGTTCACCTGAGTTATTTTTATCCGCGGATATTAATAATGGTTTGCGTTAACGATGAACTGGTCTCAATCGCTTTGGCGTTAGCCTGGAAGTTTCGCTGGGCGGTAATCAAGTCGACTAGCTCGGCGGTTAGATCCACGTTGGAGCGCTCCCGAGCACCGGCTCGAATAGTTCCGAATCCAGCTGCGCCAGGTTCACCTAAAGTTGCATCACCAGAACCAGACGTGGCGGAGAAACTTGTGTCACCGACCTGTCGAAGGCCTTTGGGTGTGGCAAAGTTAGCCAAAATAATTTTGCCCAGTGATTTCTGTGAACCGTTGGAGTAACTGGCAACTACCAGACCATCGTCACCGATGTTTACTCCCACGAGATCCCCTTCTGGCGCGCCGTTCTGGGTTTGACTTAGCACCGCAAATGGACTGTTAAACTGGGTACTGTTGTTGTACGCCAGATTAATTGTTGCACCGGTTATATTGTCACTTTCCAGCTTGGCGCCACCGACTGGTGACACCAATGTTCCGCTGGTATCAAATGTTAGCTCACCTTTGTCTAGGAAGATGGGAGTCCAGTAAGGAATGTCTTGGTCATCGAAGTCGGCCTTATCTGTAGTTTCTATCCAGGAACCCGCGGCATTCTGCGTTACATATACCTCACTGGTGCCGGAGGCATCAGCGACCAGCTCAATGTAGGAGGAGGTTTTACCAAAGCCCGCATCGATATCTTCAAGCCCCCAATCAGCATGCCCAGCGACCTGAACAAATGAGGAGTCTTTAGTCGTGGCGCCAGTGATCACAATAGTTTCTGCGGCTTCATCAAAGCCAACCGTGACACCTGACACAGTCCGACCTAGTGCATCGGCCATCAGGTTAATTTTTGACTCTAGGTGCTCCGTAAAGGTACCAATTGAATACTGACCCATAGTCAATTTAATCTGCGCCGATATACCATCGACGATAACTGTGACGTTCTGGTTGTCAGCATTGACTAAAAATGATTTACGTGGATCGACACCCATCTGGTTGCCGGTCACAACCGCTGCGGTTGAGGTCTGGCCTCGAACGGCGGGCAGGTTATTAATCTGTGAGGTTGCGGCTGCGACCGAGTGACCGGCTGCGGCCATACCGAGTAGGCTCTGCGACATGACACTTGTGGCGGCAATAGCCATACTAGAGCTATCACCCGTGCTACCGGAGGCAACAATGAACTTGCCCTCGGTGTAGCTTACCTGGATACCATAGCGCTGGTTATTGGCCGCCGTAAAAGCCGCGCCATTAGGCGTAACACTTCTAAGGAGAACATCTGCGGCATCGCTATCTAATGGCGTTAACAAAGTACCATAGGGTAACGTAGCAGTTTCGGCCGTGACACCAAAGACTTCATTTGCCGCAGTACTGGTGACACCGGAAGAAACATAAATAGTATCCGTGGTGCCCGCCGTCTGCTTAAATTGGAAACCCTGGTTGGCTGCGTTGTACTCTACCGTCATTGCGTTCCAAGGCTCGCCCAGCGTGCCAAGGTGCTTGTCAATGGCCATGGCCAGTGGCTCCGCAGAAACCAGTTTATCGTCCGCGGTATAGTTTGGAACTTCAGCATCTGCTACCAAAATCGTGTCAAGAGGTATTTGTAATGGTGTAATCACCGGAGGAGTAGCACTACTAACATGAGTAAGTCGCAGGCTCTGAGAAGCGGCAGCTGTGAAATCAAATTTCTTGCCGTCTCCAAAGCGCTCATTAATAACATTAGTTAATTCATAGGCAATTTGAGTACCTGATAGCGGTGCTGTTGACCCAGCGAGATGCTCTAATCCAATGCTGACAGGAGGTGAACCATCGATGCTGAGGGTAAACATGTCGGACAGATTGGCCCTGGTCATGGCCGCAGCACCTGCACCGCCAGTGAAAGCTACACCGTCACTATTATTGGTTAAATTTAACGCATCTATGTAAGCAGAGTCAGCCGCAACAGCGAAATCAACTTTTGCTGGCTGCGATTCGGACGGCGTCGACAGATTATCGTAGGAATACTTCTTATACAGGGTTCCCAATGTCACCAGATATTTTTCACTTTCGGTACTGGTTTTCTGGAGTTGTAGCAATTCTGACTGCGTTTTGACCTGCCCATATTTGTCGACGAAAAACTGATCGCCAGCGGTGTCCGATGCCTGAATTAGCGCAGAATCAACCACCTGATCGTCGATGTATACATGGGTCTGCCACTTATTAAAAGGCACGTCCGCTGTCGCTTCTGCTGTCTTGACATAGTAAATGGTGGCCAGATGACTAGAACCCGAAGCGCCGTATACCGTTAAGGACGTTGTCTTGTTATAGGTTTCGGGTTTGCTAGGATTAAATGTGGCAGTAATAGGAACGGCATCTGACGGTAGATTCAGACCCAACTCGACCTCAGTCGTCGGTAGGAACTCAGACACTGTGGCTCGGGGAATAGCCAGAGCGCTCATGGGCTCACCAAAGTCGGCCTTGTTGGTTGAATCTACCGGCAGTGCCTGTAGGGCCTGTCCCGCATTGTTCACCATCTGATTTTGCTCGTTAAGCATAAAGGCGCCGTTACGGGTATAAATTTTGGTGCCATCGGGAGATTCTAGTGGAAAGAAACCATCACCGGTAATAGCCAGATCGAGAGAGTTTGCAGAGAATTCAATGTTACCCTGACTAAATTCCTGGCTTACCTCTTTAAGCGCTACACCTCGGCCAATAACACTTGATGCTTTCTGTAGTGGGGAGGTGGCAAAAATATCACCAAAGGCCGCGTCGGAACGCTTAAAACCCGAGGTGCCGGAGTTGGCTATGTTGTTTGAGGTTACGCTGAGCTCTGTGGTCGCTGCGTTAAGACCTGTTAGTGAGGTATAAAATGACATCTGTTACTCTCCTATTGCCAGATTGATTTCTGGCTTAAAGTTCTGTTTTATTAAAGTCCAATGCGCTCTACTGCAGCCAGTGTGACAAAATCGCCATCACCCACTTCGAGAGATAATTCTTGTGTTTCAGGATCCCAGCTGACACTTTTCACCTCGGCCATGGTCGTGACGGGCGCAGCCTCTAGCTTGCCGTTACGAACGATGCTGGCATTCATCACATAACTGCCGCTTGGCGCAAGTTCACCTTCACGGTTGCGCCCGTTCCAGTTTAGTTCGTGACGGCCGGGCATCTGGCCACCCTGAGTTTCACGGAAGATTAGGTTTCCGGATGCGGGGTCATAAACACTTAAGATGACTGACTCGGCACCGTTGGGAAGATCGATTGAACCCTGCGACATAGCACCATTACCGCCATCGAAGAAGCCGCCTTCGACTGCAACCTTCTTGCCTACCAGACTGGCACCGGTGAGCATCTGCTCCTCACGCATGCCGCCAACCATGGTCTCAAGCGAAGCCTGCATACCCTTAATTCCTTCTACGGAAGAGAACTGCGCCAACTGCGCAACAAAGGCCTCATTGTCCATGGGGTCAAGGGGGTTTTGGTTAGTCAGCTGTGTAGTCAGCAATGTCAAAAAAGCATCGCGACCCAACTCATCCTCTCCGGAAAGAGCGGCAATCTGATCCTCTGCATATTGATCAGTGGTGAGAAATGAGCTGCTAGTTATATTATCGAGCATTTAAGTATCCCCTACGATTTCGTAATTTCTAAGGTACGCATCATTAGTTTGCGCGCCGTGTTTACAACCTCAACGTTGTTTTGGTAACTGCGTGACGCGGCCATCATCTCAACCATTTCAACTACCTCATTAACATTTGAGGTATACACAAAGCCTTCTTTGTCAGACATAGGATTGCCGGGATCGTGAATCTTCTGATTCGGCGTTTGGTCATCGACCATGCCGCTGACTCGAACACCGCCCTTAAACTGGGCACCCTGGGTGGTCATTTCCTGATTAAGTAGCGCCTCAAAAACTGGGCGCTTGGCTTTGTATGCCTCTTCTTGACTAGAAGCCATGGTGCTTGCGTTAGCCATATTTGATGCCGTAGAGTTCATGCGCACCATTTGCGCATTTAGCGCCGTGCCCGCAATTCCAAAAATATTATTTAATGACATTGTTAATCTCCTCTAAGGGCCTTGCGAATGCCGCTTATGTTTCCTTCTATAAAGCTCAACGTCGCTTGATACTGGGCGGCAGCTTTACCGTATTTGGCTTGCTCAACACTCATCTCAACCGTGTTGCCGTCCAGTGAGGTGTTAAAGGGTATGGTGTAAACTAGGGCTCCCTGCCCCGACGGTCCGGATGATTTAAGATGTCCGGTATGAGTTGTGTTAAGTGATCGACCCGCCTGGGCGTCGTTAAGTACCCGCTTGAAGTCAACATCCTGAGCCTTGTAATGGGGCGTATCAGCATTGGCAATGTTGCGTGAAATCACTTCCAAGCGCTGACCACGCAGATCGAGTGCGCGCTCGTGAATGCCTAAGGCCGAATCAAACAGTTTCATATCAAACCTATTCAAGTATCTGTGTGTTATGCCGATTGTTAGATCGGCTAGGGCTCTGAATGGTGAAAAACAGTAGCGTCTAATGGATATTATGCAAAAGAGATGCCAAGTTAGTCGCCAAGGTCTAATATTTAGCGTTAATGATATATATATCAGTCACTTGATGACTTTAGTGATCCGTAGTAAAAACGCGTTTGCCGCTTTTTTGGCCGTATTTTGCCACCGGCAATTGCCGCTCTGTCGGTATTGCGTCACCTGCGATAGTGGCCCATACTCGCGATATGTTGAAACCATTACTGATTCTTTCATGGCTGTTATTTGGCGTATTCACTCAGGCTCAAAGCCCAGTGCAATCTGGCGTAACTCTTTCTATTAACAAGCAGTCATTGATCACTCAGGCCAAGGCTTGGGTTGCCAAGGAGGAGCAGACCAAGCCAGGACAAATTGAAATTGCAGCTATGGATCGGCGGCTGCGGATTCCAGACTGTGAAGAGGCTTTTGTGGTCAGCTTTCCCTACCGATCAAGCAAGCAGACTATTCGAGTGCAATGTGCGGAGAGTGACTGGCAGGCTTTTGTCGGCGTCAAGATACATGCCGACTTGAGGGCTTTTACCTTTATTAAAGATTTCCCCGCAGGCCATTTAGTAAAGCCTTCGGATGTTCAGGAAACCGCAGTCAGCCGGCCGGTTACAGGTCTGATTGAAAGCCTTGAATACTTAGGCAGGCAGAGTTTGGCATCAGCCGTTAGCCGCGGGCAGCTGGTCAGCAAGCGTCATCTGGTTGAGAATACTACCCTGTTTAAGTTGCGCCGCGATATCCTGGCCGGAGAGGCGATTAGCCGAGACGATGTTGCCGCAGAGGCTATCGCCATCAATAGGACGAGCGATAATCAGCGCTTTTCTGGCCGGCTGCTGGAGAGCGCCATAGCTGCCCATGATTTGCGAGAGGGTCAAATTTTGTCACGCCAGCACTTGCGGATAAAGCGACGGGTTATGATGAGTAGTACTACCCTCACTCGAGGCCAAAAACTCAATGGCAGCAATACGGCAATGCAAGACTATTATGGCAAACTGCCCGAAGATGCGCTGGTCTCGCCGATAGGCATTGAGCGGATGGAAGTCATTCGGACGATTAGGACCGGCCAGTTATTGCGCGCGTCGGACTTAAAAAGCGCAGCTATGATCAATAAAGGTGACACAGTGAAATTGCAGGTCGGCGGGGGCATGCTGACGATCTCGGTGTCGATGATTGCTCTGGAAACAGGTATGCTCGATCAGCAGGTTACACTGTTGAACCCTGACTCAAATGAGAAGGTGCGCGCCATAGTCTCGGGACCTGGCAGGGCAAAAGGCCTGTGATGCGGTATAATGCGCGCTAGGCCTTTTTAAATTAATTGTAACGTTTAGCTATAGAATATTGAGTTAGTGCCGATATACTGAGAGAGAAAGGTAAATTTTAGGCAATAGCCTAAAGGAATATGACTATGACAGATTCAATTTCGCAACTTGGCAAGGCCTCGGTGCAAGTAAACACTGGTGCTGACAAGATAAAAAGTCGACCCGCTGAAACCTCAGCCCCGCAGGCGCCAGATAAGGCTGTCGCGCGGCCAGGCGCCGATGAAATCGTCCTCAGTGCAGAGGTTGAGAATGCTTTGGCGAGTGCAGAGTTTGATGCGACTAAGGTGGCGCGCATTAAAGAGGCCATCGAACAGGGTAATTACCCACTTGATAGCAAGCGTATCGCTGAGAATTTTATGGCGATAGAAAGCATGATTGGCGGCAAATAAACTCGACGCCTAATTAGAGACTTTATGGAAGAACCTAGCGAATCAGAGCATCTAGCCCAAACGCTGCATAAGGCACATGCCCTTAAGGCGGTTTTGGAGTCTGAGTTTGACGCTCTAAAGCAGCAAGATCTGGAAGCCTTTGAGGGACTTCAGACGCAGAAGCTCGAAATCCTGACTTTCTTAGCCAGCGAAGATCTGATCGAGCGCGTTAAGGTCTATGCTGAGGACGTGTCTACCGCAACTAGCAACCTTGTCCTTTGGGATGAGGTCATGGCATTAATAGCTGAATGCCGCGATATGCACCGCCGCAACGAGGTCTTGATCAATCGAAAGCTAGAGACTATCCGTGGTACATTACAAACTATCCAGTCGCCAGACCCGCTTAACAGCGTTGAGGTCTATGATCGTCTAGGTAAGATTCGCCACAACCGCAGTCGCCAGCCCATGGGCGATGCTTAGACAGTCGCGTTACTTTTTCTCCGGTTCCATGCCCTTCAGCCAATAGGCCCAAGATAAAATCACTGCCACCGCAACATAGAGGTTTTCTGGAATCTCGGCATTGAGGTCTAAGGTGCTGAGCAGAGCGACCAACTGGGGATCCTCGGTAATATGGATACCCTGCTTTTTAGCCTCAGCAATAATCGCTTCGGCCATCTCATCTTCTCCCTTCGCTGTCAGGACTGGCACAGGGTTCTTGCCATACTCTAGGGCGATGGCTTTTCTGCTAGGTTTATAATTCATGTAGACACATCCACGACCTGACCTGGTCCCGACAATCCTGCGTCCAGTATTGGCCTTGAGGCATTCAGAATGGTCAGCTTAGTCAGCACTAAGCCAAAGCTCTCTAGCTCATACTCCAGCTCACTGCTCGCGGCGCGCGCCAAGTCGGCAACACTGGCACGCTCTGCCCACAGTATCATCTCGAGGCGTGATGACGATTTCATATTACTCCCCGACTTTAATGTGGTCTTTAGCCAAAGTTCGCCGAGGGAGTCTGAGCGGGTATGTATATTGATTACCCAGTCAGCCTCACCCTCCTCTGGAGTATAAGCACCGCGCTCAAACTGAATCTCGACAGGGTTAGAGTCGGCAAAGGGCAACACAAAGCTATAGGAAACCTCTCTAGTCTGTTGAGCCTGAAGTGTTTCCAGCTGCCTACCCTCAATTTCGTCTACTGCCCGATTAATCTCTCCCGCCAGCACAGATTGAACTGGCACACTGCGCAACAGCAGCCGCAATAATTGCTTCATATCGGGTCGGGTAGAGGTCCCTGCAGCCAAAAAGTATTCGCCAAACAAACCAGAATTAATCAGGGCATTTTTTACCACATCGGGGCTCACACGGCCCATGGTATTAGTGAACAGGCTCTGTCCTCGATCAGCGGTTGCCATCAGGGCAAATAACGTCTCGCGGCCCCCAGGCACCAGCAGCTGGGTCAGCGCAGAGCCCTGGTCGGGACGATAAAGTAGACTAAGGATTCGCGACGATAAGGCGTCTGGTGAACTCATGGGTGATACGCTAACTGCGGGGGCCGCTGTGGCGGAGATGGCTTTTAGCGAGCGCCCATAAACCGACGACTCCACTCGAAAATTAATATTGTCCCCAGCTTTGAATCGCTTGCCACCCGCCCAATCTAACTCACGGTTGTTTAAAATTAACTTTAATAGTCCGCTGCGGTCTTCAAGAATACCGCGCACAACCTGATTGTCCCTTAGCCCAAATTCTTTAGCCATCTGTTCAGAAATCCGAACCGCAACAACCCCCTCCAAAAATATTGGAGTTGGTCGCAGGGGGAAATTCATTTGCTCTGGGCCTAGCACATAGCTAACTCTATATTATGGAAAATGCACCCAATCCTGGCGCTGTTGGCGGCTGCTCTTACCCTTCGCCATACTATTGCTGGGCTCAGTAAAAATGACTCGGTGTATATCCTTAGTGTCTGGCAATTTAATCTTTTTGTCTGCATACATCCAGTTTGGATTGCGTCGCTTAAAGGCATGAGGATTAGCCAGCACAATAGCCTGGCGTATGATGCTTTTGCGAAGCGGCATACTTGGTAATACCTTAGCAATAATGCCGTCGAGAGTCTCACCACGGCGAATCATATAATAGCCGTCCGGGGTCTTTTCAGCCTTGGCGGCCAGAGCCGGGCGCAATAGATCTATATCTTTGATTAACTGGGACAGTGCTCTTTTTGTATTCGCCGTTTGTGCCTGGGCGGTACCAACAGCCACAACGGAGACCAGTGCCGATAGAATAATACTGATCAGCCCCAGTAAAAATAGCTTGCGCAGGAAAGCCATAATATTCGTAATTAGTGGATTAGTTGTTACCATGATAAATGTCCTTTGGCCTTCGCAATCAGTAAAAACGCAGAAAATGCCGTCTAATTAAATTAAAAGTGTAAAGCCACCGCGCTGTTTATTTCCGCCACTGACGGCCATTGTAACCCGGCTATATGCTTGATCGTCGCGCTGTGCCTAGACACCGACTCAACCTCTGCTAGAGCCAAACCAGCTAGACCGGACAGACTTAGTACCTCATCTAAAATATTGGCATCGGCGCTGATCAGAAATTGATCCCCGACTGCGAGCCCGGCAATAAGACCTGCATTGATACTTGCCCTATCCTTGGCACCTGCCAATGCTGACAGCTGGTAGGCCTCGGGCTGACAAACCATAGCGTCATTGAGCGCAATGATAAATTGATCCGTCACCGCTGCCACATTTTGTTGGAACTTCAGCGGCACTGCATCTTTGGAGTAGCCACGGGCCACCTTTGGGTAGTTTAGGGGCAATGTTTTGCGCCAGAGCGGCGTACCCGTTATACGATCAATGAGCACTAACTCATACTCTAAGGCCCTACTGGGCCATGCCGATTGATAGACAGCTGTTGGAAGCATGGCTGTCGCCCGTGCACCGAGTCTACTCGTTACTTGCAGTCCGGAGTACCGGCTACGTGCAAGGTAGCCTCTAGTTGCCGGAACCGGTTTAGCTCCACTCAAACGAATATCTAACCTATAGGGGACCTGATCTGAGGAACTGCCTGAAACATAACGCTGATAAGCGTTGTCATAGGCTCGCTCTGAGCGCGTTGACCACTGTTTGGAGGCGGACAGCCGCCTATGTAATATCTCCTCGGAAAGCTGTGCCAGTTCGCTCATGTAATGGTCACCCACCGCTTCATTGGGAAGACTATCGATAATTCTAACCCGCGCCTCACGGCGGCTGTCGGGTCGCGATCCAGGGCAGCTAGGATCCGACAGAATACTGCTGCCCACCTTAGCGACCGTGATACCTGCCTCTTCTAGATAGGACAGGACGCGCACGCCACGTACCCTTGTGTCGGTTGATAGGATAGACGACTCGTGGAGGACGCCCTGTCCGTCGAGGTAGGCCGATGTGCCGAGCTTAACGTCGGACTCCAAAGCCAAATCCACCAGCGCACGCTTAACTGCTTCCAACTTCTCATACGCAGTCTGATCGTATTCAGTGCTGGCCCCCTGCGCGAATGACGCACTGAGAAAAATGGGTATTAGCAGTCCTCGAGCGAGACTGCGCAATACCGAAGCGGCGCGCCTGAGGATAAAATTGGGGAGCAAAGACATACTGACTTAGCCGCCCATGCCGCTGTCGAGCTGCTGCAAATAGAGCACACGCAGGTCGTCGACAATACCGCGTTTCAGCGAGAGCGTCGTTTCATAAGTATCGTCGCCCACTGGCGTGATACTCACCAACTGAGCACCGTAGATGACACCTTGGACACGCGCGCGGAATGAGTCACTTTCAATGACCATCTCGGCAACTGTTGTATTCGCGTCTAGGTACTGCCCATAGACCTGCTCCATCAACGAACGGTAAGCATCCAGTTTCGAAGCCCTAATGGACAGTAGCCGTTGCTGTGCCGGATTGTCATGGTGCTGAATACTAATAACCGCGTAGCCCGTAGCCAGAATACTCTGACGCTGGTCAACCATCGTCTCCATTATTGCCTGATTATACTTGGCCGTATTGCCAGCACAGGCGCCGAGCAAAACCGATAAACTTATGGTAGCGACTGCCTTTCGAAGGCTATGGGTGCCAGATGTAGGCTGGGTTGCACGATGCTGTTTCATTGCAGATCCTATTGTTTGGATTAAATCGTTGAATTAACCTACGCAGTCAATCCATTCTCATAGTTGTATGATCGACACGAAGGCCCAATTCTTTAGGACTGGAACAGACCCAAAAACGATCCGGCAAGACGCCAGCGCCTCTAGGGCCCTAATCTGGCACAGTTATTGCTTAATATCTATTAGAAGCAGAAAAGCGGCGTAAAGCTGACGCTCTGCCATGAGATGTTAATTATTAACTGATTGTTTTTAATAGGGTTTTAAATAAATGGCTATTGCATCACTGTCGAACCTACGACAGGACATTTCGAAAATCGAATTTTCCGGTCTGGGTTTACCCTTTCTGGTTTTATTGATTATCTCAATGTTGATTCTGCCGCTACCGGCATTTTTGCTGGATTTTTTGTTTACCTTTAATATCGTGGTTGGCCTGGTCATTATTATGATCGCGATCAATAGCACCAAACCACTAGATTTCTCCTCGTTTCCCTCAATATTACTGCTGGCAACCATGCTTAGACTTGGTTTAAACGTGGCATCCACCAGGCTGGTGCTCGTTAAAGGTCATGAGGGTCCCGATGCTGCAGGTAATGTGATCGAGGCCTTCGGCGAATTTGTGATTGCAGGTAACTACTTAGTCGGTTTTATTATCTTTGCTATTCTAATGATAATTAACTTTATCGTTGTGACAAAAGGCGCAGGCCGTGTCTCAGAGGTTATTGCTCGCTTTACCCTCGACGCAATGCCCGGCAAGCAAATGGCTATTGATGCCGATTTAAATGCCGGGGTTATTGATCAGGAGACTGCTAAGAGGCGTCGAGAAGAAATCTCCCAAGAATCAGACTTCTTTGGCTCTATGGATGGTGCTTCAAAATTCGTTCGCGGTGATGCCATTGCTGGCCTGTTAATCCTATTGATTAATATCATTGGCGGTCTAATTGTGGGTATTGGTCAGCATGACCTTACCTTCGCTGAAGCCGGCCGCATCTATGTGTTGCTAACTATTGGTGACGGTCTCGTTGCTCAGATACCCTCATTACTCCTGTCACTTGCCACTGCCATTATTGTTACGCGAGTGACGACATCAGAGTCTATGACCGAGCAGGCTACCTCACAGCTGGGCAACCCTAAAGCTCTGATCGTCGCTGGCGGTATTATCACGGCTCTGGGACTGGTTCCGGGCATGCCACATTTTGTATTTCTGGCCCTAGGGCTTGGCTCTGCAGGACTCGGCTATGCCGTCTCGCTACAAGAGGATAAGCAGACCTTAGAGGATGATGATGCGGCCAGTAAAGCGGCGGCTGGAAACAAAGCTAGTCAGGAAGAACTGGACTGGGACGATGTCGATCAGGTTGATCTGGTGGGCTTAGATATTGGCTATGGCCTTATTCCCTTAGTCAATCCGGATACCGGCGGGCAACTGCTGCCCCGCGTTAAAGGCGTACGCAAAAAACTTTCCGCCGAGCTGGGCTTTCTGGTTCAGCCGATTCGCATTCGGGACAACTTAGACCTAGCGCCAGATGTATACCATATCGTCATGAATGGCGTGGTACGTGGCAAAGGTGAAATTAAGGTGGGCCGTGAAATGGCCATTAACCCGGGACATGTGCACGGTAAAATTGAAGGTATTGCAACCGTTGAGCCCGCGTTTGGCTTAGAGGCTACCTGGATCGAGGCCTCCCAACGCGACTACGCTCGCACACTGGGATATACCGTCGTCGACGCTGCCACTGCGATAGCGACTCATCTAAATACATTGCTGCGCAACAATGCATCCGAGCTATTGAGTCATGATGAAACGCAACAGCTACTGGATAAGGTCGCCGGTCGCTCACCAAAATTGGTTGAGGATCTGGTTCCGGGCAAGTTGCCTCTGGCAACGATTACCAAGGTACTACAGAACATTCTTGACGAGTCAGTCTCAGTCCGAGATATGCGTACTATTATCGAAGTGCTATCGACGGAGAGCGGAAATACTCAAAATGCTGATGAATTGACGGCTGCAGTGCGCCCACGCCTCGGCCGTATGATTGTGCAGAGCCTGATTGACGTTAACGACAGCCTGCCGGTCATCACCCTTAATCCTTCCCTAGAGCAGCTATTGCATAATGTGTTACAGCAAAGTGCCAGCAGCCAGGGTTTGGTAATAGAACCAAAATTAGCTGAGGGCCTATTTAAGGCGCTTGCCGAAAATACTGCAATGGTCGAAAACCAGGGTCATCCCGCTGTATTAGTGGTATCTCCGGGTATTCGTCCCTGGTTAGCAAAAATTATTCGACATCGGTTGAGTGATCTGACTGTGCTCTCGTACAGTGAAATTCCTGATGATCAGGCGGTTAAAGTTGTAGCTACCGTCGATGTCGAAGAAACCAATTAATACGAGGTAATAAGAAAATGGAACTACAACGAGTACTGGCACCTGATAGCCGTAGCGCAATGGAAAAAGTTATCCAGCTTTACGGCAGAGACGCGCTAGTGGTGTCAAATAAAAAAGCTAAAAATCAGACAGAGATTATCGTTGCCATTGATCTGGCTGATCATACCCAGACAACACTGGATAGTATGCATGTGCCCCCACAGGACCCGCCGCGTATCGCCCTCGGCGAGATGCCAAATTTTGATCAGGTGATGGAATCAGAGATTTTCAAAACCCCCTCAACACTAGCCTATGATCCACTGCAGGAGCTATCGATCGACATTGACCCTGCTGCAATGGCAGAATTTAATCAAGAGACACAGGCGCAATTTATCGATGAGACTGAAGGCCGCACTTTGGAGTTGGACAATCCGGCATCTCAGGCACGGGAGCACTTAAAGGCTCGTGAAATTGTTGATTTGGTGAAGCAGGAGCTGGCCGTTATGCGGAGGGAATTTAAGCTGTCACAGCAAATGGATGCCTGGAGTGGCACTCAGGCGGTCACAGATGAAATGCGCCCCCTGATCGAGGCATTTAATGAGACCGGAATGCCAGTTGGACTGCGTGCACTGGTGACTGAGGTGGTCAATAAAAACACCGATATGACCGCGGCTCTGGAGGACATTGCTACAGTTCTCGGAGAGGGTATAAAACATGTCAACCTACTTGAAGATATGCAGGGCGTCCACCTGATCGCCGGTAGTTCAGGGGCGGGAAAGACTCTAATGGCGGGTAGACTGGCGAAGCAGGCCGCACTTGCTCACGGCGATCAGGCGGTGGCTATAATCAGTTTTAATGACAGTCGCTATGGCGCCTGGAATCAAACTCAGCTTATCGGTGCGCAGGCGGGTGTAGAAACTTTTCGCGCAAACTCACCGGAAATGCTCGAGATTTTATTGCAAGAGCTGGCATCACGGCGGTTAGTCATTATCGACACTCCGGGAGTGGACCTCGATAATCAATTACAGCTGTTGACAACATTACTGCCCGAGGCGCAAAAACATCTAGTGCTGGCTGCGGACTCCTCCGAGGCCTCGGTAAAGCGACACTTGAAATCGGCAACGATTACCTGGGATTCGGTGATGCTTTCACGGCTTGAGGTGGGAATTCATCCCTGGGCGATTATTAACGCCCTACTTAATGAAAATACCCCTATTTCGGTAGCCTCGGCGGAGCCCTCAATCATTGATTCAGCGGCAACGCTGACAGGTCTAGCCCTTGCAAAACACGCGCTGGCCCACTTACCCATTAGTTTTGTTTGACTAGATTGAGGCGATAAACGAAAATGATTCGGCAACGTATTTGTAATAAGGCACCAATAATAAGCTGTGCAAGGATGCTCGATCTCTGGTCACCTTTGGCAGCAACCGCCTCCGGTAGACTCATTCGTGCTTTTTCTGCGCGTTTAATGCGAATAGCTCATTCTCTTGATGCGTTTTCAGCGTACAGTAATGAATCCAGCAGGGTATTAAGTAATGTTTAATCAGCAACCTACTCAGATTATCGGTATTGCTAGCGGTAAGGGCGGCGTGGGCAAGACCACTGTGTCGGTTAATCTTGCCGTTATGCTAGCGTCATTGGGTAAAAAAGTGATGCTTTTTGATGCTGACTTAGGCCTTGCCAATGCCCAGCTGGCTCTTGGCTGTCGCACCCCCTTCAATTTTAGTCATGTTCTCTCGGGCGAGAAAACACTGAATGAGATTATAGTGGAGGGTCCGATGGGCGTGAAACTGGTGCCTGGCGCCAGCGGTATCCAGCATATGGCCTCGTTAAGTCAGGTACAAACGGCCGGGATTATCCAAGCTTTCTCTGATATTGATGAGGATCTGGACTACTTTATCGTCGATCTTGCAGCCGGCCTGTCTGATACCGTAATGACGTTCTTGTGCGCCTGTCAGCATCGCTTTATTGTGCTTAAAAACGAGCCTTCCTCTATAGCCGATGCCTATGGCACGATTAAGGTGATGATTCAAGAGCATCAACTCGACCGCATTGGGCTAATACCTAATGGCGTCTACTCACAAGATGAAGGCGAGCGCCTTTTTGGCAGTATTAACTCAGTAATTCAGAATTTCTTAGGTAGCCGAGTCGAGTATCTACACTCGATCACTCAGGATGAAATGGTGCTGAGATCGATAAAGTCTTCTCAGCCTCTGGTTACATTTGCTCCCTCGAGTATTGCAAGTCGCGATTTTAGAGCACTCGCAAAGGTAGTAATGGAGTTGGAGTCGGATATTCCTATGGATGGGGGCCTGCAATTCTTTGTTGAACGCATCGCGACACATCAAGCCAAAAACGGTTAGAATGCACTATGGCCGATATCAAGCTCTATGAAGATATTCAAAACGCCGATCAGTCTAGCAAGGAACTGCTGGTTCACGTTGGCCTGGTAAAACGTGTTGCCCTGCATCTTAAAGGCAGGTTGCCGAACTTTATGGAGCTGGATGAACTGATTCAAGTGGGCATGATTGGGCTGATTGAGGCTAAAAGTTCCTTTGATGCCAGCAAGGGCGTCGAATTCGAGATATTTGCCAAAAATCGGGTCCGTGGCGCCATTCTTGATCAGGTACGCAAGCTCTCCTATCTACCCCGATCAGCTATCGTTAGTATCCGCGAACACAACGAAGCTTCAGCCCTGCTGACAGGGCAGCTCGGTCGCGAGGCCTCTCAATCTGAACTGGCCGAATTTATGGGCAAAGATATAGAGAGTTTCCAAAAAGAGCGTGTTCATGCCCATAGATTTCAAACCGTGTCGCTGGAGACGCAGCTACCAGATACGGTAGACATGCCCGCGGGTGAAAGTGACAACCCAGAAGCTCGGGTCGCACAAGAACAGTTTATGGAGACCCTTATGGCCTCGATCGAGGCTCTCCCCGAACGAGAGCGCACCGTGGTCTCGCTGTACTATGTTGAGGAAATGAACCTAAAAGAAATTGGTGCCGTACTGGATGTTAGTGAGTCTCGAATCAGTCAGATACTGTCCAGCAGCGTTAAGAAATTGCGCCGCTTCATAGACACTGAGGAGGTTTAAGTCATGGTTCTTTCGGTCTTTAAAGGTAATCGCTCCAAGGCGGCCAAGCAGGAAGCCAAAAAAATCTATGTCAAGGCTGCGATGCTGCCTGGCGCAAGCCGGGACGAGCGTGTGTTCAAATTGCGTGTGGGTCTGCGTTGTCGAGGGCATATTGACAAGGCCTTTATCGAGGGTGCGAAAAAAACAGAAAGTCATCAGCAGCTTTGTCTACAGGCCATCGCTAAGGGCCTTGACACTCCAGAGCCGCCAACCGTGAGCATTTTTCAAACTGCGAAGACAATTAATAAACAGATATATACCTATATGCCACCAGAATTTTCCGAAGAATTATTTGCATTGGGTGGCCTTTACCAAACTATGCAGGTCGATGCGGCCAAGGCTATTGTCTTAGCGCAGGACGTTGCGGCACGAGTCAGTCTTGATCTGGGTCTGGATGAACCACTTGTGGCGCTGCAATTTTTGCGTGATGAGATCATGTCGGAAATTGACCTCTCTGAGCATGATGAATTAACGGATGCAGAGGATGAAGATGAGGACTAAAAATAAGCTCTCTCTAATTGACATATAGGCTAATTTCTTATGAATACAGTCCTACTTTTAGCGGTTTTTTTTGGCACCGCAGCCGCGATTGTTCTTATTATTTATTTGATCGATCGGGTCAATATGCTAGAAAAGATGACCCTGGAAAGTCGGCCCAGCGCCCCTGGAGATAGTGTAAAACCAGATTCTAATGCTGATAGTGTTTTTCTAGGGCTGTCAGGAAAGATACTGTGGGATGCCATGTCCGGAAAGACTCCCGAAGGATTTAACGACAATGATCTTGTTGCACTAAAGAGCCGCTACGAGCACGTGCTGACAAAACATATTGAGTTGCTTTTTAAAGAGGGAAGTGCAGACCGGCAACAGGGCAAAGCCTCAGCCAAACCCAAGTTACCCACGTCAATAAAGACCCTTCGCGGAACCATTGATTCGTGGATTCCTCCTCAGCATGCGTCGGCAATTTATAAGGCTGGCTTTGAGTCTATAGGGGCGACCGATATAGATAGAACTAGAATCGCCAGTTACTTAGACGATTCCACCGAGCTTTTATTTTCGAGAACTGACATTGCGCTTAGGCAAGCCTTTTCTGAAAAGCTAATGCCTCAGTCGCAAGAAGGCGGCGAAGCGCCATTGGACGAACTGCCTGATTTGTCTGCACCCGTTGCAGAGGGCGATAATGACAGCATCGTCTGATTCTTCCTTGAGTTACTCGGCCCTAAATACCGGATAAACAACAAGCCCGAGATCTTCAGGGCGATCTTCCTCGACTACCGTTTCCTCGACGCTGACCTGTGACCGCAGAACATCAATATATTTCGCCCGCTCTAAAGTAACCAATGCCTCGACGTCTGCATTGAGTTCTTTAACGTCTTTCATACGACGATCAAAGGACTTGAGTTGCACGCCCAAGGTCTTGACCGAACCGGTTACTGCGGCGACCTGTCTTCCTTGAGCCTTCAGTGCTTGACTTAACCCTTCCACCTGCTTGGCAACGCGATTAGTTTCAACGCTGACGCTTTTGGCCGCTGCCGCCGGCATCTGTTGACCTAAGTCTGTGGTGGCTTTCTCAGCATTACTTACCGCCTCAACGAGAATCATTTGGCGCTCGGAAAACTCGGCCTGATTAGTCGCTAATTGGTTTATGGAGTAATTCATCTGCTCAAAGGTGCCAAGTGCTGTATTCATTTTTACAACGCGCTTACTCAATGCAACCATCATCTGATCGATCTGACTGACACGCGTGGATAGCTCAATGGAGATAAAGGCGATTAGCCCAACCGCAACGAACAATGCCGTTATAGAGCTGATCAAAATACGGCCGGAAAGTACCGCGCTGGTAGTGCTGGCATCACTTAATTCGTTAACTCTTTTCTGTAAATGGTCGAGACCATTCTCAAGAGCTGAGGAGGCGCGACGACTAACATCCGCAGCACTGTTAGTGGCGTCGGCTGTATCCAAAACACCCGGCACTAAAACCTCTAGACGCGCCGATATCTCTTTGGCATTTTTTAATACCTGGGCGAAGCGCTCGTAGTCACCCGCATTGGGTACCGCGCCCTCCGTATCTTCATCCAAAAGTGCCTCTTCAGATCCTTCAGCATTTTGGCTGAGAGTATCGGTGACTTCAGCAGAAGTATTTTCGACTGCATCTTCAGCATCTGGTATGTTTTCAATATTGTCTTCGGGATTACTCATAGGGATTTTGAATCCATGACTCAGTCTAATTTAAGAGGCTTATTTAAGTGCCTGCAGTTGTTGAGAGACATCGGCAGAAACGCGTTTAACTTTAGCTATGCGAAGGCGCAACAGCTCGTCAAATAGGGACGCTTTGTCCTCCATTGACTCGTCAGTAACATCAATACTGAACATCGGCAGCTCCGACTCTGCGCCTGAAATTCCCGCACTAGAACGCTCTATAGTTGGCGATGCTTGAGCAGGTAGTGGCTGGAAATTTGAGTCGACATTAGCCCCCTGCTCTACTGACACCGCACCGCGAAGGCCATTGGAATCAAACAGCTTCTCTTCGATTGCATCTTCCATATACGCGCCCTCATTAGCATTACTAGATTAGTTGCGCTTCGCGGCGGCGCCCAACGCCGGCGAAGCTCTTATCCAATAATCGGCAGGTAAGCCGTAGCCTTTAGTAAAATTTGTTGCGCTGAGGCGGGAAGTGAAGGGTCCAGAGACCACCGCATAGCTCACTGCGCTACCTGCAGTAATGGGCAATACAAAGGCTTGATTGAGCCCTGGATAGCGCTTGATATACGGTGCCGCCTGCGCTGTACTGGACAACACTATGTGCTGCACAAAGAAGTCCGTCGAACTAGCACCATCGACTATCGCAAGCGCGCTGTCTCGTGCAACCTCGGCTATAGGGCGGACAACTGGCTTGGGCGCAACGACGTCGGGTGCCTGCAGGGGTATCGCTCTTTTTACCACCTGCCTTGGCTGTGTCGGTTCATTCTGTGGTTTTTTGATCGACGGTTTTTTAACTAACGGCGTTTTAACCACCGGATTGTCAAGCGCTGAGGCTTTTTCCGCGGCTGGCTTTTTCTGTTCAAGTTTTATCGCCGCGACTAGGGCTCGAGCTTCTAAGACCTGAGTTCCGCGGTCCCCTGCGGCGCCGAGGTCAAGAGGTGCGGCCTCCTCCGCCGGCAAGGTAATTGACTCCGCAAACTGGTCGCTTTTTGATGTGTCCGCAATTTCTGTTAGAGCGCCAGATAGAAGCTGTTCATACTCTTCGGTGGCCTCTGGGTTGAGCGTCGAGATCAGCAGCCAAGTCAGCAGCAGACTAATCGAAAAAATCGCTATCACTGGCCACTTTTTGCGCGTTTTACTAAATTCATCTTCGACCATATCATCATAGTGCAGATCTTCTTCCTCCAAGAAATCAACCCCCAAATCTGGAAATGGGTTGTTATCGCTGTAGTCTTCGCCTAAGTAGTCATTCTCATCCTGCTTCGGCACTGAGCCGTCCTCTAAATAGCTGCCACGAACCGCTGCACCAAGGCCGGCATGCAGCAGTAAGGTTTCCGTTTCACCCTGATAGCCGTGCTCTTTAGCCGCCTGCATGAGCTCGCTGGCCTCCTCAAGGCTTGGCGTCTCTACCACCCAGCGATACAGTCGACGACCAAACATACCCAGGGGTTTTTCATAGCCAGGCCATCCTGTGGTATCGAGAAACAGGACCAATCTGACGTTGACTCCCGGAAAGTCTGCTATCAGCCTAACCAACAGATTCCACTGCTCCTCATTAACCGACTTAGCGTCATTAACCACCAGTAATTTTACCGGCGACTCGGGGTCTGCGGGCTTTCGTGCCATCTCCAAGCTCATGGTTGCCAGCATTTCATTGAAGCGTTTCAAGAGGCTGTCGGTATTGGTCGGCAAAAATACTTCTAACTGAAAGATATTCAAATCGCGGAGCCGTGCCACTAGCATGCGACAATAATGATCGAGCACCGCTTCATTGGTGCCAATCACGGCAAGGCCCAAGCCCTCATCAACAATGGCATCGAGGGCAAACTGAAAGCGCTGCTTGTCTTTACTGCGATAAAAAATATTGCCGCCATCAAACCAGTTTCCAAACTCAAACGTCGGCTCTTTTTGATTATCTCTCATTTTTTCCTATCCCCAATAATAGCAGTTACTATGGTACTAGCTTGCCATCTGTGTTGTAGCGCATGCCTTCTGGCACCTCAGGATTGGGCTTTTCAGCCACCGTTGACCCTGGGCCCAAACTATTTAAGCTAAACACGTAGGCTATGACCTGCGCGACCGCATAGTATAAAGCCTCTGGTACGCTTTGGTTTATATCGGTAGTAAAATACAGTGCTCTGGCCAGTGTCGGCGACTGAAATAATGGTACGCCATGTTCTGCTGCCCTCTCGCGAATACCCTGAGCCATAAAGTCGGCGCCTTTAGCAACTACCGTAGGTGCGCCGTTGCTCGTTGGGTCGTAACTTAAGGCCACGGCAAAATGCTCTGGATTGACGATAATAACATCTGCGTCGGCCACCGCAGACATCATTTGGCCCATTGCCATTTCACGCTGTTTGCGTCTTATTTGCGCCTTGACCTCTGGTCGCCCCTCAGTGTCTTTAAATTCGTCCTTGATCTCCTGTTTGGTCATCTTCATTTTCTTATTGTATTCGTAGATCTGATAAGGCACATCGATGGCTGCAGCTATAATCAGCGTGAGGGTAACTAAGACCGTGCCACCAGCAATCATCTGTCCCGCCTCAGACATGGCGGGGCCAAGCGCCATGAAGCCCAGCTGAACAAGCTCCCCAAAGCTGTCCCTAACCACCAGAAACAAAACCCCGCCCACGAGGCTGAATTTTGTCAGTGCCTTGGTTAAGTCGATCAGTGCTTTTGTACCAAACATTCTCTTAAAGCCATTTAGCGGATTAATTTTGCTGGCTTTGGGGGCAAGCGCCTTCATAGAGAAGATATAACCTCCGAGTACCCCCGCGGCCGCCAGTGCGATAAAAACGGCCAGTATAAAAATCGGCGACACTACCATCATGCTTTTAAGCGCCTGCGTACCAAACGCCGCCGGAAGTAAATTGTCAGAGAAAATAGCTTTGCGATCAAAAGTAAACGCCGTCGCAAATATCTGGCTGAGACTAACAATCAAATATCCGCCAAATATATACATAAAAAAAGCAATGCCAATCATCATGGCTGCTATCGACAATTCTTGAGAGCGCGCTACCTCCCCGTCTTCCTTGGCCTTTTCAAGCCGTTTCGCGGTGGGTTCTTCCTCGCGCTCTTCACCACTGTCCTGCTCTGACATTATCCTGCTCCCAGCGTTTGGCTAAGGGTGTCAAAGCTCTGCTGCCAAAGCCATTGAATACGATAACCAATACTTGTCATAGACATAGATAGCAGCACCAGACCTGCGAGGATCATCGCCGGAAATCCCACTGCAAAAATATTAAGCGCCGGAGCGGCTCGGGTAATAACACCCAGACCAATATTGATAAAAAGTAGCGACACCATAACCGGCAGACCCAATAATAATGCGCCCAAAAATATCATCGCACTCCATTCAATAAACAGCGCGAGAAGGGGCTGGATATTAATTAACTCGCCGATGGGTAATAGTCTAAAACTTTCCATAACCAGTGACAGAACAAAGACGTGCCCACCCAGACCAAGGAAAATAAGCGTTGAACAAATAATTAAAAACTGAGAGATAACCGGCACATTGCCCATATTGGGGTCGATCATATTGGCCATACTTAGACCCATTGATGCTGAGATGGCCTGACCGCCGACCACGAGTGCCGCATTGACTACCTGCAGTATTGTGCCCATCAAAACGCCGACAAAGACCTGGGCGAAGACCTCTCGCAGACCTAAGGCTGAAATGGGGTCAATGCTGGGCCATTCGGTCAGCGGATAGATCATCCAGGTTAGGAGCACAGCCAGTAGAACACGGATACGGACAGTAACAACACGAAGAGAAAAGAAAGGGGCAGAGAGGAGAAATGCCGATATACGAATCATCGGCCAGAGCAACATATAAAACCGCTCAACAATCTCACCTACCAGAAGGTCCATTACATAAACAACGCAGGTATACGCTCATAGATGCGCCTAAAAAAGTCTACCATGGTGGCAATTTGCCAACTGCCAAAAACCACTAGGGCAAGGATCATGGCGCCGAGTTTGGGAATAAAACTCAGAGTCATTTCTTGAATTGACGTGGCGGCCTGCAAGATGCCAACAAGCAGACCTACGGCTAGGGCAACCCCTAAAAGGGGCGCTGCGACCATCACTGCGACCCAAAGTGACTCTCGACCTAAATCAATAACCTGTGCTGCATCCATAACGTTCTCCTAGGCAACCGCAAAGCTTGAGGTCAGAGACCCCATAATTAATGTCCATCCATCGACCAACACAAATAACATCAACTTAAAGGGCATGGATATCATCATCGGCGAGAGCATCATCATACCCATCGACATAAGAACGCTGGCTACCACCAGATCTATCACTACAAAAGGGATATAGATGAGAAAGCCGATGGAGAAAGCACTCTTTAATTCTGAAGTGATAAATGCAGGCACTAAAGTCGTGAAGGGCACGTCTGCAGGTTCTTGAATATCTTCGTTCCCGGCAATTTCAACAAACATGGCGATGTCTGTCTCGCGGGTTTGATTGAGCATAAAGACTCGAAAGGGTGCCTCGGCTTTAGCCAATGCGGTCTCAAAGCTAATTTTCTCTTCAAAATAGGGGGTAATAGCCTCGTCATAGACTGCACTGAGAACCGGCGACATAATAAACAGTGTAAGAAACAGTGCCATACCGACCAGCACCTGGTTTGGCGGGGTCTGGGCGGTACCCAGGGCTTGACGCAAGAGCGACATAACGATAATAATGCGTACAAAAGACGTCATCATTAGCAGCAGCGAGGGCAGCAATGTTAATACGGTCATCAACGCTAATAGTTGCAACGTCAAACTGTATTTAGTGCCGCCACTGCCGTCGTCTACCATATTAACTATTGGCATGCCGACCTGAGAAAAAGCAGGACTCGCCAGCAGCACCGTCAGTAAGCCTAGCGCTGAGCCGACAATAAAAGCTCGCTTTTTTGTAATCAACCATCGAGCCAAAATCGAATCCTATTATCGCTTTATCGTTTGCGACAGTAACTGTTTGAATGTATTTAACTGACTATCGGGAACTGCGCCATCAAGATCGGGGTCGACGGCCGCCAAATCGCCTATCTGCTCATCTGGTCCCCAGCGGCCCAGAGACGTTATGCCCTGAGGGGACAATCCTATCAGTACCTGATCATTATTCACACTGACTAGTAACAGTTTTTGACGGGCGCCAAGGTTCTGTATTTCGATGATATTGAGACGTCTATTGTTAACAGAACCAATCCTTGGGCCCATTTTCTTTAGCATTAAGAGTGTGGCGACGAGCAAGGCTATGACAAAGACAAAAGACCCCATCATCGATAACCAGTCGACCCATCCAAATTCCGCTAGCATAAGACAGCCTATTTTATAAGTTTTTGACGCGATCTGCTGCTGGCACAACGCTGGTCAATCGGACGCCATAGCGCTCATTGACCAATACCACTTCACCCTGAGCGACTAGCGTGTTGTTGACTAACAGATCCAGTGGCTCACCGGCCAAACGATCGAGTTCAACAACACTGCCTTGAGTCAATCGCATCAGATCACGGATTTTTAGTGATGTGCGCCCTACCTCAACCGAGATAGTAACAGGGATATTTTGCAAAACATCTGCATTGATCTTATTTTTTAGCGCAGCCTCCGGCGTTACCACTTGTTCAGTGGTTTCTTCCTCTACTGCGCTCGCGTCTGTATCAGCCATCTTATTCTCTCACTTTTTTAGTGTTCACTGTTAGGGGATGCCTTTGTCTATTTTGACGGCGACAAAGACTTAACTATTTGTACTGCCATATGGGAGTCGCTGCTACCAATATTGGCATCAAAAATCGGTACCTCATTGACGTATACTCGCGCATGCCCAAGCTTGCTAAGATAAATAATGTCGTCCTCACGCATGGCTTCAAATTCTTTTAAGGTCGTTTCGATATCCGCTAGGGTGACTTTGACATCAAGCTCTGCATCTATAGCGGCAGACTGTAACTCTGAACTCCACACCTTGTCCGACGCATCATTATCATCCCCGGTCTGCACACGGCTGCGCAATAACTCACGGATCGGCTTAAGCGAGTTGTAGGGGTAGACTATATCTATGTTGCCTTTTGTGCCCTCGCCTAGTTCTGACGCGAAGCGACTGACCACCACGAGGTCATTTTCGTCGGCAATCTGGGCAAACTGCGGGTTAATTTCTGAGCCCACATGTTCACATTTAATCGCCAATACGGGTGCCCAGGCTTCCTGTAGTGAGCCAAAAAGCACATTCATCATGATTTTAATGATGCCCGATTCAGTTGGTGTAAATACACGACCTGGGGCGAGCCCTCTGACACCCCCGCCAATACCTCCGAAAAAATTGTCCAATGACGAAAAGACAATGGACGGCTCGATCACCACCATGGCATAACCCCGTAGCGGATTCATACGGATCGTGTTGACGGCCAGTGGTGGCGTAAGGTCTTTTAAATAGTCACCAAATTTTACGATTTCTACGTTGCCCATATTAACCTTGGGCGTAGTTCTCAAAACCTCCAGCAGACCCAGCCTAAACTGTCGAACAAAACGTTCATTGATCATATCCACAGCGCCAACATTAACGCCCAGCGAAGAGTCTTCATTCGTGAGGTCATGTTTCCGCGCCTTGGCTTCAACATTGAGCCCAGTATCAGAAGCAATCGAGCCATCTGAAAGGCCTGCTGATAGAGCGTCTAGCTCCTCAGGGGATAATAGATTTGTTTCTCCAGCCATTGAGGCCCTCGCATATTACTTAACACTATTAATTAATGTCTGCCACAATCGAGCAAACTACTGCACCACAAACTCGGTGAGATACACGTCCTCAATACCGCCAAAGTCTTCGAGCTGCTCCAGCGTTGCATTCATAACGAGCTTTAATTCTTCTGCAAGTAGGCGTCGAAAATCTGGATCGACGATACTTTGCTCAGTCTGCTGAGACATCACAATTAGCATGGCGTTGCGCAGTGGGAAGCTATGCTTCTCAACATTGCTAACTACTCGTTCGTCGTAATGGGTCATTATCGCGACTGACGCCTGCATCACTTTTCGTGAATTAGCGATATTAACCACCAACTCTTTTTCCAGCTGATAGTAGGACTGTTGAAATTTTGATAACTCGGGGCTATCCAGCTGCACCTTGTCCGGGCCCGCCGCCTCTTTCGCATCAGCAATGGCCTGAGCTGTTGCCGCTGCTTCAAGTGCTGCAATTGCCGCTTCAGCATCCTTTTTATCTTGGGACTCAAAAAAGCCTGTCGCAAATAGCGTTCCACCAACGCTGATCGCGATAACCAATATGACACCAAAGACAATCAATATAATCTTTAATATGGGGCTCTTTGCCTTTTCTTCGTCTTCTAACAGCTCTTCACTCATCATCTATTCCTCAGTCTTCGGTCTTTTGTTTACTCGGGTATTGGCCTAAACCAATACATCCAATCCATCAGTTGATAGCTGCCGGATAATCTCTCCAGCCTCTGTGTCTGTTACTGCGCTACGTTCTGCGCTGTTCTCAGGCTTATTTTGTCCTGTCGACTTTCCGTCAGAATTACCCTGATTTCCCTGCCCTAAACCTATATAAGCAGTTTCCATGCCATGTTCTTCAAGCGCAACTCTTAATCTTGGCATACTCTCATTTAATAGCTCTCTTGTCGCTGCATTTGCGGCGACAAAGTTGGCCTCCAACTCGCCATTTTTCATTTCCAATTGTATCTCAATTCGGCCCAAAGATTTGGGATGTAGATCCATTTCCACTCGCCAAGCTCCACGGGCTATCTGGGCAGTCAGCCGCTGCCCCAGGGCCTCCGCTAGGCGGCGAGACATTTCTGCATGCTCCTCCTGTTTTTGTAGCCCCTGCTGTTGAAGGTGCTCTGGCAAGCTGTCTGTTAGACCTTTATCCGCGGAACCAAAAGTATTTTGCTGGCTAGCCGTAAATGCCGTTTCAGAAAAGGCGACCGGTGTGGGCGCAGCAGCCAGGGCCACTGGCCCGATAGATAGTTGTGCTGCCGGCGCGGCAGAGGTCAGTAAGACCGAGTCTTGGCCCTTTGTCTCCAGCCCCGCTCTCAGCGCTGATCGGCTCAAATCAATCGCCTCCAATTTAATGCTAGACTGGTTTTGCGGGCTACTGTTGAGGTTGTTAAAATTATCGGTCAGAGTTTTCGCTGCGCCGCTTTTAACGGTCAACTTTTCAACGATTTCCGCAGTATTTTGATCCTGCCGGTTAGCTGGCAATCCCAGTTTTTCGCTCATAACCGATTTCGAATTTTTCTGGCGCTCGAGCGGCGCTAACAGCCTGTCAGCTATCTCGGCATTAAGGGCAGGAGCGCGGCCTAATTTAGCCTGTTGTTTAATCGCCTCGGCTATCTGCTGGGCAGAAGCGCTAAAATCTGCGGTGGTAGCCTGAGGGGCTGGAGCAAGCGGCACTGTTTTGCTTTGCGCCTGCTGTTGAGTGGTTACTATAAGTTTATCTGCCACCTCAGCGTTAAGGGTGGGCGTACTGCCTGCTTTAGCCTGCTGTTTAATCGCTTCTGCTATCTGCTGGGCAGAAGCGCTAAAATCTGCGGTGGTAGCCTGAGGGGCTGGTGTAAGTGGTACGGTTTTGCTTTGCGCCTGCTGTTGAGTGGGTACTATTAGTTTATCTGCCGCGGCAGTTTTGATGTTTGGCGTAAGCTGCAATGAGGGGGCTGATCCCTGGGCCAAAAATTTACTGGGCATTTCTTGAAATGCGGCCGCTGGGGGAATGATTTTTGGGCTCTCTGAGCCAATCTTTGCGGCCTGCCTGGCGACAATATCCGTTACTGTTGTGTCAGATAGCCAGGCGGCGATAGCTTCACTATTTTCAAGAGCTTCTTTAGGCAGTTCCACGGCGGCTGATTTGGCGGCCGGTACGCTATCACCTATCAGGTGGGCCAGCGCTTTCGAGTCGATACCCTGAGTTCTGGCAAAGGCGTCTACTCCTTCAGTCGACGGCTCCGCGCCTCCGACTATAATTTGCAGGCCGCTTTTAAGCTGTCGGCTTTTTAGTTCGGCGCCGCTGCTAACGCTATCTAGCTGCTCAAGATCGCCACTTTTTGGCAGTCCGTTGCCGCTTTTGGCTGCCAGACTTTGTTCGACGCTAGTTTTAAAGATCGCGGCAAATAATCCATTTGACGCGCTATGGTTACCGTCGGGATTTAACGCACCTTTCTCCGCAGGTGTTGCTGCACCTGTTTTTTCGGCGGATCCAGTAGCCGGAGGATTCTGTATTAGTAAGCTATTTAAGTCAGCCATTCGGAAATACTATCCTTTCAAGTAAGTAATAAGAGACCTGTTTGATAAGATATATAGCAATAGCCATGCCAACTGGCTCGCGACGGCGGGTATCGCATCCTGCTCGGCTAAGGGCGAGCGCGATTCCTGAGGTTGTACTGCATGATACCCTGAGCCTCGGCTTCACGCGTTTCATGGGCGACCTGTTGCTCCCGCGCCTGATCCTGCGCTCGGCGAGCCAAACTCTCAACCTTAAGTCGCTCCTGATCCGCGGTGGCCATGCTCTTTCTTGCGTCTGTACAGTCAGCTTCCAGAGCTAAAAATTCTGCCGCTGAGCGACCCTTAAGAGCCTGTAGCTGAACAATGAAATTGCGGTAATTCCCCGCCTCAAGAATACTGTGGCTGCGGCGCTGGATAGCATTTAACTGCTCCGAGTACTCGGCCAGTAGCTGATCAAGCTTTTGACTGCGAACAACGGCCAGTTCTTTGCGCTGCTGCGCCTCAATCAACTGCTGTTGGGCCTGACGCGCAGCGTTCTGCGCTTTGCTCGCCAGCACATCCCATACCGAGCTCGTACCCTGAGTCCAGGCATTACTCATGACGCCGCACCAGTATCAAGTGTGCCGGTCAACTGAATCATCAGTTTCTGACTATGGTCCATATCCACCGAGGCATCACTCTCCTGCTGCAGTAGTGCCTCCATGGCAGGCCGTAATCGGATGGCCTCATCCAGATCTGGATTGGTGCCAGCCTCATAGGCACCGACCTGTATCAGATCTTGGTTCTGTTGAAACAGCGACCAGAGTCGCCTGAAGCGGTTGGCAGATTTCAATAATTTTGCGGTGACCAAGCTATTCATCACCCGCGAGATTGACCCCGCTAAATCAATGGCAGGGTAATGCGCTGCGTCCGCTAGCTGTCGAGATAGCATGACCTGTCCGTCCAGGGAGGCGCGCGCGATATCGACAACGGGATCTGAGCGATCGTCACCCTCGGCCAGCACTGTGTAGACCGCTGTGATTGAACCATGGCCGTTACGCCCTACCCCAGCTCTTTCAATAAGCCTTGGTAGCAGGGCGAATACCGATGGTGGATAACCCTTAGCGGTGGGGGGCTCGCCAATGGCTAGGCCAATTTCTCGCTGGGCGTGAGCGACACGTGTGAGACTATCGCAGAGCATCAGTACATTCTGACCACGATCTCTAAAATACTCGGCAATAAGATGGGTTAGATTGGTGGCCTTGAGCCTAAGTACTGGGGATACATTGGCCGGTGCCGCGACAACAACCGATTTGGCCAGGCCCTTTTCCCCTAAGATCTGGTGGATAAATTCCTGTACTTCTCGACCTCGCTCGCCGATCAGTCCGATTATTACGACGTCGGCTTCAGTGTTGCGCGTGAGCATGCCTAACAGCACACTTTTACCAACTCCCGAGCCTGCAATCAGCCCAATGCGCTGCCCCTGTCCAATCGTGAGACAGGTATTAATGGCTTTGATACCTGTATCCAGTATCTTTTTGATCGGACCCCGCTCCATGGGATTGATTGGCAGACCTTCCAAGGCGAGCTGGTCGCTATAGTTAATGGGGCCTTTACCATCAATAGGCTGACCCAAGCCGTCAATAACACGGCCGAGTAAATCTCGGCCCAATGAGGCTTTTGAATGATTTGAGCGGACCCATACCTTGGCGCCGGGGCCAACGCCGCCGGGCTCGGTATAGGGCATTAGATACAGCAGGTCGTCTTGAAAACCAACGACCTCACAATCGATAAAGGTGCCGAGGGCGATATTTTCGACCTGGCAATGTGCTCCTAGGGGCGCAATAATCCCCTTGGCCTCCAGCGTCAGTCCGACCACGCGGACCAGCTTGCCGCTAGCGGATACCGCGGGCGCTCGCAGGCTGGGGATAATGGCGTCAACCTCTGCGGCAAAATCAAGCATTCGGCTCTGTATCTCCGCTTTCTATGTCCGGGTCGGTAAGATCTGAGTCTCCTGAACCTGAGTTATCTAGATCGGTGATGTTTGAATCAGTGAGGGTTCGGTCGGGCAGATCAAGACTCGGGCTCTCTGAATCTAACGGTATTACTCCGGCCTCATCCCGCTCGGCCGTCTTTGGGCCTAGTGACTCTATATCAGCCACCTCTGACTCAACGACAGTGTCTGTTGGATATCGATCGTCAATTTCCTCAACGGTACCCTCAATCACTTTTTCGCTAACTGGATTGGCAAAGTTACTGTCATACGCTGAGGCGTCTGAGATCTTGCCCCCGCTTTTAGCGTAGCCCAGTAATTTTTCCGACAGCGCCGACAGGCGGTGAGTAATTAAATCTTCAATGGCGCTGTCATCAATGCTTATTTGGACGCTACCCTGAGCTAGATCATCGTCTGCCCTCAGGTCTAGACCCTCTAACTCGCCATCCAGCGAAGTCTTAAATTTAGTGACGTCCGTCGCGTTCATATGGACGACAATCGGTCCTTCTCCCTGATGTTCTAGGTCCTTTAATGCCTCTCGAGTCAGCCGTTCAATAGCCGACGATGAGAGCGTGAGCTCCCCACGTACTAACTGTTCAGCCAAATGTAGAGCTAGCTTTTTTAGCGGTTGATAGAATTCCGTCATATCTTCCTGTGCGGCACGAAGGGTCTGTGTGAGCGCGACAAAATCGTCTCGTGCGGCTCCGAGGGTTACCTCAGCTTGATTAGACGCCTCTTCCTTGCCCCGTTCATAGCCCTCTTCAAAAGCCTCTCGCTTCGCTTGGTCGGCGACGGTCTTCGCCACCATAGCTTCGCGCTCTGCGATGTCCTCTTCGGTGTCCAACACTTCGAGAACCTCTTCGACTGCGACGAGTTCCTCCTGATCTGGTGACTCCAGAGGTTCGGTCTCTGTAGCGCCATCTGGTACCCTGTTGAGCAGGGTCGGCTGCCATTGGGTAAATGATCCTCCGACCGCCGCTTCGGGAGAATGGTTCCAACTGGCGGCGGCAAAGGCTTTAGCTTTTCTGCCTGCCTTGAGCAGATCGTTTAGGCGCCAACTTACTGACGGCGATGGATCAGACAAAGTCATCTCCTTGGCCAGCAAGCACAAGGTCGCCTGAATCTGCCAGTTTCCGCGCGATGCGCATAATGGCTTTCTGTGCGTCTTCAACATCGGTGATACGAATTGGCCCCTTAGCCTCCATATCATCGAGGAACATGACCTTGGCACGCTGAGACATATTATCTAAAAACTTATCTCTAACGATTTCGTCCGCGCCTTTTAGTGCGGTCATTAACATGTCAGGCTCCACATTTCTCATCATCACCTGAATGCTGCGGTTATCAACACCAGACAGATTGTCGAACTTGAACATGTTGTCCTGTATCTTCATGGCCAGTGCTTCATCCAGTTCGGTGACACCAGACATAATGGCGGTTCCCGATTCGTCCTTGGTGAAATTCATAATTTTCGCGGCCGTAGTGACGCCGCCAAAACTGGACGACTTAGCCGAGGAGCTGCTAGAAAACTGCTTTTTCATAATCCCCTCTAGCTCTTCCATCGCGGAGGGCTGAACGGTCTCTAGACTCGCCACGCGCTGCATAATTTCAGGACGATTTTCCTTGGGCAGGAAGTTTAGTACGTCTGCTGCAACATCGTACTCAAGGACCGATAGGATAATGGCAACCACCTGAGGATGCTCTTCACGGATCATTTCACTGATAGAGCGCGCATCCATCCAGCGCAGAATCTCAAGTCCTTTACTCGAGGAGCCCGGCATAATTCTACCTAGGACAGTGGCGGCCTTGTCGTCGCCAAGCGCTCTCTTAAGAACATTCTCAACGTAGTCGGTCGTACCCAGACCCAGATTAGTTTGATTTTTAATAGTAGCAACAAAGTCATCCAAGACAATATTTACGGCTTCCTGAGAAAGGTCGGCGACCCCCACCATCGCCGCGCCGAGGGCCTGTACTTCCCGCGGATTGAGATAGCGAATAATGTCAGCCGCCTGCTGCTCGCCGAGCAGCAGCGTAATAACCGCTGCACGTTCGGTGGTCGTCATTTCATCCAGTTCAGCCTGCAGGGCCTCCGAGATCGGAACCTCTACTTTTTGCTCTGCCGAGGCCTGTTCTTTTGCTTGTGCCATTTTGTTATCTCCTCGCCTAACTTAAATAACTCGAATCATTTTCTTCAGTACATTGGCAACGCGTCCAGAGTCTTCTGCAACCAGCAGACGGACCAGGGCAACCTTGTCATCGTAGGTGTTGGCGGTATCCAGCATATCTGCCGATATCGTCGATTTTTTCGGCTTGAGCTTGGCCTTGATGTCCTCGAGGGACTCTCCATCGCCCAGCTCAATCATATTTAGCTCTTCCTGTGTCAGCTCGCCATCTTTCGGCGCACTTGGACCATCGTCTTCGATAAGATCGATCTTTGGTAGATAAGATGCAATCACCGGCCTAACGACGATCAACAGTAGCGCAATAAATACCAGTGCGGCGCCAAGACTTTTGATCATACTAGTAACCTGATTATTTTCGTACCACTCACCAGAGCTATCCGGTAATACAGGCTTTTCGAATGTAGCAGCTACAATGGTCACCACATCACCGCGGCGCTCATCAAAGCCCACCACGCCCTTCACAAGGTTGGTAAAACGCTCGAGCTCAAGATCGGTAAAGTCTTCAGCAGCGCCATCTCCAGTGACCAGTTCGCCGTCTTCACCGACGGTTTGCGGAGCAGTTGGCTGATTGATAACCACAGCCACGGAAATACGCTCCATGGTGCCGCCGCGCCTTTTCACATGCCTAACTGCGCGATCCATTTCATAATTTCGGGTAGTTTTACTGCTGAGCGTGCTAAGTCCGTCACCCTCGGCGTCTTCTACAAGCTGCCCATCGAGTATTGCAGTAGGCGTCGCAGGTGCGGTATTTGACGTGGCACCTGGAACGCCCATGGCGTCTCGGCTAGCGCCTTTGTCTACGGTGAGAACCTCAGACCTTGCACGCGGGCCATTGTCATTGCCATCAAACTCTTCATAAGTGGATTCAGTTTCCGTGAAATCTATGACTACATCCACTTCTGATCGCACGTTGTCAGACCCCACAACGGGGCTCAAAAGTGCGTCGATACGGTTGCGATAGTTTTCTTCAAGGCGCTGCTTGTGCTCCGTCTGCACTGAGTTAAGCTGCATAGATGCGAAATTATTGGCGTCGGTTAAGAGCTTACCGCGCTGATCAACTACCACCACATCTTCTGCGGACAGGTAGGGGATGCTGGATGCGATCATATGCACAATTGCCTCTACCTGAGAAGCCGATACCAGTCTACCCGGATAGGGGGTGACGACTACTGAAGCCTTTGCTGGGGTGCGATTGCGCGCAAAGACACTCTGCTTCGGCGAGGCGAGATGGACCCGTGCGGCCTTGACTGTAGAAATCTGCGTAATACTGCGTCCCAGTTCATGCTCCATGGCAGAGACATAGCGGACCTGTTCCATAAATTGACTAGTAGTCATGGAGGCATCATCACCGAGGGAATCAATCCCTCCCATAGCGCCACCCTGGGGCAGCCCCTGTGCGGCCAGAAAGATTCTGGCCTCGTGATAACGCCCATCTGGCACCTTCAACTCGCCTGTCTTAGGATCAATCTTGGCACCAAATGCCGCACCGGACAGCGCTTCGAAGGCGGCCTGGCGGTCAGACTCGGACAGTCCTGGATACACTGCGCGGTAGAGCGGTTCCTTAACCCAAGAATAAGCAATAATAAAGATTGCTAGGGTCAATAACCCAATAATCGCCGGCATGGATTTTCTAACCGCTGGCTGTGCCAGCACGTCTCGAACGCTGGGCAGCGAGGAAGCGGTTAGCACGGGCCCAGCTGTAGCCTGCATCGTTTGCCCTTGGCCAGCAGCTAGGGCTGGGGGTTGACTGTTTGCAACCGACTCGGAAGCCAGGTTCAGGTCTGTTGGATTTGCGACTGTAGTTGCCATATCTATTTTCTCTTATCAGTTTTTACACTGGCATGTTCATGATTTCTTCGTACGCTTTGAGCACTTTATTTCTTATCTGAAGTGTTGCTTCAAAGGCTAACGATGACTTCTGCATACTCATTACTACGTCAGTTAAAGGGATATCGTCACCGCGCTCGTAAGCTGTTTTCAATGCTTTTGAGGTCTGCTGCGTAGCATTTACCTCTTGCACTGCACTTTTAATGCTGTCGGCAAAGCCGCTCACCCCCACGGACTGATTGTCTACTGTCGCGTCTGGCGACAGGTTTACGCCCTCGGAGGCCTGGGCTTGGTACTGACGAATTTGACTTAACATCGACTCGATGTTTACGGCACTGGTTGGATTTATCATTTTTTAGCTCCCTGCCAGTTATCGGGCGTAAGCCCGAGTCACAAACATACCCTGCTCTCGCAATTTCTGTAATTTGTGACGTAAAGTTCTAGGGCTGATGCCCAGTCTTTCAGCCGCTTGATCACGACTGTGTGAGGCCTGTAATGCTGCCATAATGCTCTGGCATTCACTGTTCTTGACCGCTTGGTTGAGCGGTTGGTCTATTGCTGTGTCACCACCGAAGGGGTAGGGCTCAGGCGCCGTGTTTGGAACATTGGAGAAGTAGCTGTTGGCCTGAGCCACAGCGCGCTGCTGCTCAAACTCATCGGCAATAGGCATATCATCAAATATCAGATGCTCACGATCAATAGGACCCTGATTACACAGCACCATGGCTCTAACAATCACGTTCTGTAATTCTCTTACATTGCCGGGCCACCTGTAGGCAACTAACATTTGCTGGGCTCCGGCCGTCAGGCTGACCGCCTGGCCTGCAATAATTTGCTGGCGCATAAACTGCTCTACCAAGGGCAAAATATCCAAAGGTCTCTCGCGCAGCGGCGGAATGGTCAATTTGAATGCACTGAGTCGGAAGTAAAGATCTTCGCGGAAGTTGCGCTGGGCTATGGCATTTTTCAAGTTGCGATTGGTCGCAGCAACTACCCTAATATCCAAATCTATTGGCTTTTGCCCGCCGAGACGGACGACACTGCGCTCCTGTAATATGCGCAGTAGCTTGGCCTGAAGATGAAAGGACATCTCACCGATTTCATCAAGAAAGATGGTGCCGCCCTGAGCCTGTTCAAACAGGCCCGGCTGTACCTTCGTAGCGCCTGTAAATGAGCCTTTTTCGTGTCCGAATAACATATCTTCAATTAAATTTTCGGGCATTGCGGCGCAGTTAAACGCAATAAAAGGGCCCTCATATCGGGGAGATGCATCGTGCACTATGCGGGCCAAAACTTCTTTTCCTGCTCCAGTGGGGCCGGTTAAAAGAACGGTGACATCAACCTGAGCAACACGCTCAGTCAAAGCAAGGAGATTGCGGCTGACAGGGTCGACGAACACGAATGCGGGCTGATCACCCTTCTCTGGAATCAGCATTGATGAGGTTTTTTCCTGCCAAACCGTAGCGTCTTTTTCCTGCGCTGGTACGACCGTAAACGCACCCTGACTCATGGCCTGAATACCTAGCTCAAACTGATCGCTGTGCACACGCGCAACGACAGGCGCCGAGCTGTCGCAGGCGGCCTGACGGGACTGTACCTCTGCAAGTAAGCCTGTACAGCGATCGAGAGACACGACTACCACCTGGGCACCGATAAAATCATCATCACTAAGACTCGCTGAGTCCGCCTGACTAATCGCCATACCCTGTGCATTAAATAGCCTAACCTCTGCTGCACTCATTCGCTCAGAGGGGTCAATCCACAGTACCGATGTCATATTATTCTTTGCCACATTTTTTGCCTTTTGCTTAATTGCCACTTTAGGGCTGTATATTAAGTATTTGCAAAATGCGTGCCAAAATAAATAAACCAATTAAAACAGAGCTTTAGATGGAATGCGGCAAGGAACTGTCGATAATCTGCCAGTGGCAATAAGTCGTTAACCTGACAGGCTATGCGCAGGGTAGGTCGGCAAAACTGACTACAAATCCGGCAAGAGTGGCGGCAAACTCTGTCCACTGAAGGGTTGTGTTGATTGGCCTATGGGCTGTCCGAGAGCCCATATTTGTTAATCTTCTCAATCAACGTAGTACGCTGTAAGTTCAATAGCCGCGCGGTTTTAGAGACATTACCCTCGGCTCGCCCCAGCGCCTGCTTAATCAAGCTGCGTTCGATCTCCAGCATATGTTGCTTTAGCTGCAGACCTTGCTCGGGAAATGAAGGGCCTCCCTGAGCCAACATAATAAAACGCTGAACTTCGTCGACGGGCTGCGAGTCGTCAGCCTCCTGGCCATAATTGGCCGCTGCATTGTCATCCATGTTAGCCGGCCCTGAATCCACGCCCTCAGTAAATCCGGACATCAGGGCACTCAGAGCATCGGCGCTGTCATTGTCAGTGATGCTGCGAATACCCGCCGGGACCATGCTGGCTGGAACTCGGCGAAGATCGACCTGTTGGGCGGGATAAAGCGCACTATAGCGATTGACTAGATTAGAGAGCTCACGAACATTGCCGGGCCAACCATACTGAAGAAATAACTGCATAGAGGCCGGCGCTAGCTTAATTGGCGCATTGCCCTCTTTTGCATAGACCTGTGCAAAATGATCAAATAATATGGGAATATCTTCTCTTCGCTCATGCAAGGCCTTGATTTCCACGGGCATCACATTAAGACGATAGAACAGATCTTCGCGAAATTCGCCTTGCTGAATCAGCGTCTCTACATTTTTATGGGTCGCGGCTATCACTCTTACATCGATCGGCGTCGCCTGAGTTGAGCCCACAGGATCGATAGTCCTCTCCTGCAGCACACGCAGTAGCTTGACCTGAAGATTCATGGACATATCGCCAATCTCATCGAGAAATAGTGTGCCGCCATTAGCTAACTCAAAACGCCCTTTGCGATCAGAAATTGCACCCGTAAAAGACCCTTTGCGATGACCAAACAGTTCACTCTCGAGAAGATCTTTAGGAATAGCACCACAGTTGACCGGAATAAACGGCCCCCCAGCACGCGCTGAACAGCTATGCAGGCCTTTGGCTACCAGCTCTTTACCGGTGCCACTATCGCCTAGAATTAGGACGGTCGAATCACTGGGCCCAACCAGTTGGATCAGTGCTCGCAGCTCGCTGATCTCTCGGCTCAATCCGACGATAGTTTTTAGTTCAGACAAAAACGTGTTCTCGGCAGCGTCCTAGATAATTTGTGCCATGTCTTCCGGTGACGCAGCGCTGTTTTTTGACCCCTCGCCTCTGGATAAAAACGTTAGCAATGAAGACCAAATAACCTTTTATTATTAAGCTAGTGAGTATAAAGGCAAAAATCCAGTAGTTATACTGTTTCCTTCCATCTCCGCCGGCACCTTAGCGGGTTAAAACTGCTGACAGCAGGCGCGGTGTTAGGTACATTGATGATCTTGAATAGTAAATTAAACTGCGAGAGAGAAAAATGAATAGAGTACGCGAGGCGTTAGTGGAAGTATTTATCATCTTTTGCGTGGGCGGTCTCATTGGCGCGGTACTGGCAATCGTTTCCAACCTCTTTGTTATGGGCGTACAGTATTTCGGTCAGCAACGCGAAACAAGTACGCTTCTGTCTATTACTATGGGTGAGCAAACGGTCTCCTTTTCCAGTCTTTTGTTTCTTTGGGCTGCAGCCGCAGCTGTGGTCTTTATTAAAACGGGTCTCGGTATCCAGCGTTGGTCGGGGCCGGCAGATTCCATGTATGCGGCTCATCAGGTTCATGAGCCTCTCAATATTAAGCAGGGCTTTGCCTCGACTTTGGCGGCGTTTGCTTCAGCTAGCGGCGGTGCATCGGTCGGGCAGTATGGCCCAATCGTGCACTTCGGTGCGACCATGGGCATCTGGGTAAAGCGCTTTGTCTCCAGTCGCTTAACCCACGAGATCTACCTCGGTTGCGGGGTGGCCGCAGCCATATCCGCCGGGTTTAATGCGCCTATTGCCGGAGTTATCTTTGCCCATGAGGCGATCCTTCGTCATTTTTCTGTCCGTGCTATTGCG